>Ga0208951_1000378_pt1 | contig 20545 bp, 17 predicted proteins | sample GreLakmeMI27MSRF_FD_187702 | JGI IMG/M metagenome (GOLD analysis project Ga0208951, IMG submission 187702) | Freshwater lentic microbial communities from great Laurentian Lakes, MI, USA - Great Lakes metaG MI27MSRF (SPAdes) | ecosystem: Environmental > Aquatic > Freshwater > Lake | place: Great...
TCTCTCTCTGGCTTCCTACAGCCCCTGACGCGCCCGCCCGTCAGCACGGCGTTCGAGCGCAGCGACGCGTACCTGTTCGGCGGAGACTCGTTGGGTGACGAGGCGGAGGCGTTCTCCCCGGCGCGCGCCTCTCCGCTGGCACCCGTTGCGGGCGTTCGCGTGAACCGTCTCAGCCTCAGCCTGCAGAAGCAGGCGCGCGAGGCCAGCGAGGCGGCAGCCCGCGCAGCAGCAGGCGGCTGGGGCCCTTTGGCCGGCGAGGCCGGACACGCTGCGGTGGACGAGCCAGAGGCGGAGGCGGAGCACTCACCCGAGCCCGCGCCTGCGCCTGCGCGGCCGCCTGGCGCGGCCGCCTTCTGCTGGGTGCCCGCCGCCTTGTCGGACGACTCCGACTCTGACGACGGCGGGCCCGCGTTCGACCTGCTCGCCCTCCCCCAGCACACCCCTGGGCCCCCAGCCCTCCCCCCCGCAGCGCCGCCGCCCTCTGCCACGCCGCGCCACTCGCCTGGCGACCAGGAGGCGGAGCCGTGGCTGCTGGGCGGCGGCTGGCCCGCCGAGGAGGAGGAGGAGTGCGGGAGCGGCGCCGCTCACACGGCGCAGCCCCCGCCGCCGCCCTCCTCGCGCAGGCGCACCCGCGCGCGCTCCCCGCTGCTGCTGGACGAGGAGGAGGGCGGACCGGGCGGCTCGCAGCTCCCGCCGGGGCTGGACGGCCACCACGCGCCGCGGCAAGCTCCATACCAGCGCCACACGGGTGCGGGCGGGACCACCCTCACGGAGAAGCCGCGACTCTCAGGCGCCCTCAAGAGGCTGCGCAAGAGCGGCGCTGCGGCAGTTCCCCCTCAGCAGCTCATCGTGCTCTCCGGAGATGATGAAGATGACGACGCGCCAGACACGCGACCGCCGCCCAGACGCCATAGCGGCGCTGCCCGACGGGCACAGGCCTCCCCCTCCGCGAGCGAGGACGGCGAGCACGATGCGGATGGTGAAGATCTAGAAGAGCTGGCGAGTCCGTTTCAATCGGGTGACAGAGTATCTCCTCTGCCCTCCGATGCCTCTGACGATGTGGCGTCATCCGATGGTGACTCTGACGTCATCATCATGCACGACACGCGGCGCCGCAGTGCACACGGCGCATGCCGTCCGCCTGTGCGTAGCGACGGCCACGACTCAGACCCCATCGAGCTGCCCAGCAGCGATGATGAGGCCGCCGCGCCGCGCGCCATTGCGCGCGGCGCATCGCCGGCTCTGCCGGCGTGGCGGTCGCGGCTGCCCCACTACACTTCTGTGGGTGAGATTGAGGCTTCTGATTTCGTCATCAGCGGCGAAGAGGTCCACATTGACTACCGCAACCAGTTCAACGGTGGGATGGGTGGCGCGCGGCGGCGCAGCAGCGGCGGCGAAGGTGGCGCGGGCGCGGGCGCTGCGCCCCGCAAGAAGAGAAAGAGCAGCGGTGAAGGAGGACGAAATGGGCACTGGGAAACCGAGGGGGGACGCAAAGTGTTCATCCTTCCGGGCGGCGAAAGGCTGCAGGGCAAGAAGGCGTACAAGGCGTGGCAAGAGAGCGGCAAGACGTGAGAGGGCGGGCTGGTAGTCAGAGGAGAGTGGAGGCGCCGCGACGTCGACCGACCGATGTCGTACGATTTAAGGCACACCTGCGCCCTCCGCACAGCCAGTGTCACCATGCTGCCCTCTGTGCTGCGCCGCGCGGGCGCCGCCGTGCGAGGCGCCGGCGCGCGCTCCGCTGGCACTTGGCACAAGCCTTCGCTCAGCAGCGAGCTGCCATCCCCCGGAGACGGGCGCTCACGCACCGTCACACTGCTGCCCGGCGACGGGGTGGGGCCGGAGGTCATCAAGGCGGCACAGGAGGCGATCGCAGCGACGGGTGCGGGCGGCAGTTGCACGCGCCAATGCGTGCCTGCTGCTCGCCCAGCCACACGCACACCGCGCCGCGCCTCAGCGGCCACGTGCCTGGATGGCCGCGTGCACCGACGCACGTGTAGGTGCCTGTGCGAGTGAGCGCTGGCTGACCCCTGGCGTTGCAGGAGCGCCCATTGAGTGGGAGACCTTCCAGCTGTCGGGCCAGGTTGGCCGCCCCGGCTACGTGAAGAGCGTGCCCAAGGAGGTGATGGAGTCGATTCAGAGAAACAAGGTTTGCTTGAAAGGCGCGTTGCGTGAAAGGCAACGCGTGCAAGAGCCCTAACCGAGCACCCGTTTGCTGGTGCTCACAAACGACTCACTCGCGCACGCGACCGCAGGCGGCTTCTACACCAGCGTGGGCGGCGGGCTGTCCAGCCTGAACCTGCAGATCCGCAAGGAGCTGGACTTGTATGCGCACGTGTGCCACGCCTACAACTTCCCCGGAATCAAGGCGCGCCACAAGGACGTGGACTGCATCATCATCCGCGAGAACACGGAGGGCGAGTACGCCGGGCTGGAGCACGAGGTTGTTCCCGGCGTGGTGGAGAGCATCAAGGTCATCACTGAAGTCAAGTCTCGGCGCATCGCGCGCTACGCCTTTGAGTATGCGGTGCTGAACGGGCGCAAGAGCGTCACATGCGTGCACAAGGCGAACATCATGAAGCTCACTGACGGCTTGTTCCTGCGGGTGTGCACCGACGTGGCCAAGGAGTTCCCCACCATCCAGTTCAAGCAAATCATCGTGGACAACGCATGCATGCAGATGGCCAGCAAGCCGCAGCAGTTCGACGTACTGCTGACGCCCAACCTGTACGGCAACCTGATTGACAACATCGGCGCCGGCCTCACCGGCGGCGCCGGATTCCTTCCGGGCGGCAGCATCGGCACCGCCGCCGCCGTCTTCGAGCAGGGTGCCAGCGCAGGCAACGTGGGCATCCACCAGGCGGGCCTAGGGATCGCCAACCCGGTGGCTGTGATGCTCGCCAGCTCCATGATGCTCAAGCACCTCAAGCTCAGTGCCTACGCCATGTGGCTGGAGGACGCGGTGTATGCCACGCTGGGTGCTGGCAAGGTCCGTACGTCAGACATGGGGGGCAATGCGAAGACAGCAGAGTTCACGGAGGCTGTGGTGGACTATATTCATCAGCTCCGCGCCACGGATGCGGAGCGGCACTGAAGCGTCGGGTGGCGCTGCATAGTGTTATGGCATGGTTAACGTGGTTAACAAACAACGTTACGAGGCGCCAGCCTCCTCTTCCAGCACGATGCGTACGTCAAGCAATTGCTCCTGCGCCTCCCCGCCCACACCCCGCACCACGTGCAGCGTCACGGCGTCGCCGATGGCGCGCCTCTCGACGAGCTCGTTGAGCTCTGCAGGGCTGCGCACAGGGTCGTCGTCCAAACCAACAACCACATCTCCGGTCACAATGCCTCCAAAGCCACGCCGAGTGGCCAGCAGGCCAGCCTTGCTGGCCGCGCTGTCGGGGATAACAGCCTGAACCAGCGCGCCGCCCTTGACGCGCAGTTGACTGGCGATGCTCTCGGGCGCGAGCGTGATGTTCAGGCTGGGCCGCACGATGCGCCCGAACTCGATGAGCTGTGGGACCACTCGAACCACCGTATCCACAGGAATGGCAAACCCCACGCCCGATGAGCTGCCGGTGGCCGTGAAGATCGCGGTGTTGAGTCCGATCAGCTGCCCCGCGCTGTTCAGCAGCGGCCCCCCCGAGTTACCAGGGTTGATGGCCGCATCCGTCTGGATGCCGCCGCTGATGAGCGAGCCAACGGCGCTCTGTACAGTGCGGTCCAGTCCGGAGACGACACCTACAGTGAGAGTGGACGTGAATCCAAACGGGTTTCCGATGGCGAGCACCGTTTGGCCTACGCGCACGCTGGCGGAGGTGCCCCGAGGGATGGGGCGCAGCAGCTCGGCTGGCGCGGCGATCCGGACGACGGCGATGTCCTTGCCCCTGTCCGCGCCAACCAAATCAGCCACGAACTCGTGGCTCTTGCCGTCGCTGCCCAGCAGCGTCACGCGCGCCACGGAAGTGACGCGCCGCCCAGCCAGCCCTGCGCGGCCTTGGGACGCAGCAGCGAGCACGCCGCCCAGGACGTGGTAGTTGGTGACGATGTCTCCCTTCGTGTTCCACACGATGCCGGTGCCGTTGCCTTCTGGCACGTCCACCTGTGCTCCGGGCCGTGAGAGCCCCGCTTGCGCGACGGTGATGTCCACCACGTTCACCACAGAGTATGTGAGTCGCTCGAAGAGAGAAACGGTGGACTGCTCTGCCGCGGGGAGAGGAGGCGCTTGCACCGGCAGGCGGGTGACCTCAGCCACAGTCGGACGGGGGCCCGCCTCCGCGGCGCTGGAGGGTTTCTGAGAGCCTGCGAGCGCCAGCACCAGCGCTGCGGCGCCAGCCAGCTCTCGTCTGCACAGCGTCAGCTGTGCTGGCTGCGCGCGGGGAGGCTCGCACGGGCGCGTGGGCGGCTGTGGCTGTGCCTGCGCGCGGCACAGCAGCAGGGCCCCCCTCGCTTGGGCACCCGCCGGCGCGCGACACACGCCTCCGCCGCGCACAGCCTGCATGGTGCGCGACAAGAGAGGCGCGGAGGCTAGAAAGAAAGGATGGATTTGGTGTGTGGTGGACTACTAGAACTATTTGATCAAAACTCAGCGAGCATCTGTACTTCTCACCTGCGTGCGCGCTTGGCCGCGCGCGGAGTCACCTTGGGTGCCTGCCTCTTGGATGTCTTGGGCTGCATCACCGGCTGTTGCTCCTGGTCCGAGTCAAGGAGGTCTAGGTCGTCGTCGTCGTCGAAGGACGGCCAGTCCTCTTCCTCCTCCCCTTCCTCACCCTCCTCGTCGCTGCCGGGCTGCACGCCGCCGGCGCGCAGCGCCTCCTCGAAGTCCTCGGCGGCAGCGAAGACGCCCGGGCCGTGGTCATCGCTGTCAGAGTCGTCCTCGGGCGAGTCTGCGCCGTCGTCCGAGTCGCCCCCGGCGCCCCAGGCGGCGGCCAGGCCAGCCTCGTAGGCGGCCGCCCGCCGCCCGGAGGCTGCCTCGCCGCCCAGCTCCTCCGCCTCGGCCGCAGCCAGCGCAGCGTCCAGCTCGGCGTCGTCGTCGCTGTCGCCAAAGTCGTCTGCGGACTGCCCGGCGGCGCGCCGGGCGGCGGCCCAGTCCGCATCCACGTCATCCTCTGGGGGCGGGCCGTGCCCAGATTGGTCAGAGTCGGAGGAGGAGGCGTCGTCAGAGTCGGAGGCGCCCGCGCGACGCCCCTTGCGCTTGCGCGCAGCCTTCTTGGCGGCCTTGACGGCGCGCGCGGCGGCGTCGCGAGCGGCGAAGTAGCGGTGGAAGAAGACGTCGCCGGGCGCCACGTCAGCCTCCAGAAGGCGGGAAAACTCAGCCGTCCAGGGACTGGCCACCCCACCCGCCCCCTCGCCCACGCCCGCACTGCCGCCGCGCCGCGCCATGCGACTCCCGCCCGCGCCGCCAGCCTCCTCGCGCTCCGCCCGCTTCAACTCCTTGGGCTTCTTCTGCAGCCAGCGGTCCAGGAAAGCCACCAACGACATGTCGCGCAAAGGGTCGCCGTCGTAAACCACGTGCGTGCCAGCCATGAGCGCGCGCGCCATCGCAGCCACGCTCGGGTGCGCGTGCGCAGCCAGCAGCGTCACCTCCCACAAGCAGCTGCGCTCGGCGCAGGCGAATTGGGGCTCTCGCTTGCCCATGTCGTAGCCCCCGGACAACACACGACCCAAGCTGCCCTCGATGCGCGCGCCGCCGGAGGCGCCCACGGGCGCAGCCTGCGCACGGCTGCTGGCGCGCGGGCGCTGAGGCGCGCGGGCGAGCTGCTGTGGGTCTTGCGCCTCTTCGTCACCGTCGGAGTGCGTGGAAGGAAGCAGAATCTGCGCCCCGAGGGTTCGCTTCTCGCGCCGCCGCTTCTGCGGCTGCTCCTCGTCGTCGGAAAGGGGCAGCGGAGCGTCTGTGAAGCGCTCCTCGGCGTTCTCACCGTCCTCGGGCTGCAACAGGGCCGTCCAGAGGCTGGCTGCGTCCCGCATCGCCTCTGACACCAGCAACAGCGAGCCGCACGCGAAGGGGGCGGGGGCACTGCAGGCCACCTGGGAGAGGGGGGGAAAAGTCAGCGCATGGCGGGTGAGTGTACCCAGGCTGGGCGAGCAGTGGCAGTGCGTGCGGTCGGAAATCTCTTGTAGAATGGTTTGCGGACGCAGCGGCGCGCCCCCGCGAACGAAGGCGCGCCCTCGTCGCAAGATGGGGTCGTCATTCCGCACACAGCACAGCGCAGCGCAGGGCAGACGCTGCGCCAGCGACGCACCTGCAGCAGTCGCTTCACCATAGCGGCGACGCGCTTGGGGTTCACATCAGCTTTGAGCGCCCGGAAGAGCAGCGACATGAACATGGCTGATGAGGCGCTGCGCGGCAGCTGCGGCTTGAGCAGCGTGGCGTAGAGAGCTCGGTAGAAGCGGTCAGAGGCCGCCTCTCGTCCGGCCAACATCTGGAGCAGCAAAGTGAGCGCCTGCACCGCCGCGCCCAGGCTGTTGCCGTGAGCCACCCGGAAGACGGACGGGGCCACCTTGGCCACCAGCTCGTCCGCAGCCTCGGCGGGCACATAGGGCAGCGCGCGGTTGATCCCAGTCAGCAGCGCGCGCAGCAGGCGGCTGTCCAAGCCCATGGTGCCATCGGCGACGGCATCTGACCCCGGCGGCTCGCTCCCCTTTTTCTTGTGCTTCGCATGGGCTGCGGCACCCCCGTTCTTCTTACCCCCGCCCTTACCCTTGCCAGCCTTTTTACCCCCCTTCTTACCCACGCCAGCCCCGGCGGGCTTGTCGCCTTCCGCGCCCGGCGGCGCGTCCGTCGCCAGCAGCACCTGGAAGAGATCGAAGTAGAGGCTCACCATCTGGCCAGCCACGCCCGGGTCCCGCCCTCTGTGAGACAGCGGCACCTGCGTCACAAACACCACCGCCGCGTACACTGCGCGCAGTCCGATGCGTGGCCTGAAGGCGAAATGGCCCACGTCTCGCACCACCACGCCCTTCATGGCCGGGTGGGCAGCCAGCAGCAGGCCCAGCTGGTGGCTGGCTGCCGAGGCTGCTCTGCGCTGGGGGTCGCCCAGCTTGTTGACCAGGATTGCGAGGAGGTCTCTCTCACCCTCGGGCTTGGCCTGCAGCAAAGCGGCTGCGGCCGCGACTGCGCGCTCCTTGAGCCACTCCAGAGGGTCCCGGCTGAGCGCGTGCAGCGCGGCAACGAAGCGCGCGTGACGCCGCTTGAGAACGTCCTCGAAGTGCCAGTACATGAGGCGGCGGGTGCGCGCAGCGCTGGGCTCGGGCGGTCCCACAGCCACGCTGCCCAGCGGCTGCTCTTCGAACCACACCAGCTTGCGGTCCGGCATCAGCCCGCCCGAAAAGAGCTCACGCAGCGCGTCGCACGCCTGGCCGGCGGCGCGCTTGCCGCCCGCGCTGCGCGCCTCGTCGCACATGTCCAGCAGCGCGTCCAGCGCGCGCCCGTGCGCCAGCGGCTCCTGCTGCGCAGTCACCAGCGCGGCGGCCACCTTGTCGGCGGCTGTGCCAGAGAGGCGCACCACGCGAAGCCACGCCGCCTCTGCGCCCGAGCGGCCAGCGCCCCCCCCCTTGCCTCCAGCCTTCTCCAGCGCCGCCAGCGCCGCGGCGCCCTCCGCGCGCAGCGCCCCTGCGTCCGTGGCCGGCTGCCCCGGGCGGCGCGGGGGTGGGGGCGCCAGGGGCGGCAGGGCGGCTGCGCCTGCGTGCCACACCCCGCCGGCAGACTCCGACAGCGCTCCAGGAGGGGGACCCGCGCTCTCCTTCCACGCACGCGCCTGACCCTTGCGCGGAGGCGGCAGCGCGGAGGGAGGCTCGTCGTTAGCCTCCCCTGGCTGAGTCGGAGCCGCATGCGCGGCGGCTCCGCCCTTCACGCGCTCCTTCACGCGCGCAGGCGGCCCCAGCGCGTCCTCCGGCGCCACCCTGAGTGCGCAGAAGGCGCGTCAGTCCAGGAGAGGGGGCACCGCAGACAGCCTGTGAGACTGCGAGCAGCCGCCGCACACGCGCCTCTTCACGCCCACCTTCTGCGGCGGCGCCCGGAAGTCCCGGTCGTCAAAGCCGCTGGCGGTGGCGCCCGTGGGCAGACCCAGGCCCTGCATGAAGCTGTGGAGCTCTTCATGGAGCTGCGCTGAATCCGCAGCAGGTCGCGCTGCACTAGCCGTCACCAGATCTCCCTCATGCTCCTCTGCATCGCCCTCGCTGTCCGAGAAGGGCGACGGCGCGCGAGGCGCCTTGGCCTTACGCATGGGGCCGCGATGGGGGAGAGCGTGAGGCTAGATCATGCGCGGGCGCACCTGTAAAACTTTTTCGTACGGTCAAGATCAGTTGCGCGGGCGGCGGCTCGTCGAGTGAGCGTGTGCTGGTGTGTGCTCGCTCGCGGTGGACCATACACCGTGTGTGCATTCAGCCGCCGCGTCTGAGCTGAGCATTCAGAGGTGTGGAGAGCTCTTTGCACTCTGCACCACGCAACTTCGCGCTGACACGCTACCGCTCGTGGCGCGTCTCCTGGCGGCCTTCAGCCTGCTGGGCGCCGGTCTGTGTGGCTTTCCCTTGGTTTGTGGAGCTTGAATGGAGGCACGCGCCCCCCGGCTGTGCACCTGAGCTGCTCTTCTAACCCGCCTTGGGCGTACAGGCCATACTGCAGTCCAACGGCATAAGGCAGAACCCAAACCGCGGCAAGGTGTGGGTCACGCACTCCGACCTGCGAATCGTGCGCCAGAAGGTGCCTGCAGGCTACACTTTGGTGGCTGTGGTTCCCGGCACCGACTGCGCCGCCGAGGCCAAGTACATCGAGCCGCCCAACGGAGCCAAGCGCCGCGCGCCGCGCACGGCTGCAGAAGAGGCGCGTGCCCTTGCGCGGCGCGACGGCAGTTAGACGTGCAACCCTAAAACCTGAGGGCCATTCAGTGCTCCTCCTCCTCGCGCACTCACGCATCGGACCGCAGGAGGCGGCCAACGCTGTACCGTACCAGACGCCGTTCGCGGAGTACCCGCAGGCGCAGCCTTCTGCGCCGTCCAAGGCTGAGCGCAAGGCTGCGATTCGCGCCGAAATGGCCCGCCTGGAGGCGCTGCAGGAGAAGGCTGAGAGCAAGAAGCAGAGCATCTTCGTCAAGCTGACCAGCCCGCCGCCGCCGCAGCGGCCTGCTGTGTATGCGGAGCCAAGCGGCAAGCGTCAGCCCAAGGCGAACACGGCCTACGGCGGCCGGGAGTACATGTCCGAAGCGTCCGACCTGTACTCTCCGGTGCGTGTCTTTGGTGGCGCGCAGCGCACGGCCGGCTGTGATTTACCGTGCGCAGCAGCCGGCATGGCTGGCACACAAGTCTCACTCGCCGCTCTCTTCAGCGCACCCAGCAGGGCCGTCCCGAGCGCCCGCCGCGCGACCTGGCGCCCCGCCAGGTGTCCGCGCCGCCGCCGCCGCCTCCCAAGCAGAAGAAGCGCCCCGCACCTGCGCCGCTGGGCCCTCCTCGGGGTCCTCGCGAGGCCAAGCGCCGCAAGGTTGACACGGAGCGCAGCAAGCGCATGAACCTGCTGCTCCGCAAGTGCAGCAGCATACTGAAGGCTTGCCAGAAGCATGTGTCCAGCTGGCCCTTCCAAGTGCCGGTAGACCCCGTCCAGCTGGGCATCCCCGACTACTTCGACAAGATCAAGCACCCCATGGACTACAGCACCATCGCCGCCAAGCTGGAGGGCGGCGACTACCCGCTGCCCAGCGCGTTCAAGGCTGACTGCGAGCTCGTCTTCCAAAACTGCCTCGACTACAATCCGCCCGACAGCGCCGTGTACCAGGCCGCCGTCACAGCCTCCGACGAGTTCGCGGGCCAGTGGGAGGGCAGCGGGCTGGATTACGAGGAGCAGAACGAGATTGTGCGCCGCAACGGGGAGGACATCGAGGTTGAGGCGCTGCCGGAGGAGGGTCCCGTGCATGCGGAGCCGGCGCATGCGGCGCCCACCGGCGGCGGCGGCGCCAAGGTGCGAGACCGCGAGGCTGAGAAGGTTCGTCGGATGGAGCGCGAGGCCAAGGCCAAGGCTGAGCGCATCGCGGCCGGCGGCGGCTCTGCGGGCCGCGGCCGCGGCGACGACGACAGCGACAGCGACGATGACGACCTGGAGGTCGCGCCTCGCCAGCGGCCTCCCAAGCCATCCGCACCCTCCGCCCGCCCTGGCCCGCCCCGTCAGCGCCCAGCCCCGCCGGCCCCCCCTGCTCCCCGCCCGGCCATGAAGTTCGAGCAGAAGCGCCAGCTCTCCGTGGCTCTTGCCAACCTGCCCGTGCAGAAGCAGGCGCGAGTGGTGCAGATCATCAGCGAGCAGAACCTCACAAAGTCGGAGGATGACGAGATTGAGATTGACCTGGACCTGATGGACAACGCCACGCTGTGGCGCCTCTTCGACTTTGTCTTCCCCCGGTCGCAGCAGATGCAGATGGGCATCCCCGAGCTGTACGCCTCCGAGCCGGTGGTGCAGCCGCCCGCGCCGCCCGTCAAGGCTGCGGCGGCCGGCGGCGATGGCACCAGCAGCTCCGACGACAGCAGCGACAGCGACTCTGACAGCGCGTCCGAGGGCAAGGCTGGAGCGCCAAAGGCTGGGGCCGCTTCCGCTCCCGGCGGGGGCTCCGAGGGCGGCGACTCTGCATCGCAGGGCGCCAAGGCTGCTGCGGCTGCTGCCAACGGCGCCGGGGCGGCTGTGCCTGCGAGCATGACGCCGCCGGCGGCTGCTGCGCCGGAAGCGGTGATGCTGGACGCCTCCGCCACCGCCGCCGCGGCGCCCTCCATCCTGCGCGACGCGCCCGTGAAGAAGGACGTGACGATCGCCAACGCCACGTCATGGGCCAACTTTGCGGCGGGGCCGGTGGGCGGGGAGGGGACGGGCGCCGCGGCGTCTGAGGGCGGCGCCGTCGGCGGCGGCGGCGGCGCCATTCCCGACGCGCTGTGGAGCGAGTTCGAGACCAAGGAGGCTGACAAGAAGGCGCGGGAGGAGCAGAAGCGCGCCGACGAGGAGGCTGCCCGCGCAGACATGGAGCGCCTCCAGGCTGAGCAGCGCGCGGCAGCCGCTGCTGCGCTGGCGCAGCGCGAGGCTGAGGAGCAGGCTGTGCGGGAGGCCGCCGCCAAGGCTGAGGCGGACAAGAACGCGGCGCGAGAGGCTGCGCGGGATGCTGCGCGTGCGGAGCTCATGTCGGTGGACCAAACCGTGAACCTGGACGAGGCGCACACCCTCATGTCCGAGATGAACGGCGGATTCACCTTTGACGGAATGCCGGGCTTCGATGCGCCGCAGCAGCAGGCGGCTGCGGCGCCGCCGGCGCCGCCGCAGGGGGCGGGAGTGTCCGATGGAGTGCAGGACATGGAGGAGGGCGAGGTCTGAGCTACACAGCTGCATCCCGGTAGGAAGGACCAAAACGCGACGGTTGACGGCTCATCTGTGAATCAACGCACGCACAAAACTCCTCAGCGCTCAGCTCTCGCTCCCAGCAGAGTGTGGCAGTGTGCCCGATTCGAGAATAGCTACGATTTACACTCCGCGCAGCTTCCGTCGCGCCCGCACCCCTCAATGGATGCCAAAGAAGGAAATCTGGTTGACGCACTGGGCGCCACAGCCCGGGAGGAGGCGCTCGATAAGGCCCAGGATGACGCCGCCGACGCTGATTATGAACGGCGTGTCCCACGTGTGCGGGCTGAACGCCTCGGCCAGCGTGAGGCACAGCGGGATGGAGGCCATAGCCACCGCGAACTGAGTGTCAGAATAGAAGAAGCGGAACATGCCAACCGCCAGCACTCCTGAGATGAAGACGCACGAGCTCCCCTGCGCACACATCGTCTCAGCGCCCGCGCGACGCCCGAGAGGCCTGCGCGCACCTCGAAGCTGCGGGTGAATGAGCCGGAGCAGCAGCGGCCCTGATACCACAGCGCACGAGTGCGGTACTTGTGCTTTCCAAAGCGGATTCCCACCGGCTCGGCCAGCCCATCGCCCACGCCGTTGATGATAATGGGAATCATGACCAGCATCATGCGCACAGCTTTGTCCTCGCTCTTGTTCTCCGAGATGCTGTAGGACAGGAAGATCATGATGCCCACAATCGCGGCCAGACCGGCCACAGCCTGGGACACCAACCACTCCAGCGTGTGCGGGCGGTCCTCCTCGCGGTCGATGGCGCGGAAGGCGAGCAGCGCGACAGTGAGACGCCGCCGGATGGGCTTGGCCAGGGCGTAATATGGGAGAAACTGGGTCCTGTGCACCAATCACAGCCGTCGCATCACAGCAGTCAGTGTCGCCAAGCTTGTGCGGAAGCTAGGGCACGTACCACACAGTCCAGAGTGTCACCAGCCGCGCATCGGCCGCGTTGGATGAGCGGTAGGGCCACAGGAACATGGTGACGGGTGAGGATGCGAACAGCGCCAGGTGGCAGATCTTGCGGGTGTACCCCGGGTTGAAGTCGGTGGTGACGGACAGCAGGCCTGACAGCGCGAAGACGGCGCACATGGCGCCCAGCATCGCAGCCTGGCGCATCCAAAAGAACGAGCCCGGGATGTGCAGCTTGCCATCGAACTCGGTGACGCGCAGCAGCTGCGTGCGCCGCGGCGCTTGAGATGGGGAAGAAGGAGTCTAGGTACGTCGCGGGGTTGGGCGCACCATCGCAAAGAACCAGAGCAGGTGCACCAGGACGCACAGGGCGAAGTGGCGCTTCTCGGTGGGGAACCAGTCTTCGCCGTAGGTCTCCACGTCGAACTCCAGCAAGGTGAGCTGGGGAGGGGGAGTGAGTGACGTGCGCCTGAAGCTGGACGCGAGCTGGACGCACGTTCTGCAGAGGCGAAAAAAAGACGGACAGCGCGCGCGGCTTGCGCAGTGCCCTGGCCTTGAGGTTGCGCTGCTGTTGGTCGTCGTGCGTCTGGCGTGCGAAGGGAGGTCAGCCGAGTGCCGAGCTCAGGGTCCGAACGACGCTGCCCGCCGGCGCCCCGCCGGACGCCCCGCACGCCGCGCCGCAGCTCCGCGCGGCTGCCGCGTGCTCACGCACCTCGTCGTTCAGGCCTTCTAGGCGCGTGGGGTCGGTCTTCTCGCTGGGCGAGTCAGTCTTGCTGACGACCACGCTGAGCTTGCCAGCCTTGATCGCAGCACGCTCGGCAGCCGCGGGAGACAGGCTGACGTACACGCACGGCGATGACTCGGAGAAGGGGAAGGCACACAGCGGCTCCGCAGTGGGCGCGGGTGCGAGGGTGGCGGCACACGCAGTCTCCTCCACCTCTGCGCACGTCGCGCCCTCCTTCAGCTCTTCCGCGCCCTCGCATGCCGCGGGAGCCTCTTCGTCGCAGAGCTGCTCGCGCAGCGATGAGGCGCGCATGGAGCCGGCAGGGCTGTGTGCGAGTGAGCTGAGGCACGAACAGGCACCCAGACACGTCACAGTGTCAGCGAAATCGTGCGTACGGCGTATCGGGCGGCGGTTCGGCGCCAAGTAACCATACATTCGAGCCCTCGCGGGTGGGCTGTCTCCGGCTGTCTGTGGTACAGGTGTGGCCATAGGCGTGAGCTGCCAGCCGGCACTGCCTTGCCCACAATGTCCAGCGAGCTCCACGAGCTCATAGAGCGTGAGCTCAAGGCCGCGGACGTGCGCATTGAGGCTGGCGGCGGCGTCGGGGGTGTACGGGAGGGGGCGCGGCGAGAGACGGTTGCAGACCGAGCGCGTGGCTCTGCCCAGCGCCTTGCCGACTGGCTGCTCCTGCTCAAGAACCGGGCGCTGGCCTCTCACGCAGGTGCGCCGCAGCAGCTTGACGGTGCATGCAAATTGCAGGCACGCAGGCGCTGAGGCTCACCCCCCTGCTTCTGCGTGCAGAGAACCCCCGTCCCTGGCGCTTCGGAGCCGCGATCCTCTTCGTCTTCATCGTGGTGCTCATCGCCACGGCGGGCGGGTCCGGCGGGTCGGGCGGCAGCCTGGCAAGCCCGTTTGGTCGCGGCGAGAGTGTGTCTGCAGAGCTGCATTTCATGCGCACCCGCCAGGGCCTGGACCCGGAGGCTGTGCCTTCGTTGGCGTTGGTGGGTGTGTCGAAGAGCGGCGCAACGGAGCTGTACCGCCGGCTGCTGTCTCGCTTTCCTGCACTCCAACCCGGCGCCTTCCGGGAGCTCAACTTCCTGACTCAGTGCCAGAGCGACAGCGCCCAGCTGGTGGCATACCGGGGGTCGCACGCGCACTGCGAGGCTGGTCTGGTGAACGGCAGTGCAGACCCCGCGTGTCACGGGTGCAGCCCTTTGGGCTACGCCAGCTTGTTCAACACCAGCGCCGTGCGTGCTCGCCTGGGCGCCTGCGACCAGCCGCTGGCCACGCAGAGCCTGTGCGCCGGCGGGCAGCTGCTGGCTGACCGGGAGGGGCTGAAGGAGGCCTCGCCAGGCTACCGCCCCGTCTTCACCGTGGACGCCAGCAGCTCGTACAGCGGCTCCGGCGGCCTGGCCCAGCGCGCCGCCACCACCCTGACGGCGCTGTCTCCCCGCACCAAGGTGCTCCTGCTGCTTCGCTCCCCTGTGGACCTGCCCCGCGCCCTCTACAACGCCAAGCTGGCGGCAGAGTGCGGCAGCCACGAGTGCAGCGCAGGCGCCGCCGCGGTGCCCAGCTTCCAGGCGCTCATCCAGCGCGAGCTTGCCTTCCTGAACACGTCCGCCGGCGCGCAGGCCCTGGCGCTGCTCGCCTCCGCCTCCAGCGTCTCCGCGGCGCGAGACGGGGAGCAGCGCCTGGGCGCCGCGTGGGCCAGCTACGCCGCCCAGGCCAAGTGGCCGGTGGCGCTGTGGGGCAAGTCGCTGTACTGCCTGGAGGGGCTGTACGCCCCAGCGCTGCTGGCCTGGTCGTACAAGTTCGTCACGCCCGGGCGCCCCATGCTGGTGGTGCAGAGCGAGGCGTACTTCGAGGACCCCCCCCGACTGGTAGATGAGCTTTTTGCGCCCTTCCTCTTTGGCGACGCAGACGCTGCGACAACCTTCGCGGACGGAGGGCGGGGCGTGGAGCCCCCCGCGCTGCGCCCCTATGGCGCCAAGGCTGCCCAGACTGCGCAGCAGCGCTGCGCGCTGTACGAGCTGCTGCGCGGACCAAACAAGGTCCTGGAAACTCTCCTGACGCGCCTGGTCAAGGAAGGACGAGTGCAGCTGCGGCGTGCCAGACCCACGGGACCGCTCTGGCCGCGACCCGCCGATTGCGCGGCGCCTGCAGGTGCACCAGCCTCCACCGAATCGGAAGACTACCTGGATTACCAGCTTGGACCAGACCAAGGCAGCTACAGCCCGGACTATGACTACGCATACACCTTCACATCGGGGGACTATGACGCGCCCACGCCAGCCGGACGGCGGTGAGCCTCAAAGGATCCGGGCGCATTTCTGCCACGACGGACCTTCTGCTCTTTGAAGTTTGAAACTTTGAATCGAAGAAACACGTTCACACCCTCGCCTGCCGTGTGCACTCGCCGCGCGTGGCATCGCCGCGCGTACTGTGGCTCAGCCTGTGAGAATGGAGGGCCGCGCAGTCGCGGAGGGCGCAACGGATGGCGCTTCATCGCGAGGCGTGAAGCGTCCGTTGGAAGAGCCGGCGTCAGCGCTCGAGCCGCGGACTGTGCGTCAGGAGGTGCGTGCTGCGTTGTGCCTCGAGCGAGAGAGCGAGAAGACTACCGTTGCGCTGTGTGCTCTCTCCACGCGCTGCCTCACGCAGTCCCGCGCTCTGCGTTGGCAGGGTTCCACGGTGTACGCGGCGCCGCAGCTGTACGCTGCGGCTGCGCAGGCGCAGGTGGGCCACCCCGCGGCGACTCCGCCCGCCGGGGACAGGGCTGCGCTGCCCCCGGGTTGGGCCGAAGCTGTGGACGAGACCTATCGCACGCGCTACTACTACAACGCCGGCACGGGCGAGCGCACCTGGGAGCTCCCAGGCGGGCCGCTCGCCGCGCCTGCGCCGCCGCCGCCGCCGCCGCCGCCGCCGCCGGTTCGCGAGCGCCTCCCCCCCGGATGGAGGAGCGCGCTGGACCCGGCAACGGGGCGACCCTACTACTGCCACGGCCGGGAGGTGTGCTGGGAGCGGCCTGTGGACGCGGCGGCGAGGGTGGGCATGAAGCGCTGCAAGGGCTGCGGCGGCTTCGGCGCCTCGCTCCTCAAAGCCCATGGCTTTTGCATGCACTGCAGCCACGTGCTGGGCCGCATGCCGCCCGGCTGCACCTCGCTTGCAGCCCCGCCAGCCGCGCCTGCAGCTCTTCCCGCCCCATCGGTGGGGCCCACGCTGTTTGCCGCGCCTCCACCCAGAGGCGCCGCGCCAGCGGCGATGGGAGGAGCAGCTCTGCCGCCGATGCACGCGGCAAGTGCGCGCATTGTGACCATGGGAGGTCGCGGTCGTGGCCAGGGAGGCGGGCGGGCCCGCGGCGAAGAGGATGCGCTGGATCCGATGGACCCGAGCAGCTATTCAGACGCGCCGCGAGGCGGGTGGGGGGTCGGGTTGGAGCAGAACAAACTGGAGGCTGCGGCAGCTTCTGCGCCTGTGCGCGCCGCGCCTGCGACTGGAGCGCCGCCAGTCATCGGGGCGGCGCTCAAGCCTGTGGACGGAAAAGACGGCCTGGGCGAGGCAGACTGAGGCGCGGCTGAAATGTTGTCCTGCATCTGCTTGCACAGCATCTATCAACGCGGGCTGCGCGTGCTTCCGGGATTGTTTCTTGGTCTGTTCTGTGCGCGGCGAGCTGCATCTATTCCCGCCCGAGCCAGCGCGCACGCGCCTCGCGCTCGCTCCTCGTCGTCGACTGTCGCTCACGCGCTCAGGTGGGCCCCGCCACGGACCACTTTCGCGCCCTTGTTTTTGCTGTTCACGCTCGCTCAGGCGCGTTGCTGAGTACTCGCTGTGCTTGTGCCTGCGCTGTGCTGACGCTGCGAGGGCGACAGACGCCATGGCATCCACTATGCTCGGCCAGCAGCTGACCATTCGCCCGGCTGGCGCTCGCGCCCAGCGCCGCCAGTTCAGCGTCATGGCGAACCAGTCCGGCCCCAAGAAGGCGAGTGCACCGCAGCAAGAAACGGGAGACGGGAGCAAGATTGCCACCGTGGCGGTCGCTCTCTTCAGCGCGGCTCTGCAGCTGCCGTCTGAGCGTTGCGCACGCGGTTTGTCTGGCGCCAGAAGGCCACGCAGCGCCGCCTGCAGGCGACCGGCGACGCGCGCGCGGCAGGCCGGAGGCACCTTAGCCAGACCTGCCGCGATAATCGGCCGGCGCCGCTCGCCTCCGGACGCAACGCTTGCTCCCGCTTGCTCGCTCGCACGCACGGCACGCAGCGCGCCCGGTGGCTCTCTATGGCGCCTCTGATCCGCTCTCTCTCTCTCCGGAACTGCACTGATGACGTGCTGTCCCTTGTTCTTGCTCGCAGGGAACGCAGGCGCAGGGCGCGCAGAAGTTTGTGGGCTACAAGGGGTCCACGTTTGCTGGCTCCGCGCCGACGTGCGTGGCTGTGCTGCGTTGGCTGCCCTCGCGTGCGCTCACCCATTCTTTTCTCTCGTGCGCAGCACCCGCGCTGGCAAGCCCGGCTTCGTGTACAAGCTGGGCCTCAAGAACGGCAAGGCGAACATTGACGAGTACGCACCCATCTACACGCCGGACCAGTGGAAGTTCGACGGTGACAACTACGAGCCCGGCCTCCCCGGCCTCGCAGCCTGGGCCGCTACCCTGGGCGCCATCCTGCTGGGCGGCGCCTTCGCAGTCTACTCCACCTCGGCGCTTTGAATGGGAAGTTGTTAGACGCTGTTGAATTGCCAAAACCTTTGCACTGCACGCCTTGCAGCCACCTCCCGCTGTGCTACTACGCTAGAGTCTTTAGTTGCGCTCGCCGCAGCAGTCAGTCCAGCCGTCACCTGAGCCTCAATCAAATGCCTCATAGAATGCGCAGCGCCTGCGTCCCTCTGGTGCGCGCGTATCGCGCATCGCAGGAAGCGGCACACCTCCGACGCAGACACTAGGTCCGGCCCAGAGTCGCCTCTGAGAGGCTCTCCTCCACGAAGCAGCACTCCTCAGGAGGCTCGTTGTTCATGCTTCACAGGGCATAGGGACAGGCGAGCGTGATGCGTGACTGCGTGAGGTGTTCGACTGTTCCAGTGTTCGTTCGTATCGACTTCATTGCATCATGTTTTCACTACGTTGCGAGCTGGACCCATAGCCGGTCACACCATCTCCACGTATGCTGGCGCCTTGGTGTTGGTCGCCTGCGAGCTGGTGAAGTCCAGCAGCCAGCTGTTGCCAGCCGCCCACTTGCCCTCCAGCACGTGGTTTCGTCTCATGGTTCTGTACTCCTGGCAAAGCACGCATTGGGTGCTACACAAAGAGAGGTGCGCGTGAGCGACTGTGATGGAGCGATCGTGCACATGACGTGAAGCGCACCAGAACAGCCACAAGACAAAGTCCATGGTGAGGTCGCCCGGCAGCAGCAGCGCTCTGCGGATTTGCCCGCGCCGCCAGATGGTGTAGAACAGCATCGCTAGCGTGAGTATGAAGACGCCGCCCACGGTAGGCGACAGGCGCGCTTCGCAGGCTGCGATAGCTCGCCCGTCTGCGTTGGCCTTGTCAATCTTGCGCGCGAACGCGGCCGTGGCTGTGCCGTTCCAGAAGACATTCGTCAGATTCTTGCCGTTGGCGCCCATCTGAAGAGGAAACAGGAGGGAGAAGAGTGAATGAGCAGAGCAGGGCGAGATAGAAAGACAACTGGCCGCGGTCGTAAGGCCTGAGTGGAGTAAGGAGCACTGCCAGCTTGAGCGAGACTGTCTAGCGAACGGAACCATACCGTGTAGTTGCTGCGCTGCAGAGCGCGCAGGTCTGTTAACATGTTCACGCCCGGAGGAGGTCGCGGAAAGCTGGGTCGCGTCAGCTCCACGCACGCGGCGTCGATGGAGGCTGCGGCGCAAAGCGTGTGAGCATGTGCAGTTCAAAGCGTGAGGCTCCACTGTACCTGCGGCTATCCAGCACGCCGAGATTGCGAAGAACCACACGATGGCGTGCACAGGGACGGTCCACGGAGGCAGGTTGAGTGCTGTGGAGGCGTCAGGTGGAGGCACTGTAGGACGCGTGCTCTGTATTCACGCACCTCGCAGGTACGTTTCGCCTAGGGCGGTGCACGGGCAGCAGGTTGCGTAGCAGCATATGTTGCAGTCCTCCTCGCCTTCCTTGGTAGCGCACGGGCAGAGGAGCTGGCCGCGCCAGTTGCATGCCGCAGGGGCGCTTGGTGCCTGCTGCGCCTGGTCCAGCACAGCCGCCCCGCGAGTATCCTCCATGACGGACGAGTCGCCACAAGCGAGCACAGGCGACACGAGCGAGTTTCGATGGCGTACTTTGAACGCATCAATGAACCCGCCACCACGTTCAATGAACAGATCAATGGATAAACGCACGCACGCAGCAGCAACAACGCACCGCAGCACGCATACGCGTACGACGAACGTTCTGTCGTTCGACACGAAATCAGGGTGCGCTGCTGCGGCTCATCGCCGCGCTGAGCTCGGTCAGCGTGGTCTGCAGCAGCGCCATGCCAACCTTGATTCGACTCTCCTGCGTCGGCTGGCGGTAGACATAGGCTGCCCTGCGCAGCAGCGCCGCCAGCGGACCGTCCACGCTCACCCCTTGCGCGCCCAGCGGCAGCTGCACGGCCGCAGCGGCTGATCCCAGGGACATCATCTCTCCCAGGTGCTGATAGCGAAAGGGCAGCAGGGGGCGCCCCTGAGTGAGCGCCCACAGGTTCCAGGCTGCGTAGTCGGCTTGCTGGAAGGCGACTTGCGCGGTGGCGGGCAGCGCGGGTGCAGCCTGGGCGCCGCCGCCGCCGCCGCCCGTGGCCTGAGACGAGGAGGATGCGTCCCCCAGGGCGAAGACGCGCTCGTGGCCGCGCACTCGCAGCGTCGAGTCGGTGCGTACGTGGCCCAGCGCATCCGCGGCCCAGGAGGGGCCCAGAGGCGCGGCGCCGGACGGACGCTGACCTGCGGTCCACAGCACCAGGTCCGCAGGCAGCGGTCCAGCGTCAGCCACGTCACCGTCGGCCACGCCGCTGCACTGGGTGTACACTGCAAAGGGGGCGTCGGCCACCACGTCCTGCGTCTCATCATCCGCTGCGCAGGTGATTCTGGTGACGCGCCGCCGGCTCAGCACGCGCACTTCCGCGGTGGCCAGAGCAGCGGTGGCGCTGGCGCGCTGCCCCTCGGGTGCGTCCTGCAAGATGGTGGCTCCAGAGACGACCAGGCTGAGGTGCGCTGCCGCGGGAGCCAATCGAGAGCACATGGCGGCGGCCAGCTCCACGCCCGCGAGCGCGCCGCCCACGACGACGCAGCGCACGGGCGCCCCTTTGCGCGCCGCCACCGCCTCCTCCACAGCGCGCGCCAGCCGCTGCGCATCCTCCAGCGAGGAGAAGGGCAGCGCGTGCTGCTGCGCGCCGGGCACCAGGTCCAGCGCCTGCTCGGCGCCCAGCGCCAGCACCAGCCAGTCGTAGGGGAGGTCCCGCCCGTCCGCCAGGCGCACGCTCCCGCCGCCCAGGCTGCCCGCCAGGCCGCCCAAGGCGCCGGCAGCCTGCAGCGGGCAGTCGGGCGTCACGCTGTCTACGCGA
>Ga0208951_1000379_pt1 | contig 20500 bp, 19 predicted proteins | sample GreLakmeMI27MSRF_FD_187702 | JGI IMG/M metagenome (GOLD analysis project Ga0208951, IMG submission 187702) | Freshwater lentic microbial communities from great Laurentian Lakes, MI, USA - Great Lakes metaG MI27MSRF (SPAdes) | ecosystem: Environmental > Aquatic > Freshwater > Lake | place: Great...
CTCGGCGGCGCTCGGCACCGGGCTGGCCGCATTCGCCGCGCCCGCCCGCGCCCTGGCTGCGGCGCACAGCACAGCGCAGCGCGCCCGACGCCTGGCGGCAGCGGCTCGGGACCCCCGGGCGGCGCTCGCCGCGCTGCGAGAGGCTGCCAGCGCCGGAACCGCGGGCTGGACAGGCGGCGCGGCGCGCCTGTTCGGCCGCCACCCGGCGCCGCCAGCCAAGCAAGGCAACGACAGCCTGTGCGTGGTGTGTCTGGACGCGCCCCGAGGCGCCAGGCTCACCTCGTGCGGCCACTTCGCGCTCTGCGTGCCATGCGCCGCGCAGCTGGAGAGGCGCAAGGGGCGCTGCCCGCTGTGCCGCGCCGCCATTCCGCCCAACGGGTGGAGGGAGGTGAGCCTGCGGGAGCCGGGCGCGCACCTCTCCGAAAGCGGAGCCGCGCACCTGGGGCACCCCACACCAGGCACCGCCACCGTGCCCTCGCAGCCCGCACCCCAGGACTCCTTTCGCGCCCACGCGGCAGCGCCCGACGGAGCCGAGCAGCGCGCCGCCACCGCCTTGGAGCTTCGCCGAGCCAACGAAACGGCGCTCCTCAAGATCGACGTGCGTGTCATGGGCGCCGCCGCCGCCGCACTGGGGAGCGAAATGAGCTCCGGCCTGGAGATGGCCATCGCTGTGTTGACCGGCCGCGACGAGGGTGCGCGCGCGCGCGCGGGCGCGGTTGGCCCACTCGTCACGCTGCTGTGGGAGGGCGGCTGGGACGGCAAGGCCGCAGCCGCGCGTGCGGTGCGCACGCTGGCGGACGCGGCGGATGGCAACCGTGCGCTGCTGACCCGCGCGGGCGCGGTGGAGCCCCTGTGCGCGCTCCTGCGAGAGGGCACGCAGCCAGCCGCCGAGGCAGCCGCTTGCGCCCTCGACGTCCTCTCCTCATTCAAGGACGCCACCGACATCATGGTGCAAGTGGGCGCAATGGAGCCCCTCGTCTTTCTCCTGGAAGCCGGATCTCTCCAAGGCCAGGAGGATGCCGCTCGCTGCCTATGGAACATCTCCTCATGCCAAGAGCACGTGTACCTCATCGCCGCATTTGGCGCCATTCCGCTGCTGGCCACGCTGCTGGACGTGGGTAGCGCGGGATGCGCGGAAGCTGCGGCCTGGACGTTGCGCAACATTGCGGCTGGCGAGGAAAACGCCGACCACCAGGCGGCCATCGGGCGATGCGACGGCGCGGTGGTGGCTCTGGCGACGCTGCTGCGGGCGGGCACAGCGGGCGGTGCGCAGGCGGCCGCCGGAGCACTTCGCAACCTCGCGCAAAACGGCTCTGGAGCGCAGGCGGCTCTCGCGCACGCGGGCGTCATCCAGCCGCTCGTACAGCTGCTCAGCGAAGGCTCGCCCGGCGGGCGCGAGGAAGCCGCCGGCGCGCTGAGAAACCTAGCCGCCAAGTGCCCCGCCAACGTGCGCCGCATGGTGGCCGCTGGGGCGCTGGAACCCCTCGCGCGGCTGCTGCGGGAGGGCACCACCGCCGCCAAAGAGGAGGCTGCGCGCGCTTTGGAGCACCTGGCGGCGGACGTGGAGACTGCGGCGCTGGTGGTCGCCGCCGGTGGGGTCCCTCCGTTGGTGGGACTGCTCTGGGAGGACAGCCTGGCGTCATCCCGAGAAGCCGCCGCAGCCGCGCTGTGGCGCCTGGCGGTCAATCCGCGCGTGCAGAGCCTGGTCAGCTCCGCCGGTGCCGTGGCCCCCTTGGTGTCTCTCCTGCGCCAAGGTGCCTCGCCAGCGCGCACAGAGGCTGCGCGATGCCTCTGGCGCATCGCGGCAAACAACGCGCCCATACAGCTGGAGCTGCTCCGCGCAGCCGCGCCGCCCGCGCTCGTCAACATGCTCACCTCGCCCCATGAGGACGAGGCGGAGGCTGCGGCCGCCGCCGTGTGGGCGTTGGCGGGACACCCCGAGGCGGCCGTGCCGCTGCTGGAGGCTGGCGCGCTGCCTGCGCTGGCTAGCGTGCTGCGCGCGGACCTGGAGGGTGACGTGGCAGCCAAGGCTGCTTGGGCCCTGCGCAACCTGGCGGAGAATGCGGACGCGGCGGTGTCCATCGCCCAAACCAGCGTCATTGGCCCTCTGGTGGCCATGGTGCGATTGGGCACCAAAGAAGGCTGCGAGGGTGCCGCCCGCGCCCTTCGAGCGCTCTGCGCCACAAACGCAGACAACAAAGCAGAGGCTGCGCGCTGCGGCGCGGTGGAGGCGGTCGCGGAGCTGCTTGCGCGTCCAGAGGGCAGCAACAAGCACCGGGAAGCGGCGGCTGGCGCAATCGCAGCATTGGCCACCAAAGATGCCCTCCAGCTCGCCTTCGCAGCCGCGGACGTCATACCGCACCTGGTGCAGCTGCTCGCAAAGGCCACCGCAGAAGCAAAGGACGCAGCCGCGGCGGCGCTGTGCGCGCTGTCGTGGCACGCAGATGTGCAGCCGGGCATCTTGGCGGCCGGGGCACTCCCTAAGCTGTGCGCGTGGCTGCTGTCGCCGCGCTGCAGCGTGGCGGGCGCGGCTGCTTGTTGCGGCGCAATCGACAACCTCACTGTCAGCAGCTCGGAGGCGCGCGCGCTGGTCGCCAACGCCAGCGGCGCGCTGGCGAAGCTGGTTGATCTGGCGGAAGGCGCAGGAAAGTCGGAGGCGGCGGGAGATGCTCGCGCTGCCGCCGACGCCGCGGCTGCAGCGCTGCGCAGCTTGGCGGCCTCTTCTTCGCTCGTCAAAGTGGTCGAGGCGGCGCGGGCGGCGCGGGCGCATGCAGCGCACGCCGCAGTGGCTTCCGAGATTGCGGAGATGCAGATCGTGACGCCCGCGAGGGCCGCAATGATGCTGGGAGCAACCGTGCTCGCGCTGCTCGGCAGAACGCTGTCTGCGGCGGCGCTGCTGGTGTGCGCTATGGCAGCTGCCTTTCCGGCGGTGACGCGGGTGGCGAAGAGGGAGCTAGAGGAGCCGCTGAAAAGGGCGCAAGAGCTGCTGGGCGTTGGGCCAGCTGGGCGCCGGCCCAAGACGTACCCGCAATACGGCAGACTCAAGGCGACGTGAGGCGCGTGTCATGATGCACTTCTGACCGATGACCCGAAGAGATCTGTAGCCGAGAGTGATGGTGATCAAAGCGAACACGCACGCGAAGACTACGATGTGCACTCGCTCACGCCTCCGGCCTTTCTGTCACCTCTGCTCACTCTCCCGCCTTCATGGAGACCGTCGCTGCGTCGCCGGACGCGCTGATACTCGCTGAGGAGCCTGTGGGCTTCTCCTCGCTGCCCGACGAGGTGGCGAAGAAGATCTTCTCAGGCCTCCCTCTGGACACCCGTCTGCGCGCGCGCGAGGTGAGCCCTGCATAGTGCAAGACGCTGGAGGACGTCAGCCTGTGGCAGAGCCTGGACTTCTCTCAGGCAGCGGCGAAGAGAGTGACGGTTGCCCTAACCTGGGGACTTGCGCGCGCAGCGTGTGCTCGCGCCAAGGGCACGCTGCACACGCTGTACCTTGACGGTGTGCGTGAAGTCCCTCTCGCGGCGCTGGTAGAGCTGGTGGCTGAGAACGGAGAGAGCCTGCGCTCTCTCAAGACGCCCTCCGCTCTCATTCTCACGGCAGAGAACTTGGCACGCCTGCGCCAGGCCGCGCCGCTGTGCAAGCTGGATTGCGCTGTCGAGTGCACTGGCGCCGAGGTTGTGGCTCTGCTGCGCTGCGAGCTGGTCTGCCCCTTCTATCTGCGAGTTGGCAACCTTAACACTCAGCAGCAGCAAACAGACTTCGCCGCAGCTCTTGCGACGCGCACTGGAATCACGTCGCTCAGGCTGGTTGGTGGGAATCTGGTTGGCGGCGCCGCGCTGGAGGATCTGGCACGCACCATTGTCTCTGCGGGTGTTGAAGAGTTCGTCGTCCTTTTCTGCCGACTCGCACCGATGGCGCTGCCCGCGCTGACTCTGCTCCTCAGACCATCCGTCCTGCGCTACTTTGCCATATATAACCGTGGTCTTCCCCTCTTCACCGGCCCCGACCTGCCAGCCTTCGGCGACGCGCTCCGAAGCAACTCCAGTCTGCGCGTGGTCCATCTAGATGGCTGCCATTTGTGGGCTAACCCGGCTGCTGCGGGAATGGTACTGGCGGCACTGGCTGCGTGCACAACCCCCTTCTCACTCTGGCTGGAAGACAACCGCGTCGGCGAGACACAAGCGCAACAGTTCGCTGCCGGTACGCAGTTGGCGCAGCTAATCACAGCGGCCGGGCTTGAGAGGCTGGAGCTGATTGGCTGCAACCTGAGCGAGGCTGGCCTGGCGCCCATCTTCGAGGCACTGCCGCGGGCATCCCTACTGTTTGATGTGACAATCAAGGGCGAGGAACTCAGCTCCGAGTTTGCGCGCGATGTGGTGCTGCCCTCTGTGCGTGCAAACAACAGCCTGCGGGAGCTGAAATTCTACGATGGGAACGAGGACGAGGACGATCTGCTGCCGGAGCTCATCGAGGCGCAGAACATTGTCAATGCACGCCGTAACGTGTGAGAAAGGTCATGCATGCACGGTACAGGTGTCTGAAAAACGACAGGCAGGGGTCCCTGCATCACCCACAAGTTGACCTTGACCAAATCGCCCACACGCTGGCGCCCTCGCCTCTTCAATCGCCGCATTCATGTGATGCACGCTGGTGCCGACGTGGTGGACGCTGCCCTAAAGTCCCTGGGCCTGAGACAGCCCGGCCTGTGCCCCACATGCTGCGCCTCCACCAAGGTGCTGGGCAGCGTGTGCCGCTTCTGCAGGGAAAGCTTCTGCCTGGCCCACGCGCAGGCGGAGGTGCACGGCTGCGGCGACGCCGCGCACAAGGCGGGCCGGAGCGCGGCTCGCAAGGAGGTGTCCACAGGGGCGCCTTCCAAAGCACCCAAGGCACAGCAGTCCAAGGCGCGTGGCCTGTGCCTCTAACGTGCGCGCGCGCCTGACACTGAGCGCCCATGCGCAGGCGAACAGCGACGCGCTGCGGGCCAAGCTTGCAAACGCTAAGACTGCTCGCCGAGGCCCTGCGCAGTGAACGCGCCGTGAATACTCAAGACGCTCAGTGACGCACTCTCACGTTCTTTCTCGACGCCTTTGCCACGTCATGGCGAGGTCGGCGACCGACGTTCGCAGCGCAAGAGCGCATTCCGCAGCCCCCTCGCCGGTCTGCTGCGCTGCCCAGCTCCTCTGTCGCACTCCGTCCTACTACGGTAGCGTCTCGGTAGCGTCTCTACCCTCAGCGCCCACCATCAAACTCCCCCTTGTCTTCCCGGTTTGCGGAAAGGCTTTGGGGCGTTGTGGGGTCCCCCGCGCCGCTGGCCCCCCCATGCCCGCCGACGCGCGCGCCGGGGCGCAGCCTTTACCCAGCGTTGCGTGCCCTGCTGGTGAGCGACGACGCGCGGGCCGTTGGCTGCACAGGGTGGCGCTTTTGGCGTGCGCCGCTCTCGCTTTGTTTCGGGTGCCGTGCGCTGTCGCCGTGGACGCCACGCTGTGGCTGGTACACGCCACGCCCGCGGACCCCATCGCAGTCTGCAACGACGGCTCACCCGGGTGCGTGTCCTGGAGCGCCTTGTTCTGGGAAGCGGGAGCATACAGCACGCATGAGTTGGCTCACACGGCGCCGCGTGCAGGGGCTTCTACTTCCAAGCAGCCTCTGATGCCGCACAGGCGCACCTGTGGGTGGTGTACCTCCAGGGAGGGATGGTGCGTGCGTGGTGTGCTTTGCGTGAGCCGCGTGTGCTGCTCACCTGAGCGTTGTTGCGTTTGCAGTGGTGTTGGGACGAAGCGAGCTGCTTGACACGTCAGCAGGAGACTTCGTTCTTCACCAGCAGCACGAATTGGCCCACCAGCTTGACGCTGGGCGGCATTTTCGACAGCGACCGGCGTCGAAACCCCTGGTCCGGCGCAAACAAAATCTACTTGGCGTATTGCTCTTCGGACGCCTGGGCGGGTGACGTGGGCGCGGCGGACAACTCGTTTGGCTTTAATTTTCGGGGGCAGCGCATCATCCAGGCGACACTGTCACTGCTCGTGTCGAACAACGGGCTGGGCAGCCAGGCTGGGCATCGACTGCTGTTTGGGGGATGCAGCGCGGGATCACGAGGGGCAATGTTCAACCTGGACAGCGTACAGGCGATGGTGCCTTCCTCAGTGGAGGTTCGTCTCACAGTCGCGTCTTTCATGCGCTCATTCACTCCAAATCTCACGCACATGCGCCCCATTTCAGGTGCTGGGCTTTCTGGACAGCCCTCTGTGGGTTGACATGGAGCCGCTGAGTGCCAAAGTGGTGTCTCTCATCGTGCGCCCTCCTCGCGCCTCCTCGCGCCGCCGTCGCAAGCGCCTTCCCCCTGCGCTCACGCACGCGCACTCGCCGCGCAGAACGAGACGCAGGCCGTGTACGGCTTGGTGAACGCGACGGCGCGGCTGGGGACGCTGTGCGTCGCTGCGTACCCGGACGCGGCTGACCAGTGGAAGTGCCTGTTCGGCCAGTACCGGCTGCCATATCTGACCACCCGGTATCTGCTGTCCGCCTCCCAGTTCGACAAGTACCAGCTGCCGTACAACGAAGACGCTGCGCCGCCGTACACGGGCTCGCAGCTGCTGTACGCCGACAGCTTCCAAGCGGCTGTTCGCTCGGTGGCCCTGGACCTGCCCACGCCCAACCAGCCCGGCAGCGCCGTGTTCTCCTCGGCGTGCTTCAAGCACTGCACGAGCGACATCGGCTCGTTTTGGGGGGTAAAAATAAACGGGGTTTCGCTCAAGGACACCCTCCAGGCCTGGTACTTCCCCGGCGCATCCCCGGCGCCCAGCCAAACCATAGAGGCATGCACCGGCTTCGGCTGCGGCGAATGCCACCGACCCAGCGCCGACATGCCGCCTCAGGCGTCCCTGCCACCCGCACACACTGTCGACCTCACCGTGAACGCTCAGGGCGTGGGCCTCATCGCGCGCGCGCCGCCGGTGCCCGGCGCGCTGGCCAGCCTGGAGAGCAGCCTGAGCGGCAGCGGCGGCGCGCCCCGGCGCAGCGGGGGGGGGTCTCGCAGTAGCGCAGACGACGTCGCTGCGGACCTGCTGCGAGGCGCGGGCGCATGCGTGCTGGGCGTGCTGCTCTGCGCGGTGCTGGAATTCTGCAGCGCCGCTCGGCGGAACTACACCCCCCCGGGTGGTCCCTCTCGCAGCCCCCTATCCTCTGGGGGGTCCTCCCTCACCAGCATGGGGCCGGGACCGCACGGCTCATCTGAGTGGCGACCAGATCGCGGTGGGCAACCTGCTGTACGACTGGAGAAGCAATCGCCGTCTTCTCGCCCGCTGGCGATGCCGCCGCCGCCCCGTTTGGTGGGAGCGGGGGCGCCAGGCGCACCCCCTCCCCTGCCCCGCCTGGGCTCCTTCCCCGCCCGATCAACCGCCGCCGCGGCTCCTGCGGCGTCGCCGCCGGCGCGGGGAGGAGGAGGGGCGACCAGGGCGACTCGAGCGGCAAGAGCGGCTGCTGCCGTCCGTGTCGGGGGGGTCTCAGGAGAGGCTGAGGCGCCGTATCCGGCGATGACGGCAGCCAGGGGGGGTAAAGGTGGACCGGACGGCGCGCACGGCTCGCGGGGCGTGCCCAGGGGGCCAATCTGAGGGGGGGAAAGCGTAAGGGAGACGACGGCGGGCGTCGGTGTTATGCAGCGCGCCAAAAGGACGGTGAGAACTTCTTCTCTGGGCGGCGTGGCTGCATCACCCCCCGCTTGGCACTCGCAGCGCAGGAGGTGAGCGAAGAAGTGAAGACCGACTGCAACACCGTAACCGACTTTTTGGGTGCGTGCGTTTTCTTCGAGAACGAACACAGCACGACAGCACGCGCGCGCTCGATCATCTTCCCCCCCGTGCTCACATGGAGAGCAGCCCCGAGGGCAGCCCGCGGCGGCCGCCGCCGCGGCGCGCCTCGTCGCCGCTGGGTCGCTTCCGGGAGGCTGTGCGCGCCGTGCAGCGCCACCTGGCTGGCGCGCGGTCGCTGGCGCAGGCGGCGGACAAGGCGCAGGGCTCCGGGGAGGCGCTGGCGCTGTACCGGCGCGCGTGCTCGTTCGGGCAGCAGGAGCCACCTTGCGACGCACCCGCTCGGAGCGACCCCAACCGACCAACCTTCCACCTCATGCCGGTGCGCTGCCGGTCGCATGTGCTTGCCAGCGCCGGACGGGCGGCCCGCCTGGAGCTGGCTCGCTCTGCTCCGAGTGAGCGCCCGACGGACCCGACCTAACCCTTCGCTCGCTCTCTCGCTCGCCCCGCCGTGCGGCTTGCAGGCCTCCGGGTGGCTCAACGACCCCAACGGGCTCATATATCACGACGGGCGATACCACGTGTGCTTCCAGCACCAGCCGGAGCGAGGTGAGCATCCCAAACCGCCAACCCTGGGAACTCGCGCACCCAACGCCCGTGCGAGCTCTCAACTCCCCTGCGCGCGCACCTGCGCCTCGCTGACGCGCCTCCCGCCTCCGCTCTCGCCCGCGCAGCGCACTGGGGTGCGCCTGTTGTGACGATGCGTTTTTTCTTGTCGCGCACTCACGCTCACTCTGCCCTTTGTTCGTGTGTTGTCCCCCACCCCGCAGACTGGGGACTGGTGTGGGGCCACGCCGTGTCGACAGACCTGGTGCGCTGGGAGCTGCTGCCGCACGCTTTGGAGCCCACGCCTGGAGGCGCAGACAGTCTGGCGTGCTTCTCCGGCTGCGCCTTTGAGACGGTCGACGGCGGTGTCACGGTGCTATACACGGGGGTGAAGACGCGACGACAGCGCACCAACGCAGGGCTGGTGTGCAGCCTGCTGCCGCCGCGCGAACTACCCTGCGAGTGCTTCATGTTGCCTCCCAGCCCGCGCGTGTCGCTCGAGGTGTCGCCGACGGGACGGACCACCTCGCTCAGCAACCTGCTGTCCGGCTCCCTGCTCTCTGGCACCTTCACGAGCGAGTCGTTCGCCCAGGATGGGCCCCAATCGTGGCGCTCCATCGGACACGAACAGGAGGCGCCCACCGGTCCCATCGGCTGTGCGGCGGAGCTCTATGCAGCCACCGTTGCGGCGAGCGCCGAGGAGGCGTTGGGCTTCTCGTTAAACGACAACAACAGCATCGGCGGCAACGGCGGCGGCGTGCCATCAACGTCACTCTACGCGGATGATGCGGCGTCGGGCGGCTTCGACTTTGACGCGCCCGTGCCTTCGCCGGTGGGCATCGGCGGCGCGATGTCTGTGCAGCCAGACGATGTGGCGGTGACCAGTGAGCTCTTCTCTCCCCGCGCCGCGGCGACGGCGGCGGTGGACGCCAGCGCCGAGTGGCTTGACGGGCTGGCCAAGCAGCCGTTCGTGGAGACGATCTGCGGTGCTCGCGCGGGCGCAGCGCTCAACAACCGCCGCCTGCCTCGACTGGCGCAGCTGCTCAAGCTCGCCTCGCCGGTCATCGCGGCGCCGCCGCCGGAGCTCATCCGGCAGCTCATCGGATGGCGAGACCCCTTCGTGTTTGCCGACTCGGAGGGTGAGGAAGGCGCCCGCGTGTGGCGCATGCTCGTGGGCGTCGGCATCAAGGGAATCGGCGGCGCAGCGCTCATCTACTCCTCCTCTGTGCCGGATGGCACTTGCGGCTGGATCTACTCCGGTGTGCTCTGCGACGCCAGCCAGGGATGCGACAGCGAGGACGCGCCATGCGACGTGGGTGCGATGTGGGAATGCCCCACCCTGACGCTGTTCGATCCGGCGGGCACGGCCGGCGGTCGAACATCCATGTTCTGCGTGTCTCCCGACCGGCCCACCAACCGGGTAATCTACTGGGTGGGCACCTTCAGCGGCACCCGCTTCCACCTGCGCACCGCGTCGGGGCCGCACGCGCTGGACGGGGGTGACGTGATGTACGCGCCCAGCGTGATGTGCGACACGGCCGGCGGCGGCGGCGGCGGCGGCGAGGGGTCGGGGGCGGCGCCGCCTCGCCACCTGCTGCTTGGCTGGCTCCAGGAGCGCGACGCGGCGCGAGTGAAGGCCCACGGCGCGCTGAGCAGCGCGGCCGAAGCGTCCGGCGGGCGCACCCAGTTCGGCGGGGTCAACTACAGCTCCGTGGCTGAGGCGGCTGCCGCGCTGGAGGTGGCTGCCCACGCGGGCTACTCCGGCTGCCTCACCGTGCCGCGCGTGCTGACGCTGTCGCCCGACCGACAGCGCATCCAGCAGGCCCCGGCGGAGGAGCTGCGCCGGCTGCGCGGCCGCTGTCTGGGCGTCATCGTCGCCGCCGCCGCCGCCGCCGCTGCCGACCCCGCCACGCCGCTGCCCCGAGGCGAGCCGCTCACGCTGTTCGCGGAGCCGCCGGCCACGCAGGCGCACGCGCAGCCGCACCCGGGCGCGCAGGGCAGCCTCCACCACCACCGAAAGGGACTCCCCCCTCGAGACGCGCCCGCGCCGCCGCCGCCGGCGGCTGCTGCGGCGGTGGACTGCGAGGTGCGCTTCCGTCGAGGCGCCAGCTCCGCCGTGGGCCTGTGGCGCCCGCCGGCTGTGCCCCAAGGCGCGGGGCTGCTGCTGCTGTGGCGGTGGGGACACCCGGGCGCGCTGGTGGCGGTGCACGAGGCCAGCCTGGCCACAGCCTGCGAGGTGGCCGAAGCCGCCACATCGCAGCCTTGCACGCCCCGCGGCGGGCTGGCGCACACCCCAGCGCCCACCCTCGGCCTGGTGGGCGCGCTGGCCAAGGCGCTGGCTGTGCGCAAGGCTGACGGCACTTCCGGCGCAGCCGCACTGCATCAGGCGGACACGGTGGCGCTGCGAGTGCTCTACGACGGCTCCTGCGTGGAGGCATTCACCGATGAAGGGGGATTGTGCCCCGGACGAGCACTTGCCACGCGCATGTACCGCGGCACAGCCGCCAAGGACAAGCACAGCCCAGGCGCGCCGGGGCTGGTGCTGGTGGCGCTAGGAGGGGATGCGAGCGTGGTGGGGGCCACAGCGTGGGCGATGGGCACCATTTGGGAGTAGAGCGAGCTCGAGAGTTCTCGCAAGGAACGAACACTCAGGGACCGAATGGAAAGGAGGATGCCGCTCACGCGAAGGACGCTGCTGCAATTTAAGCTTGTGCGCTCATCCGCAGACTGCGTGTGCACACGAATTGGGTGTGTTGGGTAACACGCAGTTGGAGGGGGTGAGGGGAGGGTGGGGGTCACGCAGAGAGTGTGAGCGCGGCGTGCGCGCGTCCTTGCGAGAGCAGCGAAAGGCGTCTAGCGCCGCGCCGTAACAATGTTTTGTGCCTTCACCAGCTCAGGCGACAGTCCTTTACCACCTTCGGTCGAAGAAGGAAAAGCTTCGGTGGTGAAGGAAAGGCGGCGCAGGCTGATGTTTGCGCGCACAGCCGGCAGCACCACATCTCGCGCGAACTCGCGGCTCACGAGATCTCCTGAGAATTTCAATGATTCCAGTCGAGTGGCCACAGACAGTGCCTCGAAGATGGGCGCCAGGCCAGCCTCGCCCAGGTTGCAGCCAATCAGCTCCAGCGACACCAGCCTATCCACTGTGATCAGCTGCGCCAGCTGCGTGCCGGCAGCGAACTGCTCCTCCTGTGTCTTGCCGACGCGATTGCCATCCAGACCAAGGTTGAAGGGGGTTGTGCGCGCTGCCAGTGCCGCCAGCACCATGCCCGCATCAGCTGAATCAGTCCACAAGTCGCAGTTGCATAGCTTGATATGGCGCAGGCTGGAGTAGCTGCGGAGCGCGTGGCAGAAGGCGGGCAGGTCTGGGCCGGTGAAGAGGGGCGCATCAGCGTTGTAAATGCTTGAGCTGCGCAGGACAGATGGTCTGAGAAGCAGAGTCAGCGCGGGCAGCGCCATCGGTGTCGGCAGTAGATGAAGGCGATTCGTTCAACACCTGCTGCGACAGTGGCGCGTGCCAGACCCTCAAGCGTGGCACCGCCAACCAGATTCCCACCAACTAGCCAGAGCTCCATGACACCAGTGCGTGAAGCAAGTGCAGTAGCGAAGTCGGTCTGCTGCTGCTGAGTGTCGAGGTCGTGAACTTGCAGATAGAAGGGGCAGACCAGCTCGCAGCCCAGCAGAGCCACAACCTCGGCACCTTCGCACTTGACACGGCAGTTCAGCTCGCACAGCGGCGCTGCCAGGCGCAGGCGAGCCACGTTCTCAGCCCCGAGATCGAGAGCTTCAGGCGTTGTGAGAGTGCGCAGGCTCTTGCCGTTCTCAGCCACCAGCTCTACTAGCGCCGCCAGAGAAACTTTCGTCAAAATGACCAGGTTCAGCGTGTGCAGCGTGCCCTTGGCGCGAGCGATGGCTGCGCGCACGAGTCCCAAGGTTGGGGCGACCGACAGCCTTCTCGCCGCTACCTTCGAGAAGTCCAGGCGCTGCCACAGGCTGACGTCCTCCAGCAGCGCGCACCACACAGGGCTCACCTCGCGCGAGCGCAGGCGGGTGTCCAGAGGGAGGCCTGAGAAGATCTTCTTGGCAACCTCGTCGGGCAGCGAGGAGAAGCCCACAGGCTCGTCAGCGAGTGCCAGCGCGTCCAGCGACGCAGCGACGGTCTCCATGGAGGCGGGAGGGTGCGGAACGACGTAGCGGGGTAGGGCAACAGGTCTGCTTATCTTAGTGCTTCCCGCCTTCGATGATGCCAGCCAGCGCGTATCGAATACAACCACGCCGCTCCCACAGCACGCGCAGCTACGCACAACGTGCACCCAAGTCGTCACAGTACGTTGCTCGCCCTCATCGTCACAGGTCGTCAGTCATCATTCGTCAACTCACCCATCACGCATCTCTTGGCCACGCCTCCTTAATTGCGTCCACGACGCGTCTGTCCAGCCCCGTGCGCACTGCTGGCGGGAAGAAGAGCCAGCTGCCCATTGCGAGCAGCAAGGCACACGTCACGGGAACAGCGACCATCCCACGCAGCCGCAGCTTTGAGCGGACAACCGCCTCCACGCATACCAGCGGCCCCTGGATGGTGAAGAAGAGAAACCACTCAAAGGATGGGCGTACGAGCAACCCGTTTGCCGCCCAAAAGATGGCCTCGTGTGCCGCACCGCTCGCCAGAAACGTGGCGCACACCGCCGCCGCTTTGCGTCCCCAGCTGACGTGTCGGTTGGTCTTCCGCGGCCCTTTCTCGGCTGGTCCGTCTCGGTCGTCGCCAATCAACGCTCCCTCTGCGACGACGCAAAACACGCTACGCCGAAGCAGCGCCGCCGCAGTGACGTTCCATCGACGCCCCCAAAACTCAGCCAGGCTGGCGCTTTTGAAGGGTGCGTCGAAGTGCGGTGCAAGGCGCAAGCCAAACGCCCCCGCCAGCGCACAGCCTGGCCCGTCCATGATGCCCGACAGAAACGCGTACATGCCAAGCGAGAATAAAGCGTCACGCGCCGCCACACGCTGCGCCAGCGGCGAGCTGAGCAAAGCGCAGACGGCTGCGAGGAGCGCCAGCTTGCATGCGAAGAGAAGCGCCAAGCGGGGTGCGCTCAGGCTGGGCGCGGAATTGTGCGCGGCCACAACGGGGAGAAGCAGCTCGGCCGCGTAGACGTGGAGCGGCAGCTGGCGGTGCAGCGGCGCTCGGCCGAGCGCGATGAGCCACAGCTTGGTTGTGCCCCACCAAGAGAGGCTGGCGAGGCACAGCAGCAGCGTGATTAAGTCGTGCGTGTGGCTGAAGAGCAGCGGGCCCAGCAGAAGAAGCAGCAAGGCGCAGGGGGAGAGAGCAAGCAGACGGGGTACGCCTGGAGGCAAGCTGCGGTGCGCGCAGCGAGTCCATGCAGCCACGCACAGCGAGCACGCGGCGCAGAGAGCCACGCGGGAAGGGTAAGGCAGCGCCTGCAGCACGAGCATAGCCACTAGCCGGGGCGAGGACTTTGCTGACTGCGTGGCCCGCCAAAAATGGACCGCCTGCCGCCGTGAGATCTTGATCACATCAAAAGCTCGCTCTCGCATCGATCCTGCACATCCACTCTCTCAAGCCTGTGCGCGTCGTGCGCCAGCCTTCCGGTACAATCGCGCGTAAGCCTACAAGGTCTCATGTGATGTGTTTGCGTGTCCGCTCGGCCACTCGGCGCCTCACTCGTCAGCCACCGCAGCCTTCTTCTTCTTTTTCTTCTTGGGCTCGTCAGCAGCGGGCGCAGTCTCCTCCAGGTCACGCTTCGCCTTCTTGGCGCTCTTGTCGCCCGCCTCCTTATCGCCCTTGTCCTTCTTGCTCTTCTTCGCCTTCTTCTCAGAGGCTGGGGGCGCCCCGCCAAAGCCAGCTTCCGCGATGGCGCTCTGCATCATCGTGATGTTCTTCGCAGGAGGCACGCCCTTGTCGTAAAAGGCCAAGCGCTGCTCAACCTGCTCGCGCAGCTTGTTGCCGAACACGGCGGTGCTCTCTTCCGCGAAGCAGTCGATGCGGGAGGCAATGCTACACTTGTTGGCCAGGTAGCGCGAGATGCGACCCTTGTTGCGTGCCTGAAATGCGAAAGCGTCAGCGCACGTGCGCGGCCATAGCACATGCGCGCCGCCAGAGCGCCGCGTGAGCTCAGCAGCGGATAGAGTTCGAATCATCCGGCCGAGGCCGGAGTCATTAAGCGTTCATAGATTGCTAGCATCCCAGCTCGCACGCCGAGCGAGCAGCTGCGGCGCGCACGCAGCGGGGCGCATGCATGGGCGCGCACGCACCTGCGCTCGCCCGATGAAGGTTGAGTGGTAGATGAGGCCGTACTTTGGAGTGTTGCCCTTGGTCTTCAGAGCGCGGAACAGCGCCTTCTCCGCGCCCAGGATCTGCACCGTGCTGGCTGGGTACTTGGCCAGGTTGGTCAAACTGCCCGCGTGCGCAATGAGGCGCGCGCCAACCGTATCGCCAATCAAAGCCCCCAAATTGGGCGCAACCAGAGTCATCTTGTCGTTCAGGTAGCCGCCCAGCCCCTGGCGAAACTCCGCCAGCTCAACCACGCGCTTCGCCAGCGCCTCGATGTGCTGCAGGTCCACAGGTGAGATGTCCTGCCCCATGGATGCGCGCGCTGCCACCAAAACCTCCATAGCCTTGTCCTCGTCGCCGCCCAGCGCCTCCGCCAGAGCGGGCAGGTCCGCCTCTGTGAGCTGGCTCTTGTCCTGCACCGCCAGCGCGGCACGCGCGTACTGGTAGTTGTCTGCCACAACCTTTGAGAGCTCTGGGAAGTGCCACGCGTACCACTCCCGCACGCGCATCACCAGCGTGTTGATGTCCTTGTCCAGCGTGTCCAGCGTGGCGATGCTCTGGATGATCATGTTGTCGCTGCGGTTGACGTTGAACTTTACCTTGCCGCGGCTGTAGGCGTGCGCTAAGCCCAGCGCCGCACGCCCCGCGTCGCCCTCTTTGAGGCCGGCCACCAGGCGCTCGTAGTGGAGGCGAACTCCCCGGAGGGACTCGAGCACGCGGTCGTTGCACTCGCAGCGTATGGCTGAGCGCTCCAAGATGGCTGCGCCCAACTTTGCGTCCGACACGCCCAGCATGTACTTGCTCTTCTTGGAGGGGAGGCACTGCTCCAGGAAGGCGGCCAGCTCGTCGGTGAGCACCCCCTCAGAGACTGCGTTGCACTGCTCAAGCGCGTCCGCAGCGCTGGTGAAGGGCCTGAAACCGGCCAGCTTCACGGCCTTGCCGAAGCGCGCAAGGTCACTGGCGCGTGCGGTGTCAGAAGGGCTGCCGCGGCGGCTGAGCAAAGCGCACTTGATGGACTCTTGCACGCGCGGCTCGGCGCTGGCGATGAGGTCCGTGTCCAGCGCCTCGAACACCGCATAGCCGGAGGCGGCCTCGAACAGCAGGTACGTGGCCTGCGGGGAGCGAGGAGTGAGCAAAGTGGCGGCCAGAGCCAGGGTTTGGCATCTCCACCGCGTCCGGAACTGCGCCATGCGGCCACGGCCGGCGGGCCGGGCAGCCACAGGCCGCGGGCAGCCGCCCTGCCGCGTGGGCACGAACGAGCGCGGCCAGGGACCGCCAGGGCCGCGAGCCGGCGGGCCGGCGAAGCACGTCGCAGAGCGTCGGCTACGCACCATGGTGCGCGCAGCAGCGCGGCGCCGCCTGGTCCAAGAGCACGCTGCGTCGCGCGCTGGAGACGCAGGGAGGAGACTCACGCGCGTGCGAGGGAGGGGCTCAGTGGCAAATGGAGGGACTCCCAACAGTCCCTCCCGCCGCTGCTTGTACGACGCGCAGACGGCGTGCGACTGCGACGTGTGCAGTGTGCCGTCTAATACTGTAGACAGACTGACAGAGCTCACGACGTGGTGCTGTCCACACTGTTGAGAGCGCTGCGCACTACTGCTCCGCTCTCGCGCTGTCTCTGTCGCCCCCGCTCATCATCTGTCGTAGACGGCCAGCGACAGGTAGTCTCCCGTCTGGAAGTTGACGCCCCGCAGCGTCTTCTCCTCCTCCTGGTTTGGCCCTCGCGAGCCGCGGCCCAACACCTGCCCCACCGGCCGCAAGGTGGCGCGCCCGCTGCGGTCCGGATAGACCAGCGAGAAGCCCAGGCGTGCGGCGGGCTTGCCCTTGGCCGGCGGAACAGCCTAAAACAGGACAAGTGAGGACCTGTGAGAAGCGTGTGAAGCACGCGTTGCTTTCATGCCTACGCACCCGGACCAACTCGGCCAGCTCGCCCAGCGTGGCGTCCGCCCAGGTGTAGATCTGCGGCGGTGGGTATGAGAGCGTGGTGGGGTGCGGCGAGTGAGCGCCTGAAGGTGCACCTGGAATTCTTCTTTCGGCAAAGCTCCATCTCCAAAGGGGAAGTCCTCAGGCCGGTGGTGTCCCCCCAGCTTCGGGAAAACGCGCAGAAGCAGCGGACAGGTCTGCGTTTGGGCGCGGCGTTGGCAAGGCTGCAAGGGCAAGCGCTCACGAGTGCAGCAGACTGCAGAGACGCGCCTTCTCTCTATCCACGCGGAACGGGGGCGCTCTGCCGCCGGGGCCGCCGCGCGGGGCGCCGGGAGGACCGCTCATGACGGAGCGGGGACGAGCAGCAAGCGACAACAGGACAACACAGAGGGTGAACAGTGAAGCGGCGCAAAGTGATGGACTCCTCCACTCATCGTCCGACGAATGCGTGCTCATCTCCATCGCGGCGTCTCGGCGCACTCCAGCGTGTTCCCGTCTGGGTCACGGAAGAAGAGCGCAGGCCTGCCGCTGTTGGAGCGTGTGAAGGGCACTTGCTTGGCCAGTAGTGCGGTGGCGAGCGCCTCTACCGACTCGACGCCGAAGCAGGCGTGCCTGTCCCGCCCGCCGTGCGCGGGCCTGGCGCTGAGCAGGGTGGGGTCCGGGTTGGGAACCTCCATGAGGTGAATCATCTCCGGACCTGAGTCGCGGAGCATGAGTTGAGTCGTGAGCCTTGCTGCCTGGGCAGGACGCAGCGCAGGCGCACCGACCCACAGCCAGGCTCCTCGGTAGGGCAGCTTGTCCTCCGGGCGGGCGGGATTGAGCGGCAGGCCTGGGTGTGGCACCGTAGAGCACTTGTTAGTCGCGCTAAGCCTGTACTGAAGCGCCACGGCTAGGCCAGCCTAGGACACGCACCCAGCAGGCCGCAATAAAAGTCCAGTGACCTTTCCAGCGAGGCGCAGCAGACGGCGACGTGGTGAAGGCCCTGGAAGCCGAGACCGGTTGCGTTCCCGTCTTGCGGAGGGGTGGCTTGCACGGAGGGGCCCGCAGGCTGGGCGGACAGGTGACAGCGCCTGTGCCGCCGCGCGCGGCCTGCAGCGCGGACTGCGGGCGCGGGCGGAGCAGCGGGTGGCGAGGCACGGCGGGTGCGGGGGCTGTGGAGCGCTGAGGCGGGACAGGCGGCGCGCAGGCCTGTGGACATCATAGGCGCACGCAACGGGCAAGGAGGCGAGTGCGAATCTGGCTTTACAAATTTGGTCGGCCGATGCTGCGACGATCACTGGGTCAAGACTTGGAGACAGCCAGTCTTGTGGCGTTGATGTCATGAGAGAGAAAGAGAAGAGCATCTAGCGCTGGCGCCGTGCCGCCACGATGTCGTGTGCCTCCCGCAGTTCCGGCAGCAGCGCGCCAGCGTTGTGTAAGTCCAAGCTCCACAGGCTGGTGTTATCGCGCACAGCGGGCAGCACCACATCTCGTGCGAACTCGCGGCTCAACTCCTCGCTGAAGACGCTCAGCTTGCTGAGTTGAGTTGCCCGAGACAGTGCCTCGAATATGGGTGCCAGGCCAGCCTCGCCAAGATTGCAACCATAAAGTTGCAGCGTCTCCAGCCCACCCGCTGTGATGAGCTGCGCCAGTTGCGTGCCGGCAGTCAATCGCTGCGCCAGTGTCTCGCCGACGTGGTTGCGATCCAGAGTGAGTTTGAAGGGGGTTGTGCGCGCTGCCAGTGCCGCCAACACCACGCCCGCATCAGCCGGGTCAGCCCACAGATCGCACCCACGTAACGTGATATTGTGCAGGCTGGAGCTGCTTCGGAGCGCGTCGCAAAAGGCGGGCAGGTCGGGGCCAGTGAAGAGGGAAACACCATCGTTGTAAATGGTGAAATTGCGAAAGACTGTCGATCTGAGGAGCAGAGTCAGCGCGGGCAGCGCCGGCGGTGTGAGTCAGCAATGGCTGATGAGGGCGCTTGTAACGCCTGCAGCAACCATGGCGCGTGCCAGATCCTCCAGCGCAGCGCCGCCAGCCAGATTTCCACCAACTAGCCAGAGCTCCATGACACCAGTGCGTGAAGCAAGTGCAGTAGCGAAGTCGGTCTGCTGCTGCTGAGTGTTGAGGTAGTAAACTTGCAGAAGGGAGGGGCAGACCAGCTCGCAGCGCAGCAGAGCCGCAACCTCGGCAGCAGTGCACTCGACATGGCAACGCAGCTTGCACAGCGGCGCAGCCTGGCACATGCGAGCCACGTCCGCTGCCTTGAGAAAGAGAGAGTAGGGCGTCTCGAGCGAGCGAAGGCTCTCTCCGTTCTCAGCCATCAGCGCTTCTAGTTCCGCGAGCTGAACTTCCGGCACGCCATATAGGTCCAGCGTGTGCAGCGTGCCCTTTGCGCGAGCGCAGGCCGCGCGCGCGAGTCCCCAGGTTAGGGCAACTGTTCGTCTCTCTGCCACTGCCACAGAGAAGTCCAGGCGCTGCCAGAAACTGACGTCCTCCAGGAAGAACCTCCAGCCGCGGCACACCTCGCGCGCGCGCAGGCGTGCGTCCAGGGGCAGCAGCGAGAAGAGGCGCGAGACGACGTTGGGCGGGAACGGGAGCTGGAAGTGCGGGTTGGCCAGCTCCACCAGGCGCGCGCTGCGACGCGGAGGCATGGATACACGAGAGCGTGAGGCAACGAGGAAGCGCGGGCGACAGAGGCTGCACATCTTTGGTGCACCCTTTTTTGATCAACGTCAAGAGAGGTAGAGCTGACTCACTCCTCTCACTCTTTCGTCCGCCATTGCCGTCGCCATGCTCGTGTCGCTGAACTCCTTGCCTCCCCGCGCCCGCATTTGGCGCGGCTGCGCGTCGCCGCGCGCGTCGCTGCTGTCCAATGCTCTCCCCACTCTCCTCAAGCCGCCGGGCGAGCGCCCCGTGACCGTCACGCTGCGACGGATGCTCGAGGCGCCCTGCAAGGAGGTCTCCAAGCTCCTCATCGACGATTGGCCGGCACCGTGGATTGCGGATAGCGACGCCGGCCTCGCAGTCACTGCAGTCGACTTCGCCGACGTCGTTCCAGCCGCAGTCACGCCCCTACGCCCGGGCGCGCTACGCGAGATGGTGCGCGCACAGCCTTGCGCAGCGCGCGCACGACGCCACCACGGCTGACATCTCATCTTGCCCCTTGGACGAACATCGTTCACCTTAGCGCGTCACCAAGGGCCCCGCAACCGGCGCCGTCTTTCGGCAGCGTGTGGACGCTGTACGGCCCGGAAGCATGCTGTCGTACCACGACCTTCCAGGTTTTGCATACCACGGTCAGCCGTACAACGCCGACTTCAACGGAATGTCTGAGCAGGCTGCTGAGGCCGCTGGCCAGGCGGTCATGGCCCGCCTGCCACGTCAGTACCGCTGTGTGGTGCGTCTGGTGCCTTCCTTCCGCGACCGCACGACGGTGGAGTGGCGCGTCAAGCTGCTGCCGCCCAAGATGGAGGACGTCTCCGGAGAGCGGGCAGAGGAGCAGGCGGCCAAGGAGGCTGTGCGGGAAGTGCGGGCCATTCTGGACGCGGCAGCGCGGCTGCTGGAGCGCAAGGACGGCACCCGCGCCAACTGACAGACCCCCGAGGACGATGAGAGGGAAGGCTTGCAGCATCCCGTTGAGTGGCGCAACACAGACTGGTGGTAGCACAGACACGCAAACACGCGTCCCGGCGCCGAGCCCTTCCCCCTTCGCATGATAATCACCCCCCCCTTCACGTTCCCTTTCCTTACCCCATCCTCCTCCTGCTCAGAACCACAGCTCTGCGCCCACGCTGCCGGGCGCCTCCACCGGCGCCACCGCCTGCGGCGCCTGTGCGCGGAAGTGGCCCACGGGCGGCCCCGTCTGCTTAGCCGGCTGCTGCTGCGTGATCGCCACGGCGCTGACAGAAGCGCTGGCTGTGGCCAGCGACGAAGCCGCGTCGACGCTGCCCT
>Ga0208951_1000380_pt1 | contig 20467 bp, 23 predicted proteins | sample GreLakmeMI27MSRF_FD_187702 | JGI IMG/M metagenome (GOLD analysis project Ga0208951, IMG submission 187702) | Freshwater lentic microbial communities from great Laurentian Lakes, MI, USA - Great Lakes metaG MI27MSRF (SPAdes) | ecosystem: Environmental > Aquatic > Freshwater > Lake | place: Great...
CCTCGACGTTGGCGTCGAGAGCAAGTTCCGCAGCACTTTCCCAATCCAAACGGGAAAGGCTCGGCTTGACGGGCGGTCGCGCCAGACCGCGTGCTTTCCAGAGAAGCCAGAATCTCAGGAACTCTACAGCGACAGCTCGTTGAGCGATAGCTCGTTGAGCGACGACTACGATATGGACGACTACGACGACTTTTTGCACACGGGGGATTTCTTTTTCGGTGACGATGACCTAGATGACTACGGCAGCGATTGAGCTGCTGCGGCCATCTGGGCGCCGGACACCATGCAAAGGACAAAGTGCCTGCCGGGGCTGGCGGCGCGTAACGTTTGTAAAATACTTCTCTCTCTCTCTATGTGGGTGGTCGGCCAATTTTTCAGGGAGTATTCTCCCGCCGCCGCGCTCGCACGCTGGACGCTGCCGCCGCCGCGCGCTTCAACTCTGGTCCGCGGTTATCCGGTTAGTGCACCGCGTCGCTAAGGGCGTCGGGGGCCAGCCTCCTTTCGAACAGTCCAGGTGAGCTTTGCGCCTTTGCTCGCTGCGCCAGAACTGGCTGCGTCGTGGGTTCTCTCCACGCAGCCAGTGTTTGCCTTCTCGCTGTGCCGTGGACACTATGGCGTGAGCTCCCGTACAGCCGCAGGCTCTTCGCGCCTCGTCTTAACGTGCAGGATGAACTCCTTGCGCGCTGTGCTTCTCGTCCTTCTCACCGCCACGCCCTGTGTGCTTTCTGGCGGCCTCGGCGGTATCTCCACCTGGTCCAACGCGTCCGACTGGTCTTGCGACCTGCCGACCTACCTGGGCGGAAGCGGCACCTGTTTGGGCAACTTGTTCTGCAATGCTGGAATGAATGTGGTTGCTTCTACGTTGTCCACGTGCATCCCAGGCGTGACTGCCGGGGTACCCGCTTGTACAAACGCCAGCCTTGGCAGCTACTCCGGGACCGGAGCATACTCGATGAGCTACCTGTCTCAGAACAAGGTGGCGCAGTGCACGCAAAGCACTGATGCTCGTTGCAGCACAGCCTTCCTCACCTCCATCTTCTCGCCCTATGCTGCGGTGCTTGCAGCTTACTGCAACGCCAACTTTCTGGTCATCATCACCTACAACAGCCCAACCACGTTTTCTTCTTCGGCTGGAGGTCACAACCTGACTATGATGAATGACGTAATCTTCCCGCCACAGGGCGGCACCGGCAACATATGCTCCACTCGTCAGGCGTCTTTCAGCTGCTCGCAGCTTTCCATGACGAAGATTCCGCTCAGCTTCACGCTCCTGCCGACAGACAGCAGCTTGAACAACGCCAACACAGGCGCCTATGGTACAGGCGCCACCGCCGGCGGTGATAGCGGCTGGCTCCTGCTCAACGCCCGCCAGGGGGGTACAGGCCAGGTCGGTTTGCCTACGCGTGGCAACACGGGCATCGCATTCAATGGCCAGGCTATCTTCCCCCAGTACAACAACAAGGGGTACCAAGACGTGGAGGAGTGCAACCTGAACACGTGCGGCGAGCACTCCGGCGGCGGCGGCGGGCTGCCTCACTTCCACATGGACCCGTTCCACACCTCAGGCATCTGCTACTACAGTCCAAGCAACTACACCAGCACGACGGCGCACCCGCCTCTCATTGCATTTTCCATGGATGGCGGCTGGATCTACGGGCGCCACCTGTACAGCGGGTCGGAGGGCTCAACCATCACACTTGACAACTGCGGAGGGCACACTCACACGTCCACAGTGTCGTACGTAAACAACGTGTACCACTATCACAGCCAGGTCACCCTGACGGGCACTGGCACCGGCTCCGCCGGCGGTGGCTGGGGCGCTGCTGGCAAGCAATATACGTACAGCACCATGGGTCCCACTAACTGCTGGCGCGGCGACGTGTCTGCCATCCCGAACTTCTTTACCAGCGGTGCAGACTCATATGCAAGCTTCTGCCAAGGCTCCCAAAACTACTACGTCTTCAACGGCACCAACTATGGTAGCACTAGCGCTGCCTCTTCCGTATCGCCGCCGCCTCCGTCACCTCCGTCACCTCCGTCGCCGCCGTCGCCGCCAACGCCGCCACCATCGCCGCCGTCGCCGCCATCCTCCACTGTTGCCACCACGTACGTCAGCTCCACGCTCACCCTGACTGGCTACAGTACGTCAACTTTCGGTACCGCTCAGGCGACGCAGTTCAAGAGTGCCATCGCCACTGCAACCGGAGTGTCGGCCTCAAGTGTCACCATCACCTCTGTAACCACACCGGCGTCCGGACGTCATCTCCTGGCCGGCAGCGTGTCCATCGCGTACACGGTTGCGGTTGCGTCTACCAGCTCTTCAAGTGCCGTGTCGACGCTGACGAGCATCTCACCCTCCGCCTTCACTTCAGCTGGCCTGGCGAGCTGCACGGGCGTTGCGGTCACCACGACGCCAGCCTCGGGAAGCAGCGCACCCAACGTCATCTCCACTCTGCCGACAACACAGGCAGAGACTGTGCCGCCCCCCCCGCCCCCCCGGCCCCCCCCGGCGGCCTCTTCATCGGCGGTTGTGCGGGTCAGCACCGCCTTTGCTGGCGCTATGGTCGCGGCAGCGTTCTTCTGAGCACTGAGTTGCTGGAGAATAGAGTATGTTCTATGTTGACAACGCTAGCGACGCGAATAAGTCAGATCTGGCCGTATTTACCAATGTAATATCACATGCAGACAATGTTGACAACACAGCTGGAGACGGTCATCTGTTTTTCCGCCCCCGTCGCGCCGTGTCTCCCGACCTCAGGCAGCCGACTCCCTGATGAGCAGAAATGCCCAGCGTAAGCAGCAGCAGCAGCAGTGCACCATGCTGGCCCTTCGCGGCGCCGCTCACACGGCCCAGCGAGGCAACCGCAACCAAAGACCTCGCGCAGGTGTTCAAAAGCCAGCTCGTGGTCCGTCACGACCTTCGAATGTACGATACGAGCGAAGATGAGCGTCGAGTCAGCAATGCGACCCTTCGCGCCCTCCGCGGTGCATCAATTGAGGACAATGGAGGCGCTGCCGGATGATGCGCTCATTCGGTGCATCAGCAACAAGCCGGCGACAACTGGCCCTCGCGAGCTTTGTTCGCTGTCGATGGCCTCCTCACGCCTGCGCAAGTCGGCGCGCTCGTGCATCCTGTGGCGCGCGCTCTTCGCTGCGCGCTGGCGCATCGGCGCAGTGGAAACCAACGCCGCGATTCTGGCCGGGGGCTGGGCACGCGCCTTCGCAGCCAAGCACGCAGCCTTGAAGAGCAGCCGCACTTCGCCCTTTGAGCGCAACGCCTACATCGACACCTTCTTAGACGTTGGTGGAGGCCGACAGCACGCCGATTTGGCGGTGCTGTTCCTGGTGGACGGCAGGCGCGCTATCCAGCGAGGGTGACCCTTGACCGTTGACCCTTACCCACGATTCTGAGGCTGCGTGTGCGCGCCCCTTGCAGCGGCAGCGTGCCTCAGACGGACTTCGCCGACGCCATGCAGTTCATCGCGCACGCGTCCAAGCGCATCATCTAGTCGGCCCCTGCCACGCAGGTGCGCCCGCGGCTCGTCTCTCGCCTTTGTTTCTATGCCGGCGTGTTCAACTGAGCCGCCTTCTCAGCTGGGCGTCATCCAGTTCTCAGCCCACGCGCGCACAGAGGTGGAGCTGGCGGTGGTGGATGACGTGGAGGCCTTCGCGAGCGCTCTGCGCGCCATCGAGCCGCTAGGTAGCAACACGAGCCTCACTGCCGCGCTGCGAGAGGCCGAGGATGCGCTGTCGACAGCCTCAGTGGCGGGCTGCCGCCGCATTGTGGTGCTGCTCTCCGATGGCCGCCTAGACAGCTACCAGAGTGCCCAGGCGGCGCTGCTCTGCGCCCGCCTGTCGCGTGCAGGCACCGTTTCCAGATTCTTTGCGCTGGGGCTGGGCGAGTGCGTGGATGAGGCGGAGCTGTGCCGCGTCATCTCAGGCGCGGATAAGACCAGCTCGATCTCGTCTGGCGACAAGAGCAACGAGGAGAAGGGCGACACCGGCGCGCCTCACACCGCCGCCCCGCGCTGCCCCTTCTTTTGGAGCCTCAACGCCCGCGCAGAGGTGAGCCCCAGACGCTGGAGCTGCTCTGAAGACGGAACGGGCAAACATCGAACATCGCACCAAAACTCATCGCATTCCATCTCCCCCGTCTGCGCATTGCTCGCTGCCACAGCGGTATGTAGTGGACGCACGCCTAATGCCTGCTATCCACCGATTGCACTGCGCAAGTCTGCATGCCGCGCCTGTGCGTCGCCGCAGAGGTCGTGTTTCCGCGCGCCCTTGCGCCTCCGCGCAGGGCAGCGACGGTGTTGGTTGCTGGCGCGTGTTTGGCGTGGCTGTTTCGCTGGCTGAGGACGCGGGGAAAGACGATCACGCGGTGACTCCTGCTGTGCTCTCCGCCCTGCAGCGCAGGCTGGGCTGTGGTGCCTCGCTGCAGGTGGGCGACGTGTCTGTGGTGCGCAAGTCGCTGGACGCGCGGCAGAGTCGCGGCAGAGGCGCAGGAGCGAGCGCCTCGGAGCCTCGCTTCTCTTACGTGCTGGACGTCGAGCACGCGGCGCTGTCGCGCGCCGGGCTGCTGCCCGTGGCCGTGCCCGGCCAGCTGGAGCGCGCGCCCGCGCCGCCGCCGCCGCTGGTGCGCTCAAGCGGAGCCGCAGCCGGCGCAGACAGCCGCCGCCAGCACGACCGAGTGGTTGTCGTCGGCGGCGGACCCAGCGGCCTCTTCGCCGCGCTGCGCCTCTGCGAGGCGGGCGTGCCCGTCACGCTGCTGGAGCGCGGGCAGCCCGTGGAGGCGCGGGGGCGCGACATCGGAGCGCTCTTTGCGCGCCAACTCCTCAACCCAGACTCCAACCTCTGCTACGGCGAGGGGGGCGCAGGCACCTGGTCAGACGGCAAGCTGACCACCCGCATCGGGCGCAACAGCGACCCCGTTCGAACGGTGTTGGCCGCGCTGGTCCACTTTGGCGCGCCCGCAAGCATCCTGACTGACGGCAAGCCGCACCTGGGCACCGACCGCCTGGTGCGTCTGCTGCGTGCGCTGCGTGCGCGTCTGGAGGCTGGCGGGGTGCGCTTGTGCTGGGGGACCCGGGTAGAGGGGTTGCGACTAACCCCTGGGGGTGCCGTGGCGGCGGTGCGTCTGGCCGACGGCGAGGAGCTGCCCGCAAAGCGGGTGGTGCTGGCGGTGGGCCACTCGGCGCGGGCTCTGTACGAGCAGCTCTTCGAGTGCGGCGTTCCGCTCGAGGCGCAGGGCTGCGCCGTCGGCTTCCGCATCGAGCACCCGCAATCGCTGGTGGACGCCGCGCAGTACGGCGCCCGCCTGGCAGGCACGCAGGTGCAGCGTGGCGCGGGCAAGCTGCCGGTGGCGGACTATCGCCTGGTGGCAAGACCGCCTGCGCAGCCGTCGCCGGCTGTAGCTGCCGTGCGCCCAGCCTACTCCTTCTGCATGTGCCCCGGCGGTCAAATCGTGCCCACCAGCACCGATGCCCGCGAGCTGTGCGTCAACGGCATGTCCTTCTCCAAGCGCGCCTCAGCCTTTGCAAACTCGGGGCTGGTGGTCCCCATCACACCCCAAGACTACGCGCCATTCGCCATGCCCGGCCGGGAGGCGCTGGCCGGCGTGGCGTGGCAGGTGGCGATGGAGCGCGCGGCTGCAGTGGCTGGCGGCGGCGCGCTGGTGGCCCCGGTGCAGCGTGTGCCGGACTTCCTGGACGGATGCCGGCCTCGGAGCGGCGCCATGGAGCCGCCCGCGTCAAGCTACAGGCTGGGCGTGCGTTCTGCGGCGCTGCATGAGCTGTACCCAGCCGCCGTGACGAGCGCGCTGCGTTCTGCGCTCGCGGCGTTTGACCGAACGCTGCCAGGCTACGCCTCCTCTGCGGGACTTCTCCACGGCGTGGAGACACGCACCAGCGCACCGTTGCGCATCACGCGCGGCGAGGATTACCAGTCGCCGGTGAGGGGACTATACCCGGTAGGAGAAGGGGCGGGCTACGCAGGAGGCATTATGTCGGCTGCCGTTGACGGTATATGCGCCGCCGAAGCGCTGCTGGCGGAGCTCACGGGGCAGCCACAGGCCGCGGGCAGTGGCGGCACCTATGGCGCTCAAAGGGACGAGTATTGAGTGCGCATGAATGACGTGAAGTGCTTCCGTCATCGTCGCTCGTCGACCGAAGAAAATGTCGCATCAACCACCACTCGCGTCCTCCCCGCTTCCTGTGTTCCCGCGCGCGTTGCCCTGCGCCTCGCTGCGGGCTTGCGAAGCAGGGAGTCGCCGCGTAGGTTTGCGCTGTGAGGGTGGATGCTGCGCCGGAGCGCGGCTGTGTTGGGCCACGCGGCGCGGCTGGCGCTGCTGCTGGTGCGCGGCGGCGAGTCCTCTGCGGCTGTGCGCTGCGCGAGCGGCTCCGTGCGGCCTCTGGGGAGCGCCTCGGAGTGGCCGAGCGCCCACGGAGCAGCCTGCCGCTGCGGCTGCCGCGCCTCCGTGCGCGGGCGCGGCTGGGCGCACGGCTGCGGGCTGGCCACGCAGGCCAAGGCTGAGGAGGAGAGCGCGGCGGGCAGCCGCGCTGGGGAGGGGCCAGAGGAGCTGCCCTCTGTGGAGGCCCTCCTGGCGCTCCTGGGCGAGAAGGAGGCGGCGCTGGAGGAGACGGTGACTCAGGCGCGCACCCGGCCCCTCCACCCCGGCAGCAGCCTCCACCTTGGGCGCCCACAGCAGCGCCACCGTCGCCAACCCTAGGCCAGGGCGCCACACGCCGCTCTCCCTCGCTCACCGCCCTCTCGCTATGCCCTACCTTCCTCAGGCTGCCGAGCTGAAGGACAAGGTGCTGCGCGCGCACGCGGAGATGGAGAACCTGCGCAGCCGTACCGCCGTCCAGAGCGAGAAGGAGCGCCGCTTTGCAGTGCAGGCGCTGGTGAAGGACCTCCTGGAGGTTGCCGACAACATGGAGCGCGCACTGCAGGCTCTGCCCGCGCACGTTGCGGCCGCGGCCGAGGAGGGAACGCAGCCGGAAGGCGCAGAGGGCCCCGCAGTGGCGTTGCACCAGCTGGCTGTAGGGCTTTCCATGACCGCCAAGGCGCTCCACAAGGCGCTGGGCAAGCACCACGTGCAGCGCTTCCAGCCTCAGCCAGGGGAGGCGTTGGACCCCAACTGCATGAGCGCGCTGTTTCAGCTGCCCGTTGCCGGCCAGGAGAAGGGCACCGTGGCGGTGGTCACAAAGTCAGGCTACCGACTCAACGAGCGAGTCATCCGACCCGCAGAGGTTGGAGTGGTCGCCTGAGTTGCGCCGCGGGGAAGGCACAGACGCTGGGCTTGTTTGAGACGCACGGTTTGAGACGTTCTGTTTGAGCATGCAACGGCAGTCCATGCCACGCGAGCACAGATGCGCCACGCATGCGTTTTGCTTGCTGGTTGATGCAGTGATGCCACATTGCCACGTCAGCATAAGAAGCCACTCAACTGCCCTCGCCTTTTCTGTGCGGCTTGCTCGGTGCTTGTGGCTCGCTTTTGAATCGTGCTGGTTAAGTGTGAGCGAGCCGCCATGGCGCTGCTGCAGGCGCCGCCCGCGTGCGCCAGCCTGTCGCGGTGCTTGCGTGGGAGCAGAAGACCGGGCAGCGCGGCACTGTCCAGGCGCCCGCCCGCGCGGCTTGCCAGCCGGGCGCTGGGCGTGCGCGTGATGGCGGAGGCTGAGGGGCCCAGCTCACAACGTGCGTCCTGAGCCTCGCTCTCTCGCCCACGCACGCGACACAAAGCAACCCTAGCGAAACAACTCACTCCTCTTGCCTTGCACGCGCCTGTGGCCCTCACGCGCCGCCGCCTCTCCACGCCACAGGCCCCTCCGAGCTGACCCGCACCTCCGCCTCGCCCAGCGACCTGCGCGCCCCACTGTCGCTGTCCGACCTGCCTGACGCAGACACGCAGCGCAGCGCCGTGCAGAGCTTCCTGTACCCAGACTCCTCGGAGCTGCCTGACGACGTGCAGATGACTATCTGGGACCACCTGGAGGAGCTGCGCGGACGCATCCTGGTGTCTGCGGGTGCGGTGGGCGCGCTGGTGCTCGTCGCCTTTTGCTTCTCCAAGGAGCTGGTGTTGTTCCTGGAGCGCCCCGTGGCGGACTACGGCGTGCGCTTCTTGCAGCTGGCTCCGGGCGAGTACTTCTTCACGACGGTGAAGGTTGCCGGATACACGGGGCTGCTCCTCGGCGCGCCGATAGTGCTGTACGAGGTCATCGCATTCGTGGTGCCGGGCCTGACTCGCGCGGAGCGCAAGTTTCTGGCGCCCATCGTCCTCGGCTCATCCGTGCTCTTCTACGCGGGGCTCGCCTTTTCATACGAGGTGCTCGCCCCAGCGGCGCTCAAGTTCTTCGTCACCTACGCAGACACGGCTGTGGAGTCGCTGTGGAGCATCGACCAGTATTTCGAGTTCGTGCTGGTGCTCATGCTCTCCACCGGCCTCTCCTTCCAGGTGCCTGTGGTGCAGCTGCTGCTGGGCAGCACCGGCCTCATCTCCTCGGAGCAGATGTTTGGCGTGTGGCGCTACGTGGTGGTGGGCGCCACGGTGGCTGCCGCGGTGTTGACGCCCTCAACCGACCCCTTCACGCAGACTCTGCTGGCGCTGCCGCTGGTGGGCCTCTACTTTGGCGGCGCGTCCATGGTCGCGCTCACGGAGAAGAGCCAGGGCAAGGGACCATGGGCGTGAGGTGGAGAGAGACTCGAGAGAGCTCGTGATGAGTTGAATTTCAGTAGAGCGCAACAGGCATCACTGGCGCTCGGGCAGGCCCGGTGCCTCGCCGGCGCGCAAGGCGCGGTGTCTTCCGTCTCTGCGCAGTCGCACAAACGCCTCCGCCTCAGTGGCACAAGGCTGCGCTTCAGGCTCTACGTGCGGGTGTGCGCCTCGCCACTCCTGCCGCCCCTCCTCTGCGAGGCGCAGCACCTCCTTGAACGCCTCCTCGCACCCGGACGCGTCCAGCACCGCGCACGCAGACATGCGTACGGGACGACCGGTGATCGCGCCCATGCGTGCCCGGGTGAGCGCCAACACCACCGGCACGCCGGAGGCCGCAGCGGCCGTCAGGAGGGCCGCCAGCGCGTCGTCCAGGCCGCCGGGTGCGACCACCGCCTCGACGTTTGGCGCCACGATGAGCGCCCTTGCTCTGCGCGTTCTGAGCGCCTTGGCCGCCTCGCGCAGGCCGAAGACGAGTCGCTGCCGCGCCTTGGCCTTCAGCGGGTCGCAGGCGCGCAGGCGCGCTTGCAGCTCCATGAGGCGCTGCAGCAGCGCGGCGCAGGCTGCGTTGAGCTGGGGCGTGAGCACCTGGCGGCCGTAGCGCAGCTTGGCACCAAGGTACGTCTGGGGCGGGCACGCGACAGCGGCGGCGGCGGCGGCGGCGGCGGCGGGCGGGGCGGACGCTGCTGACGTGGATGCGGCGGCGGCCCTGACGCGGGCGACGTGGCGGCGGCCCTCAAGGTGCTGCGCGTAGCTCACGGCGCCCGCGCACTCCACGCCGCACAGCTGGCACCGCAGCGACCACCCCTCGGGGGGGAGCTCAGACACCCCGTCGTCGCCGGGAGGCGCGTGCGGCACAAAGGGAGCCGCTGAGGCGCGCAGCGCGAGCGTAGGGGCCAAGGGGCACGTCGACGTTGCCGCTGCCGCCGGCGGCGGCGGCGGGCCGTCCTCCGCTGCGGCCTCTTCTTCCTCCTCGTCGCTGCTCTCATCCCCGTCGCTGTCGCCCGCCGCCTCCACCACGAGCGTGCACAGCCGCACGGGCAGCTGCGAGGCGTCCAGGCTCACGTAGACGCGCTCTCGCGCCACGTGCACCACCACCTCGCCGTCCGAGTCGCTGCAGTGCGCGCCCTGTTGCTCCTGGCCCGCCGCCGCCACAAGCGCAGCAGCATTTGCTGCCCGCTCGCGCAGGATCACCTTTTTGAGGGAGCTGAGGCGCTTCTTGCGGCCGCCCACGCGCTCCTTGCCGCGTCGAGTGATGACTGCGGCGGAGCTGGCGGTGTTGGGGTTGGCCATGCGCTCCCCACCAGCCTTGGGGCGGGCCTGAAAGCCCAGGGCGGGGCCGCCCGCGTCCCGGCGCGCCTTGGCGTCGCGCACGTGCAGCAGCAACGCGTTGGCGGAGGAGGCATGCGCCTGCCTGGAGGCGGACTCCTGAGAGCGCACGAGCAGGCGAGAGTCAGGGGTTGAGTCCTCAATTGAGTCAGACTGAGACTGGAGTTGTTGGCAGCCCATTGCGGAGCGCGGCGCCTCGGCCGAGCGTGTGAGCGGGTCAGATCTCTGTTTGTAGAATGTCGCCAGGAGGCAGCGCCTAGAGGCACCCCCGGAGCGGGCAACCCATCGCCGCCGGGCGGGCACCGCCGACCAGGCGATGGGGCCACTCGTGAGTGGCCCCAGGCGGCAACGGCGCCCGCACGGACGTGCGTGGCGGGCCGCCTGTGCCGGGAGTGCGGCGCCGGCTGTCGGAAGTATCTGTGTTGTGGTGGTCGTCCCTCCCGCTTCACACACGGGTGCCAGACGGGTGCCAGACGGAGCAGAGCGCTCGGGGCACGCACCAAAAGGTCGCCCAGCAGGAGCGGGGCGCGCTTGGACTTGTGAGCGTCTCTCCGCAGAGGCCCTTGGCTCTCGCCAGCAACGCTCTTCACGCCGCCGAGCGCAACCTTCACATGCGCCTCCAGCGCGGCTTGAGCCTCCAAGGCCAGGCTGCGCACACGGCCGTCCGCTCTGCTCCGAGCCTCCAGCGCTGTGCGACTCGCAGCAGGCTCAGGCTTGGGCGCGGAGCTCGCCATCTCTGCCCAGGACACGGGCTGGCCTGGTCGCAGCACGCGCACTGGCAGCGCAGGCGCAGGCAGAGGAGGTACAGGCAGCCGTCGTTGCGGCATTGGGGCCGCCGCTCTCTCCTCCTGGGCCACAATGGCGCGCAGCGGCGTGGGCGGGGCGCTGCCGGCAGGCGGCGGCGCACGCGCGCCGCCCCAGGCTGGCGCGTGCGGTGGCGCAGGAGGAGGGGTCGGCCGCAGCAGCGGCGCTGACGGGGAGTGAACTGGAGGCGGAGGGCGAGCTGGTGCGTCACGCAGCCAGCTTGTGCCCGCAAGGTCACGCTGCGGCGCTGAAGGTGCAGAACTGACAGGAGCTGGCTTCCAGCTGGAGCGCCAACGGTCAGCAGCGTCAGCCATGCCGAGGAGCCGGTGATGCCGCTTCACATAGCTGTGCGCACGTCTCAAGGCGACGTAGATGATAGGAAGGGAGACGGGATGGAAAACAAAATTCAGAAAGACTGGACGACGATGCGACCGAAGAAGTCGCGAACAGCTCGCAGAGCTCAGTTCGACACTGACAGTGAGTGGTGTCATGCATGAGCACCACACAATGGAGCCCCAGGCAAAATATTCTATGCGCATTTACAGCCAGCACACCGTCGTCGCTCACTCGTCGGCGACGTAGTTTGGGTTGAGCGCTAGAACTCTTCCGTCAACGCGCGCGCGCTGACGGTCCTGCTCAGGCAGTGCTTCCAGATCGTCTGGTGTGGGCTCGGAGAGCACCAGCAGCGTTCCGTCTCGTCGGATGAGGTGGGAGATGATGTTGCGCAGCAGCTTGTACTCAGCTGCCAGCTCCTCCACGCTGGCGAATGCACCCTTGGCGGACTGCACATCCAGATACCAGCGACAGAGCGCCTTTTGGTTCAGCCCCGCCAGAGACACATCACCTGCCGCGGCATCTTCCGCCCCCTCGCCAGCCTCGGCCAGTCGCAGCGCCAACGCCTGCTTGACCTTCTGGAACTTCTCGTACGGAACGGTGCCCTCCGCAGCCGCATCCGCAGCAGGAGCCTGCGCCGGCACCTCTCCGCCCGCGCCCGCACCCTCGCCGCCCTCCTCGCCTGCCGCCGCGGGCGCCACCGCGCCGAAGGGCAGCACGTCAGGCAGCTCCTCATCGTCCTGCGCGTCTTCGTAGTTGTCATCCTCGCCGTCCAGCATGACATCGCGCGCCTCTACCGCAATGATGCTGCTGCTGATGAGCCGCCGCGCCTCCTTGACGTGCTTCTCTTTGACGCTCCGGTCGCCGTGGAGTCGCGCCAGCGCCTCTGAGAGGCGCACGAGAGCCTCCAGCTGGCGCACAGTGATGCGGTAGCATGCCTGGCTGCCCGGCTGGGAGTCGTTGCGGCGCAGGCGCACGTAGGAGCGCACCAGCTCCGCGTGCGCTGCGGGCGTGATGACGGGGCGCAGGCTGCGCGCCCACCGGATGTAGCGCTGCAGCTGCACGGCGCTAAACTCGGGCTTCAGCGCAGCCTCGCGCCGCTGGTGCACGCCCACGATGTGCCTGGCGATCTTGTAGTCCTCAGCCTCGTCCGGCTCGTCCAGCATGATGTGGAGCAGGTCGAAGCGAGAGAGGATGGCAGGCGGCATCATGACGTTCATCTTCAAACTCTTGCTGCGGTCGTAGCGTCCGCCAGCCGGGTTGGCGGCCGCCAGGATGCTGGTCCGCGCGTTGAGCGTGGCGTTGATACCAGCCTTCGCGATGCTGATGGTCTGCTGCTCCATCGCCTCGTGGATGGCAACCTGGTCCTTGGGGTCCATCTTGTCGAACTCGTCGATGCAGCAGATGCCGTTGTCCGCCAGCATCAGCGCGCCAGCCTCGATGCAGAACTCGCCCGTTTCGGAATCCTTTGCCACCGTGGCAGTCAGCCCCGCCGCGCTGCTGCTCTTGCCGCTGGTGTAGACTGCGCGGGGCAGGAAGGATGCCACGTACTTGAGGAACTGGGATTTGGCACAGCTGGGGTCGCCCACGATGGCAACGTTAATGTCACCTCTCAGCGAAATACCCTCGTGGGTCGTCTTGTGCACGCCCCCGAAGAGCATGAGCAGCACCGCGCGCTTCACGTCCAGCTGTCCGAAGACGGCTGGTGCCACGGAAGAGACGAGCTTGGAGTAGAGCTGCGGGTCGCGCCGCATGCGGTTCACCTCCTCAGCCTCCTCCTCCGTCAGCTGCGCCTCCACGCCCTCCTCCTCGCGGATGTTGGCGCCGCCGGCGATGCCTGCGGGCGCGCCGGAGCCGCTGTGCACAACCACCGAGTGTGCCACAAACACCATCTTGTAGTGCAGCTCCTTCACCCCCTGCGCGCGCAGGCCGCCCACCCCTTCCGACATGTTGCCACGTCCGCCGCCGCCGCCGCCGCCTTGAGCGTGCTTCTCCACCCGCTCGCCAGCCATGGTGGCGGGCGCAGAGTCGGGCACCACCAGCAGCGTCCCCGTGAAGATGCACTTGTCTCCCGCACGCGCCGCCTCGACGGCCTCGTGGCGCAGGATGACGTCGATGGAGCGGGGGAGCGAGCCAGCGGGCACCTCGTCAGCATTTTCCTGGACGCGCACCCGCTGCCAGTCCACGAACTTGCTGCCCTCGCGGCTGAGCCGCCACGCGCTGCGGTTGTTGCAGGTGGGGATGGGGCACACGGTGGGCGGGGTGTAGCGACACTGCTGCTCCACGTCGCGCACCTCCCCACCGCACACCGTGCAGAAGAAGGTGCCGAACAGCAGCTCAGGCCGCACCTGCCAGCCGCCCGGGGCGCGCGTCAGCGGGCGGGAGGGTGGGCGGGCGGCTACGGGCGCGCCTCGGAGGTGCGTGTGACGGTGCCGGAGAAGGAGACCAGCTGCCCGATCTTCTGGGTGCGCAGCTCGCGCAGGTGGTGCGTGCGCGGCAGGTTCACGAAGGCTGCGAAGAACTCCTTGCGCCCGCTGTCGTCGGTGGTGTAGTCCGGGAGGTGGCTCTTCACGAAGTTCTGGGCGGGCCGGGGCGAGGCGGGAAAGGAGGGGGCCTGTCAAGCTGGGCGCTCGCAGCGGGCCGCCCGGGCCCGCCGGGCGTGCGCACCTGCACAGCCTTGCGCAGGAAGGGCTCGAAGCGGTAGAACTGCGCGCACACGGCCTCGTGCGCCAGCGGCTCGTCGAACCTGCGGCGCGGCGCGAGTGAGCGTGCAGGCGTGCAGGCACCTCGGCCGGGGCTCGCACTCCAGCAGGTGGTTGAAGTCCACGAACAGCGTCGTGCGGTCCTGCTCCTTCAGCTCGCGCAGGCAGCGCACGTAGGTGGGCTCGCCCTGGCTGCTCGGCACGCCGTCCACGCCGTCGTCCTCTCGGTACTCCTCCAGAAAGTTCAGGAACAGCCGCTGCACGTTGGCGCCAAGGCTTTCGCTCACGCCCTGCTCCTGCGTGGCTGCCATGCCCGCCACGGCCGCGCAGGCGGAGCCAAGCCCGTGCGCAACTCAACAGCACCTCTCACGAACTCTGCCACTCACGCCGCTCCTTCGACACGGGATAGCGTCGGAGCGTCGCCTTCTTCGCGTCCGCGTCTTCTTCATACGACCATTTTTTGTTGGGCCGGCACAGCGCTTCCCCTCCGCGTTCTTTTAGATCAGCAGGGATGCGTCCCAAGTGGCGCAAGAAGCGCATGCGTCGCCTGAAGCGCAAGCGGCGGAAGATGCGGCAGCGCAGCAAGTAGAGTGCGCGCTGAACCTAGAAGGCGAGACCGCAGACGCGGCTGCCGAGTTCCCTAGAGCACGTGAACAACTAGCACGATGAGGAAGCTGCGCTTTCACGAGCGCAAGCTCCTCAAGAAGGTTGACTTCCTCCAGGTGAGCTCACGCCGCCGCGCTTCCCGGCCGCCAAGGCTGCTGCCCTAGGGTTGGCAGCTGATCCATCCGCCTGCGCGCGCACGGCGCCGCCGCCGCGTCGCAGCCCACCTGGCGCTCACCGCCACGCCCTCGCCCGCTGCGCGCAGTGGAAGAACGAGCACAACCTGCGCGAGGTGCAAGCCATGCGCCGGTACCACATCCAGGACCGAGACGACTACAAAAAGTACAACAAGCTGTGCGGCATGGTCACCAAGCTGGTGCGCACACCCTGCCCGCCTGCAGCCGCGCGCGGGGCGCCCGGATGCGCGCGCCGCGGCGCCGGGCGAGCCTAGCGGACTCCATGCCCTAACCTGCCCTCTCCCGCCACGCCAGGTGTCGCAGCTGCGGCGCATGGATCCGGCCGACGCCACGCGCGTGGCGCTGACGGAGGCGCTGCTTGAGAAGCTGTACAACTGCGGCGCTATCCCGAGCCGCAAGTCCCTGGCCCTGTGTGACAAGCTCTCCACCTCCTCGTTCTGCCGCCGCCGCCTGGCCGTCGTCATGGTGCGCCTCAAGATGGCAGAGACGCTGCGGGAGTCGGCCACCTTCATCGAGCAGGGTCACGTGCGTGTGGGACCCGACACTGTGAGCGACCCCGCCTTCTTGGTGACGCGCAGCGCCGAGGACTTCGTGACGTGGGTGGACACCTCCAAGATCAAGCGCAAGGTTGCGCAGTACAACGACGCGCTGGACGACTACGAGCTGCTGAACGCCTGAGGGCGCTGGGCGGCGCGTGGCGGACGGCGCGGAGACGCTGCAAGCTTTGCGATGGCTGGAGGCACCCGCTGATAAGGCAATACCACTCAGCGCTGTGCCAGAGCAACACGCGCGCGCTTTTGTCTCCTGCTCAGATGTCCCCGTAGTTCACCAGCTGGCGGTCCGGCGCGGCAGGCATCTGAGGCACCGGGCCCCCTTGGCCGTAATACTGCTCCACAGCCTCTTTCTGCGCAGCGGCAGGGGTCCATGTGAGCGCGTGCGGCGCGTGCGAGCGTCGGGGGCGCACCACTTTGAAGTTGAGCGCATCTTGCTTGCTAAGCCCGGCATTGAGCCCCGAGGTGAAGATAGTGGACAGGGCGCTCAGGTTGCTGGCCGCCTGGCCCCCCGCTGCCAGCGCCTGCTCGCTGGTGATGATCACGACTGCTTGTTCCGCCACCAGCACGGGTGCGCCATAACCCTCCTGATACTTGTTAGACGCGTCTGAAGGGAGCGGGGGGGGGTTAAATTACCCTAGACGGGTGGTGGGGATGCGGGCCACGCACCCACGACGCGCTTGGCCGCCTCTGGGTCGTGGAAGGTGACCATCCCCGTCTGAGAGGCGGAATCCACGCACGTCTCCGACACGCGGCCCCATCGCAGCATGCTCTGCGTGGGGCGGTATGGAAAGCAAAGGGGTGAGCCGGACGCCAGGCAAATACGCAGCAAGCAGCGCCTTGGCAGCGCAGCGCACGCACGTTGAGCAGCTCGTGTCGGTCCGCGTTGGGAGGCAGCTCCGACACGTACACCCGCCGCGCATGCAGCTCCGCCTCCGTGACCTGGAGTTGTGCGCTCTGTGCGCCTGGTGTGCCCCCGGCCCCCCCGCCCTCGCCCTCGCTCGGAGGCTTCAACACTTTGTCCCACATGCGAGACACTTTGTCGCCCTCTGCGAAGCGGCTCTTCTTGGCGGTGGCGGGCGCGGCGCGCACTGAAGAGGGACGCTTCATGGTAGGGCGCTTCTCTGAGCCAGTGGTCCCGCCTGCCGCGGCGGCGCTGCCCAGCGCCGCAGGCGACTCCCCGGCCGCGAAAGGAGTCTGCGCGCACTCGGGCGTGGTCTGCTGCGGCAGTGGCGAGGCGCAGGCCGGGTTGGCGCGGGAAGGGGTGCTTAAGAGCGCCGAAGTGCCGAGACCGACTCCACGCCTCTTGGCCAGCAGAGCAGCCACCGCGTCCTGCGACATGAGCACCCGCTCCTGCTTGGGCGCCTCCACAGGCTTGGAGGCTGCGGGGGTGTGGGCGTGGGGCAGCGCTGTGCGCTGCAGCACCTGCGAGGCGGCTCGCAGCGCCGGCGGCAAGTGCGCCGACTGCGCCGCCGCCGCCGCCGCCGCGGCCGAGCCCTCCAGGCTGCCGCCTTCGAGCGCGGCGGGCGCCTCGGGCGCCTCCACGGGCGCGGGCTCCTGAGCTGCGCGTCAGACGGTCGCAGAGGGAGGCAGAGCTCTCCCGTGCGTGCGCACCTCCGCAGCCGCAGACGCGCAGCTCGCTCCGCCACCGCCCTCCGCCTCCTTCAGCAGACGCAGACGCTTCTCCTCCTGCGGAGCACGAGCGACAGGCGAGGCCGCGCACGTGCGATGTCAGTGTCAAGACAGGGGCTTCCACCGCCTTCGCAGCGCCTCCGGCGCGCCTTCTTCCGGCGCATGAGCTCATACTTGGCCGTCAGGTTCGCCTCCTCTTCGGTTGCTACGGACTTGACCTTGAAAGTCGGGAAAGACATCTTGCACGCCTTTTGCACAGCGAGCGCGCGCAGCACCAGCGACGCGCCAGACGTGCGCAGCTCAGCGTGCGCGCAACGCGCTCAGAAGGAGGAGCAGCGCAAGGTGACAAGAAGGCCAGAGGGAGAAAGGTTTGACTGCGCCGCTGATTGTGCTGAAAGCCGCTGATGCGCTGATTCTGGGGCGAGGAGGATGAAAACCAGTCAGCCAGTGACGACGACGCGCTGACGCAATGTAATCGACTTTCGTATCAGGCGCTGCGGCATCGTCTAACAGCACATGCCTCCACCCGCATCGGTAGTGCTATGCTACTTGAGCGCAGCCGCCCGTTGCTGCGCGAGCGCCACGAATCGGTTCATGTCCGCCATCAGGATGCCCTCCACCACCGGCCGCACGCCCTCGCCCACGGGAAGGAGTATTTGGGGCAGCTCATAGCTGATTGAGAGCTGCAGCGCGCAGCCCCCGTCGCCGCGGGGAAAGAAAGTGACTGCGCCGCGGTTGGGCAGGCCGCCTGCGGAGACCCAGTGGATCTAGGGATGGAGTTTAGGAAAGAGGAGGAGAGAAAGCGAGCGTGCGCACCTTCTGGTGTGGAACAGGCGTCAGGTCGCGTGCCAACCAGCTGAATTCCAGCCGCTGACCGAACTGCTCCGTCGACAGGCACCACTTGCTCATGCGCGGGTCATCCGCCTGAACCTGCGCCGCGAGTCAGCAAAGCTCCTCGCGCAGCTCACGACAAAGCAAGCCCGGTGCCGGACGCACCTTGACGCTCTCAATCCAGGGCATCCACAGGGGTATCTCCTCCTTCTGGGTCCACATCTGAAAAGCGAGTGAAATTGGCACTCCCTTGGCCACTACTCGCGCGCTGAAGGAGAGAGTGCCACAGGGGAGCGTGTTAGCGCTGCAGACTGTGCACGCCCGGTGGCTGAGTCGGCCGCACGCACGTGTTGTCCAGCCACACGGCGGTGGCACGCGCCCCGTTGGCACGTCCCCAGCCCTGCACAGCGCCTCGAAGCTGATGTGCCGCGCTCGCGACACTGCGCGCCGGCCGCGAGCTGGCAGCACGACCGCCGCGGTTGCGCGTGGAGTGCACGCAGGCTGTAGCCTGGCGCGGCGCAGAAGCGCCCAGCGCGCACGGGGGGGGGCGCAAGGCAGCATGCCTGACGCAGGGCGCCATGGCCGTGGGCAAACAAAGGAAGCGCGTGTCACAGAATACTCGAGGAGCGCACGACGTGTCGACGTCTGGAAACGCGGCACGCAGTCGTCTTCGCTGTCTTCGTACGAAAGACGGACCGCCAGGGCACTTTGCCCTCCTCAGCTGTTCCTGCGTTCTATGCTCGGGCCACGCGTATCAGCAATGCCGCGAATGCAAGTGGCAGCTGTGGCAGCTGCGCCGCTGCTCCACGCACTGCGCGACGCCTCGGTGCTGCACTTGACAATGGAGCACAGCACCCGCGTGCCTTGGGCATCGGCGCAGCCAGCCTGGACTTCGCTGCGTCAGCACCTGTTGGCTTCTGTGCACACGGACCTGCCACAGAGCGCCGACGCGGCCCCTTCTACGGCCACCATCACCGCCGAGGCTCGCCAGCTACTTCCCTGTCAACACATTCAGGCTGTCGCCGCGCACGCGCGCAGCAGCGAGCAACTGGAACAGCGTCTTTTTGAAGCTTCGAGCGTTAGCGCAGCTCTGTTGCTCGTGAGCGGAGACGGAACCAAGCGGCCAGCTGGCACACCTACATCCACGCCGCAGCTGCTACGAACCGCGGCTCGCCTGCGCTCAGCTGGTCGCCTGCCTGCAGACTTGGCGCTGTTCGCAGCGGCAAACCCGCTTTGCGAGTCTGCGCAGGCGCTGGTGCCAAAGCTTCAATCGGGCGCTGAGGCACTTCTCACGCAACCAGCGCTGCTGCCTGCGCGCGCGTCACGCTGGTGGGAGGGAGCGGTGAGGCACACTTCGGGAGTGCCGGTTCTATTGGGTATAGCATTTCTGACCTGCCCCCGCGACTGTGTGCTCTGGTTGAGGCTGGCAGGCGTCGACGCGCAAGATGCGGATGCACAGACGTTGCTCATGTCCTGGCAAGCAGCTGCTGACGCTGGTGCAGATGCGTTGAGTGCACACGCCGAGCAGTCCCTGCGTGACGCTGTGGCGCACGCGGGCAGCCTGCAGGGAATCGGGGGCATGCACGCCATGCCGCTCACACCGGCTGGATATGCATTGGCGGCGAGAGTGCTGCCCCAGTTACTCAGTGGTGGCGACGTGAAGGAAGCGGCAACTCACCTCTCCGCCCAGCGGTAGTCTTGCAACACTTGTCAATGCAACAGCGATTCCTTTCCTCAGACTCCTCTGAGCTGCGCATGGGCGTCGAACAACAAACACACTCCCGTTGAGTCGAACGCTCATGGGCACTTGCGAGGCCCTACCCGCTGCATGACACGCGAACGCAGTTGCCCTGCCCGCATGTAGGCGCGCGCAATGAGCCCGCGCGTGACGCGCGGTGAGTCTCTGGGCGTGGAGAGCCGTCTTGAGGAGGGTGGGGGTGGGGGCAGCGGGTTCGCACCCTCCTGGTTCGTAGCTTTGACTGCCGCAGAGCACCTGCGTCCTCGTCGCACCGCCAGCGACGGCTCTCGCGTGCCGTTCACTCTGCGCAGCGCCAGCGACGAGGCGCTGGGCGAGGAGCTGGGCGCGGGGGTTGGCTCCCTGTTTCGAACAGTCACCCTGCTGCTGCGCCTCGCCTGCTGCTGTGCGCCCCTGTACGGCCTGCAGCTGCTCTTCACGCTCAGCGCGTCGCTGGACCCGCTGGCGGCGCCGCTGAGCGGCGTGGAGCACCTGGCGAGGCTGTCCCTGGCACCGCTGGCGGTGACGCTCAGCGCGGACGGCCCAGCCTCCGCAGCCTTCGGCGCGGGCGTGGGCGGCCGGCTGAGCGGCTCGTTCGACAAGCGGGACGCGCTGCTGGTGACGTCGCTGCTGGACCTGCTGGCCAGCGGCGTGTGGACCGCGGGCCTGGCCTACATCGCGCACGACGGCCGCCTCAGAGCCCAAAAGCGCCAGCTCGTCACCCTAGTGGCGGAGGCGGAAGGGGAGGGGGAGGCGGAAGCGGAGGCGCGAGCGGTGAGCACGCAGCGTGTGAGCGACTTCAGCGTCACGCTGCACGGCCTGCCCCGCGCCTGCGAGAGCGCGGAACAGCTGGCGCAGCTGGCGCACCACGTGTGCACCTACATGGAGGAGCTGCTGGCACAGGGGGAGGATGCGGGTGCGGGTGCCGGCGCGAGGAGGCGCCCACGGGTGGTTGCCGTGTCGCTGGTGCGTGACACTGGCGCGCTGCTGGAGGCGCGCGCGCGCCTCAACGAGCTGCTGGACGTGAGCGAGGCCGCCGG
>Ga0208951_1000381_pt1 | contig 20465 bp, 11 predicted proteins | sample GreLakmeMI27MSRF_FD_187702 | JGI IMG/M metagenome (GOLD analysis project Ga0208951, IMG submission 187702) | Freshwater lentic microbial communities from great Laurentian Lakes, MI, USA - Great Lakes metaG MI27MSRF (SPAdes) | ecosystem: Environmental > Aquatic > Freshwater > Lake | place: Great...
CTGCCATCACCTCCCGGTGGAGGGGGTGAGAGCTTTCCTCCGAGAGTAGGAGGTGCGCAGCGCCGACCTGGCTGCGCATGTGCTGGTTGAGGATCACTCACTGGTGCAACGTACAACCTGCAATTTTCGACCTGCTATGTCACCTGTTATGTCACCTGCTAGCACCATGGTCTACCGCTGAAGCCTGATGCGTCCGAGCGCGAGCGAGCGTGAGGAGGTGCGTCGCCGCCTGCAGCTGCTGCGGTGTCAGCAGCTGCATTGACACGCGTTGCGCGTATCACAGAAATGGCAGGCGGTGGGGCGGCGCGGCAAAGGTGCCGGTAGCGTTTGCGAGGCAGACGCGGTTGTTGCCCCTCCAGCAGCTGCGCCAAGCTCTCCTGCATGCGTTGCTCCGCCTGCTCGCGCACCCCGCCCGGTTGCCGTTCGCGCCGTGTTTCCTGCGCGAAACACCACCGCCGCGAGGCTTCTGGAGGCGCTGCGACGCGCTGCTGAGGCCGCGGAGGGGCACGCGCTGACGTCGGTCGACGGCGCACGCTTTGCTGGCGAAGCCGCTGAGCTGCTGACGCACCACGCGCAGCGCCTGCGCGCCACCCGCGCCACAGCTGCGCCAGGCGCGCCGGCGGGGGCTGCGCGTGCCGAGGCGAAGGCTGTCGGCGTGCGCGAGTGCCTGTTGACCGGGGTGGCTGTGCCACATCCCCCGTCGCCTACGCCCACCGCTCCGGCTTCTCCAACCTCCCCCCAGCCGCCATGGACCAGAGCGAAAGACTGGGGCGCCGTGCTGGGCAGCGAAGAAGAGGGGCGCCTCTCGGGACCTCGCAGTCACTCCGTCTCAAGCACCAGCTCCTCGGGCGCACGACGGGCGCTGCTGGTGGTACGACTGCAGGAGAGGCAGGCCGGCGCGGAGGCTCGTCGCGCGGCGCTGGAGACTCAGCGCTGTGCTCGCCTTGCCCAGCGTGCATCCGCCGTCGCAGCAGCAGCAGCCGCACAAGCCAACGCAGCCTCGCAGCCGGGCCAGAGCAGCTTCCAAGCGCGTCAGGCGCGCGCGCAGGCGCAGCGCAGCGCGCACCTGAAGACGGTGGCCGCGCGCGCGAGCGCCGAGAGCCAAAAGGTGAGCGAAGTGAGCTTCATCCTCTCGCTGGAGCAGGGCAACCAGAAGCTGGCGCTGGAGGCGAAGCTGCGCGCATCCGAGAACCGCAGGCTGCAGGGCATGCAGACTCGCGTGGCCCAGGCGGCTGCTCAGGCCGCGGTGGAGGAGGCGACGCAGCGCCGCAACGCTGCAGAGGCTGCCCGCTTGGCCCGCCTGGAGGCTGCTATTCAGGCCAAGGCGGCCGCGGCGGAAGCTGTGCTGGCTGAACGACAGGCGGACTGCGAGCGCGTCGAAAAGGCTGCGCAGGCGGAGCGAGCTCGTCGCGGCGACCTCAGGGCAGCCGACCTTGCCGCCGCACAGCGCAAGGCATCCGCGCTGGAGGAGAGACTTGCAGATGCCGCCATGCGCCGCAGCGCACACCTGGCCGCCCGCGCAGGCGCGCCGTCACCTCGAGTCAGCGAGGCGTCACCCTCCGGCCTCTCCGTCTTCGTCGCCGACGAGGGCGGCGCCGCGGCCGTCGGATGCGGCGGCGTGCACCTCACGAGCCCGCGCAGTCCGCGTTTCCGGTCACCGGAGCGATCGCCCCGGCTATCCGTGAGCAGCGCCGGGCGACTGCGAGCTGCTTCGCCAGAGTCGATCGAGGCTGCGCACCTCGCCGCATCGGCGCGCGCAGCCATCGGGGCGGCTGCAGCGGAAGCGGCGCTGGCGATTGCGCGCAAGCGCGCCAAAAAGCTGCGAGCGCGAGTCGCTGCCAATGCCAAGCCCTGGGCGGAGCTCGAGATCGTCAAAAATGCACAGCATACGCCCTCGACAAAGGCATGCACCCGCCTGGCGGCAGAACTGGGTCGCATGACGGGCGCATGCGAGCTTCCTTTGGCACGAGAGTGCCTGCGAGTTGCCAGAGCCACTCAAGAGGACCCAGCACCGCACCCGCAGCAGCAAGCGCTGCGCCGCAGCGGGCTTCTCGCCGCGCTGGTGACCGCCTCCGTGACCACCGCTGGCGACGCCACCCGCGTTCGGGCGGCGGAGGCGCTCCTACGTGCGCTGCATTGTGCGCTGGCTCTCCCTTCCAACGCGGCTGCTCTTCTCTGCGACGCCTCCTTCCTCCCGCTCATCGCGCTGCTGGCTGGAAAACTGGCGGCGGAGGCTGCTGCCGCGCGCGACGGCGGCAGCGCGCATTCCGGTTCTGAGCTGCTAGAGGCGCTCATCGGCGTCGCTGTGCGCGCCCTGTCCGCGCCTCCGCCGCCGGATGCGCCGCCCTGGCTCGCCTCCCAAGCAGCAGACACCTGCGAGCTGTGCGTGCAGTTGGGTATGGTGTCTGCGACGCGCGATGTGCTCACCTTTTGCGACCGATCCGCGCCACACGCCCCCGTGCCGCCACCCTGCTGCGCGGCGCTGTCGCTGCTTGGGGCGCTGGTGGAGCGCGTGGCACCCCCTCCCGGGGTGGTGACGTCACCTTCGCTGGCTGCGGCGGCGCTGCTGGCGGCGCTGCGCGACAGCGCCCTGGCAGGCGTGCCGCCATTCCTGGCCAACTTCCTGCTCCGGGGGCGCCGCATGTCCACCACCACCACCACCACCACCACCACCACCACCACCACCTCGCTGGCGTGCATCAGGGGGGCGGGTTCACCAGCGGGTCCTCTGTCGCCCGTCACCCCAAAGGTGACCCCCCCCAACTTTGCGGCGGTGGCGGCTGTGGCGGTGCGGGCCCTCTCATCCGCGTGCAGGCTGGACGCCAAGGCATGGCAGGCTGCGGTGGGCGCGCCGGGCCTGCGGGGAGAGGTGTCCCTGGTGCTCGGGGCGCTCCTGGAACACTGCACCGCCGCCGGCGGCGGCGGCGGCGGCGGGAGGGAGCGGGAGCGGGAGCGCGCGCAGCTGCTCGACGAGACGGTGCTGCTTTTGGGCGCCTTTGCTCTGGGCTGCCCCCCAAACGCGGCGGTGCTGCGCTGGGGCCCCCCGCCCACGCTCCTGCAGCGCCTGTGCGCCCTGCCGCTGCGCTACTTCACCGAACAGCAACAGCGCACCGTGCTCATGCCCACGCTGCTGGCAGCCACCTGCGGCGGGGCGCACGAAGGGGGACACAACCTGCGAGTGCTCGCCTTGGAGATGGCGCCCGCCGCGCTCGCAGAGTTCCTGGATGACCAGCCGCCGGAGCAGGAGGGCGCACAGCAGCAGCCGCTGGGGCGTTTCGCGCTCCTGGCGCGCTTTCCCAGGGCGCTGTGGCCCGAGGCGCGCGAGCAGCTGGCGGCGGCTGAGGCGCTCCCTGCGTGACGTGGCATACACGCACATGCGCACACTTTTTGCGGCACACGAGTCCATCGTCTCATCGCGGTCATTTCTGAGAGTGCGCCACGCAGCAATAGCGTGCCAGCTGGGCCATGGACGAGCCGGAGGAGGACGAGGAGGACAAGGCACTAGAGCTCTAGGACTAGGAGGGGCCGGGCACGGCCAGTGGCGCGCTGTACCGCTGCATGCTGTTCTAACGTTCAATTTGTCCCGTTGCGCGCGACTCATCGTCGGGGATGCACGCTGCGTGCGCCAGCCTCATCTCGCCCTCCCCGACTGCGCTTGCCAGAGCCGTGTTCCCTTCCGCCGCCGCCCCCTCGCGTGGGCCCGCCCAGCCGCATCGTCTCCCCCGTGCCCAGCTGAAGCGTGGTGCCATCCGTCCATGGCATCAACGGTCCAAGTGGCATCTGCGAGATGCCGCACCGCCACTGCCGTGCCAACGCCCCCTGCTCGTCAACCACGCGCTGCTCCCTCCCAGCGCGGCACTGCGCAGGCGTGCATATGTGCGGCCGCCCGGTCGTCGCGCAAACGTAGATGCGGCGAGTGGGCGCAGCGGGCGCCTTTGGGAAGCGCAGCGAAGGCAGTTCCGTCCACGTGCATGCCCCGGGGGTGCATCTGTGCGCCTCCAGCGCAGCGCCGCTCAGCACGCCGGCGGCGCGGGCGCGCCACTGGTTCGCAAGCGCGAGGATGGTCATGGGACAGGCACGCTCGTCGGAGCAGCAGACGCCGGGCGCGCAAGCGTGCGCTCGCTTATGCGAGGAGCACGCGACCGCCTTGGATGTCTTGCTGGCCGTGACGTGGGTGAGGCACGCGGGCCCGCACTGCGCGCCGGTGGCGTCGAAGGTGTATCCGCGAAAGGCGCGGTCGTTGAGTACGTCCGTGTGCTTGCGAGCCGCGCCTGCGTAGCGAAAGGCGGCCTCCAGCTGCGGGTTCGCTTCCAGGCGCAGCACTCCGCCGTCTTCTGTGCTCTCTCTTCGCGTCGCCCAACTGCTGGGCGCCTCCTCGCGCGTCACGCGACGAAGCAGCTCCTCGGCGCTCTCTCCGCCGCCACTGCCGCGCCCGTTGAGGCGGGAGTAGGCGCCCGCCACCCTCTGGAACAGTTGCGTGTCGCCACCACGGTCTGGGTGGTGGCGCAGAGACAGCGCGATGTACGCCTTGCGGACCATGAGAGGCGTGGCGCCCGCTCGAAGGCCCAGAATCAACAGCGAGGCGATGTCAGCCATATCACTGCCTCAGGTCACGTCAGAGCGCCAGGCCGCAGAGGAGGCGCAGGAGCTCGTCCTCGTCCGAGGCGCTGCGCTGGGGTGCGGACAGCAGCTGCAGCGCGCGGCGGGCCACCAGCGTGCGGTGCTGCGCGTACGACGAGTTGGGAGGCAGCTTCGCGAGGCGCTCCAGCTCCGCGTGCAGCGCAGAGACGCGGGCGGCGGTGTCGCTCATGAGCATGCTCGTGCAGACATGACTCACTTAGCGAGCGAGTCAGAGCAGGTTTGTGAGACGTCGTACGACGGTACGAGTGCTGCGCACGAAGCAGAAGGCCGCTCTTTTTTTCACACGGCCGCAGGAATCGCAGCTGTGGGCGGCGCCTGGCCTCCTGCGTCCAGGAGCAAGGCGTCGCAGGGCGCGTCTTCCAGGTCGCAGGCTGGGCCAGCCGTGAGTCCCAGCACCTGGTCCTTAGCTCTCAGTTTGCCCAGCAGGTGGCCGTGATGAAAGCTCAAACTGGACACCGCGAAGATCCACGCCGTCACGCACGCCGTGTGGCACAGCGCCAGCGCCGGCAGCGCTCGTGCCAGAGAGCCAAACGCTACCAGCAGCCCCTGCTGGAATATGCTCCCCCCAGCCTTGCCCACCTGCGTGGCGCACACGTCCACCGCGGCTTTACCCTGCGTGCGAGCCTCCTGCGACAACCCCAGATACACCATCTCCTCAGCCGGCTTGAATAGGCTGAACTTGGAGGCCTTCTCAAACACGTACACCAATGCGCCGCCTATCACCAGCTTGTGCAGCATGGCCAAGGGTGGGCCCCCCGAGGCCGCTCCAAAGCTGCCGGCGATGGATGCGCCAAAGAAGGCCCACCCCATGGCGATCATGCACCATGGCGTGAATGCCGCCGCGCCCGCCCAGCCCAGCTTGCGGAAGAGCATGGGCGCTGCGAGCATAGCGGCGCCCGTGGCACAGGCCGAGATTGTGGCAACGTCGCCCATGAAGGCGCTGTAGGCGGATGGATCCGGGTAGAGCATGCGCAGCTGCGTCTTCCACGCCACTGCGAAGATGTTGGAGGACAGACCCTGTGCCACGGCCATCGCAGCCAGGCAGTTGATCTGCGGGCTGGTGGATAGGGCTTTGAACACGTCCATCGTGCTGCGCGGTTTGGCGCCAGCTCGTCGCGGCGGCGCAGCGGGCGGCATGTCCTCCGGCTCGCGCGCGGCCATCCACGCTGGCGCGGCGGATGAAATGTGCGCGTGCAGCACGAGAATGGCGGCGCCAGCGACAAACACAGAGAGCATGAGCAGTCGCAATTGCGCATCCCAGGCGGCGCTGGATGCAGCTGCGTGCGCCGCGGCAGAGAGACCCGTAAGCGCAGCAGCTTTTGGGGCCATGAAAATCGCCATGCCTTTGAGGACTCGTCCAGCAGCTGCCTGCGCCAGGTTTGCGCCCAAGCCAAAGAGCGGATAGAGCACCATGGCCTCCCGCTCGGCCGTGATCTCGTTGGCAAGGCCCCAGAAGAGCAGCGACAGCACCACGTCGCCCCACAGCTCGGAGAAGACGTAGAAGAGCGTGTACGGCCAGTTGTGCAGCACCGCGACGCCGCCGTGCAGCCCGGCGGGCACCACCGCAAGCAGCGCCTGTGTGAGCCCCGCGGGCGCCAGCTGCGCTCGCAGCGGAAAGAGGAGGAAGGTGAAGAGCAGGTAGAACGCGAGGAAGCCGCTCACTGTGGCGTCGAACAGCGCCTTGCGCGGCAGACGCTGTGACAGCACGCTGAAAACCAGCACGAACAGCACGGAGCAGGGCAGCACGGCCCACACCGTGAGGTACGGGATCTGCTCTGCGCCCCCCAGAGCCGTCACCACGAGCGTATCCTTCAGGCTGTCCAGCAGCGCGTTGTTGTACGCCATAAAGAAGAACAAGCTGCCCATGAGCAGCAGCTTGCCCCACAGGCCGTCCAGCGGCTGCAGCCAGCCTCGGAGCAATGAGGAGGGCGACGCAGCGCTGGGCCCCGCATCTGCGGCGGCGCAGCGCAGCGCAAGCGAGCGGGGCGCACGGAAGCTGTGGCGGGGCGCGGCTGCGGCGCAGTGGCGCAGGCTGGGCCGCGCAGGAAGGGGCAACGAGACCTGGCAATGGGACCCTCCCGATACCCCAAGCCCGCCTGCTAGTCGCCCACTGGTGCTCACTTCCGCGGGCCTGGCGGTGCGTACGTGCTGGCGCAGCGTCGCCCGTGTGAGCGCAGGCGTGGCGAGCGCGGGCATGGCAGCGAGCGGGGTGGCTCGAGCGTGAGCCGCAGAAAGAAAACGGTGATGTCAGCGCCCGCTCTCCGCGCTCAGCAGGCGCACAGGAGCGGCGCTCACACGGTGGTGCGCGATATGCTCACTCCAGGGCAGTGCTCTGAGACAACGGGCAAGTTGTGCGTGACGTGGCAAGTGACGTGGCAGCTTGCATCACAAGCTTTCTTCACTGTAGCGTTCCAGCAGCGCGTCCTTCACTCCCACTCGCACGGTGAGCGTCCTGTGGGCGTAATACTCTCCATCGGCCTCCAGATTTGCGATGACGTCGTCCAGCAGGTGCGCCCGCTCCGCGTAGCAGCCGTGGCCCACGCAAACGTTAAGGGCCGTGAAATGAACGTGTAAATGGTAGAACTGAGGCGGGTAGTGGAAGAAAGCGCGGACCTGGTTCGCCGGAAGGCCATACACGCTGGCGATGGTCGCCATACCCTCAGAGCGTATCACGCGCAGCAGAGGCAGGTGCTCGGCCCGCAGGTCTCGGATGCTGGCCACGTCACGGCGGTGGACAACCGCCAGGCAATACAGGTCTCGCACAGCCGGGTGGTCCCTCCATGACGCTCTATCGCCGCGAGGGTGCGTGCTCCACTTAGGGTCGCTATTCAGGAGGAACGCGCCGGGCGAGTCCACCAAGAGGCGCTCAACCTCATACTCGAGGGCCAGGATCCTGTGGACCCAGGAGAGTGCGGCTGGCGCCGCGGCGGCGATGAGGGGCGCGTGCGATGCAGCGTAGAGTGCAGGCGTCTCCCGCACAAGCACTGAGGCTTGGCTTGTGCTTCGCGCCACGTGCTTCTGGAGGATCTTGTCGGCCGCGTCGGCCGCGTCATGCACCGCATGTGGGGCTAGCACGTCCACAAGCAGCGACGGCGACTCTCGCTCCAGGCCGCTATAGTATCCGTACTCTGCGCCGCTGTAGGGCGCTCGGGCTTGCAGCTGCACGCCCGACAACAGAAGCTGCAGTTGGTCTGTGGCGATGGGCGCCCGGGAGAGCTTGACCAGCGCCTGCTTGCCGTCGGGCCAGTGGCCCAGTACGCTCACCAGGCCGCCCTCGCTTCCGTCGTTCAACAGCGCCTCAACCGTGAAGCCCTCCAGGCTCGGCAGCAGGTGGGGCAGCAGCGACGACGGCGCCATCGCGACAAACAAAAAGAAAGAAAACGCCCGCTCTCCGCGCTCAGCAGGCCACAGGAGGGCGCTATATGCTAACTCCAGGGCAGTGTTCTGAGACAACGGGCAAGTGACGTGGCAAGTGACGTGGCAGCTTGGGTGTGTGCTGTACGACAACTGAACGAGGCAACGAGCAAACATGGAGCGCGCGTTACCTCCAGGTCCTCCAGGTTCAGTGCGTTCACAGCTCGAGCATTCATCCTCCCATGGCCGGGTTGACAGAAGTCGAAGCCGCCGGGTGCACCATCCGCGGCTTTCTTGTTCCCTCCTGCTCCTCCTCTTCCTCCAGCGGGGCGCCTGCCAGCACCAGCGCGTACGTCTCCGCGTTCTTGCGCACCAGCTCCAACGCGTTGTTCTTGATCTTGTCCACCAGAAGGTCCAGCGGCAATACCGAAAAGGGCTGCTCAAGCTGCACCCCGATCTGGTCCACTCCAAAGAGAAGGAAGGTGATCAAAGGCGCGAACAGTAGCGCCTCAAAATGCACGCTGTTCCACATGCCAAGCGGCAGGAGCAGCAGCCAGCTGATGAGGAATCGACTTGTGTGCCGCGTGTAGGAGAGAGGAATGGGCACACGGTTGATTCTCTCGCACCGCCCCAACACCTCCTCAAACGCCTCTAGGTTCGCGTCCAGCGAGGAGCGCTCATCCGGCGGGGCGCGCCTCACGATGTGCGACAAAACTTGAAGCGCATAGTTTGGCGCATTCTCCGTTTCGGCCACAGAAGCAATCTCGGCTGGTGTGAGCCAGCCGCCCAGCTCGCGCGTGAGCGTGGGCGCGTTCACGTCCTCACGCAAGTGCAGCTTCAAGAGCACACCAAACGTGATGGTCCACCGCACCAGCTGCGATTTGAGCGCCTCCTGGTTTGCAGGGAACGCCACCAGGCCCTGGCGCAGCAGGTTGCGGCTCTTGTAGATCAACTCTCCAAACTGGCGGCGGCTCTCGTCCCAGCGGTTGTAGCTCGCGTCGGTGCGGAACACGAGAAGCAGAGACAGCGCGGGGCCCGTGAGGCTGAACACGTCCTGGCTGACGGACGGCACACCCGGCCAGGACGCCGGGTGCAGCGCGTCGTAGGCTACTATCGCCAGCGTGGACAGGAAAGCCAAGCCAGTTGGTACCAGGATTTTGCGCACTGTGCGACTCTTCGGGATCGTCTCGATGTGCCGCACGTAGCGATACATGCTGCTGTGGTTTGCCCAGTCCGCCAGCGAGTAGATGTTGTCGGCGTCACGAACGGCGTCCGCGTCGGCGGCGGTGGAGGGCGGCACCAACTGGATGCATTGCGCCTGAAGCCAGGCGTCCGTGCTGTGGAGCGGCTGCTCCTGCACACTGAAGCTGCTGCCGCTCTCCGTAGTGCTCGGGCGGCAAGCAGACGAGCCGCGAGCCGGCTGGGCTTGTCTTGGTGCGCACAGAGGTAGAGTCGCACGGCACGCCGGGCCGCTCACACGCAACGGCGTGGCGCGCACGCGCACAGGGTGCGGCGAGCTCGCGCCGGGCAGCCCGTGAGCTCGGGGAGTGGCCAGCTTCATGAGCGCCCCGAGCAGACGCCCGCAAGCCGCAACTGCTGTTGCGCCCCGGTCCCCGCGGCGCCTCAGTGGCGTGCAGTACACGTGCGGACAGGACACGCGGAGGTAAGCGATATGCACAAATACCGTACTCCGTACAACGGGCAGGCGGGCCGCGGGGCGGGTGGCGGGTGGCGGACGGCAGGCCGCAAACAATCTCTCGCTCTTTGCTGCTCCGTGCCACACTGACAGAGCTGCTAGAATGTCCAGCCACAATGAGATGACCTGCTGATAACTGTCAGCGCAAATCAAGCGCAGGCTGGGTCTAAGGCTGAGCTGGCCGCGAGGCGCCTTGCCGTGATGCAGTTTTCTGGGCCACTCCGACCCCCTGATCGACGCTGTGAAAGCGGAATCGTCGGTGTTATCTGGCATGGCAGCCTGCGCGTGCCCTCGCGCAATGACGATGCAGACGAGTCGCTGCGTGGGGCGGCGTCAGTTGCTATCGACGCGACGCGCGGTGCCTCTGCCGCCGCGCCGCCGCCCTACCACCGCTCTGCCGCGCCTGGTGGCCGCCTCGTCCAGCGACGATGAGAAGCGCAGCAGCGGCAAGGACCAGCCGCCCTCTTCCTCCTCCTCCTCCTCCTCGTTCCTGGGCAGCGTGCTGCGCGTGCAGCTGTCGCCCAAGGAGATTGACGTCCTGGGCGCAATGCTGCGTGATGTTGGCCTGGACACTGCGCCCAAGCTGCGTGGATTCCTTCTGAGACGCAGCGGCCAACAAACTCTATTTCTCCTCCTCGACATCGCCATCAACAGCATCGCCGCCCTGTGCTCCCTCTACACGTTCCAGAGTCTCGTACACTCCCAGTCGCAGGCGCTGCCTCCGCCTGTCAACTTCGCGCTCAGCGCTCTGAGTGCATTCGGCGTTGGGTGGTTCTCCTTCACTATCGCCGGCGATTCGCTCGCCCTTGCCGTCACTCTCATCACCGCCGCGCGATTCGGCCTCGCCGCCGACTCCGTGCTGAAGCTGGCATTGCGCGAGCGGTCCCAGGATGGTCGGGGCGGCCCTCTGGACAGCGCCATGTTGGCTCAGGCGGCGATGCGGTCGGCGGAAGTGCTTCAGAACGCCATGCGCGCCCTGCAGGCTCGGCAGGCATCGCTGCCTGCTCCGGATACCAATGAGAGCTTGGCTGCGTACTTCACTCTAAGCGCAAGCGAGGAGCGCGGCTTCAAGCCAGCCGGGCTGGATTTGTCGCCCATGGATGCTACGGCAGTGGCACGCGCGTTCGACGCGTACGACAAGAACTCAGACGGCTTCATCGACCAGCAGGAGCTGCGCAACCTGGTGATCGAGGTCACGGCGCAACCCTGTACGGACGAGGAGGCGCGCACGGCGCTGGCGGGGCTGGACGAAAACGGCGACGGACTGCTCTCCTTTGAGGAGTTCAGCCGATGGTGGGCGGACGTGAAGCTGTCGGCCATGCAGCGCGTGGCTGAGGAGACGACCGAGGCACAGCAGTGAGGACGCGTAGCGCTTAGAGAGTACCTTGAGAGTTAGAAACGACAATGTGGGAGTCATGCCGCCCACTTACTCCTTCCTTTCCACTTCACTCCTCCATCGCAACAGCCTGGGGCTCCGCCTCCGCCTCCACAACGGGTGCCTCGGCCACAGGTGCCACAGCAGATGGAGCAGCATCCAGGGGCGGCTCGTGCGCCGCAGGCTTGGGCTTGGGCGCACGCGGCTGCATGGGGGGCGGCGGCGGGCGAGCGGCGTCAGCCTGCTCTCGGGTGAGGCCAATCAGCAGCAGCGCCTCTGCGCCGAGCTCCCAGCGCCCCTTTTCGTACTTGCCCAGCGCGTTGACGCGCTCTTTGGTGGCCACTTTGGTGGCGCGCTTGGCGCCAGCGCCAGACACAAACTCGTCGGTGAGCTTCACAACCTGAACGCCCGGCGAGGCCAACATGAGCCGCACCAGCGCCGGCGCCAGGTCCTCCGGAAAAGACGACACCTTGCGCCCACGCGCCGAGCCGCCTTCCGGCGCGCCGGACGCGCCGCCGCCGACGGCCGCGCTGGGCGCGTGCGACGGGGGCGCCACCGCGTCTGCGGCGCTCGCGGGACGCCCGATGACGTGCTTGCTGAATGCCTCTACCGCGTACCCCTGCAGCAGATGCGCGCCCGTTGCCTGAGGCGCCATCGGCGGCGGGGTGGAGATGGACGCGGCGGCTGCGGCTGCGGCGTCGGGCTCTGGCGCAGCCGCCGCAGCTGCGCCTGCGACGTGCAGGCTGGAGACGATGAGCATCTTGCCCTGCTTGCGCGCCCGCTCGGCGCGCACGTCCACCTCGGCGCGCAGCCGCTCGGCAGCCTTGGCACGCGCGCTCTCAATCCCACAGCCTCCCATCAGCGCGCTGGCCTCTCCGTCGCCGGGGGTGGGCACCACGTCATCAGCCCGCTCATCTTCGGAGAGGTAGTCATCCGCAACGACGAAGCCATCCCCCTCGTCAATGTCAGAGACAGCCATGGGGTCTTCCTCCTCTCGCTCGCCGTCCGAGTCGCCGTTGAGGCTCTCGCCAGGCTCCTCCTCCTCCCACTCCTCGGCGCTGTCCAGTTCGTAGTCCAGGCCAGGGCCCAGGGCCAGCGGGCGGCGGCCGCGGCGCAGGGAGGGCGCGGCTGCTTTGGGGCGGTCGGGGGGCCAGGTACCCCAATAGGCGGGGCGGGGGTGATTCACAAGGGGGGTGGGGCCGCCGGTGGGAGGGGCCAGGAACGCGGCGGGGCCAAGCTCGAAGCGCAGCTCTGAGGTGTCCACCTGCAGCAGCTTGCGCCTCGCTGCAGCCACCGCCGGCGCGTCATCCTCGACGGCGGCGACACCGACACTGGAGCCTCCCGCGCGCAGCGGGTCGAAGTGCCGGTCGCGGCGGCTGGCGCGACGCGCGCCCCAGCGACGCGCCTGCGGGCGCCCGCCAGCGCCAGCGCCGGAGGGGCGCCACGCGCACATGTGCGCCGCCAACACGTCACGCGCAGGAGGAGCGTCCACGCGGCGCGCCAGACGCGCGTCCATCGCCGCCATCGCGCCCTCGGAGGGCAGCACACTCGCGACGAGTGCGGTGGCAACTGCCAGCGCTTCACCGCCAGCCTGCACTGCGGCCACGCCCGCCTCGGCATCGGCCGATGCGCCTCCGGCAGGCTGCGATGGCGCGGCGGCGCGGCTGGCCTGTGGCGGCGCCGCGGGCGGCTTGGCCCCGAAGAAGCCCCGCATCATGTTGGCCTGGCGCGCAGCAGCCGCACTCGCCTTTGCGTCCTTGGCCGCCTTGTCAGCAGCCTTGGCCGCCTTGTCCGCGTCCTTGAGGGCCTTCTCCTCCGCTTTGGCAGCCTTCTCGGCATCCTTGGCCGCTTTTTCGGCATCCTTGGCCGCCTTCTCAGCCGCCTTGGCCGCCTTCTCCTCGTCGCTGAGCACCACCTTGGCCTTCTTGGAGGACGGTGATGCCCCCATGGCGGACGCATCACCGGCAGCATCGCCGCCGCAATCCCCCGGGGCGCCGTCTGGGGAGGCACCCGCGCCGCCAGCCGCAGCCTCCTTGGCGCGTCGCTCCTCCCTGCGTCGTCGCGCCTTGCCCGCGGCGGCGTCGTGGTCTCCCAAGCAGACCGAGGCTGCGTCGAGCGCGGCGAGCGAGGCGGCCAATAGAGCGGCTGCGCCTGGTGCGTCGGGGCTCATGGCCAACGCGGCGCGCACGGCGGCAATGCCACCCTGGCGGCGCAGAGCAGCCTCTCGTCGTGCGCGTCGCTGCGCGGCGTCCTCGCGCGCCCCGCCGTCGCCGGGTAGCAGCTTGAGGTTGCGCACCACCCAGCGCGCCTCGACGCCCAGGCCCTCGGGGTCAGCGGGCGCGCCGGCGGGGTGCGCGGCGGTGAAGGCGCGGCGGTCAGCCACCGCCAGCAGCGCGGAGCGCACATCCTGCGGGGCGGGCGAGGGGAGGCAGCACGCGCCGCAGGCTGTCGCCAGCGCTGACGTCAGAGCGTCAACCTGGGCGGACAGCGGCAGGCGCGCGTCCTCCGCCAGCGCCGCCACCTGTGTCAGAGGTTGCAGAGAAGGGCCGACGTCAGTGTGCGGGAGAAAGCGACGGGGCAAGGCAGGCGCCCTCCCCCGCGCGCGAGAGAGCACGCACCGCGCGCTGCAGCTGCGGCCCAGACGCCAGCGCAGAGGCTGGAGGCTGCAGGAGGGCGAACCAGTTGGGCGTGGGTGACTGCAGCGCCACCGCCAGCTCAGCCTCCTCCGCCTCCAGAGCGCCCGCCAGCGCGCCTCGCGCAGCCTCGTCGCAGGGCACCTCGTAGCCGCTGGCAGCCTTGCGCTTGCGCATCGCGCCCTCCGCCTCGTCGTGCGCGGGGGTGGGGGTTGCAGCAGAGACGGGGGGCTTGTCCTTGGGCGGAAGGACGCCCAGGCCCGTGCGCCGGCGCTCAGCCTCAAACCAGTTGTTGACGGTGCCGTTTTCCAGGCCCAGTGAGGCGGCCAGCTCCTTGCGCTGTGCGACGCTGGGGCGAGGGCAGGCTGCGAAGCTGGCCTGCAGCACGGCGCGCTGCTCTCCTGTCAACCGGCTGGTCTTCTTGGCGCCAGCCTGGGCACACGGCGGGGTCAGAGTGTGCAAGGAGCGCAGCAGGCGTGCGAGACCGCGTCTGGGCAGCAGCAGAGGGTTCCTGGGCGGGAGGCGGGAAACCCCCGCTTGGACAAGATCTCGCCTCCCACCGGCTACCGCCGCGCCGCGTGTCGCGCAAACGCGCCTGACTCTCAGCCTGCGTGACCTTCACCTCCGAGCTGGGCGCAGTGGGTGCCGGCGAGGCCTCGGAGAGCCCCTCCTGCTCCTGCGCCTGCTCCTGCTGCAACACGGGCGCCTCCGCCTCGGCCTCCCCGTCCACTTGCATGCTCTCCGCCGCAACCTTCACGCCCTCCAGGCGTGCGCGCGCGGGCTCTTCGAAGAAGCTGGTGACCAGCGAGGCCATTCACGCAGTGCACTCTCGCGGTGACTCACAGCACTCACACACACGCAAGCGGCGGAGGGAGCACGCGATAACTTGAGACGGACTGTGTCGTACGACGACCGACACAAAGAAGACGCAAAGTCGTGTCTATGACAAGAGTCGCTCACACCCATTGGCTTGGCGCCGGCTCCTGCCCCGGCGTGCGCCACCCCTGTGGCGGCGGCCCGCCCGGCGGCGGCGGCGGCCCCGTGACCCACATGGGCGGCGGCGGCGGCGGCGGCACTTGCCCCGGCCCCCAATGCCCCGGCGGCGGCGGCGGCAGGTGTGGAGGGGGCAAATGCGGATGAGGCATGCCTGGCGGCGGCGGCGGCGGCCAGACGCCCGGCGGTGCCATATGCCCCGGCGCGGTGGCGGCACCGCCCCAAACCTGCACTGGCGGCGGACCCCAGGGAGGGTAAGCACCCATCGACGGCGCCATCGGCATCGGCGGCGGCGGCGGCGGCGGCCTCTGCTGCGGTGCGCCCCAGCCCACGGGCGTTTGGCCGCGCGCGGGGGTGATTGCGGCCCCGCGGGTGCTGCCCGGCTGCTGCAGTAGCGGCAGCTGGGGCTGCGCGTAGGTGCTCTGGGGCGGGTTGGGCTCCTTCTTGAACTTGTCCAGCAGCTTGTTGAGGCTGGCGTACTCAGCCTTGCGGAAGAGGAAGCCGCCCGGGCGCAGGCCCAGGTACTCGTGGTGCGCGCTGCGGTTGAAGACGTACGTGAGGGCCAGCGACCCCGCGTGCTCGTACGACAGGCTCACGGCGTAGGGCACCGAGCCCGGCTGCGCAGCCTTTTGGCGCAGCAGCGCAGAGTCAACCTCCCCCTTGCTGCCGGCTGCAAACTTGCGGTGCGCCAGCGCCGCGCGCAGGTGCCCAACCAGCGGCTCCAAGTGGCGCGCGTGCAGCTCGTCCAGGTCCTCGTACGCGCTGTCGCCCACCGTGAGAGGGGACCCCAGGCGCAGCACAGCGGCGGTGCCAACCTTGTTGTCCTTGCCCCCCTCCTTGACGTCCAGGTGTGCGTACAGGTCGTCCCCGTACTTGATGGTCACCACCAAGCGGTCGCTGCAGCGCTTGTGGGGTCGGATGAGCAGCTCACCGGGCTCAGAGGCGGCCAGGAGCTGCACAGCCTCGTGCACACCCACGTTTTTGAACAGCGGGTGCTTGATGGGCCGGCTCACGAACTCGCGCGCGCGCCGCCGCGCGGCGGCACCCCCACCAGGCGCCAGCGCCGCAGCCTGCGCTGCTGCGGCGGCGTGTGCCAGCTCACGCTCGCTGGGGTCAGTGCTGTAGAAGGGGTCCGCGCTGAACGCCACGCGCTCGTAGCGCTCATACTCAGCCTTGGTGAAGGTCTCGGAACAGGTGAGGAGGTCCACGCAGTTCTCGGTGTGGTTCACGTCTGCGAAGCGGACCTGCTTTACGCGGGCCGTCACCGGTTGACCCACAGCCACGCGATCCTCAGCACGGACATCTTCCTTGGCGCTGCTCAGGTCGCCGATGGCGATGCTGCCCTCCAACCCCGATTCCAGCTGCACCAGCACAACCTGGGCGCCCTCGCGGCTCAAGATCCGCCGCACGACAGCGCTCACCACAGCACCCTCCTTCAGCGTGCCGCGGCTCTCGCCCGTCAGCAGCGCAAAGAGCTGCTCCGGGCTGGGCCCTTCGAAGGGGCGGCGCAGCTCCTCGTACGGGCTGCGCATCTCGGCGACGACGTCCCGAAGCAGTGCCAGAGTGCGTCCCTCCTCATTTTGCTCCAGGTGTGCCGCGAACTGCTCCAGATCCAGGTTCTCCACGTCCGCGATGCGCGCCATGGCCTTCTCCAGGTTGGCAGCCTCCTCGGCGGCGGTGGCCACGTCCTCAACCTCCAGCGCGTTGCCGCTCAACATCACCGCGTGGCGGTAGCAATCCGGGTGCACGCGGCTGCGGTCCAGCGGGTTGTCGCTGTCCGGGAAGACGAGCGCCGCCGCCGCATTGGTGAAGACGATGCGCCCCATTGCGCGCAGCTCATCCACCAGCAGGCTGCGCCACAGAGGACGTTGCCTGCTGCCAGGGGCGAGGTCATCCGACGTGATGAGGAAGCGGGGCGAGTCGGGGGGTGGGAGGACTCGCTCGGTGGGTGCGCCGCCGTAGGCGCGCAGGGCAGCGAGCAGCGTGCCAGCCTTGCGTGGGCCCAATCCGGGCACAAATGCCAAAGGCGCAGCCTGCCATGCGTGCTCGTAGGCATCCGCCAGGGTGACGCCCACCTGGGCTGTGAGCGAGACGAGGACGCGCTCTAGGCTGAGCAGTCGCTCCTCCTGCCCCGCAGCCCCCTGCAGCTCGTGCAGCGGCAGCGAGAGCACCCGGGGCGCAGCAGCGCCACCTTCCGGCGCAAACAGCGACGCCGCCAGCGCCAGCGGGCTCAGCAGGCTGCGTGCCAGGCCGGTGGCGCGACGCACGCTCCCCTCAGACTCGCGCAGCTCCTCGCGCGCCGCGGCGCTGCCCTCGAAGCCGCGCGCCAGGCGCTCGTCCGCGTACAGCACCGGAATGGTGTTCTGGCCGTCAGGCAGCGACCGGGGGCTCTCCTCAACCAGGCGGTGAACAGTCTCGATGAGCGTGTCGCGCAGCAGCCGGCACGCCATGTGCGACGCGCCCAGCACGATGCAGTGTGGCGAGTGTGCCTCCACGAAGCGGAACACGCGCTCGCGGTCCTGTGCGCGCAGCTGGGCCACAGCCTTGCCCGGGTTGGCCAGGTTGGGACACAGGAGGAAGTCCAGGAGCTCGCCGCCGCCGTCCAGCATGGCCAGCGTGGTGGGCGGACCAGGCGCGTAGCCTGGCGCATCGGGGCTGGCGTTGTTGCCCGGTCCCCACACGCAGGCGAGCACCCGGACTCCCCCCTCTGGCGCCTCAGCCGCGTCGCCCACCGCCACCGCCGCGCTCACGCTCCACGGCGCCATGCTGCAGTTGCCCCACAGCGCCTCCGCGGCGGCGGCGCGCACGCAGTCTCGCGCCTCGGACGCCAGCAGCATCCCCGTCTCGCGACGCAGCGCCGGAAGGAGCGTGTCAACCACGCACCGCCGCACCACCTGCGCGCGCTCCTCGTCCCAGGCGGCGCAGTGCTCCTGCGCGCCGCCGGAGGAGTACAGCGCGATGGCTTCGGTGACGAGCTGGTCCTGGTATGCGCGAGGCAGGTCCAGCTCCACGTGAACCAGGCCCGCCGCCTGCGCCTTCTGGATGCGCAGGAAGGCGTCCGTGCCGTCGAAGCGCTCCAGGGGCTTGTTGACCAGGCGCTTGACCGCGCCCAGGGGGTGGCAGGAGCCCAGCGCGTCAGCCCCCGCAGCCGTGGGCCAGGTGTTGACCACCGCGTCGCAGCGGAACTTGTAGCGCACGTAGTCCCGCACCGCCGGCTCTGTGGCGAGCTCCGTGGCGGCGGCGGCGCGCGCGGCGGCCAGGGCGGCCTGGGGGGTGCCAAACTCCGGGAAGGCTGCTGCGGCGTCGAGCGGCGCCAGGGGCGGGTCTGTGCACGTGTAGCGCTTGTACCGCTCCTCCAGGTTGGCCGCCAGCTGGGCGGGAGACAGGCCCAGCTGGTCGATGAGCGGGCCCAGCTGCGCGGCGCGCAGGGCAGCTGCGCCCGCTCGACTCTCCGGACGCTTCAGCGCGCCGTCCTCGCGGCCTGCGCCGTGGCGCTCCGCGGGACAGCACGCCTTGAACTTGGCCTCCACGTCGTCCAGCGCCTCGCCGGTGCGCGCCTGGGGCAGCTGCTGCAGGCACGACGCGGCGGCGCGCGTGCAGCGCTCGGGCAGCGCCTCGCTGGACGCAGCGTCCTCCATTTGAGACCGCAGCGCGGCGATGCGACGCCGATGGCTCACCCAGCGGGCGTCCCAGTCCAACAGGCTCCACAGCACCTCCCAGCGGCGCAGCGTGCGCGGACCGTACTCCGAGCTGCTGCTCTCGTCCAGCTCGCCGCGGAGCAGTGGCGCCACGTACTCCTGGCGGTACATCGCCAGGAAGGGTACTTCCAGGCGGTCCACCACCATGCGGCGCAGCGCGTACGCAATCGCCGTCGTGGTGGCCGCCTTTTCCTCGTCGGTGAAGCCGTCGCGGCGGATATCGCGCGCGCGCTTCGCGGCGCCCTCTCGTCGCGTCTCCTTGGCTACGTTGCGCCAGAAGGTGACGTTCTTCGACGTCCAGCCGGTGTGCGCGCCCGACTCGTCAAACAGCTTCTCTTCGCCAGCGGAGGCGTACAGCGCCGCCGTTTTCACCAGCACGCCGTCGCTGTCCGACACGCCGCTGCACAGCAGGCGGGCCTCCCGCCGGGTGGCCTGCGTCCGCTTAGAGGTGAGCCGCTCAAAGATCCACGCAGCCTCGGCTTCGAAGTCCTCCGGAGGACGGTGCCCCAAAGCCAGCTCCCGCAGCTGCATGCGCTCCGGCACGTCCCGAGCGCGGATGTCGTCGTCCGCCAGCGTGAGGTGCTTGGCCTCCAGCAGGCCCGGCTCAAAGTGGCGTGACACCAGCGCAGCAGCGGCCGGCAACGCGGCGGCGCGCTTGGCCTGTCGCTCGGCGCGCGCCTCGCGCCGGGATTCGCGCACAGCCCGAGCTTCTTCGTCAACCTCTTCGCCTTCCTCCTCCTCCAGGTCCTCCTCCCCTTCCGACTCCTCCACCAACAGCTCCTCAGCCTCCGCACCGCCGCGCGCGGAGGGAACCAGCAACTCAGAGACGTCGCCGAAGATGTCCAAAGCCTCCTGAAGCTGAGCCGCGCTCACGCCAACTGCGCCGCCGCGCACAGCCGCAGCCTTGCGACGACGACGCTGCGCCTCCTTCAAAGCCGGGTCCGGCGCGATGGGGTTCCCGTCCTCGTCCACGGCCTCATCCTCCACGATGAAGTACCTGCGCAGCAGAGAGTCAGTGGACAGAACCAGAAGAGTAGGGTTTGCAAGGCCGCTCGCATGCGCGCGCTACGCGCTCTATTCGAGCCTGTACGCAACACCCGTGCGCGCCCGTGCTGCAGCGCGGCGTGATCCAGGCGCAAGCGTGACAGAGCACACTGCGGGAGAGAGCAGGCAGTGCGCGCACCCCATCTCGTCCTCATCCTCGTCCATCATGTCGTCGTGCGGCTGCTGCGCCGCCGGCGCGGGCGCAAGCAGTGCGTCATCCTCGTCGTCGTCGCCGAATAGGGTCGCCTTGAGCTGCTGCTCGGTCTGGATTGATTGGCGAGGTTGCGCGGTGGCCTGACCAGCCTTCTGCAGCCGCTTGCGCGGCTGCTCGGCGGGACGCCGCACGCCAACCACGTTGTTCTGCTCCAGCAGGTCATAGTCCTCTTCGTCCAGCTCGTGGCCGCGGCGGCGCCGTTTCTTGCCCGCCTCCGCCTCCTCATCGCTGTCCGCCACAGCAGCCGCGTGCGCACCCGCGGCGCCTTCGGACTCCGAGTCGCTCAGTGCAGCCACCTGGTAGGCGCCAGGCGCGGCGGACGGGGAGGCGGAAGGAGCGGCAGCAGCTGCATCCGACTCCGGGACGGCCGCCTCGGCCGCGCCGTCCTCCTCTGGAGCCGCAGCGTCTACCACCACCGCGTCCTCGTCCGAGGCTGTCATGTGTCAGCACGCGAGCAGCTCGGCCGCGCGCCCACGGCCTCTCCGGCCTCCACCAGGAGGCTTGGAGCAAGGCCGGAACGCGGGCTGGAACAGAGAAGCCTACGGTTGCGCGCTGCGAATGCCAGGCCGCTCGCCGCTGCGCGGTAGGCGCGCGGTACTCCTGCACGCTCGCTAACGCCCACGCCGCCGTACGACGTACGACGTCGTAAGGCAACGAAACGAATACAGGGTGGGCCCACTCTCAAGAAACTCCACGCACAAGAAACTAGCCAGCGTCCGGCGCGCAGCGCCGGAGCGATTTTTTAAGAAAGAGAGCGTGCCGCGGGGAGCTTGCGGCAGCGGGACTGTGATTACAGCTCAGTAGCTCAGACGCCACC
>Ga0208951_1000382_pt1 | contig 20411 bp, 10 predicted proteins | sample GreLakmeMI27MSRF_FD_187702 | JGI IMG/M metagenome (GOLD analysis project Ga0208951, IMG submission 187702) | Freshwater lentic microbial communities from great Laurentian Lakes, MI, USA - Great Lakes metaG MI27MSRF (SPAdes) | ecosystem: Environmental > Aquatic > Freshwater > Lake | place: Great...
CGCCGAAACGGTGTTGGGGTGTGCCACCGAGGCGCTCGACTCGCTCGCAGCCTCCACGCGAACCGCCCCTGCGCGCTCTCGCGCGCTCGACGCCGCAGCCGCCGCTGTGGCAGTGCGCCTGATGGCCCTTCACTCACACCGCCTCGCCAGCGATGCAGCCGCCGCCGCGCTGCTGGAGCCTCTGGACGCGCACCTCTGGGCGCCCCCTGCTCCCGCGATGGGCTCCTTCCCCCAGCTGCGTGCCGTGCTGCGTGCGGAGCTCTCTGGAGATGCGGAAGAGCAGATTGCGGCGCTGCCCTTTGTGACGCGCCGGGCGGATGGCAGCAAGGTCCTGGGGTTTGCGCGTGGAGGGACGCCCATTGAGCCGTTCCTGGAGGAGCGAGGGCACTGGGGGGTCCGCGTGCGGCTGCGAGGAGCCGCCACGGGGGCGGCGCGCAGCTGCCGGCGGTGCTGCCAGCCGCTGCTATCTCAGCCGAGCTGCCAGCTGCTCGCCTTCCCCTGCGGGCACGCATTCCACGCGCTCTGCTTGCCGGAGCAGGCCTGCGTCACCTGCATGGCGGCGGAGTTTCCCAGGCTGCCGGAGCAGCCGCCTTGACGTGGTTTCAGTAGAATAGAACAGGCATCACATGCCGTCCAGTCGCGGCCGCTTGTCTGGCGGAGGCGCTCCCAGCGCGAAGTCCCCTGGCAGCAGCGCAGCTGCGCCTGTGCCACCTCCCGACCAACCCAACATGGACGCGTCGCAGAGCATGCCTTCAGAGACCACGCCGCCCACGGACGCCTTCTTGACAGCGACCGTCTCGCCCTGGCCGTCCGGCACCAGAGCGCCCACTGTGGCCACGACGACGCGCACTCCTGCGGCAACGTTGCTCGCGCTGGTGACCACTTTGAGCTCAGCCCGCCCGGTGTCTACCGTCAGGACACGCAGCTTCTTGCCGGGCACCTCCTCGCAGGAAAGCACCAGAGCGCAGTGATACCCAGCGAAGCGCCCAACCTCGCATTCAGCTACTGCCGGCCGCGGCTCGTCGCATGCAACGCACACCGCGTCGCTCGCTTCGTTCTCCTGCTCGCACTCCGCGCAAGTCCACCCGGAAGGCGGTAGAGGTGCAGCAGCCTTGGCCTTGGGAGCCATCGACGCGAAACACCGTCTGCGGGGGGCTGGGAAAATGCCTCTCGCACGATCCATGATTGACCGACTGACGCGAGCGATCTGCAGGCGTACGTGTCACGCACCATTGCGCAGCACAACTTGGTCGTCTATTGTAGAGTTACACTGCGCTCCTCTGCCTAGTGTACAGTTGGTGTGAACTATAAATCGTCTGGGGCTCTCCTCAGTATGACTCGTCCTTCTCCAGCTCCGCCATGGTGAGGTAATACTGCAGCGCGTTCATCACCAGTTGATCCTGCGAGTGCGCGAGTGTGAGCCGTGAGCGACTCAGTTTGCTCCAGTACACCAGCATGCGTACCATATTAGCGTTGAGAGCCTTTCCCTGATAGGTGATAAAGAAGGTGTCTTCCGCCGCCAGCCCCTTGGTGTTGATGTTTGCGCTGACGACGTTGAGGGAGCAGTCCTTGAGGACCTTCACCACGTCCACAAGCAGCCCCGGTCGGTCCGTGGTGAGCAGCTTCAGAGCGCTCCGAGCACCGCTAGCGTCGCTCTTTATGCTGATGGTGGTGGGGATGAGGGACTGCGCGCGCGTGCCCAGCACCTTTTCCGCGCCGCTGCTGGGGCGGCGACCAGCAGCCAAGGAGTCACGGCTCTCCGGGTGGTAGGTCAACATGTTGTTGATGATCACCGCACGGATCTCCTCCAGACGCTCAGACAGCACAATCTTTTCGCTCGTCTGCGTGCCACGTCAGAGTCTGTGCAAGGACAGGCGCCAGCTATATAGACTGCGCGCCTTTGCGTCCGTGATGTAGAAACGGTTCTTGCCCTCGTTTCCTTCGCTGATCACGGCGCGGGTGATGTCGAGGCCCAGGTTCTTGAGGCTCTGGATCTGCAGATGGGGAGGCTACGCGTCAGCGTGGGCACGCAAGCGCACGTGCCCGCTGATCAAGCCTCAGCTGCGGCCTGCGCCCCGCACAGGCGCAGCACGGCAGCACGCGCAGCAGCGGCGTCGCAGTGGCGCGTCGTAGAAGCACTCTCGCGGTGTGCGCCACCGAGTCGTGCGAGTGCCACAACGCCGCACCGTGTCCAGCAGCTCCCCTAGCAGGTCTCCGTAGCTGATCTCCACGATGGTGGCCAGCGGGTCTGACAGGTTGTCGATTGTGACCACGGGCGTGGGCGGCAAGGATGCCGTGGTGGAATGAGCACGACTGCAGCTCCCGCGAGCCCCGCTCCAAAGCAGCGAGCCCGGCCGGCGCGCAGCCGTGCGGCCGGGCGCCTGCACGCGCGCGGGAGCCCCGCTGCTGAGCGGCGAGGCTGGCGTGAGTTGCAGTGCGAAGGGTTCTTTGCGCCGCTCAGGTGCCAGCCAGGTCGCACCTGCAGCAGGCAACAGCCCGGGGCACCGCGGGGGTGCGAGCTGGCGCCGCCGTGCGCCGGGCCCGCAGAGCGCAGGTGGGCAGCGAGGCGGTGAGGGACATATTGGCACTCTCCTAGTCAACGACTACTACCTGGCCGGTGCTCGGAAGGGCAGGAGCCGCAACCGCAGGCGTGACTGAGAAGGCGAGGGGACGGGGTATGGGCACGACACCTGTCGTACGACCTACCGCCGGAACAACGTTGACAGGAGGCCCACCTCGTCGGTGACTCCAGGATGATTCTGAGCGATGACAATATGACAAAGAGCGACGTCGTCATACCGCCCCTCCTCGCGCTACGTGGTGGCTCGTCGTGCGTCAAAGACTGCGTCTCGCCACCTACTGTAAGCGCCTCCGCCCTCTGGTTGCACCCCCGATGTTGTGCTCCGTGCCGGCCGCGAGGGGCTGCCCGTCCGCGCAGCGCTGCGCTGCGCGGCGTGCTCGTCGCGTCGCAGCCACTGGCGGTGACTCGGGCGAGCCAGCGGAGAAGGCCAACGACTTGACAGCGCTTTGGAAGCGAGACATTTCGTTCATGGACGAGCGTGGGCGAAGCGATACGCGTCGCGCCTTTGACGGCCTCGCCTTCTCCACCGAGCTCTTCCGGTCTGTCTTCGGCAAGGGCGAGCGCCCCGCGCTGCAGCAGGAGCTGACGAAGCTGCGTGCGGAGCTGGAGGCTGCGCACACGCAGGCGCGTGGGCGTGGGGGCAGAGAAGGGAGGGCTGGGAGCGCTCACTATCGCCCACCCGCAGGCACACCTGAGCGAGCTGCGCCTGGCGCACACCTCCGCCCGGGTGACGGAGCTGGAGCGCTCGGCGCGCGTCACCGCGGGCGGGGCGTCCGGGCAGCGTCCAGCTTCCCAGCCCGCCAGCTCGCAACCTGCCCGCAGCTCCGAGCGCAACTACTGGCGCGTGCTGCGCCGCGCCGCGCTGCACTGAACACCTCCCCTCCCGGCGCAACTCACCAGTCCTCCCCCGCCCAGGTATCCGTTGGCACACGCGAGCAGTCTGGGGACCGGTTCACCGCTTGCACTATGGTTCCTAGACCGCCCGTGGGCGCTCTTCCGCGACGCGCAGGGCCAGCCCGGCTGCGTATTGGACGAGTGCGCGCACCGCGCGTGCCCGCTGTCGCTGGGCAAGGTGATCGGCGGGAGGCTCCAGTGCCCCTACCACGGCTGGGAGTACGGCCCCGGGGGCGCATGCTCACACATGCCCAGCTGCACCTTTCTGCCCGGAGTGGCCGTGCAGGCGCTTCCTTGCGTGGAGCAGGACGGACTGCTGTGGGCCTGGGCTGGGGAAGCAGACGAGACCCCGTCTGGTTCGCTGCCTCGCTTCGCGCCGCCTCCGTCCTTCGTCACCGTAGCCACGGTTGCGCTGGAGGTGCCCCACCCGCCAGACGCGGTCATCCAGGCGCTGATGGCCGCAGCGGAGCAGCCGGCTGGGTGTGGCGAGGGGCGCAGCCTGCGACAGGCACAGGCTCTCGCCGGCCCCTCCGCAGCGCCCGCGGAGGCGGCGCAGCAGAAAGCAGGCAGCTACGGCGCCACCGTGGGCGGCGCGGCGGCGCGCGCGCTGCTGGGACCCTGGGAAGCTGCGTTTCCCGTCTCTGTGGCTTTTGAGCCCCCTTGCTCGCTCCTCTCAACCCTGCGCCTGGAAAGCCTGCAGCCAGGGCCCCTCTCCGAGGCCAGCCTGCTGGACGCGGACGCGGACGAGGAGGAAGAGCAGGCGCGCCTGCTGAGCACCCGGCAGATGCAGCAGCTGCACGTGTGCCTGCCCTCTGAAGGCGGCACCACTCGGGTGTTGTACCGCCTGGCGCTCAACTACAGCAGCTGGGGGGCTGCGTTGATGACCAGCAGCCCCGGCGCCCCTGCGCTGTGGCACGCGCTTGCGGAGGAGGTTCTGCGGGAGCAGCTGGCGCTGCTGGAGCCCCAGCTGCAGCACAGGGCGCAGCGGGTCGAGGGGGGCTCAAAAGAGGCGTACCGCAGGTGGAGGGACAGCCTCAAGGAGGCTGCAGTGTGAGAGTTTGGCGGGCTGAACGCTCCTCGCCGCTCTTCCGCCTCTGCTCCTCCGCGCGCGCGCTTCGTTTTTTTTCTAATATTCCAATTTCTGGCGCCTTCGCTAGCTCCGTGATGCCCCGCCGCTGATGGACAGCTACCTGAGGCCGTGCGTGGTGCGCGTGGGCGAGGAGCCGCGTGCCCGCCTGGCGGTGGACACCTGGCGTCAGCCCGGCTGTGGCGCCTACTTCTGCACCCACGCGCACGCGGACCACACGGTGGGCCTGTCGGACTGTTGGAGCGACGGGCCACTGTTCTGCAGCGAGGCTACCCGCACGCTGCTGCTCCTCAAGTGGCCCCGCCTGGCTCGCCTCGTCACCGCGCTGCAGTTCGACGAGACGGTGCGCTTGCGCGCGCGTGGGCCATCTCTCCGCCAGGCGGCGCGGTCCCTGGGCGGAGCGCTGAGAGCGTGCGTGCGTGCTGTGCACAGACGGTGCTTCACCTGGGCGACGCCTTGGTGAGCGTGCTGACTCTGTGGGCGGGCCACTGCCCCGGCAGCGCAGCCTTCCTGTTTCAGGGCGAGGTGTGCGGGCGGGTGTTCCACTCGGGCGACTGGCGGCGAGAGGAGCTGTGCGTGCGCCTTTTCCCGCCCCCCGTGCGTGTCCTTTCGCGCCTCTGACTGACGCCTCGTGTCGTGCCGCCCTGCGCAGCAGCTCGCTGCCCGTTGCGCTGACGTGCGCGCCGGTGGACGTGGTGTACCTAGACAACACGTTCTGTCACCCCAGCTACACGCACCCGCCGCGTGCTGTCGCCCTGGCGCTGCTGCTGGCGGCGCTGGCGGAGCACCTGACGGGCGAGCACGCTGCCTCCAAGGTGCTGCTGGCCGTGGACACGCTGGGCAAGGAGGAGCTGCTGGAGGCGTGCGCGGCCGCGTCGGGCCGCCTCGTCTACTGCGACCACAAGCGCCTGGTGCAAACGCGGGCCCTCAACCTGCCCACCCAACACCTCACAACCTGCTGGCATGAGGCGGCCGTCGCGGCCGTACCTCGTTGGCGGGTCAGCCACAAAGCACTCAACGAACGTCCTGTCCAGCCTCCTGCAGCGGCCGACAACGCGGAGGACGCGCAGCTCCCTCGCGAGCGCTTCCATCTGGCGCTGGCGCCAACCGGCTGGCCTCCGCAGGCGGGACGCCCTGAGGAGGAGGCACAGGGCGCTGCTGGCCATGCCACCCGCATCGTGGCCGTCCCGTACTCGTTGCACGCCAGTTTCGGGGAGCTGGAGGCGCTGGTCCGCGCGCTGCGCCCGCGGCGGCTGGTGGGCTTGGTGGCATCCCCGCGCTACGCTGAGCGCCCGGTGGACCCAAACCTGCACTTCCAGCACCTGCTGTCGCCCAGCGACGGCGGCGCGCCCGCACCCGCCGCCGCGCCCGCCGCCGCGCCCACCGCCGCGCCCGCGAAACAGGCGCCGCCGCCTGCGCCTGCGCCCAGAGCGCCGGGGCAACACCCCTCGCTGCTGCTCTCCGCTGATGCCATGCTGGCGCGCATGCGACTCATGGCATCCTCGCTCGCCTTCTCTGCAGCCGCGCCGGCAGCACGCAGGCGTGGTGGAGGGGGCGTGCGAATGGCGCTCTCCGTCGCTGCGCCGGGTCCCAATGTCCGGGAAGATGTGCGGGAGCATGCTCATCCGGTGAAGCGGGCCGCCGAGGAGCCTGTGGTGGACACGGAGGAAAGCAGACGAGCCAAACGCTGAAGCGCTCGCGAGATGCACAAGAGGACACAATAATATAATCGTGACGCCCGGGCTCGCCGCCGCCTGCTGCTGCATATTATGCTGCTACTACCATGTTTTGTTTTGGATGCAAACGCAGCGCGCCTCCCTGGTCTGGCATGTGGCGTCTTCTGCGTTGTCGCGAGGCTGCACGACTGGCGCGCAGCACACGAAGCGTCGCTGCCTCGCCTGCTTCCTGGCTGCGCCCGCTCTCAGCCGGAGCCAGCGCGCAGCCGCAGCCAGGCGCCAGCGCCGTGGAGGTGTTCGACGGAACGGTGAAGACGCAACACGTGCGCCTCTCCCACTCGAGCACACAACGCAACACTCGCCCGGTCTCACGCCAGCGCAGCGCGAGCGCGCAGCCTGGATGTGCGCGCAGACGGATCCGCTGCACGAGGAGGTTGCGGAGCGCCTGCTGGAGCGACTTGAGGCGCGAGCGAGGAAGAGCGCCAGCGGCGATGGCTTTTGCCTCTCACGCCCCTTGGAACCCAACAAAACAGGACTGCAAGCGCGCCTTCCCCCGCGTGCTCGTCTTGGGCGGCGCCCTGGCGGCTGTGTCGGGCCGGCTGCGGGAGGGCCGCGCCGGGTGCACACACGCCACCTTTGCAGACAGCTCGCCGGCGCAGCTGGAGCTCGCACGCGCGGCGCTGTGCCCCGACAGAGGCCCACAGGACACCCAGTTCACGCGCCTGGCCAGCGACGAGGTGCTGCCCTTTCCCGTAAGCTCTTTCGACTTGGTCGTCTGCTGCCTGGGAATACACTGGCGCAACGACCTGCCCGGCGTGTTGGTTCAAGCGCGCCGCACCCTGCGCCCCGACGGGCTCTTCCTGGGCGCGCTGCTGGGCGGGAGCACGCTAAGCGAGCTGCGCATCGCGTGCAGCCTGGCCGAGCAGGAGCGCGAGGGTGGACTGTCGGCCCGCTGCAGCCCGCTGGCGCAGGTGCGTGACGCCGGAAGTCTGCTGGGTCGCGCGGGGCTGTCACTCCCCGCGGTAGACGTGGACACGTTGACCGTGCGCTATCCGACGCCGCTGGACGCAGTCACGCACCTGCGCGTGCTCGCCGAGGGCAACGCAGTCACGGCGAGGCGAAAGTCGCTGCGCAGAGACACCGCGCTGGCCAGTGCGGCGCTATACAGCACCTTGTTCGCAGAGGAGGGCGCAGAGCAGCCCCAGGGCGTGCCTTCAACCTTTCAAGTGGTGTACATGACCGGTTGGGCGCCGCACGAGAACCAGCCGGCAGCCAAGCGAAGAGGCTCAGCCACCGTGAGCTTCGCGGACTTGGCGAATGCGTTGCCATGATAAATAGTACACTATAAATCAGAGCCGGCTGCGTATCGTGGGCATGCTGTGCGCCATCTCCGGCCAGCCGTGTTGCGCCAGACAGGCTGCGAGCGCTACCCTCACCGCCAGCTTGTCAACCTTGCCCGTGGCGCCCAGCGGCAGGTGCCCGCCGCCGGCTGCGGCGACGAGTCGCGGCGCCTTGAAGCGCGCGAGGCCACCCTCCTGGGAGGTGACGTGGCCTCGCAGCGCCTCCGGCGACAGCAGCGCACTCTGAAAGCCCTCTGGCCCCCGCTCCTTGCCTCCCGCTCCTCGCTCTCCCGCCCAGGGCCCGTGCCATGCACAGCCCGGAGCGAGCGTCACCAGCGCCGCCACGGCTTGTCCCCAGCGCGGGTGCGGCAGCGCAACCACCGCGGCAGCGCAGACGTGCGCGTGCGTAGCCAGTGCGGCTTCAACCTCAGCAGCGTGCACGTTCTCGCCGCCGCTCTTGATGACGTCAGCGATGCGCCCCAGCAGCCACAGCGCGCCGGAGGCGTCCAGGCGGCCCAGGTCGCCTGTGTGTAGCCAGGGGGGGCTGCCCTGTAGGGCGGCCGCGCTGGCTTGGTCGTCCCGCCAATAGCCCGCCATCATCTGCGCCCCGCGGGCGCAGATCTCGCCGGAGGGGCTCACCCGCAGCATGACACCCGGCTGGGGGGAACCGACGCAGATGCCCTCACTGGGAGAGGATGAGGGGTCGCTCGCGGCGTCCGTCAGCGCGCCGTTGACCGCCATCGTTCGAAACGAGAGCGAGGAGCACGCCTCTGAGAGTGCGTACGTGGCCGTGATGGTTGCGCAGGGAAAGAGGCGCGCCGCCGCCACGACAAGAGGCTGATCGAGCGCGCCGCCGCCCAGCAACACCCTGCGCACGCTGGGCAGCGTGTGCGCGCTTGCAGCCTGCGCCGCCGCCAGCAGATCCGTGAGAATGGTGGGCACCGCGATGAGGGCTGTAGCACAGTAGGTCTGCACGCGAATGAGGGCTTCTGAAGCAGCAAACGCGCCGCTTGCGGGAAACACGTGGCAGCCGCCGCAGCACAGTACCGCGTGGGCGCTGCTGAGTCCGCCCACGTGGCAGAGTGGCGCAGTGTGGAGGTACACGTCGTCTGGGCGGTATCCCACCGCTCTCAGCTTGGCCTCGCTGGCCGCCAGAAAGCTGCCGTGGCGCAGCGCGACAGCCTTGGGCGGCCCGGTGCTGCCGGAGGTGAACACCAGCGTGCAGAGGCCGTCCGGAGCGAAGCTGAGAGCCAGGGGCGGGCAGGCGGCGAGCGCCTGTTCCAGGAGCGCCTCCATGTCCACACACCCCTCCGGCGCGCCCGTGTGCGCCCCTGTCGCCTCGGGCGCGCAGGCCAGCAGGCCTCCGCCGCGCAGGCGCGGGCGCAGCGCCGTCCAGAGGTGCGTGGAGGGAGCGTCGAAGAGCAGCAGCGACGCCCCCGCTCGCTCCGCAGCGTCCGCAGCATCCCGGGTGCTCCTGCCAGAGCAGGGTGTGACGCGCTCAGCGCTGGCACGGAGAAAGAGCAAGGCGCGCGGACGCACCAGCGCGTGTTGAGCGGCGCGGCGAGGGCGCCGCACGCAGCCACTGCAAGCCAAGCTTCCAGCGCGCTGTCGCTGGTGCCTGTTGCCAGGGCCACAACCTCTCCAGGCCGCACGCCCAGCGTGCAGCGCAGCAGCTGCACCAACGCAGCCACGCGCGAGCGCAGGGCGGCGCCCGTGCGGCGCCGGCTGCCGCACACGCTCACCACGCGCTCCTCGGGCAGACGCAGCAGCGGCGCGCACAGGTGCTCATCCATCCGAGAGAGCTACTACATGGGCGCTGTGGTTCTGAAAAATCGAACATCATTCGAACAGTCAACACTTCGAATCGTCAGCCAGCTGCCAGCTGCTGGGAGGCTACGGTTGCCACGTCCGCCTCGAGCGACTCAATGCGCGCCACGAACTGCTCCACCACCAGTGCGAGAGCGTCCACGCCCGTGCGCGTGTTGACCGCCTCGGAGCGCACAGCATCCGCGTCGGACGACACCTGCGCAAGCGCCTGCTCGCAGCGCGCCAGGCGCAGCGCTGAGGCACCACCCTGCGTGTCGCGAGGCGTGCCCACCACGGCACTCAGCGCCGCCGATGTAGCCACCGAGGGTGCCTCATCCGCTGCTCGCCTCGCCGCCAGCGAGGTTGCCGCCGCACCCGCCGCGGCAGCCTCCGCGCGCGCAGCAGCCTCGGATGCGCTCGCCACCGCCTGCTCGGCAGCCTCCACTCGGCCCTCCAGCGACCGCAGGCGCTGCGTGAGTTGACTCAGAGCGTTGCGCTCTGCAGTGGATGCGGGTGATGCCGCCGCGCGCATAGCCATGACGCTTAGCGCATCCCGTACGCCCTCCAGCGCAGCTTCCACGTCCTCCACTCGCCCCAGCAGACGCAGCGCAGGCGGCCCGCCCCCAGAATCAGCCGCATCTGCGGCGTTGGCCGTCTCTAACGCCTGCACCCGCAGACGCAGGTGAGACAGCTCCTCCGCGGAGGCTGCGGCGACGGCGGGAGGGGGCGAAGGGGGGTGTATCAGGGTTTGAACAGCCGCAACCCCAGCGATTGCTTCGACGGCTGCGGATGAAGCGCGGACAGCCTCTTGCTCGCAGCGCCGCACGGCAGCATGCGCGTGCGCCACGCGCGCCTCGAGCGCTTGCACTTCCGCTGCGAGGAGGTGCATGTCCAGGGGCGTCGCAGGCGGGGCTGCCTGTGCGGAGGAGCTGGCCTCCTGTGCAGCTGCGGCCACGGCCGCGTCCAGCGCCGTGGCCAGCTCGCTCTCCAGGCGCGTCACCCGGTGTCCGACGGCGGCGTGCGCTGTGTGAGCCGCTTGAAGGGCGTGCTGAAACTCCGCCCTCAGCGAGCGCACCGCTGCTTCAACCAGCGAGGCGACGTCTTGAGGAGGAGGCGCCGCCGCGCGCCGCGCGGAAGCCTCCGCTGCAGCGGCGTCCACGGCCGCCTGCAGCGCAGCCGCGAGCTCGCCTTCCAGGCTGGTCAGCCGCGCCTCAACCTCGCGCCGCGCCTCGCCCTCGGACACGCGCGCCGCCTCCGCCGCGGCCAGGCGCGCCTGCAGCGACGCCGCCTCCTCGTACGGAGGCGCAGGCGCCGGAGCGTCAGCGGCGCCCTCTAGCGCGGCGGTGGCCACCGCCGCGTCCAGCGCCGTGCTGAGCTCGCTCTCCAGCCGGGCCACTCGCGCCTCCACCTCGCGCCGCGCGCACGCCTCCACGTCGGCGCGCGTCTCAGACACGCGCAGGCGCGCCTCCAGACCGCCCTCCTGGGAAGAGGAGCATGCGGGGGGCGCCAGTTGACCGCTACTGCTCCGCTCCGTTCGACGAGCGCTGCTGCCGCCGCTCTCACGCGGCGTGGGCACAGGCGCAGCGTCCACAGTGCGTCGCGGGGTGTAGATGAGCGCCGCCGGCGGCGCGGAGGCGCGCGGGGGTGCGGGCCTGGAGGCGGAGCGAAGAGCGCTGCCGCTTACGCGCGCGTGCTCCTGCACCGCCGCAAGCGCTTCGTCCAGCCGCAGTCGCGGCGAGGGCGAGGGACCCGAGGGCGCCCGCGGCGTCTTCACGCCGCGCTGCGCATCCGGCGCTGACGAGCGAGAGCTCAGGGAACCACCCCCGCTCCGCTGAGCCAAGTGCTGCCGCGTTGCCGCCAACACTTGCGCCACCTCAACTTTCCAGTCTCGATCAGCCATGGTGACCCGAGGGAGAGGTTGTAGATTCGACGTACGACCCTACGACCCCTACGACGTGCGATCGACGAGCACGAAGGCAGCAAGCGCTATGCGACTGAGATCGAGCGCTCTACACTCATCACCTCCGTTTGGTCCGCTTACCAGATCGGCTCTTTTTGCTACGCGTGTGTGCGCCCGGCGGTGCTCCCGGCTCCGCGCAAGCTGCGCATGCGAGTCCGTCCGGCACTTGCTCGTCGTCGGGCACGCCCTCACATCGCGTGTGTTTCCACACTCCACATGTGCCGCACTCGAACATCCTCTCTCCATCATCGTCTGCCACTCCACAGCCACAGCGCACTTGCCACTCCTCCACGCCCCCTTGGAATCGCAGCGGGGAAGAGGCGAGCGACGCTGCGCGCGCAGCCGCGCGCGGACCGGCACCGAAGCTGCCCCACACCTGCACTGGCGCGGTGCCGCCGGCGGCGAGGGGCTTGAGCGCCACGCGCGTGCGGTCGCCGCAGAGCGCCAGCCCCTCCACCGACTCGAAGGTGAAGCCGTCTAGGCAGGGGTACAGCGCCCGAAACGCCTGCGTGGCCGCAGCTTTCAGGTCCGCCACGGTGGCGTGCAAGGGCAGCACCAGCAGCTCCGAAGGCGGCTCGCGCCGCCGGTTGGGCCGTCCCCCCGCCCATCCAGCCGTGGTGGGTGCCCGCCCCGCGCGGTGGTGCCCCAGCGCAGGGGTCACCAGCACGCGCATGGACCCGCCGTGGGCGCCCAGCGGCAGCTCCCCCCGAAAGTCCTTCTGGAACAGCTTGGTGTCGTGCACCACCAGCGACGCGCTGGCCAGCGCGGCGCCGGCGCCGTGGGCGGGCACACAGCCGGCGCGGAGGGGCAGGTAGCTCTCCAGCACGCTGCGGTACAGCGTGCTCAAGTCCGCAGACGCAGTCTCGCGGCTGGGGGGCGGCAGAGCGCCCCCACTGCCAGCTGCGCGAGCCTGCACGGGCGGCGCGCACGGCGCCGACGCAGCGGCGGCGGGCACCAGCCTGAACTCGTGCGTCTTGCTGTGCGGGCACAGGCGGCGCACAAGCTTACAGCCGCCCGCAACTGCCATGCCGTCTGCCAGGTGCTTCAGCGCATGGTCCAGGAGGCCCGTGTCACGCACGGTAGCGCGCGCGCACTCCCGCAGCGCCGGACGGGCCATCCAGGCGCCCCGGGCGGCCGCCTGCAGCGCATGCAAGCAGGCATCGGTTGCAAATGTCACTCGCTCGGCGCTAAATCGGGGCGCTGCTGACGCGGACGAGGGCGCCAGCAGCTCCAGCTCGGTCTTGGGGCGAGGGCGCTTCCTGACAGAGGCCGCAGCGGCGTCGGGCGGCGCGTCTGCAGCGGGCGGGTGAGCCAGCAGTGAGGATGCGGCGCTCCCCTGGCTCATCAGGGCCGATGCGGTGGCTGGGCCCCGGCCAGCGTAGCAGCCCAGCACGAGCGCGATGAGCTCCCCCAGCGTGGTGAGCTTGCTGCACTTGCGCCCGGGTCCTGGACGCGCGTCTGCCGCCGCCACCGCCGCGAGCGCCTCGTAGCGCGCGATGACGTCGCGCACGCCCTCGTCGCCTGCGCGCGGAAGCAGCGCAAAGTCCTGCTTGAGCTGCTGGAGCGAGAATTTGGAGAGGGCGTCCAGGGCTCGCTTGTGCGCCCCCCGGCTGGTCCCAAAGCCCCCCCGGCCAAAGCCGTACCCTGCGGAGCCGTACCAGGTGCATCCGTACGCGCAGCCGTGAAGCAGGCGCAGGGGGAGCCCCCCCTTGGTGGACACGTCTTGCACGGTGACGAAGCGCACGCGCAGCCGGCTGCACAGCTCGTCCCACAGCGCCAGCAGCGCCGTGCCCCCAAGTAGCGCGGAGCCAGCCTCCCGGCCGCAGATGCGCAGCAGGTGGCCGTAGCCGTTGGCGTGCAGCACCCCGTGCAGGCGGTGGCGGGTCACTTGGAAGATGTGGGGGGCCCGCTGGGTGCGCGCTGTGCCGCACACGCCGCAGCAGCCGCCCTTTTCGCAGCCTTGGTCCAGCTGCTCGCCGCAGGCTGCGCACTGGTGCGGGGTGAGGGCCGCATCCGCGTGGAGCACCACATGGTAGGACAGCCCGCTCACGGGGTGGTGCGCCCAGCCCACGCAGCGGCAGGCGTCGCAGTGTGGGGAGCCGGAGCGCAGCACGGCGTGCTCGTAGACGCGCAGCTGCGCAGCCTGGAGTCCCCGCAGTGGCACGTTCCAAGCCCTCACCCCGGGCCCCAGCGCGCCCTCCCCCGGCGCGGCGTCGCGGTCCGCCACGCCGCACTCGGACAGGAAGGAGACCACGTTGTCGCGGAAGGCGCCTGCGGGGCAGGGCGGGGCGCGTGACGTGGCAGCAGACGGGGCGGTGGCCCACCCAACCGCACCCGTGTAAGCCGAGCGGCTGGGAGGCAGCGACACGGCCGCCGGCGGCGCCATAAAGCGGGCGCCCCGCGGCGAGGAAGGTGAACTGTGGGCGCGGTGGGCACAAGGAGGGTCAGGTGGTCAGGAAGGGCTCTCGGCGTAAGGAAGCTGTGTATCTGAGCACCTCGCGACCAGAGGCTGTAGTGGCGCAGTTAGACAAGAAGAGAAGAAGCGAGGGTGGCTTTGGCTCATTCCGACTCGTCGTCCGACTGCTGACTGTCTTCTGCGTGTCCCGCTTTCCCCGTGCTGGCTCACGTTACGCACAGACGATGCCTGCACATCCCTCATTCCGTCTCGCGCGACAGACTGCACTATAGCACAAACATCGTTTTCGAACAGGTTGGTGTCTCTGGGCAGTTTCAGTGGCACTGCTCGTTCATCACGACACGCGGCTGTTGTACTTGACCAGCAGCGCCGTCTGGCCCCACCAGCTCTTGGCGGCGCCGCCGAACAGCAGCGCCTGCGTGCTGCTGAAGTCCACAAACTCCTCGAACCAGGCGCGGTTGGTGGTCACGCGAAGCAGGTCCAGGATCACCAGCAGCAGCGCTGCCTTCACAGCCTCCTTGCACACGTCCCGCCACTGCTGCACATTGTCCAGCGCGTAACCAACACCCCAGGTCTGGCTGAACTGCTCCTGCGCCTCCGGCCCCAGGTTGCGGTAGATGAGCATGCCGTAGGTGAAGATCACCCAGGCAAAGATGGTCCACACCACGTAGACGCCAAAGAGACCCGCCGCAGAGTAGAGGCGTCGGGATAAAGCGGCTGCACGAGCCTCTGCCGCCGCGCGCTTGCCATCGTCCTCCTCCTCCTCCGCCGCCTCTGGCTCCTGCTTCACCTGCTCAGCGGGCGCTGCGCGGGAGAAGCGGGAGAAGAGTGCGCGGAAGATGCGCTTTGCTGTCCAGGGCACCAGGAAACGGATAGCATTGGTCCAGCCGGGGTCGTCGTTGGCCGCCAGCCACTGCACGAGCTCGGTTGGCGGCGCGCGCTTGGCGTCAGCCGCGGGCGCCCAGTGCCAGTTGGCGTGCGCCTCCTTGCCCAGCACCAGGCGCCACTTGCCCCCAAAGGTGAGCCACCTCTCAGCCGCGCCCTCCACCTCGTTGGCCGTCTCGAACGCGCGCTCCAGGAACAGCGCCACGGGCAGCGCCACGGCGACGCAGATGAGGCCCACGAAGATCTGGTCGGTCACGTAGGCGTCGTCCGGAAAGGCATGGCACACGTACTCCTCCAGCGTGGAGTGGCAGCTCAGGTCCCCCGGGTCGCCGTAGATGTAGGCCCCCTGCAGGGTTGCAAACTGCACGCTCAGGTCCCCGCAGCTGCCGGTGTAGCCCAGGCAGGGGCCCGGCGGGGTGAAGGGGTCGCAGCCGGCGGGCGCCGCGTCGTCCGGCAGCGCCAGCAGCGAGGGGCTGGGCGGCGGCGAGGGCAAGACAGGCGCCAGCGGCGGTGGGAGCGGCGGCGGCGAGTTGCACGACTGCCCAGCGCCGCTGTCTAGCAGCGTTCGGATCTCCGTGCAGCATTGTGAGCCCCTGGATGAGTAGAACCAGATGGACGTGAGGAGCGAAGAAAAGACGAGGGTGATGAGGATCATCCACCGCTGCCAGCGCATGAGGAAGCCATCCGCGTCCAGAAAGACACTGAAGGTGTCGTGGTCGGTCTGGATGCTCTTGACCACCCGGCTGCCCGCCCGCTGCGCGTGCGCCACCATGTTGAACTTGTCGACCGTATCCGCCTGGCGCGACTGGCGGATGGCGTGCTCCGTTGCAGCCTTCCACCGACGCAGCGAGACGTCCGCCGCGTCTCGCAGCACATGGCGCTTCAGCAGCTTGCGGATGCGCCGGCTGCGCTGTCCCTGCGACTCCAGGTACTCCTGGCCCGCATCCACCAGCGTGCGCGCGGGGTCGTCCTCCTCGCTCAGCATCCAAGAGGCGTCGTTCTTCTCCAGAACTGCCAGAGCCAGCGCCGTGGCCCACAGCCGCTCGCGCAACGCAGGGTCATGCGTGGCGGTGAGCAGCTGCGGTGGCATGCGGCGCAGCATGGCAGCGCGGGAGAAGGTGAGCGGGCAGTCGGTCACTGCCTCCCCGTCAGCAGCCTCCTCCACCCCTGCGAGCTCCGCGTCCTGCTCCTCCCCTTCAATCAGGTCGTCCAAATTGTCCGGCGGGTCCAGGATCATGGCAAGCTTGGCCATGACGCCCTGTCGCTGCGCCCGCTGGGAGGGGTCGGGCAGCGGCCCGCTGTGCGCCTCCACGGCAAAGGAGAGGGACTCGGTGAGGTCCCAGCAGCCGCCGCTGCGCTGCAGGAGCACGAGGCGCCAGATGCGGGCGGTGCGCATCCACTTTGTTCTCTGGGTGAGCGCCCCGGCGTCGGCGCCCAGCATCAGCATGAACATGGCGGTCAGAGAGTCGAAGGAGACGTCGGTGCCCGGCACGCGCACGCCCAGGAAGTAGGCGGCGGCGAGCTCGCGGCGCTGCGACAGCTCCGTGAGCGGCAGCGCGCGCTGGTTGGCCAGGTGCGCAAACACCAGCGCGGTGCCCACCAGGCGGTCAGCCTGGGGCTTAACCAGCTGTGGCAGGGCCGCGTATTCGCCGCTGGGCTCGCAATAGTCGCTGAATCCCGGCCAGACTTCGAAGCCGTCATCCTCAGCAGTCTCCTCAGGTTCTGCAGGAGCGTCGTCGTGCGCCTGGAGCTCCGTCTCGGGGATGCGCGCCCCGCGATCACGCCTGAAGCAGGGCAGGGAGTGCACCAGCTTTGCCATCACTGCGTTGCTCTCCTCCGCGGACTGGGCAAGCCCGCTGAGCGAGAGGCCCTTCTTGCGACCCAGGCTCTGCGCCACCGAGCCCGGCAACAGCTCCTCGGGCAACGCCGCGCGCAGGCGGATGAACGGAAAGCCCAGCACGCTGCCGATGGCCACTGCGCTGCCGCCAGGTGCGTCCACTGCAGCCTTGAGTGGCGCCTGAGCCAGCTTCCAGGTCCAGACGCCCTGAATCTCGCGGAAGCCCATGTCCGGCTGCATGCAGCGCGCAACGGTGCTGCGCCGGTGTTTCATGTCCTCCACAACTCCGAACACGGCGCCCAGGTTCATGATTCCAAACATCACCATGACCACGATGAACAAGAACTTGAGCTTGCTGATAATGTCAGCCGCTGAGAAACTGGTCATGTCTGAGAGGGAGCATGTCTGCACCTTAGGCACGCGCGCGCTGGCGAAATCGGTCAGGTGGCGGCACATGCAGTGTGTCTTGTTGCCACCTGATACGCAGCCGCCGCCCACGAAGGACTGCTTGCTGTTGCTCCAGCTGCAGTTGAGCGCGTTCGCTTGCCACAGCGGACAGCTGGCGCCATAGTAGACGCGCAGCACTGGCTGCGTCCCAGCCGTCGCGTTGCTGGCGCTTGAGTTACTGGAGTTGCCCCCCGGCAGCGCCGGGCAGGCCACCGCAGGGTTGAGCAGCGGGCTGCGCGGGTTAGGGTAGATGACGCAGGAGCGCCCCCAGACGGTGCCGTTGCAGGGGGCGTCGGAGTTGCAGTCGAGCACCTGCATCAGGCAGAGAGCCGGGTCGTACAGCGGCCCCTCCAGGCTCCACGCCAGCGCCAGGCTGGCATCGTCGGGGGTCTTGTAGCCGGAAATGAAGGCGAGCGCGTGGCCCGGCGGCTGCGGGCTCGGCACGCCGATGCAGCCCTGGGTGGCGTACGTGCTACTGTCCGCGTCCCAGTAGCTGCACACCGCCTGCGACTCCTCGTCCAGCCCAACCTTGGCCAGCTCGAAGAGGATGGGCGCGCTGGCGTTGCCCACGGGGATGGAGCTGCCGTCCGGGTTGCTGAAGGCCAAGCGCGTAACGCCGCTGTTGCTGCTCGCGCCGCCCGCGGTGGAGGCGCCGTTGGGGTCGAAGGCGAGGCTGAAGAACTGGGTGACGATGGCGGAGTCGGTGGGCAGCAAGCCCACGGGCATGGGCGAGAAAGTGGAGGCGGAGCCAGGGGCAGTCAAGCTTTGACTCGTTAGCCGACTCCCACCGGGCGGATCCACCTGCACCAGCGTTTGGATGGTCGCAGAGCTGGTGGTAGCTGGCGCCGGCGGCGGCGCGCCAGGCACCAGTGAGAGCTGGGAGAGCAGGTTGTCTGCTTGCGCACTTGCCAGGTTGTTGATGATTCCCTGCACCTGCGCGAGAGCAGCCGGATTGCTGCTCATGGCGGAGAAGGCGATTGAGGAGAGGGCGTTGACGATGGTGCCCGCCACAGCACCCGTGGCGTTAATGGAGCCAGAGCCGAGTACGTTAGTCAGGATGTTCAGCGCTGCTCCCTGACTCTCCGCGGACAGCACCACGCCTGGAGCAGCGTTGACCACGGCCAGCACCAGCGTGGCGGAAGCGTGGGCGCTAGCAGCGCTCATGTTGGTCGAAGAGCCCGCGGTGAGGGAGGCAAGCAAGGCGCCTTGATGAGCTTGAGCCTGGCCCGCGGTCATGTTAGCGAAGGTTGCACTCACGGCCTCCGCCGCCGCGCTGACGTTGCTGATTGCGCTTATGTTCGGCAGAGTAAGCGGTGGCGGTCTGGACGGCGGAGGATGGGGATGGGGCGGCTGAGGAGCAGGAGGAGATGGAGGAGCAGGAGAAGGCGGCAGAGGAGGAGAAGTAGGAGGAGATGGAGGAGATGGAGGAGCAGGAGAAGGCGGCAGAGGAGGAGGAGGAGTAGGAGGAGGCGGCAGAGGAGGAGAAGGAGGCGGATACGCCACAGGACAAGAGATGGACAGGCTTGGCCCCATGATGTCCACATACGAAGAAGTGCCGCCCGTGTTTGCCGTGAAGGCCACATAGAAGGTGCCGCTGGGCGGCAAGACGAAGGGCCCGGAGAGCACCGCCACATTGTTGATGCGCCAGACGAAGAAGTTGCTGTTCAGGATGTCGATCTGGTGGGAGGCAGCGACGCTCGTCACCGCAGTCTGCAGCAGCGCAACGCCCGCGTCACCGGACGCCAGGTTCTGTGCCAGCACGGGAGGGCTGCTGCTGGTGTTGGCGGAGGGGTTGACTGCCGCGTAGCCCACGCCATTTTGACCTGCGCCGTTGTACAGGTCGATCAGCAGCACGGTGCCCGCGCTGGAATAGATTTTCACCGCGTTGGACATGGACCCAAAGATGACGGAGCCATTAGCCGCGCCTGCTGGGCTAAAGCTTGCGGGGTCGAGAAAGCTTATGGCGACGCCGTCGGCCAGCGCTTTGTCGCTCCAGGTAACAGGTGCCATGATTTTCAGGTTGAACTGCAGAGTGAGCGAGCCGAAGCAGGTGGTGGTGTTGCTGAAGAGGCTCTGGATGATGAACTGCGCTACCTGGCCGCCTTGCCCGTTCACCAGCTGGTAGTCCTGGGAACTTTGGAGGTTGGCGTTGCCCACCAGCACGAATGCGGGGTCGTTGCTGAGGGTGAGGTTGTTGCTGAAAGGAGAGATTGTGGCTATGAGCGCGGCGGGCGGCGGCGGCGGCGGACTGGGTGGCGGCGGCGGCAGCGGCGGCGGCGGTGGTGGGTAATTCGGAAAGACAAAGCTGGAGTAAGCCCCGCATGCGGAGAGCTGCAGCGGTAAAGGCGTTGCGGACGCCACCCCTTGCTCTAGGTTCCAGGGCACCGACGCGGTGCCGTTGACGAGCAGCAGCAGCGCGTCCGATGCAACCACGCTGGTACCCGTCGGGGCGCCCACAGTGTCGGTTGCGTTGGGCAGCCCGTTGCCATCCCACATCACAAGGTCCGTGGAGTGGCACACCTGCAGCAGCAGCTCTAGATCCGCGGAGCAGGTGGCAGGGCAGCCATCGGTGAGGCAGGGGTACGGGGTGACCAGCTGCCCCCCCTGGGTGCTGGCATAGGGACTGTACGCCGTCTGGCTGTAGCCAACCACGTAGTCGAACGCGTCACTGCAAGACGAGGCTGCGAACTGCTGCGACACCAGCTGCACCTGATGAAAGCAGTCGCCAGTGGCAGGCAGGGCGTTGGCATAGCCCTGCAGCGCCCGGTAGGACAGCGTGACGTTGCCCGCGCAGGCGGCCACGTAGTTGCTCACCGCATTCACGCAGAGCGGGCACTGCGACGCGCAGCCGGCGGCGGTGCCGGTGGCAGCTGGGCAGCTGCCGCACACGCCCTGCACGCGCGTGGCGCTGTTCAGCTGCGCCACCGCCGCGTAACAGGTGGCCGAGCTGGCGGGCGGCACCGGCGGCGGAGAGGGGCTGGGCGGCGGCGGCGGGCTGGGCGGCGGCGGGCTGTAGAAGGGGAAGGCCAGGGCGTTGTGGCAGGCGCTGAGCGTGAGCTGCAGAGGCAGCGAGGCTGCTCTCATGCCAGCCTGCAGGTTGGGCGGCACCGAGGCGACGCCAGAGGCGAACAGCAGAAGCGCGTTGGCGCCGGAGAGGGAGGTGTTGACGGCTGCCCCGCCCGTGTCCAGCCCGCTTGCCAGGCCGAAGCCGTCCCACATCACCGGGTCCGTGGAGTGGCACACGCTCTGCAGCAGGTCGATGTCCGCTTGGCAGGCCGCAGGGCAGGCACTTGCGCTGGCAGACGCGCAGGGGTACGGGGTGGTCAGATTCCCCGCTGCGGACACCGCCGCCGCCGGGTTGAACGCCGTCTGGCTGTAGCCAACCACGTAGTCGAACGCGTCACTGCAGGATGAGGCTGCGAACTGCTGCGACACCAGCTGCACCTGATGGAAGCAGTCCGAGTCCACTCCCATAGCGTCGG
>Ga0208951_1000383_pt1 | contig 20393 bp, 16 predicted proteins | sample GreLakmeMI27MSRF_FD_187702 | JGI IMG/M metagenome (GOLD analysis project Ga0208951, IMG submission 187702) | Freshwater lentic microbial communities from great Laurentian Lakes, MI, USA - Great Lakes metaG MI27MSRF (SPAdes) | ecosystem: Environmental > Aquatic > Freshwater > Lake | place: Great...
CAGCCTGGCCGGCTGCTGCAGCGACAGGCTGGCCAGCTGCTCCACGGCGGGCGACAGCGTGGCGCTGAAGAGCAGCGTCTGGCGGCGCCGCGGGCACAGCCGCAGCAGCTCGCGCAGCTCCTCGCTAAAGCCCAGCTCCAGCAGCCGGTCAGCCTCGTCCAGCACCAGCGCGGCCAGGTCGTCCAGGCTGAAGGACTGGGTGTTGCGCAGGTGGTCGATCAGCCGCCCAGGGGTTGCAACAACTACCTCCGGCCGCGCGCGCAGCTCCGCAGCCTGCGTGTTCAACGACACGCCGCCCACCACCAGCGCCACGCGCACGCTCGTGAACTGCGCCAGGCGCTCGCTCATCTGGCCGATCTGGACCGCCAGCTCGCGAGTGGGAGTCAGCACCAGCACGCGCGTGGCGGGCGGCCCGCGCCCCCGGTGCAGCAGCCGCTCCAGCAGGGGCAGCATGAAGGCGGCCGTCTTGCCGCTGCCGGTGACTGCGCGGCCGCAGATGTCGCGCCCGGTGAGTCCCAGGGGGATGACAGCCGCCTGGATGGGCGTGGGCGTGCCGTACCCCAGCGCCTCGCAGGCGCGCAGCAGCGGCTTGGAGAGGCCCAGCGAGGAGAAGGAGTCGGCGGTGAAGCGCGCAGGCTGGCCAGCCACGCCGCCGCTGGCCTGGGCAGCGCCGCCGGTTGAGGGCTTGCGTCCAGCGCGCTCGCTGGCCGCGCCCCAGGTGTCCCCCTCCTCCTGCGCCTCCTCCGGAGCGCCCGCGTCGCGCCGCCCGGCGAAGCGGTCCTCCAGCTCCGCCCGGGGGGCCTGCAGCGCGCGCTGGGCCACGCTGTGCTCCGTCTCCGGCTTGCGGGACGGCGCGCACGCGCGGGCGACCACCTTGAGGGCCTGCTTGCCCGCGCGCGCGTCGGCGAAGGGGTCAGGGGCGGCCTCGGGGTCGCTCTCGCTTTCCGCGTCTGCATCCGCATCCCAGTCCGGCTGCGCGCCCTCCGCCTCCGACTCGGGCTCCAGCTCAGCCTCCAGCGCCTCATCGCTTTCGCTGTCGCTGTCGTCGCTAGGCGCGGCGGCGCGCGTGGGCGTGCTGCGAGCAGGCTTCTTCACGCGGGAGGCTGTGACGGCTGCCTTCCCTCCCTGTGAACGCACACAGGCGCGGCGCGTCAGCGCTCAGTGGCCACCGGGCCGGCCAGCTGCGCGCCAGAGGCGCAGGCCAGCGGTGGCTCGAGGGCGCAGCGGGGAAGGTCGCGCTGGCGCGGGCGGCGGCTGCTGCACGGGCCCTGCTCGTGACACCGCCGCGCACCTTGCGGGCCAGCACGCGAGCAATCTTGGCGTCCACGCTGGTGGTGCGCGCGCTGGCGTGCTCCTTTGCAACGTCGTCGGCAGCGCCTGCGAAGGACCAGGGCGCCTGGGGGGCCGCCAGGGGAGCACTGCTGTCTCCGCCGCCGTCCCAGCGAAACCCCGGGTTCAGCGCCGCTTTCACAGCCGCGGCCTTGGCCTTGGCGGGCGCCGCCGCGGCCAGGGCGGGCATGGCGAGGGCGAGGGGCGTGGTGGTGTGCAAATGCGCAGCCTGACGACGCTTTGCTGTAATGGCAAGAGCGTGCATCTCTCACGGTTAAAGTGTCTCAAGAGCGAGGGTGCATCTCTCACAGTGTCTCGGCGAGGGCGGAGAGGACGTAGTCGGCCTGAGCGCACACCGCGGGCGAGTCCCTGTGGCGCGCCTTGGCGGCGCGCACGGCTGCCGGCACGCCCATCTCCTGCGCTGTGCGCGTGTGGTCCTGGGCAAACGAGAGGTTCGCCAGCGCGGCGCATGCCTCTTCGGCCACGCGTGCAACGCCCGGGTGGGCCTCCATCGCCGCCAGCACCGCAGCCACGCCCCCCGCCCTCACAGCGCGCTCCTCGTTGGCCGCGTTGGCCGCAAGGTTGCTTAACGCCACGCAGCACTGGGCTGCGGCTGCCGCATCGGTGCCGTGGAGCGCCAATGCGGTTACTACGGCCTCGAGGGCGCCGCACTCCGCAGCCAGTGCCTGGTTGGCGTCCAGCACCGCCAGGGAGCCCAGGCAGCCCGCCACGGCCGCCACGAGCTGCGCGTCGCCCGCGTGCGCCTGCAGGCCGGCAACCAGAGCGGGCAGCGCGCCGGCTTCCGCGGCTGCCGCCTTTGCGGAGGGGTCGCCCGCGGTGAGCGCCTGCAGCGCGACTGCTGCTGCGGCGGTGGTTCTGCCGCTGTCGCAGTGCGCCCCAAGCACCGCGCACAGCTGCGTGACTGCGCCGCGCGACACGGCGCGCACGGCGCTGGAGGCGCCCCCGAGAGCCACCAGTGCGGACAGCGCCTCAGCAGCAGCCAGCGCGCTGCCTCGAGCGGCGCCGTGCGCTGCCATCGCCGCGCAGACAGCGTCCACAGCGGGCGCGCAGGCGGCGTGCAGCCTGTCATCGGCGAGCAGGGTGAGGCAGACACAGGCCGACCGGCAGATCTGCGCGTCGCCCACGTGCGCCCTGCACGCCTCAGCCACGAGCGCCATGCTGCCGCATTCCCGCGCCTGCTGCTTCGCCCAGGCGCTGCCCTGCATCATGCGCTGCAGCGCGGCGAGCGCGGGCGCGGCGACGGCTGCGTCCTGTGCGTGCAGCCTCAAGATGTTCACCAACGCCGGGCTGGCGTTGCCCGCGACCAGCTCGCAGCGCGCCTGCTCCGCGGTTGACAGCGCCAGCAGCGCGAGGGCGACGCAGCCTGCGAGGGCTGAGTGGTTGGGGTGCGCCGCCGCCGCTGCGCACAGCGCCTCCCCGGCCCCAGCTGAGGTGGCCTCCAGCTCCAGCCCCACATCCGCGGCCTTGGCAAGCAGCGCCGCCGCGCGCCCGGCCACCTGCGGCGCGGCTGTGTGCGCGCGCAGCGCCTGTACGGCAGCGTGCACTCCGCCGGCTCGCTTGAGCAGCGCGGGTGCCGCTCTGGCGTCGCACAGCTGCGTCAGCGCGCCGCACGCGGCGTGGCAGAGCGCCGCGTCCGCAGCGTGCAGCACCAGGGCGTCGCAGAGCGCACCCAGCGCTCCGCCGGCGCAGGCCGTCTGCACAGCCTCGGGGCTGGAGCCTGTGAGCGAGCAAAGGGCGCCCGCGCAGCGCGCGCACGCCACTGCGCTGCCCCCGTGCGCCTGCAAGGCGGAGGTGAGCAGCGACGCAGCCTCCTGGGCAGCGGCAGAGGCGGCCACCGCACGGGAGAGGCGGCACATGTGCGCGAGCGCGCCGCACGCCTCCGCAACAACCTCCTGGTCTCCGCCGTGCGCCCGCAGCGCGCACAGGCACGCCTGCAGGGCGCCTGCGCTGGCGGCGGCGCTGGCGGCGGCGCTGGTGGTGACGTAGGCGGCCAGAGCAGACAGGCCGTGGCGCTGCACCACAGCGTCCTCTGGGAAGCTGCGCAGCGCGGCCAGAACAGCGGCGGGAGCGCCAGCCTGCGCCGTCTCTCGTCGCACGGACTCGCCGCAGCCCGCCAGCTGCACCAGCAGAGCACAGGAGCGTGCTTGTACGCGCGCCTCGCCCACAGACGCACGCATGGCGCACACTATGGCCGCGGGTGCACCCAGCGACGCCGCGCTCTTGTTGCCCGCGAAGCCTGCGCTCGCAAGGTAGCGCTCAAGCAGCCGCGCGGCGGCGTCCAGCACCTCTGCGTCTGCGGGGTGGGCCTCTAAAGCAGCTATGGCGGCGGTAGCGCCGCCCTCGGCGCCGTGCGTCCCGCCTGCGCCCTGGTGCAGGAGCACGTGAAGGAGCGCCATGCCCCAGGTGACCGCCGAGGCGTCTGCGGCGTGGTGGCGCACGCCGGCGCAGGCTACAGCTGCAGCTCCCGGGCCCAGCAGCCGGTGGCCGCCCACTTCGCTGGCGGTCAGCGCTTCTGCCAGCGCCACGCACTGCGCAGCGAAGACGTGCGGCTCCGCGCCGCCGGCGGAGCACAGCAGCGAGCGCAGCGCGGCTGGGGCGTCGCCCAGTGCAGCCTCCAGACCGAGGAGCAGTGCCGCCGTGTCTGGCGCAGAGCACAGCAGCTCCTCTGGGTCGCGCGCCGGCGACGCGGACGGCTCGAAGAAGCTGTTGGTCACCTCGCCCACCAGGTGCGACAGAAGCCGCTCCTCCTCGGGCGTCGCGGCCATCGGGTAGCAGGAGCCAACACGAGGCCCCTAACAGACACGCTCACACCGTGAGGAGCAAGTGCCAGATATGTACGTTGTACGACGACACTACGCGATGATGCGTGCTGAGGCGAGAGTATTTTATTTCCTCAGGCATCCACCGCGGGGCCTTCCGCGTCGTCTGCTTTGAATGCGAGCGCGACGCCGTTGATGCAGTATCTCTTGCCCGTGGCGGTGGACGGCTGCGTGAAAACGTGCCCCTGGTGCCCTCCGCAGCGCGCGCAGCGCACTTCCCGGGCTGCCAAATCACCCAGGCAATAGACCGGCTGCAGGGTGAGCTTCACAGCCTCCTGGGAGATCCCCTGCGTGAAGGAGGGCCACCCGGTGCCGCTGTTGAACTTGTCGGCGGACGCGAACAGCGCGGCACCGCAGCCGGCGCAGCAGAAGGTGCCTTTCCGCTGTTCGCGCTCCAGCGGTGAGGTGAAAGCGCGCTCAGTGCCGCGCCCAATCAGCACGCTGTACGCCTCAGGCGACAGCGCCGCGCGCCACTCTTGGTCGGGCTTCTTGACGGCCACGTCGCCCACGGGCGCTTGTCTGTTCGCCCACAGGTACAGCAGCAGCGGCCTGCGCAGGGGCGTCAGAGGCGCTGAGAGCGCAGCGACACAGACACGCACAGGTTGAACGTCACTACGCCGTATGCCAGCAGCAGCGGGCGCCACGCGCGGAGCAGCAGACGCCTGCATTTTCGCGCGCGCGTTGCGTCGGGTGGAGCAGACAGGGGCGCAACGCGTCACTCACCAGGCAACTCCCCACGACCGTCGCTCCAGCGACGACAGGCTCTTCGCGGAGGCACCACCGCCTTCACCCGAACTGGCAGGAGCACCTAGCTGGGTGGCGCAGCAGCGGAGCGACGTGCGTGGGTGCGCAAGTCTCGGTGCGCTGCACAGAACGCGGCGTATCGGCACCGCCCTGCACAGTGCCCTCGGCGTGACGCAGCGCAGCGGGGGCGTGAGCGCGCGCATGACGGCGGAGGCGAGGGGGGGATGATGGGCGAGTGGGACGCCTACACGCCCTGGTGGGACCGACGAGCGACCGACGAGGCAAGAAAAAGGGCAGTAGGCGAACGAGCGACCAACGACCCGCAATGCCATGCCTTGGAACTCTAGATTTCAGCCTTGCTGCTTCATGCAAACTTGGTGGTCGCTGTGTAGATGGTTGGTGGCGGAGGGCCGGCCGGCGGTGCGTGGCGGAGAGCTGGCGCTGGCACGCCGATGACCTCGCCAGAGGGCGCCGAGACGACGAACGGGGGCATTGGCTGCTGTGGCGCGGGGACGTTGTAGCCCAGCTCCGCGTTGGAGCCGCCCGTGGTCGGGTTCACGTCCGGCACGCGCATCGCCGGACGAAGCAATCGACGACCCTTGTGATCGATGACGAGCCCGCACTTGTCGCACACGCGGTCGTTGGTTGCTTTGGCGACCAGGAAGCTGCCCAGGTACACCAGCGGCGCGAGAAACAAGGCTGGCCAGAACAGCACCGCTGTAGTGATGCCGTATGCGCACGTGGGCACCGCAGCTTGCACATCGGGGGCGACAGACAGACGCCAAACATGCGATCCTCCGCAGGGGCAGATGGTCCGTTTCCATGAGGAGGTCGATGACGGCATCGGCGGAGATGCACGCCAGGAACGAAGGTGAGCGGATTTGGGTAATCCGCCTTGGACCCACCGACGCGACGGGTCGCTTTCGCATCAATGCCTACCCAGTGCCTACCTTAGCGAAAGAACCGGCATTTCAGCATTTCATTCACTTCCACTGCCCAGTGTCGTGGCGCTTCAGGCCTTCGGGTTCCAGGGGCCCAGCGCCGCGGTCGCCTCGTGGCTGTTGCCCAGGCGGGGGGACAGCGTGATCTTCTGGTCCTTCGCAATCTGCCAGATGTTGCACGCGTCAGCCTGACGGGTGGCGCCGGGGCACTTCGCGTAGATGGCCTCCAGCTCCGGCAGACAGTAGGGCCAGCTGTTGGGCGCGTTAATCACGCCCAGGCCCGGGTAGCCCGGAAAGCCGCGGAACCAGGTTCCCTTCGGCTCAAAGGTACACTTGCTATAGACCTGGAACGAGAGAAGGGGTCAGGGGGGTGCCCGCGCAAGCAGGCCTGCAGCTGTGTGCGTCTGTCGCCGCGAACGCGCCTCGGAAGGGGTGCACCACACGCTCAGGGTGCTGCACGCCAGCCAGCGAGAGAAATAGGTGTTGGCGCAGTTGGAGTTGGTTCCCGAGGCACAGCCAGGCGGCAGCTCAGTCACCACAGCCGGGTCCTGCCGCCCGCTCTCAGCGACGCGCACGCGCATCGCGCGCGCATGCAATGCGACGCGCCTGTCCGCTGCCGCGCGGGAGCATGCCGTAGGCCCAGCTCGGGATGTTGAGGTTGGCGGCGCACGCACTCTGCGCCGCGCACACCAGCGCCAGGGCAGCGAGCATGCAAGCGCGCGCCATCTTGAGTGGAGCGCGGAAGGATGTGATCCGGAACGGAGTTCACAGAGCAAAGTCTCGGTTGAAACGAATCACCCATGCCGAGGTGGGTAGAACAAACGCCCAAGTGCTGCTCCGGCGGCTCGAACACACGCGAGTGATCAGCAGTGCAATTAGCAGCGCTCCCCAGTAAAGCAAATGGCTCTCCTGCGCGCAACGGCGCTCCTGGTTGCAGCGCTGCTGCTGGCATGCCCCGCGCACGGCGCCGACGCCGTAGACGGCGCCTCCGAGGAGGTCATTCTGCTCATCCCGAAGCTGATGGCTCGCCGCTCGCGCGGCACATCCAACGCACCGCTGCTGCTCAGCTTCGAGGGGCTGCCTGAGGACCTGGCCAACAACAGCAGTCTTCTGATGGGCGTCATGCTGCTGCCCTCCTACTTGCAGAAGGGCACCGAGACGGGCGTGCACATGGGCGTCCCGCCGCGCGGCTTTGGCGACGTGCCTCCGCCCGGCACGCTGGCCCGCCTGCCCCACAGCGTGATCGCGCAGCTGGGTTACTCCGCGGCACCAGCCCCGGGTCCGCTGCGCCGCCGTGCGGTGCCGCTGCAGCGCTCCATGGCGCGCGGCAACGGTCGCGGCTGAGGCGCGTGTCAGTGACAGCTGTCCGCCAAGAGTGCAATGTGCGCCAGTCGCTCGCGTGTGGCGCGTCTGCGCTCGGCCGCGAGGAGCACCTGCTCAGCCCCCTCGCCGCCAGCCTCCACCAGCTTGGCCACGCCGCCCATCACGCGCCGCTCCTCCGCGTCGTACGCGGAGACCAGGGCGCGCGCGGCTGCGGCCAGGGAGGCGGCGGAGGGGATGGTTTGCGCAGCCACTGCCGCGCGGACCTGCTCCCGCAGCGCGTCGTCGCTCGCGCCCGACGAAAGCAGCGCAGAGAGGAGCAGCGCGGGCGCGGGAAGCGAGGCGCGCGCGATGGTGACGCCCACCAGGCGCGCCAGCGCCTCCAGCTGCGCTACCTCCTGTGGAGATCCCTCTCGTCGAGCAGTCTGCAGCGCTTGCAGGCAGGCTTCCAGCACGCCCTCGACCACCTCGCCACGCGCGGATGCTGCGTCCAGCGCGGGCTGCAGAGCGTGCGGCTGCTCCGCGCGCAGCGAGGCGAGCACGCGGCGGTCAACCTCCTCGGGCCCGCTGTACGGAGTGGCGGCAGCAGCAACCGCTCGGGCGGGAGCAGCGTGAGGGCGCGACGCTGGAGACGCTGATGAGCGCGCTGGGGCGGGGCGGCGGATCGCAGCACCCGGGCTGACGTGGTACACCGCAGAGCGCATGGCTGCGTGACTCGGAACACCAAGGGCTACGTTGTGTTTGCTCGCAGCTGCGCACCCCCACAACTCCACAACAACAACAGCCGCACAGGAGGAGGAGAAGGTGGTTGTACGACACCTCGAGGGCCTCGACACGCCGCGAACCCGCGATGTGCCAGCTGGCACTCCTTTCCCGCCGTCGGTTCCGCGTGACGCGGGTCCGTGTGCGTCGAGGACCATCATGTCGTGCCTGTGCGGCAAGGATGTGTCCGCCGAGATTGCCGCCGGCAGCGACGACCAGCGGTGCGCATGCGTGTGGGCACCGCCCGCGCTTGCCGCCCCCTCCACGCGTAGCGCCACCACGCTTCGCGCGCGCGCGGCGCACAGCTGCGCTGCAGCGCGCGCGCGCGCGCTCATCGGCGCAGCGCCCGCAGCGCAGCGCAGGGCGGCACCCGCCTGGGTGCGCACCACCCGGCTGCCCTCCCTCACGCGCCCCGCCCCGCTGTGCGCCCACCAGCTCCTGCCGCGACGTGCCCTTCCTGCTGCTCTTCGCGGGCTTCTGGGGTGGCGTGGTTGCCATTGCTGCGCTGGGCTTTCGCCAGGGCTCCCCGCTGACTCTGCTCTACGGCCTGGACTACGCCGGCAACGTGTGCGGCAAGCAAGGCAACGGCACCGACTTGCGCGCCTACAAGGCGCAGTACTGGCTGAACCCCAACGAGGCGCGTGCGCGGGCGGAGGGGCGAGCGCGGTCAAAAACCCTGGCCCCTACCCGCACCCCCGCACCCGCTCCTGCTTCTGACTGGCGCCCTGCGCCTCCCGCGCCCCTAGGTCATCTCCAGCAACGGCTACGGCTTCGACCTGTCTGACGCCAAGAGCATCTGCCTGGGTGACTGCCCGGCGCTGCTGCCCAGCAGCGCGCTGAGCTGGGTGTGCGAGTACCCGAGCGACGTGAACACCACTCTGCGCTCGAGCGGCTTCCCCACCAGCCTGTCCGCCTGGTCTGCCCAGAGCTACAACTACTTCGGCCAGCTCAGCGGCGCGGGCAAGGCGAGCAGCTGCGCGCTGCAGGGCCCCTGCTACCCGGTGCTCACCAGCCAGGCGAACGTGTGGCACAGCTGCCAGACGCAGACGCTGGAGGACCTGCCTCTGGACACGCTGGCGGTGGGGCGACTCACAACGTGCATCAACTGCTGCACCACGGTGGTCAATGCGAGCCGCAACGCAGTCTGCAACGCTACGGACGTGAACGGCCTGCCCGCGGCCATGGGCTGGACGGGCGCCACGGGGCCCAACGCCACCAGCAACGCCCGCATCGGCTGCCTGCAGTCCTGCCAGACCCTGCACGGCAGCATCGCGGCCTTCGACGCGGCCACTGAGGGCAGCGTGCACCCGCTGGCGCTGGCGCTGTTCGACGCCACGTGCGCCGCCGCGGGCCTGGACGCTGCTCCCGTGCCCGCGCCCGCTACGGCTGACAACGGCGCAATGGCCGCCGTCCTCTCCGCAGTGGCATCCACCTACAAGGCGACCGCCGTGCGCTACGCGGCGGACATGTTGCTGTCCTGGAAGGCGCTGGTGGTGACTGGCTTGTTTCTGCCCTTCATCATGAGCCTCTTTTGGGTCTTCCTCATCAAGTACATCACCGGGCCCCTGGTGTGGCTCACGCTGCTGTGCGTGGACGCCGCCACGCTGGGCTGCACGCTCTTCTGCTTCAGCAAGGCCGGCAGCTTCGGCGGCAACGCCTTTGACGGCATCGTCTCCTACAGCGACTCCAACGGCTTCCGCTTCAACGCCGCGCAGGCGACGGCGGCGGGCAATCAGTTCCTCACGGTGCCGGCCGACACGGACAGCGTGGTTGCGGTGCAGATGTTCGACATCGGCGCCATCAGCAAGAAGCAGATGTACTACCTGGGCATCGCGTGCGGCGTGCTCACCGTGGCCACCTGGATCTTCAGCATCATCCTGGTGCCGCGCCTGCGCGTGAGCATCGCCACCATCAAGGTGGCCGCGCAAGCCCTGCAGTCCGTTCCCACGCTCATCCTGTTCCCGCTCTTCCCCGGGCTGGCGCTGTCCGGCTTCATGGTGTGGTGGGTTATCGTGGGGCTCTACGTCTACAGCAGCGGCAAGATCGTGAAGCGGGACTGCTGCGCGGACGTGCAGGCTGCGTTTGCGGACCTGTACCCAACCTTCGCAGGCGCCAACGGCGGCGGGCCGTCCTGCTCTGAGATCCACTGCGGCTACGAGGTGAAGATGAACCAGCGGCTGCAGCACGCGCTCATCTACCACGGCGCCGAGTTCCTGTGGACGACGCAGTGGATCATCGCCTTTGGCATCCTCACAGTCTCCCACGTGGTCCACAAGTGCTACCTCTACGCCGGCGGCGAGCCCGGCGGCCTGGCGCTGCCCCGCTTCCCCGTGTGCCGCGCCACCTGGACCACGATGCGCTACTACCTGGGCAGCATCTCCCTGGGCAGCCTGTTCGTGGCCACCTTCCAGATGTTCCGCTACGTCATGGCCTATTTCACCGCCAAGCTGAAGAAGGTTGCGGACGCCAACACGCTGGTCAAGGCGCTGCTGTGGCTGGCCAACTGCCTGCTGTGGCTGCTGGAGACGATTGTGAAGTTCATCAGCCACAACGCCTACGTCCTCATCGCAATCAACGGCTCCGGCTTCTGCAGCGCCGCGGGGCAGGCCACCAAGGCTGTGCTGACCAACGGGCTGCGCTACGTCACGCTGGTGGTAGTCTCGGACGCCATCCTCTTCCTAGGCAAGGTGGGCACCGCAGCCTCGTCAGCGTTCTTCTGCTTCGTCTACCTGGACAAGAGCTACCCGGACGGCACGCTGAGCAGCCCGCTGGTGCCGGTCATCGTGGTCTTCCTCACCGCCTTTGCCATGGCCAGCCTGGTGTTTGGCGTGGTGGAGCAGGCGGTCACCGCCACGCTGCTCTGCCTCATCGACGACGAGGACCGTCACGACGGCGCGGCAAAGTACGCGCCGCTGGCGCTCAAGGAGGCGACGGACGCACTGGACAAGATGCACGCGGACGAGGCGGAGAAGAAGCGCAAGGGCGGCTGCTGCACGCGCCCGCAGGCGGACGCCTGAGCCGCATGAGGCGCACGCACGCGCGGAAGGATGGAATTGTATGAAACGAAAACGAAGGATCGAAGGAAAGGATTCCACCACCGACGACCGACCGCGGGCGGCCGGGCCGGGCCGCCTATTCCACTTTTCGGAGCGCCCTGCGCCTCCTATCGCCTGCCGCAGGATGGCGGAAGTAGTTGAGCGTCTGTCGTTGGAGGGAGCGTCGTCGGGCGCTGTGGGCGCGCGACTGGAAGCCATCGCAGCGTTCTCGGCTGCGCTGGTGCGTACACGTTTTTGGGCGCGCGCAGGCGACGACTCGCGTCGCGGCGTGGCCGCGCAGAGGCGGCGCACGCGTTCCCGCCACTGCACCGTTTTCGCGAGCCCGCTGACGCTCGCGCGCGCGCCCCCGCAGGCTGAGCGCCCCGAGACGGTGACCCCTCTGGCCGCCGTGTGGCTCCCCGCGCTGGTGGTACTGACGCAGGACGGGGCGTACGAAGGAGTCGCGGCGGAGTGCGGCGCGCATGACACACAGGCGGCGCTGGCGCACGGCGCCGCGCCCGGCGCCCCCTGCGCCACCTGCAGGGACAGCACCCAGGCGCGTGGAGGCGCTCGCTGAGGCGCAGGGTCGCCTCGGCCCTGGGCCTGGGCTTCCTGTGTTGTTTGAGCGCTAGGGCTGAGCTTCTCCCGCCCTGTCCCCCAGGCTGCCGCGCAGGAGGCGCTGGACTCTGGCCTCGCCGCGCTGGGCGGCGCGGTGCCCGGCGCAGCCTCCGCGGCTGTGGCGGCTGCGCTGGTGGCCCGCGGCGGGCGGGCGCTCGCCGCCCTGGGCGCCGCCAGCTGCTCGTCCGGCCGGGAGGCGCCCGCCGCCAGAGCCTTCGCCGCCTGGGTGCTGGCGCTGGGCCCAGAGGTTGTGAGCGACGCGTGGCAGCCCGGGGGGCGCGCGGGCCCGCCCCAGCCGCGCGCGCTGGCAAACGCGCTGCTCTCGGCGGCCTCGCGCACCTTCGTGGCACGCTCAGACCCCGCCCGGGCAGCCTCCCACGCCGGCTGGCGCGCCTTCGTGGCCACGCTGGGCCGCAGCGGCAAGCTGCAGGCGCCCAAGCGCCTGGGCATGCTGCTGGAGCCGGTGCTGGCGGAGCTCGCCGCCGGCGCGCCGCCGGGGCCGGGCCGCTGGCCCACCAACACCAGCCAGGCGCAGGCGGTGCGCACGTGGGGCCAGCTGCTGCGCAGCCTGGCTGCGGGTCCGGGCGCAGCCGACTGCGCACTGCTCTCCGCGCTGCCCGACGCCGCCTGGCCCGTGCTGCGCGCCATGCTGTCGCCTGCCCGCCAGCCCGCGACGGGCACGCTGGATGCGGCGCTGGGCTGTCTGGCGGAGGCGCTGGAGGGCAGCCTGGCGGGCGAGCCCTCCGGCGCAGCAGCCTCAGACTCCCCCTGCGCGCCCGCCCGCGCGCAGCAGCTGCTGCCGCACCTGCCGGAGCTGATGTCGCTGCTGGGCGCGGCGCCCGGGGCGGCATGGACCCCATGGGGCGGCTGCGCGCGCCTCGTGGCTCTGGCGCTGTCAGCGCTCGCCACTGCGCCCGACCACGTCGCCGCGCCCGACGCGTGGGCGGCGCTCATCGGCCGCATGGAGGCGCTGTGCGGCTGCGGGGCTGGCGGCTGCGCCGAGCAGGGGGACGCGTCGGCTGTGTTGGGCGCGGCTGGGCTGCTGGGCAAGGCCGCCACGGCCCTCCCCTGTGCCCTCCTCGCCGCGGGCGCCCCCTGCGCCGCCGCGCGCCTGCTGGGCGCCTGCGCGGGGCTGGCGCGCAGGGCGGTGGCGCAGCCCGGCGAGGGGCCCCTGGCAGAGCAGCTGTGCGACGCAGCGGGGCGCCTGGCGGCGGTGCGCGGCGCAGGGGCCGCCCCGCCCGCGGGCCTGCTGGAGTCCGTGTCCGCGCTGCTGGACGCGGCGTTCGGCTGCGACACGGGCGACCCGCTGGCCGGGCTGGATGCATTCACAGGCGCCCGCGCAAGGGACGCACCCCCCTTCGGCGCTGCCGCGGCAGCCGCTGCGGCAGCCGCAGCCGCGCTGGCGGCAAACGCGGCGGGCAGCGTGCGCGTGCGCGCGCTGCTGGAGCGCTGCGTCGGGTGCTGCGAGGCTGCGGCGCTGGCGGCAGCGTGCCGCGTGGAGGGCAGCCAGGAGGGCGCTGACAGCCAGGCCAGCGGGCGGGCCACCCAACGGGCGATGGCCATGGCGGCGCAGGCGCGCACCGCGGGATTCACGCTGAGACGGGCGCTGGGCGGGGCGGATGTGCTGCCGGCGCTGCCACCTGCGCCTTCGCCCGCACGCGCGCCCGCAGAGCCCCCCGCTCAGGCCACCTCCCCGGCGCCCAGATCCCTCTTCGCGGCTGTGGCTGCGGCCGCTGCCGACGCCAGCGCAGCCGCCGCCGCTGCTCATCTGGCGCGCTCCCCGCTTCACATGGTCGCCGCGCCGCCCTTCTCCCCAACCGTCGCTGCGGGCGCGGTGGAGGATGCGAAGCCCTCCGCGCCCCGCCGCCGCCGCCGGCGCGACGAGGACAGCGACTCGCAGTACGTTGTGATAGCGCCGCCGCCGCCGCGCGCCCCGGCGCCGCTCACCGACCACCAGCGCGAGGTGCGCGAGGCGCAGCGGCGCGGCGCGCTGGGCACGTACACCGCGCTGGACCCGAGCGCCAGCCAGGACGCCAGCCAGGCCACCTTTGCGCACGCGCTCCCATGCCATGCGCCCATGCAGCCGCAGGCTGCGCCCGCGCCCGCGTCCTTCGCGGGGCTGCTTGCCATAACGGCCGCGCAGGCGCCGCCCTCCCCGCCTGCGGCTGCTGCTGCGGCTGTGGCTGTGCCTGTCTCCATCGAGATGCCGCCTCCGGCATCGCTGGCGGGCATCCTGCAGGGCCAGGGCGCGCGCACGCCCAAGGCTGCGCCCCAGGCTGGCTCGCCCAGCAAGCGCGTGCGCTTCGCCGCTGCCAAGGCGCGCAGCCCCGAGGCCCCTCCCTTGTGGGGCGCCGCCACGCAGGAGGGCGCGCAGGCGCTGACGGACATCAGCTGCAGCGCCGCCGCCGCCGCCGCCGCCGCGCCGCTGTGCCCCGCGCTGCTGGGCTGCCCCGGCGCGGACGTGTCGCTGGAGCGCTTCCTGGGCGGCCTGCCCAAGGGCGTGCGCCAGCTGCTCACCACCACCGGCGCTGCGACGCTGCAGCAGCTGGCGGCGCTGCCGTGCGGCTCGGTGGGCAACTGGCCGCGCGACGCGCGCGAGCTGCTGCAGCGTAAGCTGGGGGAGGCTGCTGAGGCGCTCACCCCCAACGCCAAGGCCGACGCGCACTTGCACGCGGAGGGCGCGGCGGGCAAGGGCGCGCCGCGTCGCCCGCGCGGCTCCGCCGTCGGGGTCACCACGCCCGCCCCTGCGCCCACCGCGGGCGGCGGTCCCTCCTCCTGGCTGGCGCGCGAGCTGGCGCGCATCGAGGCCAGCCCGCTGTGGGCTTCGCTGGACCAGGATGCGCAGCGCTGTGCGGAGCCGCAGGAGGACCAGAGGGGGCTGCTGGCGGCGCAGGGCACGCTGCTGGGGCTCACCATGCGGCTCAACGACGCGCTGGCGCGCAGACAGCCCAGCGGGGAGATGCCGCAGGGCGAGACGGAGCACACGCCCTGACGCGCGCGTTCGTGCATGGAAGGAGCGAGCGATGAGCTCGAGACATTATTAACATCTCATCGTCTCGCGCCGTCTCGCGGCCGTCTCGCGGTCAGTCCCTCCCGCGTCTCGCCAGCGCCAGCGAGACGGCAAGACGCGGTGTGATGCCCCCCAAACCGCCCCACCAAACTGCCGCCCGTACCCCCGTACTCCCGAACTTTGGTGGTCAGACCTTCGCCCCTGCGCCGCTCTGTACCGCCCCTGCGCACCTCCTGTCAGGGCTGCCGCAGCGCATCTGCCGCCAGCACCGCCACCCGCCAGCTGCCGACGTCGCGCGTGAGGCGCCATGAACCGGCTCTTCGGCGGTGCCCTGGCGCGCTGCACGCCCACCCCAAAGCCGGACCGCACTGCAGAGGCGGACCTGACGCACGCGCTACTGCCGCCCGGTGCGTCCCGCTTCGCCGAGAGCTGACTTCAAGAGCTGAGACGTGAAGACATGATTTCACAGCAACACACCGCTTTTGGCTGTTGGAAGACGCTCCTGCGCGGGTCCTCGCACGAGTGGCGCCGCTGGAGGCTGAGCTGCGCGAGGCTCGCGCCCAGCTGGAGGCTGCTGCTGAGCACGTGGCGCAGGCGAGCGCTGCGAGCGAGCGCTCCGAGGCGCGAAGAGCGGCCGCGGCGACCGCAGCAGCAGCAGCCACAGCCAGGGCCTCTGAGCTGGAGAAGGCGCTGCGGCGGCTGGCGCCGGCTGACGCGGCCGCAGTCTGCGCCTGTGCAGACGCCGTGGCGAGAGAGGCGTCCACCCCTGCTGAGCGCTCGCGCGGCGAGGCTGCAGAGGCGGCGGTGAGCAGTCTGCGGAGCGGTCGGCCGCCCCTTCCGCCCTCTGTGAGCGCTTCCACCGCCGACACGCTCAGCAAGGCTGCGCTGCTGGTGCGCGAGGCTCGTGCGCGCGCGGAGGCGGAGCAGGCGAGGGCGCAGGCGCTGTCAGTGGACGTCGAGGCGCTGCAGCGACAGCTGCGTGCGCGTGGGGCGTCCCCCGGCGAGCACTCAGACACGCGGGCGATGCGGGAGGCGCAGGCTGACGCTGTCAGAGAGCGCGACCGAGCCCGCGTCGCGGAGGGCGCCGCCGCGGCTGCGATGGAGCGCGCCGCCAAGCTGGAGGGGCGCTGCAAGTGCGCAAAAGCCGCAGCAGCAGCTGAGAAGGCGCGCGCGGACGAGGCGCAGGCCGTGGCGTCCGAGGCGCGCGCGCAGCTCATCGAGGCCAGGGCGGCGGCGCTGGAGGCGGCAGAGGCTGCTCGCGAAGCTGCCGCTTCCTTGCCGGGCGACCAAGATGAGCCCACCACCGTTGCGTCGCTCAGAGCAGCACTTGCCAGCGCGCAAGCGCAGCTCAAGTGTGCGCGCCGCCGCGCGGAGGAGATGGAGGCGGAGCTGACGACGGCGTATGACATGCGGGCGGAGCTAGACGAGATGCAAGGACGCTTGGCACTGCGGGCCAGTGGGCGAGTGACCCCCAGCAGCGGACGCAGGACACCCTCCGCCGCCGGAAGACTCACGCCCAGCTGGTGATCTCAGCGGTTGGTTGCACGCTTGGCGAATGCATGGCAAAAGATAGACGGGATTTGCTACTCGCCGTCTGCGAGTTCGCCTGCGTTCGAAGTTATCTGTTCTATTCCCGCAATCCCACGGACCCGCATCAAAAGGCGTTGTTGAAGAGGGTTGGCGATGGCGCGCGGAGCATGCCGAAGCAAGCGCGGTTTAAGAGGCCATAATGGGATGCGCGGCGTGAGTTGGCTGGCTTTCCATCGTTACCTCGCAACGCTCACAACAAAGGCCATCCGTGCTGACGCGTCCGCGCGCGCTGGCTCCCACCGCTCTGCCCCATCGGATATCGGCGTCGCTGTCGCTAGCGCGACCGCTGGGCGGCGACAAGGCAGGAGCGAGAGCGCAACCTTGACGACGCACCTCCGCGGCGCATCCTTGGTCCACGCCCTGCTCGTTGTCGGCCTCCTCCTCGCCATCCGTGCGGTCCACCGCATCCTGCGGTCTCACGGGCGCCAAGGCCTGGTCGTCACGCGCAGCGGGCTCATCGAACGACAGCTTGCGAGAAATGGGACGACCGCGGGAACCTCCACCGATTGCAGCGGGTGTGTCGCCCTCCTCCAGCATGTGGACCACGGGGTGAAGAGATAGAGAGAAGAGAGAGGATGGATCTTTGATCCAATTTACTGTCGAGTCGAACGCGCTGCAGCAGTGCTTGAACGGCATTCGAACGCCAAAACACTGAGGTCGAACACTGCTCACCTCGTTGCACATCATGGCGCCCGCCGGGCCGGTGCGCCGCCTGGGCTCGCTGGGCGGCGCGCCAGTGGACGAGAGCGAGGCTGGCCAGAACGGCGCCGAGGCGCTGCTGGACTCACTGGCGGACAGCGCGAGTGCGGCTTGGGACGCCAGCTGCCTTGCAACCGACCCGGCCGAGACGCTGTTCGAGTGGCTGGCTTCTGCGCTGCCCGCGGCTGAGCGCTGCGCACGCGCGCCCAGGCACGCCCCAGCCCCACACAGCGTGCTGGCGCGACAGTCGCTGCAGCCGGCGGGCGCGCTGCTCGTGGCAGCGCCTGCGGCTGCAGTCGCTGCAGCGCACAGCGCAGCGCCTGTGCCCGCAGTGGACTGTTCGCCCTTCACCTCGCGGCAGCGCTCTCTGCGCGCGCGGCTGGCGGCGCTGGAGGCTGGCGGCTCCCCGCGCGAGGGGCTGCTGGGCGGTGAGAGCGACCAGGAGTGGGTTGAGGCGCAGACGTGGCCTCGCTCGCCACCTCTGGGCGACCAGGAGGGGCCGCCTTCGCCCGCGCACGCCCCGCCCCGCCCCTCGGCAGGCGCACCGCGCGAGGGCGCGCGCCGCGAGCGGGCGGTGCGCGCCGCCGCCGCGCTCGCAGCCGCCCGCGCAGGAGTGCAGCCTGCGGAGGAGCCCCCCGCGCCGCCCCCCGCAGCCGAGACAACTGCCCGGGGCGCCGCAGACCGTGTGGCCAGCTTCACCGCCGCCGCCCTGGCCGCGGCGAGGCAGCGGCGGGGCGTGGCAGCCGCGGGGGCGAGCAGTCCGTTGGGGCCGCGGGCTGCAGGAGACCACGTCGCGGCCTCAGCAGCGGAGGCATCGGCTGTGCACGCACACGCAGATGCGCATGCACACACACACGCACACGCTGACGCTGAGCGCGCGGAAGAGGCACGCCACTGCTCAGACCACACGCCTCGTGCGCTGCGCGCCGCCGCCGCCGCCTCCGGCGAGCGCCTGTCGCTCCTGCGGGGCGCCTGCGCCGCCGCGTGCCGCGCGGGCGCCGACGCGCGAGCTGCGGCGGCGCGGGGCCTGCGCCTGGCCGCCGTCTCGGCCGCCCTCGCGCGCGCGTGCAGCCTGGATGCCGCGCAGCGCCATGTTGCGGGTGACGCAAGCGACGCGGCGACTGTTGCTGCTGCTGCGGCGGCGCGGGAGGCGGCGGCGGCGCTGGCTGCGCACGAGCGTGCCAGTGGGGCCGTCGCAGCAGCAGCAGCCTTCAGCGCTGAGACGCCCTCTCCAGCCTACGTGGACAGCACCTGTCGCGCCCGCTGCGCCGCCGCGGCAGAGGCTGCGATGCGTGTGCGCCTGGCGGAGGGGCTGCTGCGTGCGAGCGCGTCCAAGCGGCTGGAGCGCGCGCACCACCTGCGCGCCGCGTCGCAGGCGCGACACGAGGCGCTGCAGGCGCACGCGGGCGATGCGGCACCTAGAGGAGGCGGCGACGCGGACTGCGGCGCCCTGGACGCGCTCCGGGAGAGCGCGGAAGCGCTGAGGGAGGCCGCAGCGTGCGCGCGCACGCTCCCCCCCACCGACGCTGCGGCGCAGCGCCTCGCCTGCGCCGCGGCCGCGGAGCGCGCGGCGCTGCTGCGGGCGGTCGCTGAGCTTCGCGCGGCGTCTGGGGCGCTGCCGGGCGCGCTGCTGCGAGCCGCCGCGCTGCTGCGGTCCGCCGACGCGCCCGCCCTGGCCCTGGCCGACGCGGCCGCGCGCGGCTGCGGCGAGCAGCTGGATGCGCTGCGTGCGCTGCGTGCGCGGGCGGGCGCGCTGCGAGACGCTGCGGAGGAGGCCCGGGCTGCGCGTGGCGAGCGCCTCGTCGCGCTGCTGGCCCAGGAGGATGCGCGCCGGGAGCGCGCCAAGGCGGTGCTGCTGCATGCCTGGACGGAGCAGGCGCAGGGCGAGTACAATGCTGGGGAGCGGGCGCACGCGCAGCTGGCGGAGCAGGCGGGGGCGCGCGCAAGGGAGGCGAGCCTGAAATGCCGCGCTGCAGCCGGCGTCACGGACCAGGAGCGTCGGACGCTCAGAGATGCCTTCCCGGAGCTACAGCTAGAGCCGGCGGAATGAAACTTGAACAATCGACTGGTGACGTGCAATACCGCAGGGCTCTCGTGCCAACCTCCTTGCTCAGCGTGCTCAAACAGGGGTGACGGAAGCAGTGCTGGGACCACGCTCGTCGCTCATCAATCGAGCATCGAACATTTTCGAACAGCAACAGTAGCCCCTTCGCTGCCCTGTTGCCGCGCGCCATGCTGTGCAGCACGCCCCGAGAGGCGTTGCTGACACCGCTGCGAGTGTCTTCGCCAGCGGGGGTTTCCGGGGGACAGCAGCGCAAACCTCGCTGGCCTCTCGCCTACGGTGCGCCTCACCTGCACTGCTGCGTGGGGCCGCGTGGAGCTTGGTGGCTGCCCTGGCTGGGGGCAGCGCCGTTTGAAGTTTTCAGCGTGCAACTCGCTGACTGTCCCGTCGCCTTCGCTGTGCGCGCAGTGCCGCCCGTGCACCTGCGCCTGCCCACCTGGTCCTACCACGACGAGGAGTGCTACGACGGGTCGCCGCGCGGCGGGGCGGCCGACACGCCCGGCGGCAGGGAGCCTGGGAGCAGTCGTCACGGAAGCAGCTTCGCCACCGACTGGCTCCGCCCGCTGCCAGCCTTCGTGGACTCGCCCCTCGCACCGCCGCCGCCGCCCGCGCACCCGCTGAGCGGACTGGGTGCGTGCGCTGGGCGCGGCGGCCACCGGGCTCCCAACGGCAGACTGACAGACCTGTGCCCGTACCGCGCGCCGCCAGGCCGCACGCACGAGTCCGCAGCGCGGCCGCACGCGGCGCTGCAGCCGCTGCCTCCCAGGCCACCCTCCAGTGCCGCCGGCGGGCCCGGGCTGCGGCGAACGCGGACAAGGTGGAACTGCGTGCCCACACAGGACGGGCAGCTGCTGCCGGAGACGCTCGCGTTCGAGTCCGTCTCGGGCACCGCCGCGCTCGTGCGCTTCGCCCCGCCACCGTCGCAGGCGTCGACGGCTCAGCTCCCGGCAGACGAGCCGCCACAGTCGACTTCCAGTCGGCCCTGCCCGCCCGCCCGCCCGCTACCCGCCGCCGGCGTCCCGTTGCTGAGACCGCAGCACCGCACGCGGTCACCCATCCGCGCAGGTGCGCGGCATCCCACCCTAGCGCATTTGCGCGCTGTCAGCGTATCTAAAACTGCCAATATCTGCCCCCTTTCTCCCAGCAACGCTCTCGCGCTTCGCGCCGGCTCAACAGCACAAGGCTGCCGCGGCGCTGGACGCGGGAGGTTCGCCCCGCTCGCCGCTGCCGGGCGCCTGCAGTCGACCGTCTTCGTTCGCACACGCACTGGATGCGGTTGAGGCTGCGCTACGCCTCTCCTTGGACGGCAGCGACAGCGACGTATCGCCGCCTAGCTCCTTCACGGCCGCGCAAGGCTACGCAGGCAGCGCGACGGCGGGCCTGGTGCTGCATCCCAGGCGCTCCAGTCGCAGCAGCAGCCTGAGCGGTTCACCGGCCGCAAGC
>Ga0208951_1000384_pt1 | contig 20376 bp, 15 predicted proteins | sample GreLakmeMI27MSRF_FD_187702 | JGI IMG/M metagenome (GOLD analysis project Ga0208951, IMG submission 187702) | Freshwater lentic microbial communities from great Laurentian Lakes, MI, USA - Great Lakes metaG MI27MSRF (SPAdes) | ecosystem: Environmental > Aquatic > Freshwater > Lake | place: Great...
CTCTCCCCCGTCGCCGATGAAACGCACTACAGGCGCTGTCGTGCCGGCGGCATGTGCGCGCCCGCCTCGGCTGACTGAAGTTCAAGGGCTGATGGCCGGAGTCGAGCCAGACACCGCCCGCAGCAGCAGCAGCCGCAACTCCTCCCGCCTCCGTGTCTACCAGAGGCACCAGGGCACCCTAGAGGTTGGACTGCATGGCCAAGAGCAGCCAGCGCTCTGTCAGGCGAGTTGGCAGTCAACCGCCGGGCTGGCGCTCGTGTGTTGGCGGTGCTCCCAGCACAACCATTGCGCGCTTCATGAAAGTGCAGGAGCGCGCTGCGCGTTTGACCGCTGCGTGGTGCCAAGAGGTGCGTAGGTCGCCAAGAGGCACCCAACGCCGCGCGCCGCTTTGCCCGGGCGCCTCGCACGCCGCCATCGCGCATGCCCGTTCTGCGGCGCGCGGAGGCGCGCGGAGGCGTGCGGAGGCGGCGCAGCAGGTGCAGTCGCAGCGGAAGCTGTAAGAGCCTCTTGGCAGACTTTAGAGCTTGGAGCAGCTGACACGGCCCAAACCGCGCAAGTCTTGAACATGGTGCTCTCAACCCAAGTACCGGCCGTCAACATGGTTCTTCGCGAAGCACTTGTGAGTTGGGTGCGGGCGCCCACAGCGGAGGCAGCCTTGGAATCCACCGCCGCCGCCGCTGCCACCTTGAGAGCGGCCGCGTTTGATAGTTCTGCAGCTGCGCTCGTGGATTTCTGCTTGTTCCAGGGTGTCGAATTCGGCGTCACAATATTCGCAAAACCAAACGACGTCGTCGTCACCGTCATCATCGTCGTCGTCGTCGTCGCTCGGTGGGATCACCTCTCCATGCACATCACGAACGAAATTGCAAGCGTTTGCCCACTGGCCGCGACGCTGACAGCGGTAGCATGTATCATCACCGGAGCCGCCACCACTTCTGCCACCAGCAGCGCGGCCGCGTTTCCCGCCTGAGTTTTGGCTGCACTGGTCTGCATGGCGCTCAGCTTGCAATTCACTGGAAAACTCAGCGCCACACAGGTGGCACTCCCATACGTCCTCGATTTTGTTGCCTTTCTTATCCAACTTGTATGAGCATTCGTCCTGCCAGTGGCCAGAGCGGCCACATCGATGGCAATCTGTGCCGTATTCGGCTTTCAAGCACGCAGGTATGTGCGCCGCCCGCTGCTCATACGTCGCGAAGTTGAGCGGGCAGTAAAAGCACTCCCATTCCAGCGCCGACGCTCCAAACGGCGCCGCCGAGCCTTGCTGTGCAGCCGCTTCTGCAGCTTCCTCCAGTTGTGGCCGGATGCGGCGGCGCACGTCGTCGTAGTCTAGGTCCAACGCATGGCCAATGGTGCGCACAAGCAGATCCTCGTCTTGCGGGCCGTAGTCCCGGTCGTGGGTGAGCCCGGCGCCTCGCACCTTGTTCGCGCCTTTGTCCAGAATCCATTGTGCCGTAGTGTTGGTCTCCCAAGCGGACGCCTGCGACGCCGGCACCTGGCACCGCCGCACGCACTGCTTGTAGCGGTGCCGCCGCGTCCACTTGCTGCCTTGCTCTCCTTTGCGGTGCTGCTCCAAGCGAACTTTGAGCTCTTGCGCCGTCTTCCCCACGTAATAAAAGCCGCCGTGCAGTTCAAGTACATACCCCACGTTCATGGCGCCCTCGCCAGCCGCACCGCAGGGCGCCGTAAAGCGGCGACCAGGCGGCGACGCAGCTGTCTCCAGCATGACCCTGAATTTGAACGCAGGCCAGGTGCTTCAGTTCGGCGCCGCGCAACTGCCTGGCGCGCAGAGCAGCGGCACTGTTATGCTCTGGCTGAGGAACCCATCGAACAGTGTGTTGACGTCTGGCATCGGTTCTCAGACGCCGCTCGTTTTCACCATCCCAACAAGTGGTCAGTACAACATTGGTGAAGGCTGCACTGACTGGAGGAGTGCCTGCGGCGGAACTGTGGGTACGTCGCCTGAGCGCTTTGGTGCTACCTGCATGTTCGGCTGACTTGCTTCCCCGCTACGCAGTTTGGGCTGTCCTGCCCGCGTCTTCCTCCACGACGGCGGCCGTGCCCAGCATCGCGACACCCACCGCGACGCCCACCGCGACGCCCACCGCCACGCCCGCTGCCACGCTCACCCCTCGGTCGTCACCGCCTCCGCCTACGGTGGTGGCTGCGGCTCCTGCCAAGTCCAACCAGTACGGCCCTGGCACGTGCGCGCCCTACTCCAACAGCGGCTCCTGCTCGGTCAACGTTGCGGCGGGCAGCACCCTCACGCTCGGCACCACCGGCGTGGCGGGCGCCTTGTGCCGTGGCGACACAGTGCTGACGCTGATGAGCCCCACCGGCCAGCAACTGGCGTCCAACGATGACTCCAGCGGCACCCGATGCAGCAAGATCGTCTACAACGCACCCACCAGCGGCACCTACACCATCGTTGAGACCTGCTATAACAATGGCTCCTGCGGTGGCACTGTGGGCTACAACCGCGCTTGAGCCACCAGCGCAACGGAAGTGACCTTCAAAAGCCAAGGAGAGAGTGAAATTCATTAAGTTGGTGTCACCTGATGGGCTCAGCCCCTTAGCCGTCGGCCCAGAGCCAGTACTACACACTGCGCGCTGCTGAGGCCGCACGTGCGTGCTGGTCCACTGGTTGTTGGTGGGGGCTGGGGGGACTGGTCACGCCGAGGGGTGGATCCCAGACAGTACATAAGGCGGACCCCCCGAGGTCATAAACGCTGCGACCCCGCGCAGATTCGAATGCAGTTCCGAGTCGATTGCATCGCGCAGTATAAACTCGCCAGCAAACTTCCTGCTACAGTCGCAGCCTGCGGGATGGATCCCATCGGGCACACCCTCGGCCGGCTGCTGATGAGCTATATAGCCACGCCAAAGGACGCCGTCCGTTTCGCCTCGGTGAATAAGAGCATGCGCCGGTTGGAAGGAGACGTCGTGTACGTCGCCGTGCGCGTCTCAGCTGCTGACACCGAGGCCGTCGCGTGGCTCCTTATGCGCGCCGCTCGGATTCCGAGCGTTCGCATTGCCTGCACAAACGCGCCGGGCCCGGTCCTTTTAGCAGCGCACACCCTGGCTCGCGCTTTGCCCACGGGTGCGTGTCAACTCGAACTGGATTCTAAACTTTTCAAGTGCCTGCTGCGCTTATTGGACCGCGATGGTGCGCGCTTGGTGACATTGCTCAAGCGGCACTCATCGGACTAAGACTCAACTTATCAGAAGCTTTGTTATATTGTCGACGCAATTCACACAAAAACGGTCGACTAAAAAAATCGAACCGCTCCAAATATTGGCTATAGGCATATTTGTGGACCCTCCACGCGACGATCGCCGAAAAAGTGCCTGGCTAGGCGGAGTCGAGCGCTGGCTGCCACCAGTCTGCGATAGAGTTGTACGACCAACGTCGACGTCAGCGTGCTCAGTGCCACTCGCCTCTGTGGCGGTCCGTGACTCGCGATACGCACCAGGAAGAGGCGAGGAGCAGTCTGATGTTTGCCGCGCAAGCCGCAACTCCAGGCTCACACCTGCTGCGGGAGTCAGCTGCGGCTCCGCTCGCTGCGCTGCTGGCCCGCCACCGGCTGCAAAGACGCAGCTTTGTGGCAGATCGAGGTCGTTCGCCTGCGCTGGTGGCCAGGCGTGTTACCGTCTCCGCCTCCGTTGTGGATTTGGAAGACAACGACTACGTGCCGACGGTGGACATCAGCCTGGCGCGCATCAAGCAGGGCAAGCGCGTGGGCAGCGGCTCGTTCGGCGAGGTGTTTCGCGGCGACCTGTTGTCCAAAGATGGCGAGGAGCAGGAGGAGAGTGTGGTACTCAAGAAGAAGAAGGCGCGTTCGCTGTGCTGTGGCACCCGCACTCTGCTGACGCACAGCTGGCGCACCAGGTTGGCCTCAACGCGGGTCGCTTCTTCAGGGCCGAGGCGAGCGTCTGGCGGCGCTTGCGCGGCTGTAAGGGGTTGGCGCCATTCCTTGGAGTCGCAGGCGCGGACGTCTACCTGGTGTGGCGCGACGTGGGACTGACCACGCTGGAGAGCGTCATGCAGCGCGCGCGGGACACCCGCGGGGCGCCCCTCTCCGCGCTCGCGGAGCAACTGGGCACACAGCCGGGCATCAACACGCTGCGCACGCTGTCGCGGCGCTTGCTGCGCGCCTGCGCTGCGGTGCACGAGGAGGGCGTGGTGCACCGCGACGTCAAGCCGGCGAACATTTTGCTCACGGATGACGGGGATGTGCTGCTCATGGACCTGGGCGCGGCTGCGGACCTGGTGACGCGGGTCAACTACGACCCGGATGAGGGCATCTTTGACCCGCTGTATGGCCCGCCTGAGCAGTACCTGGCGTTTGCAAACGTCAAGGGCAAGGCGCTGGTGAAACTCGCATGGCTGCGAGACCAACCCGATCTGTTCGACTCCTTCTCCATCGGCATGGTGCTGCTGCAGACTGCCGTGCCGTTCATGCGCGCGGGTGATCGCATGCGTAAGCTCAAGACGCTGATGAGCAGCGAGGAGTACGATTTGACAACATGGCGTGAGCGCCTGCCCGACATTGCTCAGGCGGACTTTGCGCTGCTTGACGAGGACGACGGCGCGGGCTGGGAGCTGCTCTGCAAGCTCATTGCGCCGCGCGAGCAGCGACTGGCGGCCAAAGAGGCGCTGAAGCACAGGTTTGTTAAAAAGAAGAAGTAGAGCGGAACCGCTCGACAGGTTGCTGGATGTCGCCTCAGGCGGCGGTGAACAAGGCGTCAGCTTTCGGCCTCAGGCGCGCGCCGCCGCGATGTCCTGCGCCTCCAGCAGCTCCGGGAGCACGCCGTAGCGCTGGCGGTCCGACTCCAAGCCGAGTGTCCGCAGGCTGGTGTTCGCGCGCACCGCAGACAGGATCACGTCGCGTGCAAACTTGCCGCTGATACCCTCATAACCGAAGATCATCTCTTTGAGAGTGCTGGAGCAGGGCAGCGCCTCGAAGATGGGCGCCAGGCCGGCCTCGCCAAGATAGTTCACACACAAGTAGAGCTTGTGCAGCGCACTGCTATGCCTAATGAGAGATGCGAATTGCTCGCCGGCGGAGCGTCGAGCGTCGTCCCTGTCGCCCGGACGGTCCCAGATCAGAGAAAGCTCCCGCAGCGTCTGATGGCCCACCAGCGCGGACAGGAGCTCACCCGCAGCGGCAGGGTCTCGCCACAGCTCACACCATCTCAGTTCGAGCGCCTGCAGTCTGGAGCTGCGCAGCGCGTGGCAGAATGCTGTGAGATCAGGGCCCACCTCAAACAAAATCAGTCCCAGGTTGTTCATGTCCACGTTGTCGATGTCCAGTCGCTCCAGGCAACCAGCCTGTAGCAGCCGTGTAAGACCGGGCAGCGATGCAGGCGCGAGGTGGCAGTCAATAAAGGTGAAGTCACTCACACGGGCTTCAGCAATGCCGCGCATCAGAGCATCAGCCACGGCGACGTTCCGCAGCGAGGCGTAAGAAACAATGAGCTCTTCGATCTTCCCGCTGTGAGAGGGCAGAGCCGCAGCCATGTCCAGAACCGCCTGCTGATTGTTGTCGAAGTTAACCACCGAGAGCTTGAAGACATGCAGCAGAGCGCACGGATCCTCACACCGCAGCAGGGGTCGCGCTTCGGCAGGATCGCACAGCGCACAACACTGCAGCGTGCAGAGGGGCGCAGAGCGGCAGAGGCGCGTGACTCGGTCAGCGCTGAGTCCATACGACCTCGGCGCTGTCACAGAGCGCAGGCTCTGGCTATGCGCAGCCACGAACTGAACCAGGTGCTCAGGGTCCAACGAGTGATTAGCGCCAGTCAGGTCCAGCGTGTGCAGGTTGCCGCGCCTTCGCTTGCCCGCCGCAAACAGCAGCTTCTCGGTGACGCACGCCACCACGCCGCTGCCCGCTGAGAAGTCCAGCACCAGCCAGAAGCGAGGCTCGCTCAAGAGCGCGCGCCAGCCCCGCGACACCTCGCGCGCGCGCAGGCGAGCGTCCAAGGGCAGGCACATGAGGATCAGAACCAGAATCTCCTCAGGCAGCTCGCCCAGCTGCGTGACCGCCGGCTGCTCCTCCAGCGTGAAGCAGCACTTAAACAGCGTGGCAACACCCATGGTATACGCGCTCCTAGGGCGCGTTCAGGAATCAGGAATCAGGAATGGTGTTTTCGCAGTCACAGCCTCTGCGGCTCTGGCGTAGTGTCCACCGGCACGCCCGTGAAGTCTGGTCCCCAGCGATTGAGGGGCGCCTGGGCTGGTCCTCCCACGACGGTGGCGTTGGGCGCGGTGCGGCAGTTGTAGGCGGGGTTGACCCAGGGCATCATCTTCAGCCGCCCCGGCGTCGCCAGGCTGCCCCGGTAGTCCTTGGAGAGGCGAATAGCGCAGGCTGAGAGTGAGCAGCATGGTGCTGGGACCGGGTACGAGAAGGCCTGACCGTACAGCTCTCCGTTCCCCTTTTCCTGTCGAGCCAGCTGGCGGGCCAGCGCCTCTTCGAAGCCGTACGCGGCGATGTCATCCACGCGCGCCTTGAGACGCTCAGCATGCTCCAGCCGCGTCATGTCGTACTCCTCCTGAAGCTGCAGGGCGCTGATGCCCGCAACGTGGCCCACAAAGGCCGCCATGCCGGGGGGTAACTTTGTGCCAAACACCCCCCCGGGTACGTGGCAGCGGTAATCCAGCAGCGCCTCCGGCGAGGAGGGGGTCACCGTGCCCGGGCAGTTTGTGGCGTAGTTGCCCGGCAGATTCTTGCAGCACACGGCCGCGTATCCGATGCGGTAGACCTCGTACTTCTGAGTGCCGGGCAGAAACATGCTGTTCACGCCCCTCTGCCCCGTGCCCTCGTTGTCGATCAACGTCAGCGCGCCGTGCGGGTGCAGAAACACGTTCTGCCCGTGCCGGTCGCTCTCGCTGAAGATGAAGTCGAAGGCGGCCGCCAGACGAACCGACTCGCTGTCGATGCGCTGCAGCAGGCTCAGCGCCTCGTCATGCACAAATCCCCCCAGGAAGGCTTCGATCGAAACCCCATCCACGCGCTGATACAGCTGCCCGTCTAAATCCAGCTTCAGCCCTTGCGTGGGCGAGCCGTCGTAGGGCAGGAAGGAGCGCACACGCTGCGTCCAGGTTCGCGGCGTGATGCTGCTCAGATTGGCGTCATCCACCATGCGCTGCATGCTGTTGAGAAACCGAAAGTTGCAGGCGTCCTGTCCGAAGAGGCCGCCCTTGAGGGTACACTTGGCGGGTTGTTTTGCGGGGCAGGGAGAGATCGGGTTGGCTCGGTCGTTCTGCTTGTAGCCTCCAGGCACGCCGCACCAGAACTTGACAACCACAGCCTCGTTGACAGTTTGGCCGCGCAGAACAGCCGCGCCGCTGGCGCCGGTAAAGACCTGGCGCGCGAGGGAGGGGGTGAGAACGGGGAGCGAAAGGGAGCTGCGGGCGCACCACTCGGGCTTTCCCCAACACGGTGTCGTGCGCAGGCAGGCGCGTGAGCACCACGTTGCAGCCGTAGCAGTAGGTGCAGTGCTTGGCAGGACCCGGCTGCAGCGACACGCCCTGGGGAGAGCGAGGCGTTAGCTGCTCCTGCTTCTCTGCGCTTGGCGCAGGCGCGACGGATGTGCTGCGGCTGCGCAGTGCGCAGGCGCAGAGGCGCAGAGGAGCAGAGGAGAGTGAGCGAGTGAGGGGCGCACCGCAGGGGGCTCGTTCAGCGTGCACTCCTGGCAGCTGTCGCACTCCTCCCACCTTCCCTCCCCGACGCCAGTGGTGACGCGCGCCGGCGGCGGAGGCGAGGCGCCTGTCGGCGGCTGCGCTGCGGCGCGAGGCGCGAGGCGCGGCGACGACAGCTCCGCGAGCCTTCACGGGAGGCGGGACCCGCTGACGCGTCAGCAGACGGGCTTCCTGCGCCCCGCAGCAGCGCCGCACCTCTGCGCGGTGTGCTGCAGTCGCGGGTGCCAGGCGGGCAGAGCCGCGAGGGCTTCCTCCGCTCCGGAGCCCCTGCCCAGCGCACCAGCTAGCAGCAACGCGAGCACGCAGCGCCCACGGACGCCCATCAGGCCGCACGCACCCAGCGGAGGCGAGCCGTGTGACTCGGACTCGGATAGTCGGATTTTCGATAACAAACAATAGTCTCGGCGCCGAGCGCTGCCCACAGCGCTGCCCACCAGCCTGGCGCGCATCAGAGCATCAGACCCACTCACGCCACCCACTCACGTCCTCTACTCCTCTTCCTTTTCTGCGGGGGCAGCCTCCTCCGCCAGCAACGTCAGCTTGGTGGCCAGCTTGCCCTTGCCCGCAGCGGCAGCCGCGTCCGCTGCGCGCTGAAACGCGGCGGCAGCGCCGGTTGCGTCCCCCGCGGCAGCCCTGGCGTGCCCCAGCTTCTCCAGCAAGCCCAGGTTCACCGGTTCTTCCGCATCGCCAGCCCGTGCGTCGGCCGCCGAAAGCGCAGCCTCCAGCCAGCGGAGCTTGTCGTCGGCGCCAGCAGCCGCGTCGGCGCATTCAACGCAGGCATCCACGTCACCGGCGTCTGCTAGAACGGCAGTCAGCGCCGCAGCAACCTCCGGGAGTTCTCGCTCCAGGCGCGCGCCGGGCACCACGTCCTGCACCACGCCGCGACAGACGTCTCGCATGGCGCGGATTGCGACTGCGTCGCCCCCGCGAGCCGCGTAAGCCAAATGGAAGAGGGCGGAGGGCTCATCTGGCACGTCATCCAGCACAGGCAGCGCCCCGACGGCGCTCAGGCGCGCCAGCTGCATGTGCACCGGTGCAAACGCAGCCCACAGTTGCGAGTCGCTCATCTCCGCATGATCCTCGGATGCAAGCGCACCGGTTGCGAAATGGCGCGGCGATGCTGCAGAGCTGTCAGATCGCGCAATGGGCGCCACGCAGAGGCGGCGCACGCGGGCAGCGGCAGCTTCGGCATCGCAAGGCGGCTGCAGTGCGGTCCATGAAGCGGGCAAGAGGGACCACGCAGGCAGCATCGTCAACAGAACAGTGGTCACCCAGCGCGCAGACTCGCGCGCTCTCCACACCGCGCGCGCAGCCTCGCGCGCAGCCACAGATCCAGGGCTTTCAGTCCAAGAGGCGATGCGAGCAGCCCGCATGGCCGCCTCTAAATGCTCATGGGCTTCGGCCGACCCGGCGACGCGCGCATTGTCTGCTGAGCGCCACGTGCGGGCAAGCTGCGTGGCTCCCTCAAAGCTGGCGCTGCTGCTGGATTCTGAAGATGCTTGGCGGCCCAGCACGGAGCTTGCCAACAGCAGCGAGGAGGCGTTTGGAGAAGCGGTAGCGTTTGCTACCACCTCGTCTCGCGCCAGCTCCAGCTCTGATTTAGGCAGCGCTGGCAGGTCCAGCAAGGCGCACAGCGGCGTGCACCTGTGTGTTGAGAAGAAGAGCGCCATGCCGCGCACGCCCAGGTTGCCTTCGCCCCCGTCACCGCCGCCGTCCTTGTTTCCGAGCAGCGTGTGTACTTGCGGGTCCGTGAACAAATCGTTCACGCCCTGGATGTCAACCACGATCTGCGTGCCTCGCGAGTGCAGGAACGTAAAGTGGCTGAACGCGTGAGGCGTGGCACGTCGGTGTGCCGCCACAAAGCCTGAGTTGTTGCTGTGCTTCACGTAGGCGCCGCTGATGAGGCGCTCGCAGGCGTAGTGCGGACTGCCAGGTCGGTCGATGAGCTCCAAAAGGAAGCTCTGGAGAAAGTCCACGGGCTTGGGCGGGTGGAGTGCGTTCCAGGCCTGGCTGTAGAGCTTCGCTTCCTCCTGCATCACGCAGTCTCTGCGGTACATGTCCAGCGTGCCAACCTCGGGGTCCTTGTAGCGCTTCGCAACGTACGCGCTAGCGTGGTGCCAGTCTGCAGCGTAGGACTCGGATGCGTGCGGCGCCTGCGTCTGCTTGAGGAGCCTGAAGCACTGCCTCATTGCGCCCTCCGCAAAGGACACGGACTCCAGCTTGCACGTGGTCCCTGTGCTGGTCCAGGTCCCTGTGGAGGCGTCGTAGCTGTGCCGCAGGCATCGCTCCGTCGGAGTATCATGGCTCACCCAGTCCTGCGTTGCGTCCAGCTTTCGCTGCTCCGACAGCGCGTGCGCAGCCACAGCATGCCAGTGCAGCGAGGAGGCGAGGCGCACCGCCCCAGGCGAGCCAGGCGGGTGCGCCTCACTGTCGACGTCCGCCTTCATGAGTTGAGTGTCCGAAGAAGTACAACAGACTCCACGATACACGGCACAGCAGACACGGGTGACGAATAGAGACTAGAGATGGTGACATGGTGTGGCAACGACAACAGATCGATAGAGTGCATGTTCAACCCGTGAAGTTGCACAGTCGTACCCACGCCGACGTCTCACAAGGTGATGCGCCGCCGCTTGCCTTCTTGCGCATCCTCCTCGTGAAGCGTGCGGGCGCGCTTGCACTGCGCGGGCGGCCCCTCCTCCTCCTCCGAGGTGCGGCGCCGCCGGCCAGCCCTCGCGCCGCCGCCGCCACCGCCGCCGCCAGCCGTGCCCGCCGGCCGCGCGGCGCCGGCGTGCGAACCTCCCTCGCCCATGGCTGCCAGGGTGGCTCTTGCTGCGGCGGCCAGCTGCGGCGAGCCGGCCCCTCTCGCGGTGACCCGAAGAGCTCTGAGCGCGCCACAAGCCCTCAGCGCCTCACGCGCGGCCGCCCCGGCTTGTGCCATAGCACACAGCGCGTCGCACGCCGGCACGGCTGCGCCTTCGCCGCCTAAGCTGTTGCGCAGCACATGCGTGAGCATGGCGCCCACGTCATGCTCCGTCGCCAGGCTGGAGGCCAGGAGGGGGGCCGCTCCCGTGGCTGCGCACAAGTGAATGCACACCTCCTCCACGCTCCAAGTGCAGTCCAGGTACAGCCCATCGTCCTCAGCCACGCCCGGGTGGGATGTGCCGCGCGCCACCAGTGTTGCCGCCAGTGTTGCCGCCAGATGCTGGCCTGCGTCGCGGCCGATGGAGGAGTGCGCGAGCACTCGGTGAAGCAGCTGCTGCGACGCGGCATCCAGCTCCGCATCGCTGTGGGGGCACTCCTCGCCCCGCCCCGGAGGCGCGCACAGCAGCAGGACGGCAAGCAGCGCCTGGTACTGCGCCGGAAGCTCTACGACTCCCTCGTCTGCCAGCGCCAAAGCGGCAGCTGGCTCCAAAAGCCTGTCCTGGCGCAGCTGCGGGCGCAGGCTCGGGGACTGTGCCAGAGCCGTGAGCGTGCCCACCAGCATCAACGGCACGCGGGCCATCAAGTGTCGGTGCCCTGCACCTTCCTCCGCCGCCGCCATCCCGTGCGCCAGGCGAAGCAGGCGCAACAGTGTGCGCGTCACGCCAGTGGCAACGATGCGGAGCCGCATCTCGTCCGTGGCGGCGAGGCACCACAGCACAGCGCAAACCTTCTCTGTGACCTCCGGGCAGGGCACCTCCTCCGTGCGCTGCAAGGCGGCTGCGAGCACGGGCAGCGCGCCCGCGTCCACCAGCGCAGTGCGCGTGATTGCCATCTCGCAGGCGAGCGCCCACAGCGCCCAGGCAGCCTCCTCCCGACGGCCAATGCCCACCCCCTGCTCCAGCATGTTCAGCAGCAGCGGAATGGCCCCCTGCGTGCGCATCGAGTCCTGCACCACAGTGTTCTCGAACGCCGCGTCGCCCAGCTCAGCGGCTGCAGCCTCGGCGGCTGTGTCAGAGGCGAGCAGCGCGACGAGCAGGGGCACGCAGCCAGCGGGACCCTCGCCCGTGCAGTTGTCCTTGACGCGCAGGTCTCGCAGGGGCGTGCCGGCGGAGAGCGCAGTAGCCAGGGCCGTGCCGCCGAGGGCGCCGATCTCGTTCTCGCCCAGGTCCAGTTCTTGGAGCGCTAGAGCGGGCTCGTGCGCTAGCGCAACAGCCAGCGCTTGTGCGCCCCGATCTCCGATGCGGCAGTTGGAGAGGCGCAAGCGTAGGAGTGTGTTGTAGCCACCAGCGGCGCAATCCATCAGTTCACGTGCAAGCACCTCTGTGCCAGCGTCGCCCAGCTGCGTGCCGTCCAGGTCCAGCTCGTTCAGCTGCGTGCAGCATGACAGCAGCTCCGCCAGTGCTTTTGCGGCGGAAGGACCCACCTGGTTGCCTTTGAGCTCGAGACACTGCAGCCCAGGGGCGCAGCGTGAGATGGCGGGCAACAACATCGCCAGCTCATCTGAGCGCAAATGACAGTTTGACAGCGAAACGATGCTCAGCTGTCCTCCGAAGGGCAGCAGAGCGGGCACCTGTGAGCCAGCAGCCAGCAGCGCGGCGCCCAGCTGCTGCACCAGCTCAGGCTCCTCCTCGTCTCGCAGCGAGTCGAACGACAGACTGCTGACGCGCAGGCGGCGCGAGCGCAGGAGCTCAAGGAAAGCGGGGCTCACTCCGCCGGAACAGTGCGCGTACATGCAGTGCAGCTCCAGGTCCTCTGGAGGAGGCGCCACGCTCGCCCCAGGCCCAGAACGCGCAGCGTCTAGCACCTGCACCAGCTCCAACAGCTGCGGCACAGTGTTTGTGGCCAGCAGAGTGATCTCGCGCAGCGAGCCGCGGGGCTGGTCGTTGCACTTTACTGCAAAGGCTGTGCGAAGCGCCGCCAGCATGCTGCGCGCCCCCGCGTGCGCACCGAAACTGTCTGCTTCAAGTTCCACGCGCTCGCAGCTGGCGTGGCACGCCAGTGCGCCAGCCATCTGCGCACTCTCAGCTTCGCTGGGCGACGAGCTGACTAGCAGCGAGCTGAGCTGGCACCGCTCGCAGTCCAGCAGCGCGCGCAGATCCGCGCCACTCGTGTCGCTCACAACCTCCACTCGGCGCAGCGTGAGCTGTGGCAGCTCAGTCAACGCGTCGAGTGTCTGCGGGCAAGCGGGAGGGCGAAGGGTTAGCAAGCCGATGACAAGAGCACTCTACTCCTGGGACACACACACCTCCACCGCGCTCCAGAAGACGCTGGGCGCAGTGATCGTGAACGGCAGCGCCCCCGGCGTCGCGCAGCTTCGTCGGGCAGCCTCCAGCAGCATTGGCGGCGTGAGGCCGTGTGCGCCGCTCGCGTCCAGCCCCCGGAACCCGCCGGAGCGCAGGCAGCGAGGCAGCATGGCGCGCAGCTGTACGTGGGTAGCCGCTGTGCCGAGCGCTGAGGGGCTCATGTCCAAGAAGCGCCACAAGGACGGGGAGCTCAGCAACTCGCGCCACAGACGGCACACAGCTTCCGCGGCCACGCGCTGCTGCATCGGTAGCCGCAGAAGGCAGACGAGGAGGAGGTGCAGCGGCAGCGCCTCGTTGACGGAGGGCACAGCGAGGACCGCCTGGCGGCGAGCGCGAGTGCAAACGCCCTCCATGGCAGACACGAGCGAGGTCAGCGAGTGCACGACGCGTTTGGATCCAGCTGGCGGAGAGAGGGAGAAGAGCTTAGGTGGCATTCTTTGGTGGCGTTTTTGATGTGCTTTGCTTCTCCCTCCTCCCTCACTCTCCCCGCGGCGCTACAGCCGCCCAAGCCAGAGCCGTCCAGCGTGATGCAGCTCTGAGTAGTGACTGATGTCGCTCCTGGCCGCGTCTTCAAGCGCAGGCGGCTACGCCAGCTTATCGCGAACGCATGGCGCCCGGCGAGCAAGGCCCTGTCGGTGCACCCGCGACGCGTGGGCGCTGCCAGTGCCATCCTCTGCGCTCTACGCAGGCACTCCGCCGTCGCCGGCCTCGGCTCAGCTGCTCTACCTGTTGTCGCACGAGCCCCACTTGTTTGCCGCTGCCGCTGAGGAGCACAGAGCTGGCCTGGCGGCTGCGGCACAGTCCGCCAGCGGTAGCGAAACGCAGCAGGACCTGTCCTCGCGGATCAGTCTCCTCCGCGCCTCCGAGGCGCGCAACGCCGACGTGGAGGCGCTGCTGAGCCTGCAGGTGGGCAGTGTGCTTGGCGCCAGGCACGCCACGCTCCACGCAGCTGTGCCGCAGCTTGCAGACGCGCCGCTCCCTGGCCGCATCACGGTCGATACGCTGCATCTACTCTTGCCAGACGAGCCCATGGCGCTGCACGAGATGTGCGCGCACGCAGACGCGATCATGCCCGCTGGCACCAGCGAGACTGCAGTCTGCAGACTGGACGCGCTCTCTGGTGGTCGGCTCCTTGCGGGCAGTATTCAGTTTGGCTACTTCCTTTCAGCGGTATTCAGCGCCACTGCGCCGCTGGCTGAGCCTGAGCTACGCCGCATGGCGCGAAACATGCGCACCGCGCAGGCCTGGGGCGCGGCGCGTGCGCGCACAGCCACGCTGTGGGGCATCACAGCAGATGCGGCTCACGCGCTGGATGATTTCTCTACTGGCGTCACTTTGGCACCTAGCGCGGCTGCCAGCGAGTTTTACTCGGGCCCTACAGAGGGAAGCATTTCCGTCAGCAACACGGACGCGTCCACTTTGCCTCCCGTGTCGGCGCTGCAGCCGCTCCGTCCATCCGCGCTACGGGACCTGGTGGCCGAGGCTGCGCTGTGGGGCTGGCACTTGCGACGGGTTGAGGCTGAGATGGAGGCTGATCCGCGCTGCAAAGGACTGCTGACGCTGAAGCAGTGATCCCCGGGTGAGTAGAATCTAGAGCTCTATCATTCACACGCGAGTGAGCAACGTCCGGTAGATTGGCCGCCATTTGGCCTCGCACACCTTATCTCGTTCAGTAGGCACTCCATACGGCCGCACCCGCAGCCATCCGCCCTCTGGAGCATCAACCCCCTCCTCTTCACCCCAGCCCTGCGGCGCGGCGTCGCTGAGGTGGCGGGCGTGGAGCTTGAAGGCTGCATTGGCAAGCAAAGTGTCCCTCATCTGCTCGGCGACGACACGCACGTCGCTCACGAGAAAGACTTCTCCGCCGGAAGGGAGAGCGCTGGCGAGCACAGCCGCCAGCTGAGGCGTGACCACGCGTCGTGCTGCGTTGTCGTCCTTCCAGGGGTCCGGGAACTGCACGCACACCTTGCGCAGGTTGGGGATGGAAGAGAGGAGCTGCAGGGAGACGTTTGCGTTTGCACCCACATAGTGCAAGTTGCGCAGACCCGACGCGTCACGCCACTTGTTGGCCGCCTCAGCCAGCGGGCAGAAGATCTCAACGCCAACCAGGTTATGCGCGCCGTAAGCGTCTTGAAACGACGCGTCCGTCGCTAGCTCGGCCAGGAAGCGGCCCTTCGCGCAGCCAATATCCAGCAACGCAGGAAGGGCGGCATCTGCAAACACAGCGCTCCAGTCTGGAGTCACAACCTCCGTGCGCGAAGCCAGAGGGTTGGTCATGCGCTTCATGCGCCGCTTCAGGTTGCGCTTGCGGCTTCCCGCGGCTGCCTCAGCCTCCGGTACGCGGCTGGGCAGCAGCTCAGTTGGCTCGCTCGCGGCGGCTGCGCTCGCGGCTGCGTGCTCGCTGCATAGCCCGCCGAGCCCGTCCGCAGCCGCGTGGCTGCAGAAGCGGCGACGGCGCACGATGTAGACGGAGCAGCCGCCGGGCTGGCGAACCGCCGTCTCACGCTCGTGAGCCTTCTTGGCGGTGAAGATAGACCACCACGCAGGGTCAGCCTGCAAGTCAGCCTGCTCTGGCCGGCGCCCGTTGAGCGCGATGAAGGCGTCTGCTCGCGCAGTCAGATCCGGGCTGCCACAGCACTGCATGGCAGTTGGTCCTGTTCGCCTCACGCAGCCTGGCACTGCTCAGCGTGGGCCTGGAGCAGATGGAATGAAAACGGGCAGGCAAGGTGGAGGGGAGGATGAGTGGATAGTGTTCAGAACTGTTCGATTGTTTATTCTGCAGCTGCTCGCTGTTCGTGCTGTGCGTGCCTGACCTCAGTGGTGGTATTGCGGTGTCGTCCGCAGCGCCGCAACCTCCCTGGTCAGCGCCTCGATGGCCAGCGCCATGGCGCGCAGCTGCGGCCTCAGCGCGGCAGCCACCTCATCAGCGGAGTGCGTCCCCTGCGTGACAGTCCCTGGCGTGCTGGCTTCGTTGGCAGCAGCGCGCCCTCTGGCCATCAGTCGCTCCGCCCTGGCGTCACCGGCAGAACGCGGCGGCGTGGCAACCTCGGGCTCTGCCACAGCGCTCAGCCGGCGTTGTTTGCGGCTGAGGGAGCGTCGAAAGGCGCGCTGCACCGTGCGCGCACACTCCTCCATGCGGACCCACATCTCCGGCGCCGCCACGCGCACCACGTCCAGCAGCAAGGGGGCCGTGAGCTGCAGCACGCAGTCGCCCAAGCAACGCTGCGCCCTGGTGGTGCACGACCGAGCGTTCCCATAGTCCAGCAGCTCGTTCAGCGACGGCGAGCGGCGGCGAGGCGCCGCAGCAGCAGCCCCACCAAAGGGCGCCAGCCGCGAGTGCGCCTCCTCCTTGGAGATGGCGGCTGCGCAGCGCTTGACGCGCCCGTGGGCCACGCCCATCTCGCGCACCGTCTCGGCCAGGAGGCGCCCCATCGCGTACGCGCGCGCCACGGTGCGAGCCTGTGGATGACGGTCCAGCACGGCCACCAGTCGGTCGCGGCTCACCACGTGCAGCTCAGCGTACGACAGCGTGTGGCTGCCCTGCGCTGCGCGCGGGTTCTGCCACAGGCATTCCACGCCGAACAGCGGCGGCTTGGTGGCCGAGCCCAGCTGCACGTGGCGCAGGTGGGCGGGGTGCTGCTGCGTGGTCAACACAATGCCGTGGTGAAGCAGCTGCAGAGAGTCCACCGGAGCGCCCTCAACCAGCAGCTGCTCGCCCGGCGGGAGCGTGTGCAGCGTAAAGGCGCTGCATAGCTCCGCCAGCGCCGCCGCGGAGGCGTCCTTGAAGAGGCGGCATCGCACCAGGTGTCGTCCCCGACGCGCAACCTGCACCTCCAGCATCAGCGCCGGAGAGAGCCTGGAGCCAAGGGCGGCCATGTCCGCCTCCACCCAAGCGAGGCCGCGGCCGTGCACGTAGCGCAGGTATGCCCTCACTCTCGCAGACAGCTCGTCGTCCAGCGCCCCCGGCTGGCTGCTGTCGCTCAGCCGAAAGGCCACGTCCAAGCTGGCTTCAAAGTACTGCTGGCGCTGAGAGAGCTGGTTCACGATGCCGCACACCGAGCCGATGACGTAGGCGTAGACGCCCGCGCCCACCAGCATGCCCGCAATCTCCACGCACCGCTCCTCGTCCGTCTGCGGCGCCACATCGCCGTAGCCCACGGTGGTGATGGTCATGGTGCTCCAGTAGAGCGAGGTGATGTAGCGTGAACCAACGGTGGGTGAGAGCATCTGTGGGATCGGGAGGCAACTGTCGTAGTATCCGGCCAGCTTGTTGTAATAGGAGTTGACCCAGTTGCAATCGCCGGGCTGCACCAGAGCGACGAAGTGGAAGACACATGCGAGCCAGTGCGCGCAGAGCATGCACGCAGTACCGAACAGCGCCAGCTGCTTCTTGCCGTACTGCACCTTCATGTGGTCGCGCAAGCCGGACAGGACGCGGCTGGGGCCGTTCATGACGCGTTGGAGGCGGAAGATTTGGAGGAAGCGCAAGATGCGGAGCGCCTTCAGCCGGTGTGCGTGTTCAGCGCCGCCGCCCATACCCTTGCCCACGCTGCCGTCGCCCATGGCAGCCTGCGCCACCAGGTCCCAGGGAATGGTGGCACATACGTCGAACAGGAACGTCCCTTTGAGGTAGCGCCAAGCGATGAAACGGCGGTCAGTTACCAGCCGGCTGTGCGTGCTCTCGTCGTTGTACACAGCCATGTTGAAGTTCAGACAGATGTCGCACGTAAACAGAAAGTCCACCAGGCGCTCAGCCACAAACCTGGCAGGTGCAGAAGAGGTGAGACAGCTGCAACAGGGAAAGTGGGACGCTCGCGTGGGCGCTCGCAAATGACACGCACCAGAAGCCGCCGGCGCGCAGCACGTCCTCACCCAGAAAGCACACCTGACGAAAGGGGTGCAATCAGAACGCGACGGGTGTGAGCAACTGAAAGCGTGCGCAGCCAAACGGCTTGAGCAGGGCTCACCTGGAAGGGTGTTATCACCGCCGTCCAGCCCATGAGGGACAGCAAGACCCAAGCCCAGTGTCGCGTGAGTGCGTCACCGGGCTTGAAAATTCCCGTGTTCTGCTCGATCCCTAACAGCCGGCTCCGCGCACTGCGCCCGGCCTTCAGCGCCGCGCGGGCGCCAGGCTCCGGGTCATCAGGCAGCGCGAAGAAGCGCGAGGTGGAATGCTTGGAGAGGCGCTTGCTCGTGAGGGCTCCCAGACGCGGGCGACTCAATTCCAGCTGTTTCAGAGCCTCGCTGCTCTGCTCACGCTCCATGCCGCTCGCAGAGTTCGAGGCGGAGAACCCCGAGCTCTCTTGGCTGGCACCGACCTGGTAGCCGACGGAGGAGAGCATGTCGTTTGACTGCAATGCTCCCTGAGAACGCAAGTGGACTGGGTCTGAGGGCGAGCCTGAAGCGGGTGCGGGTGCGAACGGGAACGCGCAGGGGTAGCACGAGCACACGCCTCACTACGGGCGTGTCACTCAGGCGCTGTGGCGCTGTATGTGGTGGGCTGGTGGCGCTCGTCCCACGAGTGTATGTTCGACAAAGTTGAAAGTTCTGCATGCTGGTGCTGACTCCGGTTCTACCTCTGCCAGGGACGCAAGACGTTGCTCGTGATCGAACGGGTGCTCTTAGATCCACACGCCTCTGGGGATGTAGCGCCACTGCGCGGCTTCCACGCCCTCCGGGGGGGTCCACATGGGCAGGCATTGTCGCGACACGCAACGTGCGCTGACGCCCATGAACGCCAGCTCATCCTCCGGTGGCGTCCAGCTGGCATCCTCCCCTCCCGCATAGCTGCGCAGCGTGAGTGCGTCTGTGCTCCACAACAGCGTGCGCGCGACTCCAGCGCACTGCACCGCCGCGGCGAGCACGGCGGCATCGGCGTCTGCGTCGGTGTGCGAGGGCGCAAACGCGAGGATGCGCAGCACGGGCGCAGCGCTTGCGTCGCTGTGGTCCTCCGTGTCAAACGCCCACAGCGCAAAGGCATCGCCACAGGCTGCGCCCACGCTAGCCGGCGCAGCTGGAAGAGACAGCACCTTTCGACGCGCGGCGTCTCTCGAAATGTGCCACTGAAGTTGCTCTGCGCTGGGGAGAACTGCAAAGGCTCCTGGCACCGCTTCCGCCAATGCGCCGCGAATGCGAGCACACAGCAGCTCTGCGTGAGCTGGCAGGTTTGCAGCGGTGAGGAAGCGCACTCCAGACTGCGCATGCATCTCGAAGCCGCATTCGGAGGCTGCGAGCTCCCAATCCTTTGCCTCCGGGTGTGGCGCGGCGTAGCCCACGCGCTCATAAATGGCGGGAGCAACCTCGCACATGAGGAGTGAAGTGGCGGCTCCCAGGCGGGTCCGCACGCGGCGCAAGAGCTCGCTGGCGAGTCCATTACCGCGCAGTCCTTCCGCGGTGAAAACCGAGGCGATGCCGTACGTACACATTTCTGCCACGCCCGTAGCGTCGCGCACAGCAGCGCGCATGGCCCAGGCCTCGCAGGAGGAGAACAGCTCGCTCTGCGCAGCGTCTGTGAGCGCGAACAATTCCAGAGCTCCGCTCCGAGTCCACGCATCCTTGTCCAGAAGCTGCTGCTCCCTCTCCAGAAGCTGCGGCGCCGTCATGCCATCGTGCCAGTGCGTCGCCAACAGTGCCTGTCGAGCGAGGTCCAGCGCGCTGCCGGGTTGCAGCACGACGAGCTGCAGGGAGGAAAGGTCCATAGAACCACAATGCTTGCAAACACAGGCCGCGATACGCACGGGCACTCAGAAGGCGTAGGCGACGACAATAAGGAATGAGCGTTCAGCGTTGACCTTTCAGCCTTTGAGTAAGTGAGTCACACTCGTGGTACGCGACCGACGACGGAGCGACGCCCTCAAGGCTCTGTGCATGTATTCGTGCGCGCCATGTCACATGAAACGCTCTCATGCCCTGCCAGTGAGAGCTCATGCAACCTCATGGGTCCGCTCCGCCTCCTCCCCCCCGCCGTGCCTCGCTCTGACGGCGTCTCTCAGTGCGTGTGCTACGCCCTTGTGCGCGTGCAGGGAAGCTGCGTTGAGCGCCGCCACGTACTCCTCCACGGTACAGCACCCCCTGACAGCGCTGAGCACCACGCTCTCCTCGCTCGCCTGCTGGCCGGCGCAGGGGAGCAGCTTGAAGGCGAACGTGCACACGCACCGCGCCTCAGACTCCTCGCACGCGGTGGGGTCAAGCAGCAACAAACCGTCGGCGGTGACGGCGACACAGGCGGCGGCTGCCATGCGAGAAGAGGAAGGCCACGTGAGGGACCAGTGCCGGCCCCAGCGCAGGCGTGTGCCACGCACGCACCGATCATGTGCGACAGCGCCACGCCCGCGTCCACGCAGGCTGCGCAGGCTGCGTTGAGTGCAGCCGCGAGCGACGCTCCGTCGTCGGAAGCGACCTAGAGGGGTGCGGGGGTGCGGGTGTGCGGGTGAGCGGGTGCGCTGT
>Ga0208951_1000385_pt1 | contig 20376 bp, 14 predicted proteins | sample GreLakmeMI27MSRF_FD_187702 | JGI IMG/M metagenome (GOLD analysis project Ga0208951, IMG submission 187702) | Freshwater lentic microbial communities from great Laurentian Lakes, MI, USA - Great Lakes metaG MI27MSRF (SPAdes) | ecosystem: Environmental > Aquatic > Freshwater > Lake | place: Great...
CTCCTGCTGCCGCAACCTCCCCACGGCACGCTCTCTTTCTTAAAAAATCGCTCCGGCGCTGCGCGCCGGACGCTGGCTAGTTTCTTGTGCGTGGAATTTCTTGCGAGTGGACCCACCCTGTAAGCGAATACTACGACCGACACGCAGCTCGCAGCGACGACGCAGCCAGGCAGACTGGCAGCCAAACCTTGGCCCCTGCCTTCCTGCGTGGACCCGTTTTCGAGCAGGCGCAGCCGGTAGAAGCGCGCGTGCTTCGCACGACCGACAAGCAGCTCTGATGGCGTCTCGAAACAACCAGAAGCTGGTGCTGGCGGCTGTCGCAACCGGCGCCTGCGTTGCGGGCGGGTACTACCTCTACAAACAACACGCAGGCCGTGCGAAGAAGGCGCGTGGGCGTCGCCGCGCGGGCTGGCTAAGGCTCCGCCACTGACAACCTCGGTTGACGCCTCGCTCGTGCGCAGACCGCTGCTGCACCCTCTGGCGCACGCAAGCTGCTGCCCACCACCGTGAAGCCGAGGCACTACACGCTGTGGCTGGCTCCTGACCTTGTGGCGTTCACGTTCCAGGGGACTGTGGAGGTGCTTCTGGACGTGTCCACCGCCACGCGCACCCTGGTGTGCCACGCGCACGAGCTGCACGTCGCCTCCGTGGTGGCGACGCCCCTGGGAGGAGGCGCGCCGATGACGGCCACCACAGTGGTGCAGGACTGTGCGGAGAGCGTGCAGACCGTCTCTGCAACCTTTGCTCAGGCTCTGCGCCCCGGCCAGCTGCGCGTGCGCTACACCTTCACCGGCGTGCTCAACGACAAGATGGCTGGCTTCTACCGCAGCTCGTACGCGGGGCCAGACGGCAGCACACGCTACATGGGCGTCACTCAGTTTGAGAGCTGCGACGCGCGCCGCGCCTTCCCCTGCTGGGACGAGCCAGCGTTGAAGGCCACCTTCAGCGTCACGCTGCGCGTGCCTGTGGACCGCATTGCGCTGAGCAACATGCCTGAGAGCGGGCGCAAGGCGGTGGATGGTGACACCCTGGTGGACGTGTCCTTCGAGAAGAGCCCGCTCATGAGCACGTATCTGGTGGCATTTGCTGTGGCGGAGTGCGACATGATCCAGGACACCACCAAGGAGGGTGTCACCGTGTGCGTGTTCACACCGCCCGGCATGGGCGAGCAGGGCCGCTTTGCGCTCGGCGTCGCGGTGGAAGCGCTCTCCTTCTTCACTACCTATTTCGGGATGCCCTACCCCCTGCCCAAGATGGACCTGCTCGCCGTGCCCGACTTCTCCGCTGGAGCCATGGAGAACTTTGGCCTCGTCACATTCCGCACCGTGCTGGTTCTATTTGACGAGAAGACAACCGGCAGCGAGGCGAAGCAGCGTCTGGCCTATGTTGTGTGCCACGAGCTGGCGCATCAGTGGTTCGGCAATCTGGTCACCATGGAGTGGTGGACAGACCTGTGGCTCAACGAGGGCTACGCAACCTACGCAGGCTGGATGGCGGTGCACGCCCAGTTCCCGGGGTGGCGCGTGTGGGACCAATTCTTGGCAAATGAGCAGGCGCGGGGGCTGGAGCTGGACTCGCTGCGCTCGTCGCACCCCATCGAGGTTGAAATCTCGGATTCTTCCAAAGTGGGCGAGATCTTCGACGCAATCAGCTACAGCAAGGGCGCCAGTGTCATTCTCATGCTCGTCAAGTTCCTGGGCGAACAGGACTTCCAGAAGGGCATGCGCCTGTACTGCCAGCGTCACGCGTGGGGCAACGCACGCACCGCCGACCTGTGGGCAGCGCTGGGTGACGCCAGCGGAAAGCCGGTGGCGGCCATGATGGGCTGCTGGACGGGGCAGGTCGGTTACCCGGTTGTTTCCGCATCCCGCCAGGGCGACATGCTGAACCTCTCCCAGACGCGCTTCCTGTCCACGGGCGCCGCCGTCGACGATGCCGATGACGGCGCCAGTTGGCTGGTTCCTCTGCGCATCGTGAGCAGTGTGAGCGGCCAGAGCGGCCCAGCCAGGGAGGCGGTACTCTCTGAGCGTCAGGGCTGCGTGCGCGTGGAGGCGGACGCACGCTGGGTGAAGCTGAACAGCGAGCAAAGCGGCTTCTTCCGCACGGCGTATGACCAGGGGCTGTGGGCGCCCCTGGCGCTCGCCGCGCCATCCCTGCCCGCCGCCGACCGGGCCGGCCTGGTGGCCGACGCCTTCGCGTTGGCAGCCGCCGGCCACGCGTCCACTCCCGCCGCGCTGGTGCTGCTGTCGCGCCTGGGCGACGCGGGCGAGGCGGACTACGCCGTGTGGAGCGCCGCCGCGTCGGGCTTGGCGCAGCTGTGCAGCGCCATGTACGAGGCGCCCGGCGGCGTGGCGGAGGCGCTGCGTCACCTGGCGCGGGGGCTGTTCTCGCCTCTGGCTGTGCGATGCGGCTGGTGCCTCCCCGAGGGCGACGACGCGCCGCAGGAGGGGCACCTGGAGACGCTGTTGCGCACCCTGGCCCTGGGCAAGGCTGCCCAGCTGGGCGACGGCGAGACGCTGTGCGAGGCGCGAGCGCGGTTCGCGCGCTTCGCAGACGGCGACCACGCCGCGCTGCCCCCGGACCTGCGTGCCTCCGTCTTCCGCGCCGTGCTCGCCCACGGGGGGCGCAGCGAGTTCCAGGCGCTCATGTCCGTCTATCAGGGCGCGCCGGAGGGCGCCGCCGGACAGGAGCTGCGGGTGGCGGCGCTGCAGGCGCTGGGCGCATCGCCCGACCCCACCCTGGTGCGCCAGGCGCTGGACTTCAACCTCCACGGCGGCTCCGTGCGCAGCCAGGACCTCATGTACGTCATCGCGTCGGCGGCGAGCAACCCTCGGGGCCGACGCGTCGCTTGGGCGCACTTGCGTGAAGAGTGGGCGGCTGTGCGCGCCCGCCTGGAGGGCGGGGGATTCCTTCTGGGCCGCATCGTGGCGTTGTCCACCGCGCAGCTGTCGAGCGACGCGGATGCCGCGGACGTTGAGGCCTTCTTCAAGGACCAGGGCGTGCAGAGCATCAGCCGCACCGTCGCACAGAGCGTGGAGAAGATCGCTGCATCTGCCGCCTGGGTGCGGCGCGACGGGGAGACCACCAGAACGTGGCTGGCCGCGCACGGCTTCGAAGCGTGAACTCTGGGACAACACAGACCAGACGGACGCAGTGATAAGTAGCGGCGCCAGTGTAACACGCGGCTGGTCACAACGGGCAGGCAGCCTCGAAGGCAGCCTGCTGAGGTCGACACTTGGTGAACACGTTGCTGATGAGACGGGGGATGTCACAACGTCAGGGGGGCGCAACCACTCAAGTTGCGCACAGCCGCAGGCGCCCGCACGCGCCTGTTGTAGTCCAAGCACGAAGAGTATGCGTCCAACTCCTTGCCAGCCTTGACACCTACGTCTCTCAACCTGTTTGCGAGAGCAGCTGGGGTCAGTACTCGCTTCCACACGCCTGTCTCACCCCCCCGCCCGCCGCGGGTGCGCTGCCGTGCATGGCAGCCAGAAGGAAGAGAGCAGGAGTCCCGCCAACAGCGCCAGAGCGTGTGCAGAGCAACCCTAGTGCTCTCGGAGTGCGTCTATGCGCACGCACAGTGCCACCACGCAGCCGGTGACCGCCTCGCCCTGCTTGGCGCACACTTCCGGGTCCGCGTTGCCAGACTTGCAGGCCAGGAAGGCTGCGCTGACCGCCCCGCAACGACTGCTGATGTGCTTGTGCACCGCGTTCAGCGTCGCGCTCGGCGCAGGAGCGGCCGTGTCTGACATGTTGCACGCGGCTGGCGACACCTGTGCTGAAAGCAAAGAGAGCGCAGCAGAGCAGGCGGGGGCGCTCGCAGTGAAAATGTCATCAGCGGGGGGCGCCCCACGCCGCCGCCAGCAGCGCGCGCCCCGCGCCGCCAGTACACATCTGCTCCCTTCGTCTGCGCAATGCGTCGCGTGGCGCGAGCGCTGTTGCGAGCAACCAGCGGGCCGGCAGGCGTGCCGACGTCGACAGCTGGCTGGCCGTCCGTCTCGTGCCGCTCTTTCGCCGGCGCGGCTCCTCGGCGCAGCGGCGGCGACTGGGCGCTCAGTGCTGTGGAGCGCAGCGCGGCTGCGCTGCAGGGGTTGAACGTGGCTGACGATGGAGAGGAGGAGGAGGAAGAAGAAGACGAGTCTCCCCTCTTCTACGGCTCCGCAGACGGCCGCGACAACTCATCCACCTCACGGCGTCTCCATGAACAGCGGGAAGCAGAGGAGGAGGCTGCGTCGGCGAGGATGCACGGGTTGAGAGTAGTTCAGTCTACGCTCCTGTTTCCGCCGTCAGCTGAGGCATTGGCGAACCTCCCAGAGCTGGCCCGCCTGGTGCGCCTCGCCGCACGCAGTGCCACTTGCAGCTGTGTGCTGACCCGCAGCCGGCGCGGCGTCGCAGACCGCGCAGCAGGCAGAGCATGCATCAGCCGCCGGCCAGGCTGAGGCCAAGGTGGCCCGCGTGCGCGCCTTCGCCCAGCGCGTCATGGAGCGCATTCAAAGCCGGTTGCCGCTCACCGCGCACCCGTCGTTGACGCGCAGTTTGTTGCAGAACAACTCAACGGTGCGGAGTGTAGGAGCGGGGCCTAGGGCCCTTGCGTTGGTTTGGCGGCTCGCTGACCGTCTCTCCAGGTTGTGGAGCTGCAGTCCGACTGGGAGTACTTCCACCTGGTTCCCACGGGCGAGGAGGGCAAGCGCGAGCTGGCTGACGCAGTACTGGCTGAGTGCCTGGAGTGCCCGGAAGCCTTTGGACCGCGCGAGAGCAAGCGCGTCACCGGCCTGCCCCTGCCCTGGCACCTGGCACCCGCCCGCAGGCTCACGCAGGCCAGCGCCGCCACCACGGGTGCCCAGGCGCCCAACCTCAGGGACGCGCTTCGTGAACGCAAAGCCTACACGCGCGTCGTACAACCGCACGCGGTGGCGCACATGCTCCTCGCAGCCCACGCGGAACGAGTGACCATCATACAGGTGCAGTCGGCCTGCACCTGGGCGGACGCCTTCGTCATTGCAACCGCGCGCTCCCACGCGCATTTGCGCGCCCTCGCCGGCGCGGCGCTGCACTTCTTCAGCAACGCGCGCGCGGCGGCCATCACCGCCGGCGACCCGCAGGCTGCTGCGCTGCGTCCGAGCGTGGAGGGTTCGCGCACGGCTGCCGAAAGCCCCGAGTGGCTGGTGGTGGACATGGACAGCGTGGTGGTGCACCTCTTCACCCAGGACATGCGCGCAGCGTACGCGCTGGAGGAGCTGTGGGGAGAAGAGCACGGGTGTCCGGTGGAGTACGTGGAGGCTGATGTGGAGCGTTTGGAGGCGCACGGCGGGTCATCCGACGGGGATGTTTCACCATCGTCGGACGGGGATGTGTCGCCGTCGGAGGAGGCGTGGCAGCCCATCGTGTTTGACCGTCGCCAGCGTCGCTTCCGCAGCTTCCAGGAGCGCGACGTTGCCCAGGAGCCCCTCCTGTCCGAACTGCTGATTGATGCGCAGCCGGACGAGCAGCTGGACGAGAAGCTGGCGCGCTACGAGGCGGCGGCACGCAAGCTGACCGCTCGGGAGGCCCTGCGAGAGGCGAGCATGGAGCGGGTCGCAGCCGCAAAGACCGAGAAGCTGCGTCTGGTGGGCGTGCAGCGCGACGTGAAGCTCAAGGCGAACGCGCAGAGCCGCGCTGAGAAGGGGACGCCGGAGAGTACGCCTCACAAGAGCGTGCGCACGCGGCTGCTGCGCCAGGCGCTCGAGCGTGGCCTGGAGTACGACACGGAAGCGCAGCCGAACCCCCACGCGCCGGGATGCGCCTGCCACGCGTGCGCCTTTGTGCGCAAGAGTGTGCTGTCGCTGGGAGTGCCAGAGAAGGGCGACCAGGGTGCAGCCCAGGAGGCTTGCCCGCCCCGCTGCGCCTGCACAGACTGCCAGTGGGTGCGCTGGCGCAGCCGCCACTACGCAAAGTCCAGCGAGCGCGCTGCGCTCGCAGCGGGCGTGACGCGCCCGCCCAAAGCCCGGCGGAGAAAAGGCGCAGATGATTCAGCGGCTGTGGACTCGTGATCGTGAGGCTCTCACTTGCAGCATTTAGATTTTTTCGAAATAACAAGCCGACGTGTGTGACCGAGCACTCACATCAGGGCGCGTCTAAGGAGAGCGAAGGCGGCGCAGGCTTGCCCGGCGAAGGCGGCGCTTTGGGCGATCCGCCAGGCAGGGCCGGCACTCCCACCAGGCTCCTGGTTGCCGCCACTGTGCCCACCTTTGGAGGAGGGAGGGGCGGTGCCCAAGCGTCCGAAGCGGCGGCGCCCACTCCAGCGCCCATTCTGTCCAACCCAGTGCGGGAAAAGGGGCCAACGAAGGCAGTTGGCGGCGGTCCGAGGGCCGCGCCGCCGCTGGCGGGCTTGGCGGCGGCGACAGTCCCGGTTCCCATGAGCGAGATGTTGAAGGATGTAACCGCTGAGAGAAGCCCTGCCACAGCGCCTTTGAGGGGCGAGGACGGCGGAGTTGCGCCCGTTTCCATGGTGCTGCGCTCCGCGTGCAGCGTGCCGCCGGCGGGGTGCAGAAACGGGTGCGCCAGGATCTGAGCCACCGCAGACGGACGCTTGGCAGCCACCGGGTGCAGGAGCAGCTGCAGCAGCGACGCGGCCGCAGCCGCCGCCACGGCATCGCGGCTCGCCTTGCGCGGCGACGCGAGGCCAGCTGGGCCTGCATCAGGCGACGCAAACGGCACCACCAGCGGCTCCAGCTTCTGCTCCAGCGCGGCGCTGTCCCACCTGGCAAGCTTCAGCAGCGTCGCATCAGGCAGCTGCTCGCCATCCGAACCCATGGCATCCTCCCAGAGGGGTCTGCCCACCACTGTGTGATATATGAGGCACCCCAGGCCCCACATGTCGTAAGACACGGCGGCCTTCAGGCTTCCCGGCTCCCACGCGTCCAGCACGCCGCGCTCCGCCACGCAGCGCATCGCGACGGAGTCGCCGTCGATGCGCAGGAGCTCCGGGGGTGCGTAGGCGGGGCTGACTCGGTCAGAGATGTATTCCCCCCGGTGAAACCACACCCCCGCATCCAGGTCGATCAGCTTCCAGCTCCCCCCCAGCGAGTCGCCGCAGCGCAGAAAGTGGTGCGGGCTCAGGTTTGCGTGCAGCAGCCCGGCGGCATGCAGCGGCTCCACAGCCTCCGCCAGCGCACGAGTCAGCAGCCGCGCCGCGCGCCAGTCGCGCCCAGCACCCGGCGACGCATGCGCGTCCGGCCGGCTGGCCAGCGCTTGGGCAAGCGAGGCGTCTGCGCGTGGAAGGATGATGATGTGGGGCCAGAGACCCCGAAGGCCCGCCTCCTCTGCAAATGCCACATCAGCGTTGACCCCGGCGCCGGTGAGCGAGGCCAAGATGGGAAGCACCCCTTCGCAGGCGGGGCCACCTAGGGCTGTGCGTCGCGCGAGCTCGCGGTCGAAGCGGTCTCTTCGGCGGAGCACCTTGAGGGCCACCCGTCGGTGGAAGGCGCCCGGCGGCGCAGAGGCATCGTCCGTGAGGAGCAGGCGCGCGTCCTGGGTGGCGCGCAGGGGCTGCGGCAGCGCGAATCGTCGGAGGAGTCGGCCGGCTGAGAGGAGGGCACAGCGCACGGCTGGGCAGGCGACCTGCAGTGCGCTGAGCCTGGGCCCAGGGGCACTGAGCGGCTCCGGCTCTAAGGCTTCCGGGAGCGTTGGATGCGCGTCCGTGGCGGCTCGCAGCGCGCTGGCCGCCTCGGCAACGCCCGCGAGCTCGTGCACCACAGACGCCGCGAGCGCGCCGTCGCCCACCAGCACAGCTGTCAGCTTGTGCACTTCGCGCCGCGCTGCGCCATCCTGCGCGCACAGCCAGGCTGTGAGGGGCCTCAGCCCCCCGCACAGCACTGCGCAGCCAGAAGGGTGCGCGCGCATCAGCGCAGCCATCACCTCCCCGCATGCGCACGCCTCCGCAGCCGCATGCAGCGGCAGCGCCCCCGCCGCATCCAAGCAAGCGGCCGCATCCGGCGCCACAACTAGCAGGTGCTCAACCACAGAGGCTGGAGCGCCTCGTGATGACGCCACATGTAGCGCCGCGCCTCCCGCCGGCCCGCGGTCGCGCACCGCCGCCGCACCGCCCAGGGATGTGAGTGCGGCCACGACGTGTAGAGGGGCGCCCGAAGCGCAAGCGGCGTGCAGAGGAGTGCTCCCACTTGCGTCCCGCACGCGCGCAGCTCCCGGGTAACAATCCAGCAGCCAGGCGAAGGCGTCGGGCGCGCAGGCGCCGCCAGAGGCGGCCCCAAAGTGCAGCGGAAGGCGTCCAGCAGTGTCGGCGCACTGCAGTGCCTCCTGATTGCGGCTCACCAACACTTCAAGCACCTCGCGCGACGCGCCACTTGCACACGCCACGTGCAGCGGCAGCGCGCCGTTCGCGTCGGGCGTGCGCGCCGCCTGTAGGGTGAGTACGCTTAGCATTTAGACGGGTGAGAATTGGTCGCAAGGGCTCGTGCCTGTCCATGGACGTCCAGCAGCAGCACCAGCGTCTCGGCGCTCTCTGCCGTGGCGGCTGCGTAATGGGCGGGAGTGGCGCCAGCAGCATCCGTAGCAGATGCGGCTTTCCTGTCCGCAGCGAGCAGTGCTCGGGCCACCGACACGCCCGCCCCGCTGGCCGCGGCCGCGTGCAGCGGTAGGCGCCCGCGGCGGTCGGGCGAGGAGGCTGCTCCCGGCCACCCTCCTGCGTTTCCTTCGCTGCCCGCATCCAGGAGCAGAGTCACAATCTCCGCTGTATGCTCGCCCCGCTTGTCGCACGCCAGGTGCAGGCACAACAGCCCGCCCACCGCACGAGCCTGCGCCGCGCCAGGATATGCGCGCAGCAGCGCCAGTGTCGCAGCAGGAGACGCACGGCCGTGTGCACATGCATGGTGCAAAGGCAGCATGCCGTTTGTATCCTCTTGCGAAACAGCCTCCGGATACTCACACATTAGCGCAGTCAACTCAGAGGCGCTAGCGCCGCGAGCAGCGGCCGTGTGGAGCGGCATTTCCGGCAAGGGCTCAGCAGCCATTTGCTCGTGATTGCTGAGTGCACACACACACTGCGAGGGTGCCAGGTAACCAGCAGCCCGGGGCGCACGCTCTGACGATTCTTTGATTTAAGTCACGGCGTTGTTTTGTCGATCGTCCGCTCCTCTCTCATCTCAGTGCGTTATCATAGGCTTCTGAGACCTCCCTCCGGATGCGCCATGCCCCAGGTGCAGCTCCTTTTCTAGGCAAGCCAAGTAGGAGGCACTCAGCCTGCTGCCGCCCGGGCTTGCGAGCTGCCCTCCGCTGCTGCGCCTTTCTAACTCAACCGCCGCGACCATCGCCGCAGCCGCAGCCGCAGCGGCGGCGGGGCTCTGCGCCACCACAGCGGTGGGAAAGGGGAGCGCTCCGTTGGCGCTGGCGCGCAGCACAGGCGTGATTGGCACATCCCAGCGGGGCAGCTCGCCGTCTGCGGGCGGCAAGGGCGCCCACGCGTGATTGCTGGGGGAATCCCCGTCGGGCAGGGTGGCCACGGCTGGGGTTTGCGGGTAAGGGGGAAGGGTCCACAGGGGTGAAGGGGCGGGGGGGGATGCCCAGGACCCCTGCGCGAGGTCAACCTCCTGGGGCAGCTGCAGCGGCGCAGGGCGCAGAGACTGCGCCTGCGGCCTCCGAGGTGGCGGCGGCGCAGGCGCCGGGCGGGGTGGAGGCTGGGGCTGAGGCTGGGGCTGAGGCGCGGGCGCGGGCGCGGGCGCGGGCGCGGGCGCGGGCGCGGGCGCGGGTGCCTGGAGAGCGGGGCTGCGTCTCGTCGGGGAGACAGCCGCGCCGCCCTGCTGCGCGCCAGCCTCGCCGCCAAGAGCCGGGCAGCGCCTGGGCGGCGGGATGCGCCGAGAGCGCGCGGCGGACACGAGCAGCGCCGCCGCCGACGGGGAACGCTTGAGCGGCGGAGAAACCCGCCTGGCCGCAGGCGGCATCGCCGGCTGCTGCTGCGCGGGCGGCGAGGGCGCAGCGGAGACAATGATGCGCCCGCTGGCTCCCCAGGCCACCCGAGCGAGCGGCGCGGCACTGGAGGCGGCACCAGCCTCTGAGCCAGGCGGCCCCGCCGGCGCCTCCGAGCCTCCATGCGGAATATTCCCTCCCATCGCCGCGCGGCGGTGCTTCCAGTGCTTCAGCGCCGCCAACGTGGGTGCCGGCACGCCGTGCACAGACTGCTGCGCAGCCGCAGCTGCAGCAGCAGCCGCTGTCGCCGGCGACGACGCCTTCAGCCCCGCCCCGCTGCTGTTGCTGACGCTGCGCGGCGGCGTGAGGGACCCCCTGGCCCCGCCCACGCTCAGCCCACCGCTTTCGTGGCTGCCTCGTCCAGCGCCATCCTCCCCTTCCTTGCCCTCTTTGCCAGCCGACCACTGCACCCGCCGACCCTCGTTCACTACCGCCGCCGTCTCCACGCGCTGCATGCGGTCCGCGAAGCGAAGCGTGGACAGCGTCTCGTCGTGGTCAGCCTGGGAAGGGCTGACGGCTGCGATGAGGGCGGTCTTGGCGTTGCCGCCTAGGCTGTTCTTGAGCAGCCAGGTGAGCACGGAGTCGCGGAAGGGGATGTGCGCGGGCGGTGGCGGTGGAGCTGGGACTGCAGGGACCAGGGCGCCGGTGTTGGGTGCGGGGGTAGGGGGTGGGGGGCGCTTGCTCTTTGCTTGAGCGTCTGACAGCGCGCGGATGCAGTTGCCTAGGGAGGACAGGGAGCGGTTGATGGCCGCGCCTTCCTCCAGGCGCCGCCCGCGCGCGCCGGTGGCTGCCGCCCTCTCGCTGCCTGCCAGGTCAACCAGGTCAACCTTGGAGACCCGCTCGCACAGCTCGCCGCCCGGCCCGGGGCTGCTGCGACTCACCGTGAGCTGCACGATGGTGTGCGCCCGCGAGCTGGCGGCGTTGCAGGCTGTGGCGGCGACGGTGCGCTCCCGGGTGCCCTCCTCCAGCACGGTGCAGAAGGCTCGGAAGTTGGGCACGGGGCGCACGGTGAGCCCCTCCACGTACGGCCCCCGGGTGGGGTCCTCACGCACGCGCAGGCCGCCCGCGGGCGCCAGGCGCGTGGGCGTCAACAAGTCCCGCACCTGGTGCGCAGCTGCGTCAGAGCCCGTCGCCACAGCAGCGGGCGCCCCTTTCACACCCAACCCGGCTGCGCCCGGAGGTGTGCGCAGCAAGGGAGAGGCACGCACGCACCCGCTCGTTATAGATCTCGATGAACGTGCACTCCACCCTCCAGCTCGCCTCCTTCTCCAGCAGGTGGAAGAGCTCCTCCGCCAGCATGGGCACCAGGCCAGGCTCCGAGGGGCTGCCGAAGAGCGTGTGCGTCTTTCCGCTGCCTGTGAGGGAGGAGTCAACCAGGCGCCAGGCGAAGAGACCTAGGCAAGGAAGCTGGCGCAGGCTCGCTGGCGAGTGCGTGGTCCGCGTTTGCGCCTGCGTGCGCCCGTGCCTGTCTGTCCGTAGGCGAGGAGTGCGCAGTTGTAGCCGGAGAGCGCCTGGGCGAGCAGGTGGCGTCCCACCACCTCGTGGAGGTGCCGCGTCGTGCTCAGCGCGTCCCAAAAGAAGCTCTGCGAGAAGTGGAAGCGCAGCGTCTTGCCCTGCCGCTCGCTCCCGCTGTCTTGCGTCAGCACGGCACCCGCGTCGCCGCCCTCCGCAGACACGCACGAGCCGCCGCCGTCCGCGCGCGGAGGACGCACGCGCACGTACACGTCCACCTTCTGCGCATGCCTCTCGTCCATAGAGGACGCGAAGGGGCGCGCTGTGCGGTCCTGCTGGCGTCCCGACCCACGTGTCGGACGAAAAACGGGAGGTGAGACAACGGACGTTCGCGCTAAACAAGGCTAACGCTCGCTAACGCTCACAAAACTCCAGCTGGGCGACGTTGCGGGAGCGAGCGAGCGTAGTATGTTGCTTGCATGGCACTAGATTGAGTTTGGTCACGCGGTGAGGCACTAGAGCTCACCGGGCAGCAGCTGAGCCCGAGTCGCTGACGGAGCTCACGACGCGGCTCAGCACCTGCTCCGCCGTGGCCTGAGGGCGCCAGAGCAGTGAGCTCTATAGAAGGGAGGCGGTAGCGGGGCGAGCTCGCACCAGCGCAGACTGAAAGGCCGCATCCGCTCGTACGGTAGACGGCTCGGCTGCTAGAGAGGCCGGCAGCGGTGGAGCGCTGGCAACGGAGGGCAGCGGCGGCGGTGGCAGCATGGGATGTTCTCCGCTTGCTGCTCCCACGGGTTTGAACAGCAAATGAAGCGGCAGCGGCGACGCTGGTGCACTGGCTGCGGGTGGGGGTTCTCCTCCTCGCCCGCTGTGCCACGTCAAGGGTGCGGAAGCGGGCGCGGCGCTGCTAGCGAGGACTGCCCGCGCAGCCGCCACTCGTGCGCTCAGCTCCTCTACGCGCAGCAACACAGCCTCCCAGCACATCGCCTGCGCGACGGGGAGCAGCGGAAAGAGCGGCGCTGAGGGCGTCGGACGGTGCGTCTCGCCAGCTGCGCTCCGCTCCAGCGTGCTCATGCCAACAGCCTCGTGCAGTGCCATGTGACGCGAACAGACCAAGGAGGCAAGGTAGGAATGAGAACATGGTTCTTCGTACAACAACGTAGTAGCTCATACATACATCGAACATTCGAACAGCTGCGCGTCGCCCGAGTGCCTGGCCCCCGGCGGGCTGTACGTGAACCTGGGCAGCTTCCAGGCACGCGTGTGCGCCCCCCTGGGCGCTGTCGCCTCACAAACTGAGGGTGCGGCCCGCTCGCCGCCCGAGCGCAGGTCTCGCAGAGTCCTTTGTGGAGCTGGACCACTCCACAGGCGCGCCTCACGCTTCGCGCAGCACCTTTACTAAGTTCTCCGCATACCGGTGGCGCAGCACCAGCCCCGCCTGCTCGTCTGGCCCGTCCAGCGGCACGCCTTGGATCTGCAGCAGCCCCTTGAAATCGCTGCTCGCAGTGCTGGCCACCCCCTGCGCATCAAGGGCCGCCTTGGCGCCGTCAGCTTTGGTGGTCCCCAGCAGGATGTCACGCACGGTTGCCCCTTCGAAGCACGCGTCCAGCGTCTCCCCGCGGCGCTCATCCTCGAGCATTAAGGCTGCCAGCTCCAGCGTGGCGGTGGGCACCACGGCCGGCAGCGTGGCGCAGAGCTCCTGGAACTGGGCATTGCCCGGCAGGAAGTCCCTCTCGCCACCCCCCGAGGGTCGCTCACGCCACGCGCCAACCAGCAGGGGGAAGATGCGGAGCACCACACCCCGATGCATCAGGTGCGACGCCAGCACAAACTCAGCCAGCGTGTAGTCCGGCTTGTCTGGCCTGTGGGTCGCCCACAGGCGCAGGCTCTCCAGCGACACGATGACCGCAAACAGCGGCGCACCCCGCACAGCCTTCAACAGCTCCGATTCGAAGGGTCGCCCAGCCATGCCGCCGTCGCGGTCGTAGAACACCCGCAGCCCCGCCATCGTCAGCTTGTCATGCACGCTGTCCGCGATCAGCAGGTCTTGGCGGCGGTAGCTGATGAAGACGTCGTGTGGCCGGGTGCGCGCAAAATCGGTGCGCCGAGACGCAGCCTCCGCAGCGCGTCCACGCCTCCTGTAGAGCACCAGCACAAGCGCGGCGGCAAGCAACACCGTGCAGACTGTGAGCGCGACGGCGAAGCCCCGCAGAAGCCACGAGTTGTCGCGCGAAGGTGACTGCGGCGCCGGGCACACCAATGCGGCGCCAGCCGAGCTCGAGACGGTGACGTTGGTGGTGTTTATCCCGCGAGCCTGCAGCTCGGCCAGCAGGGCCGCCTCTCCCTGTGCGCCAGTGAGCGCATCTACCAGGTTGGACTGCAGGAAGGGGATGCGACCAGTGGCACCCACCAGCATGCGCGCCCGGAAGCGTACCAGCACCGACGGCGCCGGCTCCACATCCGTCACCTCCGCCAGCTCCACGAAGCTTGCGCAGCAACGGTTCTGCAACGTTTGGGTCACAGCAGCGTTGAAAGATTTCACCACGGTGGCCACGCCACCCGCCGCCGACCCGGGTGACGCCAGCGGCAGCTGAGCGGCTGTCAGCCTGCCCACTGTGATGCTCCCCCAAACCCAGTCGCTCGGGCCCGCAACTGGGCGCATCCACAGCAAGTATGTGTCGAAAGTTACTCCATCAAGGTCCAGCCCCCACCACAAATGCATGTGCCGACTCGCCTTGGGCGTACAGGTGCTCAACTGTATGTTGTCCATGAGCACGCAGCGGGCCCAGGTCTGGCCGGCTGGCGCGGGAGGCAGGCCAACGGGCTTTACTGGGTCGTAGCTTGCGTACATGAAGGCGTTGCAGATCGATGTCCGAGTGGCAGTGGTGGCCCCCGCGCAACGCACAGCGCACTCCGACGGACTCAGGGTATACAGCGCCGCAAGCTGGGTGTAGTTGGAGCAGCTCACCAGCGGCAGATGCCAGAAGTAGCCGGCGCCGTGGGTTTCGTCGGGCCTGTTCAGTTCACCTCCCAGCATGCGGCGCGCGAGCGGGGCCGCGGGCGCAGGCTCGGTACGAAGAGCGCCCGGGCCGGCAACGCCCCTCCCACCCTCAGTGCCGCCCGCGGCCAGCAGCAGCAGTAGCAGCGGGAGCGGGAGCGGGGGCATGCTGGCGAGTGCCGGTGCAGGGTTTAGGGTGCTCGCGCAAGCGCACACCTCCTGGAAAGCGCGACAGGAACGCCGCACGGCTTGCGCGCGCCTTGCACCTCACGCACCCAGGGCGCGCAGCGCAACGCGGCGGAAGGGCGGCGCGAGGAGGCGTTTAAGACGGCTTTCAAAGGATCAAAGCCGCCGGCGGGTGCCCGCACCCTGGCACCGGCTGCCGGGACTCCCTACGTCCACCAAACCAGTTCCCCCTACACCCGAACGGCCTCTTCCGAACTGCCGCTTTTGCCAATACACTGCATTTTGCTCAGCGCAGCGGCGCACGCCGACCAGTTCGCTGTCGCGCTGCCGGTCTCGTGCCTCGTTCTTGGCAGCGCAGCGCGCGGTAAAAATCTCAAGACTCATTCATCTCTCGCGGCCCCCACTGCTCACGGGTGCGCCTGCCCAGCTTGAGCCATGCGGAGCGCAGCCTTAGCGCCATCGTGCCCGCCGCAGCCGCGCTGCCAGGCACCCCGCCAGGCGCCCTCTTGCCCGGCGCGCTGCTGTTTTCGCTGGTGAAGCGAGCGCCCAGCTCAAAGGGGTCCTCGCTGCGCACCCCGCCGCCCTTGGCGGCTGCGACGCTCACGCGCCGCGCAGCCTGCATCACGAATTCCAAGACGGGCAACGACCGTTTAGGAACCCAGTGGATGCAGTCCACTGGGCACGAGTCGATGGCCGTCTGGAGGTTGCTTTCCGTATCCGCCCATTGCGCGAAGACGCGCGCGCGACCCCACTCATCCTCGATGGCGAATGTGTCGGGCGCGCAGTGCGTGCAGTTTTTGCAGCCGATGCACGTCCCTTCATCCACAAACACAGAGCGCTGCTCCCAGCCGCCGCCTCGCGGGTCACAGCCTCGCCAGGCGCTGTAGCTGTCGCCTGTATAGGGCCGCAGGCCGGGCGCTGGCGCGGCGCCCGCGAAAAGCTTGGTGGCGCGCAGCGTGTCGTCGTATGCGCAGCGCAGCGAGGGGTCTGAGAGCACGGAGTAGGCTTCGTTGAGGAGAACTGAGCACTCCGTGCCGTCCTCGCCCTCCACGTCGGGGTGGCAGACCTTCTGGAGTCGCCGGTAGGCGTCTTTCACCTCCGCCAGGGTGGCGTCGGGGCCTACGTCTAACAGCGAGTAGAAGTCCGCGGGCGCAAACGCAGACTCCAGCTCCTCGTCTGCAGGAGGCGCAGCCACGTCAGGCCCCAGGCGCTCGCGCCTGGACAACGCCAGACCGCTGGCGGACGCCTCGGCGCGAAGAAGCGCAGAGCCGCGTCGACGCTCGCGCCTCGCGTGCACCGCAGCGGCCCTCCATGCGCACGCCTCGGCAGACGAGCAGCGAGCGACGGGAAGAAAGCGGTAACCGTGCCCACGCCTTGTCAGCGGCGCAGCGCAGCCACGCAACGGGCAGCAGCGCTGCATGGATGAGCTGCTCACGCCAGACACTGCAGCGTAAGAAGGCAAGGCGCAATTCATTCTGTATTCGACTGTTGCACTGTTCTGACATTCATTCTTCGAAGTAGTGTCCTGTCCGCCAGGCGGTGACGAATCGCCGCACGCCCTGGCAGTCCGACTCCACAGCGACGCGCTCAAATGCCATCTCCTGTGGTCCGCCCTCGTGGCACACAGACTCCACAAAAGCGGCTACCACGTCAGCTTGTTCCCCTCCGTCCGTCTCCAGCGCCATGAAGCCGCCGGCGCGGAGCGCTGGCGCGGCATTGCGTGAGATGCACCCGAAGGGAGACACGCAAGTGCAGGAAATGCTCACCTTGCGTTGCATCGGAGACCAACGCTCTGAGCGCATCGGCGCCGTCGACGCCGCCGCCGTCCAGCGCCAAGTGAGGCTCGTGTCGGCCAACTTCTGGTTGGAGGGCGGGCAGTCGCTGGTTTGGGATGTACGGGGGGTTGGATAACAACCCACCCAGGCAGCCCCTTCCGCGCTGGAGGAGCAGCGGTGCCAGCCAGCTTCCCTGCATGGTCACCACTCGCCCCGGGTGGCCTGCGCGCTGCGCATTGGCTGTGGCATAGGCCAGCGGCACGGGCGAAACGTCCAGCGCCACCACCGCTGGAGCGTCCAAAGGAAGAAGCCTCGACAACGCCACTGCGAGCGCGCCAGAGCCGGTGCCCGCGTCTGCCCAAGTGGCATGTCGCAATTGCGGCTGGGCCAGCAGCGCAGCCTCCGCAAAGTCAACGAGCGCCTCCGTCTCTGGCCGGGGAATGAGCACGCCCGGTCCCACAGCCAACACCAGGTCTCGCCAGTGCGCGGTCGCCACCGTGTACTGGAACGGCTGCCGGTCGTGCAGGCGGCTTCGCCACAGCGCCTTGAGCTCGTGCAGCGAAGCGCGCAGCGTGGCGGCGGTGCCGGCAGAGCCCAGAGCGCCGCTGCGCTGCAGCGTCCTCCAGGCGTCTCCAGGGCTGCGTTCCGCGGCGTCTGCGGCTCGCCAGGAAGAGACGGCGTCCTCGCAGAGCCACTGCAGCTCTCGCAGCAGCTCTTCGACGCTGGCACCGCCGCCGGCTAGCTGCAGCCCGCTGGGCCTGCGGGGCGGCTGAGTGGGCTGGGCTGGGCACGCGAGGAGAGGGGGGAGGGAGGGGGGCGGCCACGTACCCGAGAGCCTGCACCTCGGCGCGTGCAGACAGCAGCCAGGCCGCCAACTCCGCGCCGCACACCTGCGCGCCAGAGGCGTGAGGAGGTCAGCCCGCGAGGGGGCCCCTCCTTGTGAGGACACACGCCTCGTGCGACCCCGGCCGCTCGCTCAGCGGAACTGCAGCCACGGGGGGGGTGTCCTCCACTGCTGCGCCAGCGGAGGCGCAGACGCCCCGCCTACGCGCGCGGGAGGAGGCGTGCTGGGCTGCCCGGCTGCGGCCGCAGGAGCTGGCGTGCGGCCGACTGGGCGGCAGCAGGGGTGCACCCCCTCCTGTGCAGTGGTGGCCTGCACAGGCGCCACGACGCGCCAGCGCGATGCGAAGCGCGTGGCGGCACAGCATGAGGGCTGCGAGGGCTCTATTCTACCTAAACCCTAACACAGGGGGCACACAGGGGCATACAGGGGCATACAGGGGCACCACAGGGGCATTGGGCACACAGGGGCATTGGGCCCTAAAAAAAACCGAATAAGTCAGTTACATACAGGACTAAAAAAAACCGAACCGCTCCAAATATAGGCTATAGGCATATTTGGGCAACCTCCAATATATATCTGTTCTACTAACGTTCTAACAGTGTCGCGCCGCGCTCCTCGTCGGTACCTTCTACGCTTGCTCCATTCAGCTCCAAGCCTGCTGAGCCCTTTGAACGAGTGCCCCCGCAATGCGCACGACTGAAACCGCGCCCGACTCACTGGAGGTCTCGCAAAGCCTTTCGGTGCGTCATGCGCAGTGCACGTGCAACGGTGCAAGAGCCCGCTGTTGTTGCGTAGCTGGAGCGCTCGCAAATGCTGACTCGCTGTGGGTTCGTACCTGCTACGTACCAGGTGCCCGTGCCACCGTTGGAGTTGGGGGCGGACCAACCAAGCTTCTCCGCCTTCCTCTTGCAGCAGACGACCGCGCTGGCCAACAAGATTTGTTCGCCGTTGCGGGCGAGCGGCGAAGGGAGCAATTCGAACGCTCGGGCACCACACGGCTGCTCCAGCCTGCTCGCCTGCGGCGGCGAGCCCGCCGCCTCGGCGCTGAAACGACCCGCCAGAGACCACGATGTTCCGCAGCCTGCAAGTGGTGGAGAAGTGGCGCCCACAGCAGTGTTCGGCGGCACAGCTACACTCTCGCCCCCCACTTCTCCTCCTCGAGCACGCCTTAAGCTTACGCCCGCAGTCCACCCACCTCTACCCAGCGTCGCTGGCGCGTCGCGCAGCTCGCACGTAGCGGCTGAGCACCAAGAACGCGTACCCTGGTCAAGGCGCAGGTCTGAGCTGGATGACCTCCAGATACCAGGCGACAAAATCGGTCGCCCGGCGCACTCCAGCCCGCCCAGCAGTCGCCGTAAGAAGGGGCCGCCGCCCGCCAGCACGCTCTTTGGCGACGGCGTGGCTGATGGGAGCGCGATAGACGGCGGCTTTTGAGCGACTGCTGAGCGAATATGCCGCAATATGACATACACGCTGCACGCTGCAGGAGCATTGCCATGGTGTGCGCAACTCGTTTGTCAGGTCAGCTTGTTGATCACGACGCGTGCTTCGTCCCAGGGCCTGCAGGAGGCGGCGTAAGCTCGAGGTGGACATTTTCGAAAGCTTCACGTCTGCAAACGTTCGCACCCGTTGATGCGCTGCTTGATGCCGTGGCACTGCACCAGGCTCCAGGGGCAAACAAAGGTGATGAAGATGAGCAGAGACGCGTGCGCGCCTGCCAGCACGCCGCTCACTCTCCCCAGCGCCCCGCAGGTGCCCACGTGCAGTGCGGCGGTGAGCGCCACATGCGCCGCGGGCGAAGCTCCCAGGATGTCTCGCCGCAGGAAGGGCCACGCCACAAACGCTTGCAGCGCGCAGCAGAGGAGCGCAAACACCGCTTGTGGGCTGTCCAGGCGGCTTGCCAGCAGCACGCTTGCGAAGAGCGCAGCAGCGAGAGAGAGGCACCCCTGGAGAGTGTGAGCCACGTCTCGCCCAAAGTGGTAGTCATGCAGGTACAGGTGCGCCAGCAGTGAGGCGACCACCATGGCGGAGACGCTGTCGCCCGACACGGTGCCCGTGAGCGTCTGCAGCAGCGGCGACAGGAGGTAGACACCTGCAAGGAGCACGGCTGCCTCGCGCGTCGCCTGCACCGCGCCACGCGCGCCACGCAGCAGGCAGCGCACGCAGACGCCCAGCAGCAGCAGCGCAGCTGCGGAGCGGGTGAGCGGGTGAGACTCGGAAGGGCCCTCTCGGGAGTGGACGCAACGCGCGCTCGCGTACCGTCCAAGCGGAGCAGGTGGCTGGGGGTCAGGCCTCCGCTTCGCACCGCTGCAAACACCAGCGCCGTGACGGCCACCACGCTGAGCTGCTGCGTGACGGCTACGGAGCCGTGCACCAGCACCCAGTAGCTGCGCCGGCGCACGTTCAGGTTCAGCACCAGCTCTGACAGGAAGCTCTCGTCCGTGTGGTCGTCGGAGAAGGGCTGACGCTCGTACAGAACCTTGCGGAAGCGCACGGCACAGGCAGGCGCAGGGCTGCTGCTGAGGGTAGGAACTGTATGCGCTTGTTGCCGTGCAACGCCTCTCGTCAACATCTGCCTGCGTCATAGGTGGCACATTGCAAGGAAGGTGCGCACACGCACGGCCGAAGGAGCGCAGGCGAGACCAGCTTGAACAAACACTGCCACGGTCATACATACGTTCCTGTTCGACTCGCGACACTTTCGCGCCCTAGATCGTCATACACCTGGCTCGCTCGCTTGTTGCGCGCGATGGCCTCTGCAGGCGCCACTCCCAATAAGCCGCGCGTGCGCACAGTCGGCTTTTCTCTCCACGGCGAGGCTGCCGAGGAGCCGGAGGTTCTGGAGAGCGGCGCAGGCGCACCTTCAGCGCCGTTGCCGGTCATCATCCCGCCAGCCTTTCAGGTGCGCTTGCATAGCGAGCGTCTCGCCCTGCACGCGCTCACGCACCTTGCGCGTTCGTCGTGTCCGTTCCCGTCTTGGTCTACTCAGCAGGACGTGCGTGCCCGTTGCTGCCCTGCCTGCGGGCATACACGTAACACGTGGGGCTATGTTTGCGCCCGCAACAAACAAGCAAGCCCTCACGATACTGACGGCTCCCTTTCTGCTGTGCCTCTCCCGTCACAGCAGCCGTCGCCCAGCCGCAGCAGCAAGGCGGCCACAG
>Ga0208951_1000386_pt1 | contig 20345 bp, 18 predicted proteins | sample GreLakmeMI27MSRF_FD_187702 | JGI IMG/M metagenome (GOLD analysis project Ga0208951, IMG submission 187702) | Freshwater lentic microbial communities from great Laurentian Lakes, MI, USA - Great Lakes metaG MI27MSRF (SPAdes) | ecosystem: Environmental > Aquatic > Freshwater > Lake | place: Great...
CCGCCCCCAGCGGAGTGGGCCACGACGGCTCAAGCCACTCACCCACCCCGGGGGGGAGGGGGCACCCACTCTTTGCGGATGGGCTCCCAGGGGGTCAGAAAGCGAGCCATAACTCACTTGCCCGTCACCCAAGAGCCCTCCTCCGCGTTCTCCGTGGGCAGTTGCCGCCAATGCGTCGCCTTGCACGCGCCGCAGGAGCGCTGCAGGCGGCTGGTCCAGGGGCTGAGGCGCGAGCGGCGGCGACACACGCGCCCGCCCTCGTGCACCCGCCTCAGCAGTCCGTGCGACCCGGCGCGCTGCCTTCCGACCGCTCGCACACCGACAAGTGGCTGCAGGCACGTAGGGGTGCACAGCGTCTGCCACACTCACTAACCCTCGCTTGGCATTAGGCGCCCTCGCGGTCGCCCCAGGAGTGGGTGGCCTCCATGACTCCCATCGAGGTCAAGATGGGCAGCGTGGCGCGCTGCTACGGAGGCGCGTGCGTTGTGAAGTGAATGCTGAATGACGCTGAGCCAGCCGCGCTTCCCCCTCACAGGAACGGAGCCGGCGCTGGGTCACCCCATGGAGATCATCGTGCTGAACGACACCAGCGTTGAGCACCCGGCCGTGTGCAAGTACTGTGGGGCTCGCTATTTCGGGGCTCACCATCATTAGGACAATAGGACCATTCCTAACATTAGGACAAAGTGTAGACCATTCCATGCACTGCGATAGCCGCCGCCGCACCGGCGATTTGTGCTCTAGGAGCCGCACGACAGGCAGGCGTCGCGGTTGGTGAGGGAGCAGACCATGGCCTGCCGGGCCGACTCTGCTGCAGCTGCCAGCTCCGCCTCGCTCCCGCTCTCAACGGTGAACTTGATTGCGTCTGCGGCGGCGCGGGTGCGCAGGTAGTACATCCCTGTTTTGAGGCCACGCCGCCAGGCGTGGAAGTGGAGGGAGGTGAGCTTGCCCGCGTTGGCATCGCTCATGTGGATGTTCACGCTCTGGCTCTGGTCGATGTACGCTCCCCGGTCCGCGGCCATGTCCACAATGGTGCGCTGCTTGATCTCCCACACCGTCTTGTAGATCTCCCTGAGCGCGCTCGGGATGCCGGGCAGCGAAGCAACGCTGCCGTTTGCGGCGATGAGCTGGTTCTTGAGCGCGGGGCTCCAAAGTCCCAGAGTAACCAAGTCGCTCAGCAGGTGCTGGTTGACCACCACAAACTCTCCGGAGAGAACGCGGCGGGCGTATATGTTGCTGGTGTACGGCTCAAAGCACTCGTTAAAGCCAAGGATTTGACTGGTGGAGGCTGTGGGCATCGGGGCAACCAGCAGGCTGTTTCGCACGCCGTGCTGCGCGATGCGGGCGCGCAGGCCCGCCCAGTCGTGGCGGGTGCCGGAGGGGCTCTGGGTGATGCCCCACATGTCCTGCTGCAACACCCCCCGGCTCACAGGGCTGCCCGCATAGGTCTGGTAGGGACCGTCGCGCTCCGCGATGCTGCAGCTCTGGTCCAGCGCCGCGAAGTAAAGCGTCTCGAAGATCTCCTGGTTCAGCTTGGCAGCCTCAGGGGAGTCGAATGGCAGTCCGAGGAGGATGAAGACATCCGCCAGCCCCTGCACCCCCAGGCCAACCGGGCGATGTCGCATGTTGCTCTTACGAGCCTCGGGCACGGGGTAGTGGTTCACGTCGATGACCTTGTTTAAATTGCGCGTGGCGTGGCGGGTCACCTCTGCCAGCGCAGCGTGATCGAAGCGCCGAGTCGAAGAGCCCAGCGAGCCCAGCATCGTAGCGTCCGCAACGCTGTCCACCACGAAGCGGGGTAGGGCGAGGGAGGCAAGGTTGCAGACCGCCACCTCGTCTGCAGATGTGTACTCCACAATTTCGGTGCAGAGGTTGGAAGACTTGATGGTGCCCAGGTTCTGCTGGTTGCTCTTGCTGTTGCAGGCGTCCTTGTACAGCATGTACGGGTTGCCTGTCTCCATCTGAGCCTCCAAAATAGCGAACCAGAGACTCTGGGCGGGCACCGTGCGCTTGCCCTTGCGGGCAGCCTCGTAGCCCTCGTACAGCTCCTCGAACTTCGGGCCCCACGCGTCCGCCAGGCCAGGACACTCGTTGGGGCACATGAGCGTCCAGCTCCCGCCAGCCTCCACGCGCTTCATGAACAGGTCCGGGATCCACAGGCCGTAGAAGAGGTCGCGCGCGCGAGCCTCCTCCTTGCCGGTGTTCTTGCGAGCCTCCAGGAAGTCGAAGATGTCCGCGTGCCAAGGCTCCAGATAAATGGCGAAGGCGCCTGGCGAAGCGGAGCACGCGTGAGCGCACAGGAGCCGAAGTAGAGGAACAGTGCATACGCACCCTTGCGCTTCCCACCCCCCTGGTCCACGTAGCGAGCCGTGTTGTTAAAGACGCGCAGCATCGGCAGAATGCCGTTGCTGGTGCCGTTGGTGCCCCTGATGTAGCTGGATGTCGCACGGATGTTGTGGATGCTCAGCCCAATACCACCCGCGCACTTACTGATAACTGCACATTGCTTGAGCGTGTCGTAAATTCCCTCAATGCTATCGTCCTTCATGGTCAGCAGGAAACAGCTGCTCAACTGCGGGCGGGGCGTGCCGGCGTTGAACAGTGTCGGCGAGGCGTGCGTGAACAGCCGCCGGGACAGCGCGTCATACGTGCTCAATGCGCTCGCAACATCGGCGCCGTGGATGCCCAGAGACACGCGCATCAGCAGGTGCGAAGGCCGCTCCACGATGCGGCCGTCAATGCGCAGGAGGTACGAACGCTCTAGCGTCTTGAACCCGAAGTAGTTGTAGTCCATATCCCGCTCGTACATCATGGCCCCATCAATGGTGGAGGAATGAGACTGCACAACAGCGTTGAGCTCATCACTGACAAGCGGGGCCCACTCCCCGTTTGCGGGGTTGACGTAAGCGTGCAGCAGCTTGACGCTGCGTGGAGGCGAGGGAGCGAGTGAGGAGTGGCACTAACAACTTTTTGTGAGCCTCAGAGCGTGAAGGCGGGGCGGGAACTAGGAGGGAGGGCCACGCACGTCTCGACAAAGGAGTCGCTGGTGCTCTTGTGCAAGTTGGAGACCGCGATGCGTGCAGCCAGCGTGGCGTAGTGCGGGTGAGAGGATGTCAAACTTGCGGCCGTCTCGGCAGCAAGCTCGTCCAGCTCCCTCGTTGTGCAGCCCTTGTATACGCCTGCGGCTACCTTCTGCGCCACCACCACGGGATCGCAGAAGGAGGAGAGGCCGTGGGCAAGGCTTTGCAGCGCGCCCGATGTCAGCACAGTGGAGGTTGGCGGCTGCCCGCACGCTCGCTGCCCGCACGCACTCACCGCTGGATGCGAACCGTGATCTTGTCGAAGCTCACCGCTTCAGAACTCCCGTCTCGCTTGACGACGAACATCGGGCACGTGTGGATTGGCGCTGCCGCCAGCCTTAAAAAGGCAAGCGGAGGTGGAACGGAGTTGTCGGTTTTGACAGTTCCTTCGTCTTCACCTGCTGCTTCACGGACTCACCATCCAGCATCTAATTCTATTCATTTGTTGACACCACCTGGGCTCTCCCTCGGCATGCGCGTGAGCAGCGGCGGCAGATAACGTCAGACATGGGTCTTTTCACGCGCACGCGCACGGCGCCAGAACTGGTGCTTAAATGCTGCAACTCCTACGAGGAGCTGGCGCGCTCGCCCAACCAGTCGGTGCGAGCAGCCTCTGGCGCTCCGGCACTCTGCGGCACTGAGACGTGTGCAGGCAATTGACCACATCGTGAAGTACGTGGGTGAGATGAAGGGAATGCTGTATGGTGAAGCGGGTGAGAAGGCGCCCAAGGAGAGCGATAGCCGCACGCTGGCGGTGGAGGCTGCCAAGAGCAAGCTGCTGCTGCACATGTCCACCCAGTTGGCGCCGCTGGGCTTCGAGGTGTGCTTGCGTGAGGCGAGCAAGCGTGCCTCCCTCGCTTGCCCTCTCACGCCCGCCCAGACTCGCAAGGACGTGGCCGCCGTCTTCAGCGGCCTCGTGCGCTGCACGGTGGACGGGCGGCAGCCGTGCGTGGGCTACCTTGCGGCGCACCAGGAAGTGCTGCTGCAATTAGCGAGAGGGTGCGCGGGGCGACACTCCATGGCCCGTCACTAACGCACCGCGCCCAGCTATGACAAGGCGGAGACGGCGCTCATCACGGGAAGCATGCTGCGTGAAGCGCTGAAGCACCCGGCGTTTGCGCAGTGCGTGGCTGGCGTTGCGTGCGCGCTCCCAGTCGCCCACTGGCTGACAAACCTGTGTGGCAGGTACCTGCTGTCATCACCCGTGTTCTACGAGTTGCTGGCCTTCACGGACGTGCAGACCTTCGAGGTGGCCTCGGACGCCTTCCTCACCTTCAAGGAGCTCTTGACCCGTCACGCGGGCCTCGCCTCTGCCTTCCTCCTCCTGCACTCGGACGCCTTTTTCAAGGCGTACAACAACACGCTGCTGGCAAGCACCAACTACGTGACGCGACGCCAGAGCCTGAAGGCGCGCAGCCGCTTTGCGTGTGCGCAGGACCCACCGTTTTCTTTGCTGACGTGCCTCGCTCGTCCAGCTGCTGGGCGAGTTGCTGCTCACCTCCGGCAACGTGGAGGTGATGATGCGTTACATCGGGGAGGTGACGCACCTGATGCTGGTCATGACGCTGCTGCGCGACCCCTCGCGCTCCATCCAGTTCGAGGCGTTCCACATCTTCAAGGTGTTTGTGGCCAACCCCAACAAGCCAGCCCCAGTGCTGGACATCCTGGGCAAGAACGCGGACCGACTGCTGCGCTTCCTCTCCGACTTTCAGAGCGACCGCGAGGACGAGGAGTTCAGCTCAGAAAAGGCGGTCCTTTGCCGAGTGCTGCGCGAGATCCAGGCGTCTTCAGCAGTCTAGGCTGGCAACGCGCTGGACAGTGCGATCCACGGTTTGACGACCATGCACCCAATGCGCCCGAGGGCGAACTGATGAACGGATCAGCCAAACCCAAACCAAACCTCGCTGTCTGTCCTGTGCAGCGAGCGCGGGCAACCCTAAAAGGGGCTGGCTTGAGCGGCCCGTATTGCGGGAGATTTGTGCATGCAATTTAACCCGGCTTCGTAGTACGCCCGATTCGCCGGTACGGACCGCCGAAACGCAGCGCTCTTCGTGTGACGCGTGCTGCGCGATGCAGGCGAGGGCGTCGCCTCTTGCACTGACGGTGCTGAGGCAGCAGCACCTCGATGCTCGCGCAAGTGCGCAGCCTCTGACGAGGCGCGTGCGCCCAGCGACCCCGGCGCGTGCCGCTGGGACGCGGGCAAGATTGACGCTTTTGCGACGGAGCTCACCTGGTGCGTGCTCTGCCTGCGCGTTTTGCCGCCAACTCGCTCACCTCCTCCGGCGCGGTGGCCTCCGTCGCAGCTCGCGCGGCCCGTGTGGGTCCCTCGTGCGCGCTGGCGGTGGAGAGTGCGGTACGATCGCCCCTCCGCAGCGCGGCGTTTGGGGAGCCGTCATGAACCTCTGACAGCGTGTCTGCCTTAGGCGCCTCCCAGCGCCGCGCCGCACAGCGTGCTGCACTACTTCCGGCACCCTGGGCTGTCTGATGCGAAGGCGACGGCGCTGGTGCAGAAGGCGCGTGCAGGAGGGGCGACCCGTCTTCCCGCCCTCCACTCTCAGACGTACCTCAAACACACAGGTCCAGCAGAAGGTGGCCGCCGGCGTGCAGGCCCTGCAGACTGAGCTGGTGCGACCCGCGTGCGCGGCGACTGCAGTCCACACGCGTCCGTCAGCGCGCTCACCCGTCTGCCGGCGCTCCTCTCAGTGCTTCAACGTCGCCGTCACCGAGCCCCTCACTCCCGCAGAGGAGCAGACCCTGCGCTGGTGCGTGCCTCGCTCACGCCACGCCGCCCGGCTGCTCTGAACCGCCGGCCCCTCCCCAGGCTGCTCAGCGAGACGTACGAGCCCGATCAGCTGACGGCTGCCAGCATCCTGACCGCCTCCGCCTCCGCCTCGCTGGTTGAGGCGCGCCGAGCGGTCACACGCGCCCTGTGCACTGGCGCTGTGCTGAGGCGCGCGTGTGCCAGGTTGGGCCTCGTCTCAACTTTTCAACCGCCTGGAGCGCAAACGCAGTCTCCATCTTCCACTCCTGCGGCCTCACCAAGATCACGCGCGCCGAGTGCTCCCGTCGCTTCCTCTTGCAGGGCAGCGCGCTGAGTGAGGAGCAGGCTGCCAAGTTCGCGGCGCTGGTATGCTGGCGGCTCACCTCTTGCGAGTGCACAGCTGAGGCGCGCATCCGCCCCCGCCCCCTCTCAGGTGCACGACCGCATGACGGAATGCGTGTACCCTTCTGCGCTGAAGTCCTTCACCTTGGACAAGGCCCCCCAGCCTGTCTTTACCATCCCTCTGCTCTCCAACGGCCGCGCAGCGCTGGAGAAGATCAACAAGGCGCGCGAGGCTACAGCGTAGCGCGTAGCGCGTGGCGCGTGGCGCGTGCGCGCTGACTGGTTGTACCCCACAGGAGATGGGTCTGGCGTTCGACGAGTGGGACTTGAACTACTACACCCAGCTGTTCAAGGATGACCTGGGTCGCGACCCCACCAACGTGGAGCTGTTCGACATTGCGCAGAGCAACAGCGAACACAGCCGCCACTGGTTCTTCAACGGGGCGCTGACGGTGGACGGCGTCGCCTGCCCGGACACGCTGTTCAAGATGGTCAAAGCTACGCTGGCGGCGTCGCCCCACAATAGCGTCATCGGGTTTTCCGACAACTCGTCAGCCATCCGAGGCACAGATGTGCTGGCGCTGCGCCCCCTCACGCCTGGACAGCCCAGCCCGCTGGCACCCACCCTGCGCTCGCTGGACCTCCTGTTCACTGCGGAGACGCACAACTTCCCCTGCGCAGTGGCGCCCTACCCTGGCGCAGAGACGGGCACGGGCGGCCGCATCCGAGACACACACGCCACCGGCATCGGCTCCCTGGTGGTCGCAGCCACAGCCGGCTACTGCGTGGGAAATCTGCAGCTGGACGGAGAGCCGCTGCCTCACGAGGACCCGGGGTTCAGCTACCCCGCCAACCTGGCGCACCCGAGCCAGATCATCATCGACGCCAGCAACGGCGCCTCGGACTACGGCAACAAGTTCGGGGAGCCCCTCATCCAGGGCTTCTGCCGCTCCTTCGGCCTGCGCCTGCCGGACGGCGAGCGTCGCGAGTGGCTGAAGCCGATCATGTTCAGCGGCGGCCTGGGACAGATTGACCACTCCCACCTGCGCAAGCAGGAGGCTGAGCAGGGCATGCTGGTCGTCAAGCTTGGCGGCCCCGCCTACCGCATCGGCCTTGGCGGCGGCGCCGCCAGCAGCATGACGAGCGGCAGCAACGACGCTGACCTGGACTTCAATGCCGTGCAGCGCGGCGACGCGGAGATGGCGCACAAGTTGAACCGGGTGGTGCGCGCGTGCGTGGAGCTGGGCGACGGCAACCCCATCCTCTCCATCCACGACCAGGGTGCCGGCGGCAACTGCAACGTGGTCAAGGAGATCATCTACCCCGGGGGTGGGGAGATCAATATCCGTGCCATCCAGCTGGGTGATGCCACCATGAGCGTGCTGGACATTTGGGGCGCAGAGTACCAGGAGAATGACGCGCTGCTTATTGCACCCGAGAGCGAGGCCTCGCTTCGCTCAATCTGCGAGCGGGAGCGCTGCCCCATGAGCGTCATCGGCGCGGTTGGCAACACGGGACGCATCGTGCTGGTGGACCCGACTGCCCCAGCCGGTTCGCCGGTGCCGGAGGACCTGCAGCTAGACAAGGTGTTGGGCTCGCTGCCGCAGAAGCAGTACGACCTGCAGCGCATGCCCCGCCAGGGCCAGCCCCTGGCGCTCCCCAAAGACCTGACGGCCTCCGAGGCGCTGGGCCGCGTTCTGCGCCTCCTGTCCGTCGGCTCCAAGCGCTTTCTCACCTCCAAGGTTGACCGCTCCGTCACCGGCCTCGTGGCGCGCCAGCAGTGCGTGGGCCCGCTGCATCTGCCGCTGGCGGACGTGGCTGTGATTGCGCAGGGGTATGAGGGCCTCAGCGGCGCCGCAACTGCAGTCGGCGAGCAGCCCATCAAGGGCCTGCTCAACCCGGCCGCCATGGCCCGCCTGGCGCTGGGCGAGGCGCTGACCAACCTGGTGTGGGCGCGCGTGTCTGCGCTGAGCGACGTCAAGGCTTCGGGCAACTGGATGTACGCCGCAAAGCTGCCTGGCGAGGGGGCGAACCTCTTCGACGCCTGCGTGGCGCTGCGGGACTCCATGATTGCGCTGGGCGTCGCCATCGACGGCGGCAAGGACAGCCTGTCCATGGCGGCTGCGGCTGGCGGCGAGACGGTCAAGGCGCCCGGCGCGCTTGTGGTTTCCCTCTACGCAGCCTGCCCCGACATCACAGCCACGGTGACGCCCGACCTGAAGCGCACCGACGGCGTGCTGCTGCACGTGGACCTGACGTGCGGCAAGCGGCGGCTGGGCGGCTCGGCGCTGGCGCACGCTTTTGGGCAGCTGGGCGACGAGACGCCCGACCTGGACGACCTGCCCCTCTTCAAGCGCGCCTTCGAGGTCACGCAGCGCCTGATCGCCGCCAAGGTGCTGCTCAGTGGGCACGACGTGTCTGACGGCGGGCTGGTGACGTGCTGCCTGGAGATGGCGTTTGCGGGGAACACGGGGCTTGACGTGCAGCTGCCCGAGCCCGCCGTGGGTGGCCAGCTGGCTGCGCTCTTTGCGGAGGAGCTGGGGCTGGTGGTGGAGGTGGCGCCGGAGGACGAGGCCGCCGTTCGGGCTGCATACACGGCTGCAAGCGTGCCGGTGGTCACCCTGGGCCGCGCCACCGCCGACGGCCGCGTCAGCGTGCGCGTGGGCGCCGCGCAGGTGCTCTCCGCGCCCACGGCGCAGCTACGCGACGTGTGGGAGGAGACTGCGTTCCGCCTGGAGCGCCGACAGTCTTCGCCCGACACGGTTGCAGAGGAGCAGGCGGGCCTCGCCTCCCGCACAGCCCCCACCTGGCACCTCCCCTACGCCCCAGCGCCCGCGCCGCCAGCGCAGATGCGGCGCCATCGCGTTGCCGTGCTGCGCGAGGAGGGCACCAACGGGGACCGGGAGATGGCCGCTGTGCTGCACGCAGCTGGCTTTGAGCCCTGGGACGTCACCATGTCCGACCTTCTCACTGGCCGCGCGCACCTGCCCTCCTTTCGGGGCCTCATATTCGCGGGCGGGTTCTCGTACGCGGACGTGCTGGACAGCGCCAAAGGGTGGGCGGGCTCCATTCGCTTCAACTCGGCTCTGTGGGCGCAGTTCCAGGCCTTCTACGCGCGCCCGGACAGCTTCTCCCTGGGCGTCTGCAACGGTTGCCAGCTCATGGCGCTGCTGGGCTGGGTGCCCGGCACCGGCGCGCCGGGCGCCCCGCTGCTGCCGTCGCACCAGCAGCCGCGCTTTGTGCGCAACTCCTCTGGCCGCTTCGAGTCCCGCTTCGTCACTGTCAAGGTCATGCCCGGCTCCCCTGCCATCATGTTGCGCGGCATGGAGGGCCTGCAGGTGGGCGTGTGGTCTGCCCACGGAGAGGGGCGGGTGCTCTTCCCCGACGCCACGGTGCAGCAGAGCATCATGGCTGGCTCGCAAGCGCCGCTCCGCTTTGTGGACGACCACGGCCACCCCACGGCCGCCTACCCTTTCAACCCCAACGGCTCCGCCGACGGCGTGGCGGCGCTGTGCAGCCCCAACGGGCGCCACCTGGCGATGATGCCCCACCCCGAGCGCGCCTTCCTCAACTGGCAGCTGCCCTGGGTGCCGCCCGCGTGCCAAGCACAGCTGCCGCGCGAGGGCTACTCGCCGTGGCTGAAGCTGTTCCAGAACGCGCACGACTGGTGCAGCGAGGTGTGAGGGTAGGTGTCGTGTTTTTCACTCATCATTGCGGCAGCGTCACCAGGCTGTCGCGCATCAGCCGGAACTCGTCGTCAGGCGCAGAGCTGCCGCCGATGCAGAAGAGCGCGTACAGGCGCGACCCGTCGCAGGTGACCGATACATAGACTGCCTCGCCTCCCGTGACTATGTCAAAGTCCACATAGTCTTGCCCGCCCTTCACTTTGTCCGTCACTTTCACTTCGTCCGCGAAGGAGAGCGCGTCCTGGATGGCGCTGTCTGAAAGCGCCAGGTCGCTGATGATGCCCGCCCGGTCCTCCTTGAGACGCGCGTAGCTGGGCCCCAGGAAGCTGGTGGAGTAGATCTGCTGCCCCTTCTTCGGGCCGGCGAAAGAGGCGTCCGTGCCGTTCACTGCCTTGCGCGTCTTGCTCACAATCTCAGCCTTCCACGCGCTCGGGTACAGGAACGAGTACTTGTAGTTCTCATCGGTACCTCCGTAGCCGCCATAGGAGCTGCTGGACGTAGCGCGTCCGAAGTAGCGCGTGTAGCCTTTTGGAACCGCGTCTGCGTCTGCGTGTAGCGCCTCAGAGCAGTGGGTGACAAGGCGATCGTGCAGGGCGCACCCCCCGCTGGCGCTGCAGGAGCCGAGAGCGGCGCGCTCTCCTCTTCTTGCTCAGCACGCGCGATGGCTGGCAATAAAAAAGCTCCGGAGCCGAACAGCAGCGAGCTGGCCAGGCGGCGAGACAGAGTGGTGCAGTGCGCTGCCACCTCACGGGAAACGCCCACGCCCGGCGCATCGCTACCCGCGCACGCGCGGCAGACCTGCAGCGCGCCACGCGGCCGGCAGTCGCTCTTGTGGCGCGGCGAAGGACGGCGAGCGCCCAAGTGCGCTGCTGCGTGCACAGCGCCCTGAATGATAAGGCAAGTCATGCTGGAGCCTGCAAGCAAGGCTGGTGTAGGAGAGCCAGGGGCGCGTGATTGACGTCGACGGACGATTCGGACGTAAGTTGTTGTTGCCGCCTGGTCAGCTCGTGCCGCTGGTCCAAAAATCGCTGATCTGGTCTTGCAGACGCGCCCATCGCCTGCGCTGTGCTTTAGACGCGTGCAGCACCTCGCGTGTGCCACGATAAAAATGCGATAGCTGCTGCGGCCCGGGAGCGCCCGCTCGTCTGTTTGCATGTTGAGAAGGACCTGAGGCCGCTGCCTCCTCAGGCCGGCTGGGCCTCGCCTCGCCTCGCCTCGCCGTGCCGCCGTGAGCCATGCGCGCCCGGCCCAGGGCTGGTGCGCTGCACTGGAGCATGCTGCTGCTCGCGGCGCTACCCCTCTCGCTGGCCCTGCTCGCGCTGTTTCTCCAGCTCCGCTCGGCCACGCAGCAGCTGGAGCTGCGAGGACGCGGCGCTGAAGAGCTGCGTGTGTTGCTTGCACCGCCATCCATTGGGTGCGTTCTGGCGGTGCTCCCAACGCCGCAACCTCTGACAGCGTGCGTCCACACAGCACCGGGAAACTGGAGGAGGAGGCCGGCGTGGGGGAGCAGCACGCCAAGATCGGGGCCGGCCTGGCCGCTCTGGCCAGCGCTCCACGGCCGCCTGGCAACGCCTCCAAGATCCTGATTGCCTCCACCACGGGCGACTCGCTGCGCCGCATCAAGCAGTGGCACCGATACCACCGCGCCATCGGCGTGCGGGTACGCCCCAGGTCTGTGTAGCCTGTGAACTGCCCTCTCACGCGCCCCGCAGCGCTTCTACCTCTTCGTGGAGGGCCGCGCCGCGTCTGCAGGCAGCGTGGCCGCGCTGCGCCGCCTGGACGGCGTGCGCGTCATTCTGCGCACGGAGGCGCTGGAGGAGGCACACGCGAGCAGTCGCATCTGGGGAGAGAAGTGGCTTGCTGCCTTCTTCGACAAGCCCTGCAACTACGAGCTTTTTGTGCGCCAGAACCTGAACTTGGAGACGAGTATCTCGGCGGCGCTGGTTGAGGGGGACATTGGGTGGATAGTGCACATAGACACTGACGAGCTGCTGCATCCGGGCGGCGTCGCCGACTACTCGCTGCAGACGCTGCTGGACAGCGTTCCTGAGGCGCTGGACACGCTTGTTTTCCCAAACTACGAGTCGGCGGTGGAGCGGGACGACGTGCTTGACCCGTTCCGGGAGGTGACGCTGTTCAAGCGAAACTTCGACCACGTGGTTCGCGAAACCTACTTCGCGCGCTACAAGGAGATGACGCGCGGCAACCCAAACTACTTCCTCGCCTACGGCAACGGCAAGGCTGCGGCGCGCATCGTGCCCGGGCTACGTCCCAACGGCGCTCACCGGTTCCACAACTACCTGCGCCCGCCCCACGAAGCCAAGGCGCTTGACGCGGCCGTGCTGCACTACACCTACGCGCGCTTCCAGGACGTGCGGTCTCGGCGGGGGCGCTGCAGCTGCGGCAGCAGCGAGGAGGAAGTTGCCAAGTGCTTCATCCTCGAGTTTGACCGCTGGGTCTTCCGCAAGGCTTCCCAGGAGGCTGACGACGCCAAGCTGCGCGACTGGTATCGCAGCCGCGTGGTGTGGACAGACCGGGCCTTCATCCGCACGCAGCTGGCCAACGGGTTGTTTGACCGCCTCCACGCCCCGGCGCTGCTCATCGCCGCGCTGGACGCCGGCGCGGCGAGGGAAGACGAGCGAGACCTGGCGGCGCAGCGGGAGGCTGACGGCGGGGACGCAGAGGCGGAGGAGTGAGCAGCAGCGGTCTATGACACCACGGCACTGGCGCGCTCCATTGCCGCCTGCTTGACTGCCACGGCTGCCAGCTGCGCCTGCAGCTGCTCCACCGCCTCGCGCGCCTTGGCGACCACTGCCGGGGGAGCCTTGTCGGCGAAGGACGGGTTGGAGAGGCGCGCGGTGGCAACGCCCAGCTCCGCCTGCAGCTTGGCCGCCTGCTTGCCCAGCCGCGCCAGCTCCTTGGCGGGCTCCAGCAGCCCCGCCACGGGCAGCAGCACCTGCAGGCCGTCAGCCAGCAGCAGCGTCACCGCGTCGTCGGGTGAGCCCGCCTCTGCGGGCGGGGCCGCCTCAAAGCGCACAGCCCCGGGCTCCAGGCGCGCCAGGGAGGACAGCACCGCCGCCTCGCCCTGCAGTGCTGCGCGCAACGCCGCGTCTGTGACAATGAAGATTGCTGGCACGCGCCGAGCCGGCTCAACCGCGTACTCGGCACGCGCGTTGCGGATGGCGCGCACAACCTCGCGCAGCGTCTCGAAGTGCTGTAGCGTCAGTGCGTCGGTGGGCGCGCCAGGCTGCGGCGCCTGAGCGGCGATGAGGGCGTGGCCGCGATGCGGGAGCGCCTGCCACAGCTCCTCAGTGATGTAGGGCATGAAGGGGTGCGCCAACCGCAGCGTGCGGTCAAGCACGTAGACCAGCACCGCGCGCGTGGTGTGCTGCGCGGCGGCGTTGTCAGAGTAGAGGCGCGTCTTGGCCGCCTCCAGGTACCAGTCCGCAAAGTCAGCCCAGAAAAAGTCAGCAACCCCGCGCCCAGCCTCGCCCAGGTCGCTGCGGCCGTGACACCCGTGCGTGCGCTCCACCAGCGCGTGAAGGCGCGACACGATCCAGCGCTCCGCCAGCGGCAGCGACGCCAACGCCTCTGCGCTGTCAAAGCTCGCATCTGCCAGCGCCGCCCGCTCCTCCGCAGGCAGAACCTCCAGGCTCAGCAGCACCAGCTTGCCCGCGTTCCACAGCTTGTTGGCCAGGTTGCGGCTCGACTCCAGCCGCTCCAATGAGAGGTTCAAGTCCTGGCCGGGCGTCGTGCCCGTGGCGAGCGTGAAGCGCAGCGCGTCTGCGCCCTGCGCGCCAACGATGTCCAGCGGGTCAACAACATTGCCCAGAGACTTGCTCATCTTGCGGCCCTTGTCGTCGCGCACGAGGCCGTGCAGAAAGACGGTGCTGCGGGAAAAAGGAAGGTGTCAGCAACGCTATTGCAACGGCTGCAGCGCACGCACTGGAAGGGGACTTTGCCGGTGAGGGCCATGCCGAGCATGACCATGCGCGCCACCCAGAAGAACAGGATGTCGTGCCCCGTCTCCATCACCTGCGTCGGGTAGAACGCCTCCAGCTGGGGTGTCTGCTCCGGCCAGCCCAGCGTGCTGAAGGGCCACAGCCCAGAGGAGAACCAGGTGTCCAGCACATCGCTCTCCTGCACCAGCGCCACGGCGGGGCCGTAGCGTTCCCGTGCCAGCGACGCAGCCTCGCGCTCGTCGTGCGCAACCACGTAGCGCTCGCTCGCCCCCTTGCCGCCCTCCGCCGTCGCGGCGGCGGCGGCGGCGGCGCTGTCGTGGACGTACCAGACGGGAATGCGGTGACCCCACCACAGCTGGCGTGACACGCACCAGTCCTGGATGCCGGCCAGCCACCCCCCATAGGTCTTTTCAAAGCGAGCCGGGATGATGCGCACCTCGCCGCGCTCCATCGCAGCGAGGGCTGTGCGCACAGAACGCGTCTCAGCGTGCGACCGTGGCCGTGTGGGTGCTAAGACGCACCCGGCGCAGCCAGAGACTCCATCTTCACAAACCACTGCTCACTCACCAGCGGCTCGATGATCTGGCGCGCGCAGGCGTGAGCGCGCGATGACAGCGGCAGGGCGCATCAAGCACGCGCCTCGCCGCCGCGTTGGCTGCGCGGCACTCGCAGCGTGTGCGGCTCCTCCTTGATTGCGAGCCCGGCAGCCTGCATGTCAGCCTGCGCGCGCACCAGGTGAGCCAAAGCAGCGCGCATCGGATGCGATGCGCACGCACCCAGAGCCTCTTGCGGCACTCTGCGCGGTCCAGGCCAGCATAGGCACCTGCAAGCACAAACAGCCTCAGCGCTGGGGCTGCGCAGCTGGTTAGCGGCGGCGCACCCGCAGCCGCGTTCATGGAGCCATCCTTGTTCATGGTGTTGATGATGGGCAGGCCGCGGCGCTTTCCAATCTGATAGTCGTTTGGGTCGTGGCCGGGCGTGATCTGCGACACGTGTGAGCTGTGGCGCGTAAATTGTGCGTGCGCATGCGAAACGCACCTTGAGCACGCCGGTTCCGAACTCTCGGTCAACGTAGTCATCTGCGATGAGGGGCACGGTGCGTCCCCCCCCAAAGGGCACCTCCAACTGGCGCCCCACCAGGTGCGCGTAACGAGCATCCTCCGGATGCACTGCCACGGCCGTGTCGCCCAGGATGGTCTCCGGGCGGGTGGTTGCGACAGGAAGGAAGTCGTCAGGGCCACCCCCAGCTAGCGGGTAGCGGAAGTGGAACAGCGTCCCGGGCTCGTCGCTGTACTCAACCTCCAGGTCAGACACCGCCGTCTGCAGCTGCGGCGCCCAATTGACCAGGTAGCTGCCGCGGTAGACCAGCCCTCGCGCGTGCAGCTCACAGAAGGCGTGCACCACCGACGCGCTCATCCCTTCGTCCAATGTGAACCGCTCGCGGCTCCAGTCGCACGAGGCGCCCAGGCGGCGGATTTGATGCCCGATGCGGCTCCCGTACTTCTCCTGAGGCCACCAAGCGAGTCAGCGGACCCGCCCAACAGGCTGCACGCGCCACCCGCGCGCCTTCCACTGCCACACGCGCTCCAGGAACGCCTCGCGGCCCAGCTGCTGGCGAGAGGTGCCCTCTTGAGCAAGCAGCCGCTCCACCACCAGCTGAGTGGCGATGCCTGCGTGGTCCGTCCCTGGCGCGCAGCACGGCTCAGCAAACGCACAACAGCGTCGCGGCGCACGCACCAGGCACCCAGAGCGTGCGCCGGCCGTTCATGCGTGCCCAGCGGATCATGATGTCCTGCACCGTCACAAACATGGCGTGGCCCATGTGCAGCGCGCCCGTCACGTTGGGCGGCGGCATGGAGATGACAAAGGGCTCGCCGTGGCCCTGGGGCTGGAAGTAGCCCGACTGCTCCCACCTGCGCTGCGGGTGAGCAGCAGCAAGGCAAGGCGTGGGCAAGACACGCGCCAGGTGTACAGCCGCTCTTCCGTGGCTGCGTGGTCAAAGTTCTTGGGCAGCTCATCCGCGCGCAGGCCGGGCGAGAGCGGGCCTGCGTGCGTGTACGTGAGTGGCAAGTGGAGACGATGAGCTGAGCCCTGCGCACCCTCAGCTTCGCTCACAGCTCTGTGCAGCCGCGCGGTGCGGCCCACGACTGGCCAGCCTGCGCTCGCGCGGCGCAGCAGCGCCAGGGGCCTGCGGCTGTGCGGAGTCTGCGCTCTCGCAAGCGGGGCGCGGCCCACGCCCCGCGCCAGGCACAGGCGCGCGGCGCAGCGCACGCGCAGCATAAGCGGCCGTAGGCAGCGGTTATCGCACATCGTACGGCTATACGGATACGGCGGCAAATCGATGACGTCACTGTGTCAGAGTTGCCCCCGCGTTGCCTGTCAAGATGATGCGTCGTCTGCTGTGCAGGCGCGGCTTTGCTGCCGCCGCAGAGGCGCCCCTGAAGGCGACGCTGTTTCCGGGCGACGGAGTGGGTCCAGAGATCGCAGCTGCTGTGACGCTGGTCCTGCGCACCGCGGGCGTCGCTGTGGAGTGGGACGAACAGGTTGTGAACCACGACAAGCCGGACCCGCGCACCAACAGCTTCATCACGCGCGAGAACCTGGACTCTGTGAAGGTGCGCCTCGCAGTGCAACAGAGGCACAGCGCTCGGGTCGTGACCTCCCCCACGCAGCGCAACGGGATCGGGCTGAAGGGCCCCATGATGACTCCCGTGGGCAAGGGCTTCCGCTCGCTGAACCTGACGCTGCGCAAGGAGCTGGACCTGTTTGCAAACGTGCGCCCCTGCATGTCCATCCCGGGCTACCCCACGCCCTACGAGAACGTGGACCTGGTGACTATCCGCGAGAACACGGAGGGGGAGTACTCGGGGCTGGAGCACGAGGTGGTGCCCGGCGTGGCGGAGAGCCTGAAGGCACGTGCGCGTGCTGTCTCTTGGGGAGCGGTTGTGACCCGCACTGCACCCTGGAGCTCACGCGCCGCGCCGCGCGCTGCTGCAGGTCATCACCCGCCCAGCCAGCCTGCGCGTGGCGGAGTACGCGTTCAAGGCGCGTGCGTGCGGCTTGTGCAGCGTGGCCAGGCGTCACGCGCGCCCGGTCCACACAGTACGCGGTTGACAACGGGCGGGAGCGCGTGACCGCGATTCACAAAGCCAACGTCATGAAGATGAGCGACGGCCTCTTCCTCACCTGCTGCCGCGAGATAGCAGGTGCGTGGTAGTGTACGCCCCTCTCGCGCCGCTCTCACGCGCCTTGCTATATCAGACAAGTACCCGGGCATCAAGTACGACGAGATGATCATCGACTCGGCGGTGATGCAGCTCATCAAAGACCCCGCGCAGTTCGACATGATGGTGATGCCCAACCTCTACGGCGACATCATCTCCGACCTCTGCGCCGGCCTCATCGGCGGCCTGGGCCTCACGCCCTCCGGCAACATCGGTGCGTCGTGCTTGCGTTGCACGCTCGCCGAGAGGCTGATGTAGCGCTCAGGGCTCAACGGGCTGGCCCTGATGGAGGCTGTGCACGGCACCGCGCCCGACATTGCGGGCCAGAACAAGGCGAACCCGACTGCACTGCTGCTGAGCGCGGTCATGATGCTGCGCCACCTGGGCAAAGTTGCGCAAGCAGACCGCATCCAGAAGGCGTGCCTGGACACCATCGCGGAGGGCAAGTACCGCACCGGAGACCTGGGCGGCACGGCCAGCACATCCGACTTCACCAAGGCGATCTGCGAGAAGCTGTAAACGCTGTGCAACAAACAAAAACAAGGTCGCTGGCGCGCTTGTGCACAGGAGGACCTTTGCAAGTTTTGATACTTTGTCCGCGTCGCCCAACGCATCCTCCGTTCCGTGTCATTGTGTGCAGCAGAGCAAGCAGAGTTCGAGCAGCGTGCATGCCTCCCTGGTGACTGCCGACCCGTGTGCGCAAGGCAGTTCTAGCGTCTACGGCAGCGCCCTGCGATGGCGGACATGAAGATGTCGGCCCCCAACGGGGTCAAGGTGTACAACGTTGCGGGCGGTAAGTCGCTGCCCGAGTGGCTGTCCGAGAAGAAGCGAGAGGCGCTGAGAAAGGACGAACAGTTCCGGCGACGCGTGGAGCTGATTCAGGCGCGCGGGCACGCACCAGGTGGATGTCGCTGCGTGGCCTGCTGCGCCTGCGGGCGTGACGTGCCCTACGGGAAGAGCACGCGTGACGTGTGGGCCGCCTGCTGACGGCTCGCCCTGTGCCGCCAGGAGCTGGAGTTTCCGGTCTCCTCCTCGCGCGTCAAGGTCTCAGCGGATGGCAACTTCCTGGTCGTGACGGGCATCCACCCGCCGCAGGCGCGTCAGCCGCCGCCCCGAGCCGCCATGCACTCCGTTGCGCCGCTCACTGCGGCACCGCAGGTGAAGGTGTATGAGCTGTCGCAGCTGGCGCTCAAGTTCGAGCGTCACCTGCTTTCCGAGGCGCGCCAGCGGCGGGTCGCGCGTTCGCGCTACAGCATGGCTGATTGGGCACTCGTGTGTGCCTCAGATAATCGACTTCCAGATCCTGACGGAGGACTACTCTAAGCTGGTGTTCGCCTGCGCCGACCGCAGCCTGGTCTTCCACGCAAAGTTCGGCGGCTACTTCTCCACGCGGCTGCCCAAGGCGCCCCGCTCCGTGGCCTACCACGCCCCCTCGGGCGACGTGCTGGCGGTGGGCTCCTCCAGCGACGTCTACCGGTGCGTGGTCCGCCAGTCATGCGCGGGGCTCGCGGCTCACGCGCCCGGCGCAGGCTGAACCTGGAGCTGGGGCGCTTCATGAGCCCACTGCCTTCTGGTTCGCCGGGACTCAACGTCGCCCGCGTCAGCCCCGCCCACGGCCTGCTGGCTGCTGGCGGTGAGGACGGGGCGCTGGAATGTTTCGACGTGCGCAGACCCGTCGCAGTGACGCGGCTGGAGAATGCTACCTCGGGCGGCGGCGGGGTCACCTGCCTGCGGTTTGACGGCAGTGGCACCACTGTTGCGCTAGGCTCGCAGGCTGGCAAGGTGCTGCTCTACGATTTGCGCTCCAGCCGCCCGCTGCTGGTCAAGGACCACAGGTACAGCACACCGATTGTTGACGTCAAGTGGCACAGCGGGCCCGACGAAAAGCGGCGCATCATCTCCTCTTGCGCCCGCTCCGTGAAGGTCTGGGACGCGGAGACGGGCACGCCCTTCACCTCTGTGGAGACCGAGTCGGACGTCACAGACACGTGCATTTGGCCGGGCAGTGGGCTGATCCTGATGGCCACCGAGGCGAAGCGCCTCGTGCCCTGCTTCGTGCCTGCGCTGGGCCCCGCGCCGCGCTGGTGCGCCTTCCTGGAGAACCTGACGGAGGAGATGGAAGAGCATGAGCAAACGGTGCTGTATGACGACTACCGCTTTGTGACGCGCGCAGACCTGGAGCGCCTGGGCCTGGGCAGCACCATCGGCACCGCGCTGCTTCGGCCCTATATGCACGGCTTCTTCATTGACAACCGGCTGTACGGCAAGGCTGCCGCGCTGGTGACGCCCTTCGACTACGCCAAGTTCCGGGCGGCCAAGGCGCAGGAGAAGCTGGAGGGCGAGCGCGGCAGCCGCATTGCCCGCCAGCGCAAGCTGCCCAAGGTGAACGCGGCGCTGGCTGCGCGCCTGGCCGCCACCGGGGAGTGCGACGCGGGCGACAGCGAGGGCGAGGAGGGCGGGGCTGAGGAGGAGGGTCAGGCTGGCGCCCACAAGGCGCCCAAGGCCGCCTCGCTGCTCACCGACCAGCGCTTCGCCGCGATGTTCAGCGACGCCGACTTTGAGGTTGACGAGATGGACGCAGAGTACCGGCAGCTGCACCCGCACGCGCCGCGCGCGCTGGTGCGCGAGCACTACGAGGAGGATGAGGATGAGGTGGGAGGAGGCGCAGAGCCCCGCATGTACGTCTCGCGTGGAGAGGAGGCCGCCGCAGCCTTTGCGGCGCGCAAGTCGCTGGCGGGCGTCAAGGCGAAGCCGATGGGCGAGCGACGCCACGAGAAGCCTACGGGTGGCGGTGCAAACGAGCGCAAGCGTGGCCGACAAGAGATGACCTTCGAGCTCAAAGGGGGGCGAACCGCCAAGGGCGGGCGCGGGCGCGGGCGGGACGGAGGAGGGCGCGGCAGAGGACGCGGCCGTGATTGAGCAAGCTTCTATAGACTAAATCAGTAAATCATCCGCCTCTCCTCGCCTCTCTTCCTCCCCCGCCTTGGCGTGCTGCACTGCTCCCTACCGCGCGGCCATGCTCAGCTGCTGCGCCCCGACAGGCGCTGGTGCTCTGCGTTCCCTGTTCTGCACGCGCACGCTCGAGAGCTGTGAAAGCCAGCCTAACGTGCAAGAAGCCGTTGCACTTATCTGTTGAATTGCACCACTGTAATATATTGGAAAGCTGGGTTGGCAAATAAGGCAGGTGCCTTATAATTCCAGGAGCTGATAACGCCTTATAATAAGCTTATAATGCGCCCGCCCAGCCCCTATAAGGCCTGTCAGCATGGCTGGCAAGCCTCTGTGCAGCG
>Ga0208951_1000387_pt1 | contig 20285 bp, 20 predicted proteins | sample GreLakmeMI27MSRF_FD_187702 | JGI IMG/M metagenome (GOLD analysis project Ga0208951, IMG submission 187702) | Freshwater lentic microbial communities from great Laurentian Lakes, MI, USA - Great Lakes metaG MI27MSRF (SPAdes) | ecosystem: Environmental > Aquatic > Freshwater > Lake | place: Great...
GGTCTTTCACGCTCGCCTTCCCATGCCTTCTGTCGTCTCCTTCACAGCCAAGCCGATGCTGGGCCGTGTCGCGCGCGCGGTTGCGCGCCGTGTGGCGGTTGCGCCCGTGGCTGCGCGGTGCGTGTCGGCGGCTGCGCGGCGCGGCGCGGCGCCGGCCCTTCGGCTGAGCAGCCCGGCGGCGGCTCGCGTGCCTCTCTGGGCTAGCTTCCGCACCGCCGCGGCGCTGGGCGAGCAGGCCGAGGCGCGCACGGAGCAGGACCGCTCCAACCAGCTGTTCGTGGGCAACCTGCCGTTCACTGTGGACGCGGCGCAGCTGGGTGGCCTCTTCACCGACTATGGCGTGCAGGACACCAAGATCGTCTACGACCAGCAGACCGGCCGCAGCAAGGGCATCGCCTTCATCACCTTCACCGACGCGGACCAGGCGTCCAAGGCGCAGGGGGCGCTGAACGGAGCGGTGCGAGGCTTCGCAGGGGCTTTCCGGCCGCCACGTCTCACGCCTCGCCCAGGAGCTGGGCGGTCGCAACATCCGCGTCGAGTCGCGCACGCCGCCCGGCGAGCGCCGCCCGTACGAGACCCGCGAGCCGCGCGCGCCGCGCGAGCGCCGGCCTCAGGTGCGAGGCTGCTGCCCTAATCCCCTCTCGCCCTGCGCGCGCCGCACAGCCGCGGCCGAGCCAGCCGCGCGCGGCAGTGGCATCTGCCTGGGCTGCGCCGTATGCGACCACCGCCCGTACGCCTCCCCAAGCCGAGGGTGCAACTGTAGCCGCCAGCCGCCGTGCGCGTGGGCGTCGCCTGTGGCACCGGCGCCACCGCGCCAGCAGTGGCTGCCCTTGCCTCGCCCTGCGTTTGCGCGCGCGCCGGCGCGTCCTGCTGACGCCCCGGCTCCTGTGTGCCTGTGCAGGCCAACGACGACCGCAAGCTCTTCGTAGGGAACCTGGCTTGGGCCGTGGACGGCCTGGACCTGGAGGACATCTTCAAGGAATTCGGCGTGGTGGAGAGCGCCCAGGTGATCAACGACCGCGAGACTGGTCGCAGCCGTGGCTTTGGATTCGTCATCATGGCCACCAAGGAGGAGTCGGCTGCGGCCGCTTCTGAGCTGAGCGGCGCCAACATCGACGGCCGCAAGATCATTGTGGAGTTTGCGTCCGAGAAGGCCAAGGAGGAGCGCTAAGCGAGACCAAAGTGCCATGATCACCCAAGCTGCGCGCTGAATTGCTGTAACAATCGAGCTTGCCACCAGAGCACCCGTGTGTGCGTGCATGTCGCCGCTGTCCTGTTCGTTCAAGTTCAAAGCGAGAGGTGGTGGTGGAAATGAAGAAACTTGCGTCTTCTCGCGCACTCTCATCCCTCGCCTAACGCGTGTATCCCGAGTTCGGTGGCCGCCTGCGCGAACAGCAAGGGCTCTCTGTGCTGTCATGTGACTACTCTCGGTGCTGCCTGCAGCATGCTGCGCCGGGGAACCGCCTGCTGCCTGCGTCAGAGCGCACAGGCTCTTCGCGTGAGCGGCACCCGCGCCTTCGCAGCCGCTCCGGACGCGGACGTGGTGGTCGTTGGCGGCGGGCACAACGGCCTGGTAAGCGCAGCGTACTTGGCTCGCTCTGGCCTTCGCGTGGTGGTGCTGGAGAAGCGCCACCTATTGGGCGGCTGCGCGGTGACGGAGGAGCTCATCCCCGGCTTCAAGTTCTCGCGCGCCTCCTACCTTGCTGGGCTCCTGAGACCGCAGCTCATCCAAGAGCTGCAGCTGCCTCCACACGGCTTCCAGTACCTGGCGCGCAGTCCCAGTAGCTTTACTCCCACGCTGCTGAACGGCCCTCACGGCGGCAAGTCGCTGATGATTGGCGGGGAGCATACGACGGCCTCCATCGCGCAGTTCAGCAGCGCAGACGCCGAGGCGTTTCCACGCTACGAGGAATTCCTCAACGCCTGCCGAGACGTCGTGCAGCCACTGCTGGACGGCCCGCCGCCGGACGTGACCCAGGGTGGGTGGCGAGAGCGGCTTGGCGCGAATCAACGCATGCAGAGGGCAGCGCTGGCGGCGCTGAGGCACCCGGCGGGCACGCTCCCGGGGCTGGCGGAGCTCTTCACGGCGCCAGCTGCGCACATTCTGGACCGCTGGTTCCAGTCAGACGTTCTGAAAGCGACGCTGGCCACGGATGCTGTCATCGGCGCCTTGACCAGCCCTAGATTGCCCGGCTCTGGCTACGTCTTACTGCACCATGTGATGGGTGAGGCGGCTGGTCAGCCTGGCGTGTGGGCATATGTCAGAGGGGGAATGGGCGCGCTGTCAGACTCAATTGCACGCTCCGCGCGTGCCGCAGGCGCTGAGCTGCGCACAGATGCGGACGTGGTTGAGATCACGGTCATGGATGGCGCCGCCACGGGCGTGCGTCTGGCTGACGGCTCCCTCATTGGCGCGAAAAGCGTGTTGGCGGCATGCACGCCCCGACGTGCCTTCCTGGAGCTTCTCAACGCGCCTCTGCCGGCGACCTTTGCGTCGCACATCGCCGCCGCGGACTACTCCTGCGGCGCCTTCAAGATCAACTTGGCCCTGAGCAGCCTGCCTTGCTTTGCCTGCCTGCCAAACAGCCCGGACGGGTCCCCAGGGCCGCAACACCGCGGCACTTCGCACTTCCAGGCATCCATGGCCGAGATTCACGACGCGTATTTGGACGCGTCCACCGGCGTGCCCGCCCGGCAGCCGGTAGTGGAAATGACCCTCCCCTCCTCACTGGACGACACCCTGGCTCCTCCGGGCTGCCACGTGGCTTCCCTGTTCGTGCAATTTGCGCCGTACCACCTCGCCGCCGGAAGCTGGGCAGATGCAGCCTTCAAGGTCGCCTTCGTGGAGCGGGTGCTGGACGTGGTGGAGCGTCACTGCCCGGGCTTCAAGCGTAGCATCGTGGCCATTGACGCGCTGTCCCCTCTGGACTTGGAGCGCGTGTTCGGTCTGCACGGGGGCAACATCTTTCACGGCGCGCTGGGGCTCCATCAGCTGGCGCACAACCGGCCCGCGCCGGGATTCGCCTCGCACCGCACGCCTGTGCGAGGGCTCTACCTGGCTGGGGCGGGTGCGCACCCCGGCGGAGGCGTGAGCGGCGCGCCGGGGCGCAACTGTGCGGCGGTTGTGTTATCAGACCTGGGAAGAGGCACTTGGTGGAAGCCGTGAGTGGGAAGGCGTGATGGTGTTGGGGACTAAAGTATGTTTGTCTGTCTGTCTGTCACTGTGGTTAATGTTACACGCATAAATGCGTCGTTACTCACTCCAACTGCCTGCCCTTCACTTCTTGGCGCGCCAGTTTTCGATCCAGCGGGCAGCTTCGGCTGCTTTGGGCGCCGGCGCCGGCGCAGCCTCGCCGCCGTTCTTGGAGCGCCAGCCGGCGATCCAGCTGGCTGCGGAGGCTGCGTTGGCGGCGGCGGTGGCGGCGGCGGCGCCAGCGGCGGGCTTCACGGCGGCTGCGGCGGCGGGGGGGACTGCGGGTGGCGCCTCACCGCCGAGGCCGGCGACGGGGCCCTTGTAGGTCGCTGCGGCCAAGGCGCCTCCCAGCAGCGCCAGGGCGCCCAGGAAATTGGTGAAGGTAGGGTAACGGGGCGCTGCTGCGGCGGCGGCGGGAGCGGGGGCGGGCGCCTTCTTGACTGCGGCCGCCTTGGGCGCAGGCTTCGCAGCGGCGGGCTTGGGAGCGACAGCCTTTGGCGCGGCAGCCTTTGGCGCGGCAGCCTTGGGCGCGGAAGGCGTGGAGGCGGCAGGCTTGGGGGCCTCCACCTTGGGCGCGGGCGGGGCGGGCGTGGGCGCTGCAGCCACGGGCGCGGGCGGGGGCGGGGCCGGAGCGGGTGCCGCAACCACAGCGGCGGGTGCCGGGGCGACAACCGCCACGGGCGCCACCTCCGCCTGCTTCACAACAGCCACCGCCGCCGGCGGCGCAGCCTTGACCGCCGCCGCGGGCGCGGGCTTGGCAGCGGCGGCTGCAGCGGCGGGCTTTGGCGCCGGCGCAGAGGGCGCGTCCGCCGGCAGCAGGTTCCCCACCGCGGCCAGGCCCACCACCAGGGCGCCCGCCACGCCCGCCGCGCTCAGCACGGTGCCCACGAAGCTGGAGGGCCCCTCGCGCCCCGGCAGCGACGCGGAGGGCACCCGGGGGCCAGACGACGCCTTGATCTTCACGGTGCCAGAGGAGGACGCCTTGGCGGCCTTGGGCTTGGAACCCGCCGCCGGCGGCGCGGAGAAGCTGGGCAGCTGGGGCAGGCTTACGTTGACGCTGCCGCCCGTCAGCCGAGACAGGGGGGAGGTCAGCGACTCGACACCGTTGCTCAGCACCAGCGCCAGCGCGCCCAGGCCGCCGGTGCCCAGCACGCCCAGAGCGAGCAGCGGCGCCAAGGTGCTGGAGACGGCAGACTCGGTCTGCGCACGGAAAAGGAGCCAAAAGGGACACGCGCGGCGTCAGAGAAGGGCGAGCGGGTGAAAGGAACACGATAACGCGCCTTGGTAACGCCCTTGATGGTCTGCACCTTGCCGGGCTGCAATGGTCACGTGGGTGGGAAGTGCGTGCGTGAGCCTCGCTTTGCGGCTCTCTGCGCCAGCTGACGAGCGCAGCAAGCGCGCCTTGAGCTTCAGCTCCGCCTTCTTGGCGCCCCCGAAGCTGGGCGCAGCGGCGGGCTTGGGTGCTGCCTTAGCAGGGGCGCTGAACGTCTTGGGAACCGGGACGGCACCAAACACCAGCGCGCCCTCCACAGACGCCACGCCCGCAGGCAGCGCAGCCTCGGCGGCGGGCGCGGTGAGAGAGACTGCGGGAGGGGACAGCGGGGGGCGCATCAGGGCCGCTGAGAGCCACCGCTAACCCTGTGTATATCTCAGCCCCTTGCGCTGCTGCCTGGGCGCCGCGTAGCCCCACCGCGGCGCGGCCCCGATCTGGGCGTGGTAGATGCGTGGGGCGGCGCGGGGGCCCGAAGCTTGCGTGTAAGCGGCCAGGGCACAGGGCGGATACTCAAGGGCCCGATCCGCGTCCCTCAACCTTTCACACCGCAGCGCGGCGCAGAGGCGCACCCGGTAGAGCCACCAGGGCAGCCGCGGCCACGCCCAGCAGCGCCTGAGACACCACGTCAGACTGCTTCTGTGCGCGCACAACCACCGCGCAGCGTGCGGACGACACGCGCGTGCGGCGGGCCGCACAGCCGCCCGCAGCGGCCGGGCGCAGCTGGTGGACGGAGAGGGAGGAGGTTGCGCAAGCCATGATTGGAGTGCGGGGGTGACGCGATGGAGATGGCAAGGCGATAGACGAATTGGCGATCTTCGATCTGCGCGTGCAGTATTTTGCGGAGTCACTTGCTCGCAGAACTGGTGCATGGTGGTGTCTGCGCGCACGCCAGGTTGGCGGTCTGCACCCAGCGCTCGCTGTCGTCGCTGTTGCTCTGCCTCCACCTCTGCTCCTCGAGAGGCTGTCGCAAAGCCTTTGGCTGAGGGACGGCCCCTCAGCGCGGCTCAGCTGCTGCGCTTCGAGCGCAAGGGCCACGTAGCCACACGCGGGCTGTTGAGCGCCTCTGAGCTGGCACCCGTCGTGCCGCTGCTGCAGGAGGCGCTCGAACAGGAGAGCCTGACCGCCTGGCGCCACCGCGTGAGCGTGCTGTGCCCTCCACACGTGGACGCACAGGCGTTGCGCAGCGTGGGCGAGGCGCGCAGGCTGCTGGAGCACCACGGGATCGACGCCGTGGGCTTCCTCCAGACATTCAACCTGCACCGGCGGCCCACCCGCGCAGGCGAGGCCGCAATGCAGCTGGTCGCCTCGCCCAGGCTGGGTGCCACCGCGGCGCAGCTGCTGGGCTGCCCTCGCGTGAGGGTGTACCAAAGCTGCGTGTTTGTCAAAGAGCCCGGCATGGCGGAAACCAACTGGCACAGCGACCTGGCCATGGTGCCCCTGGACACAAACGCGTTCGTTACAGTTTGGATGCCGCTGCGCAGCCTTGGGCCAGGGGACGCACAGCTGGCGTTTGCAAGCGGCAGTCACCGTGATTTCGCGCTTCCGTTTTGGCGCTCAGACGCCGCTATGTCAAGCGGCCTTGAGGGTCGGGGCTACGCGGTGGAGAGTTACCCCCCCCTGCAGCTCGGGGATGCAACGTGGCATCATGGCTGGGCGCTGCATAGCAGTCCGGGGCAGCCGGCTGGCTGCGCTCCCCGCGTCGCGCTCGCCGTGTCCTACTTCGCGGACGGCGCCAGACGCTTGCCTCCTGCACAGCAGCTGCGGCGGGAGCCCCACGGCGAAGACGCGGCTGGGTGGGAGGAGTGGCTGAAGGACGTTCCGCCGAGGGGGCTGGCGAGACACGCCGCGCTGCCGCTGGTGTACGGCACATAGAGCCGCAATGTTGAGAGCGCGAATGGACCAGAGGCCGTGCTCAAAAAGGTGCTCGAAAGGTGGACCGGTGCTGAGTGCTGACTCATCAGTCGACCCATCATCCGGCCCTCGTCGCCGGACTCCTGGCCCCGCGCCCATGAGCTCCAGCGAGCGCCCCCTCTGCGGCGTGGCATCCCTGAGCGCCGCGCAGCTGCGCTTCGCCATACTCGTGGTGGACGAGGCGCGCCCCGCCCCCGCGCCGCACCCCCCGGCCGCCATCGCCTGCACCCTTGCCCCGCCCGCGCCCGCCCGCGCCGGCCCGCCCGCGCCGGGCCCGCGTCCGCCTTCTCGCGCGGCGCGCGGCGCGGCGCGTCGCGGGCGCCCGCCTGACCGCCCCCGCCCCCGCGTGCCCTTTTTCCGCAGGCGCTCGAAGTGGTCGGCCCTGAGGAGCGCCAGTTTCCTGGGCGGGAGCGCCTCAACAAGGGGCTCGCCCAGAAGGGGCTGCACCGGCCCGGCGAGCCTGACCCATGGTGCGCAGAGGGAGGCGGCCGAAGCCCCCTGGGTCCGCATCTACCCTGCCCCGGCTCAGCCCGTCCGTTTCCAGGAAGCGCGGGGTGGCAATCTTGAAGATCTCCGGCCTGGTGAGCACCGCGCCCTCCTCCGGCACCTTCGTGGCGCACGAGGGCAACGTGGGCACGCTTCGGGAGGAGCTCTTTGCGGCGCTGCTGGTGCGTTGGTGCCTTGCGCGCATATCGCCCGCAGCAAAGCCTGTTTCTGCGCGCTGGAGCGCAGCATGGGCGCTGTGCGCACTCACTGGGGGCGCGTGTCCCCGGTTCACAGGCGAAGCCTCCCGAGGAAGTCGCAGAGGCTGAAGGCCTTGAATTCCCTACGCGCCCCTGGGTCCCCCCCGCCACTGCTCCCGCGCAGAAGCTCAAGGGCCGCGGCTCTGGCGTCTCCGCGCCCAGGCAGAGAGCGCTGGCGGCCCCTCCGAAACCAAAACCCCCGAGCGAGCGCATCGCCTCCCGCAACAACAACAACCCACCTCTAGCCGCCGCCGTAGAACCCACCCCCGAGCCGCCCTCCTCGCGCTCGCACGAGCAGGCGCCGGAGGGGGATGGTGAGGCGCGCGGCGGCGAGGCGCCTGGTGGGGTGCTCATCTCACGCGAGCGCGTGAATGCCGTCATGCACGCGGTCTGCACCTGTTTGGCGGCCGCCGCGTCGCCCGCTGCGCTGGCTGCGTGCGCTGAGGCTGGGGATGCATACGGCGGGACTTTGGAGCAGGGGAAGCTGGTGGGTTACGCACTGAGCTGCGACGCGGCGCGGGGCTCGCCTGGGGGCAAGCTGGACAGAGAGACGCTAGTTGCGGTGCTTCGCGCAGTGTCCAATCGGCGCGTGGGCGATCTGGTGATCCGCGCGGTGGAGGATGCGCACGTGCCGGGAATGCTTCGCTACTCGCTGCACGACGTTGGTGCCTACTCCGCAGCCGTAGCCGCTGCGGCAGCGGCGCCGCCCGAGGCGTCCCACGACGAGGCGGCCGCCGCGCGAGCGCTCATCGCTGTCGCGCGGTCTGCGAGCGGCACGGACGGGGCGGCGATGGGCGGCGGCGGCGCAGCGGAGGATGAGGAGGTTGCGGCATCTCCGCCGCCGCCGCAGGCGGCCCGCCCGGAGGGTCGCGGCATGCGCGTGGCCTCTGCGAAGCGTCAGCACAGCGCCATGCTGGCTGGCGGATCGGAGGGTGACGCTGGAGCAGAGCGACCAAAGAGGCGCTCAGGCACGCGCCCCTCCCAGGCGCAGCTTCGCCAGCTTCCGGCGGCGGCAACCGCGGCATCGGCCCCGCCTGCATCCGGGCCCGCGTTTTCTGCGCTGGCGGACGTGCAGGCTGCTCTGGGCGAGCTTCGAGCGGAGGCTGCGCGCGCCAACCGCGAGCTCGCGGCGCAGCTCGCCGCGCTGCGCCACGAGGCGCGCGCGCAGGTCGAGCGTCACGAGGCAACGCTGGCGGCGCTGGAGCGTCTGTCAGGCGAGCTGGGCGCCTCGCGACAGCGTCACGCGAGGATGCCGTCGCAGCCACGCACGCCGCTCATGCCCGGCGGCGGCGGCGGCGGCGGCGGCGGTGCCTCCGAGACCTCCCACCTCCAGGCGGAGCTCATCCAGCTGCGTGCCATGCTGGCGTCCCGCCACGCGGAGGAGGCGAGCACTCCCACCGCGGCAGCGCAGGCGGCGGCGGCGGCGCTGGGGCCGCGATGCCAGCCCACCACGCCCGCTGCGCTGACCATGGATGCAGAGGCTGCGGCGGTGGCAGTGGCGTCGCAGGTGCAGCTGCCGCTGCAGCAGCGTCCCGTGGGCGTGGAGGACCACCCACCCGCCGGAGCAGACGCGCGCATGGATGGAGCCTGACTGAGGTTCCAAGAAAGGAAAGGAAAGGAACAACGGAACATGCGTCAAATACTCTCGCAGGAGGGTGCGAGATTCTAACAACAACACACACGCTCAACATTCAGTATCCAGTCCGCTGCTTCTTGGTGCGTGCGCGCGGCTCCGCCTCCGCTCTGTTGGCGCCAAACACCGCCGCCAGCGTGGAGGCGGACACGCGGGGTTGGTCCCCCACCACGCGAGCCTCGCGCTGCACAAACTGCCGTACCAGCCGTTGACCCGCAGCTTGCTTGCCTCCAGCCTTGGGCTGCGGCCGTGCAGCAACTGACGCCGCAACATCTGCTGCTGTGGCGCGGCCACCGGGTCCGCCGGATGACGATGCAGCCGCGGCTCGTCGCTGCTGTTTGTCGGACATGGCTGAGATGGCCTTCGCCTGGTCAACCTGCTTGAGGTAGAAATCACGCTCGCGCTTCGAGGCTGACAACTCCAGCGCCAGCTTCTGCTCTCTGATGGCCTTCTGGTAGGCTGTAGCGAGCGGGGCGTGAGCGTTAATTAAGCAGCGGTTTGCTGCACGTGCACGCACCAATCTCCTCAGTCAAGTGCTCCCACTTAAACTTGGGCAGGTACTTGATGTTCCACAGGTCGTAGTAGAAGGCTGAGCGCTTGGGTCCGCCTGAAAGGGAGAGTTGTGAAAAGACGCCTCACGCAGAGAGAGTGGGCGCGTGCCAATCTGCTGCCCGTTGAGCATGGCGGCCACGCGCTTGGCAACCTTCTTGTCCGCAAACTCCACCCATCTGCGAGCGCAGGGTGAGCGCGGCGCACAGCACGCTTCCTCGGCGGCTGCGCACCCCTCTGTGAACTTCTTGCCGCTGTTTCCGCCAGCCTTCTTGCGCTTGCTGCGCGACGAGGCGTCTGCGTGGCGAGTGAGGCGCGAGCGTGGGCGCGCTGGCGCCGAGGCGCGCCTTCTGCGGCGAGGTAGATGCGAAGCACCTCGCCATACTTGGAGAGCAGGAAGCGAAGCTTCTGGGGCTTCATGAACGGCGCCACGCGAGACAGGTATACCAGACCGCGCTTGTGGGCCGTGTCCACAGCCTTCTGCAGCTTGGCAGCGGTGAGAGCAGAGGGCACCCTCCGCTCATCACGAGCTTTCTCCTCGGCCTCCTCATCAGCATCTGCAGGCACAGGCTCGCCAGCCTCAAAACACAGGTCCTCCTCGCTGTCAGACATGGGGATAGTGCCACCGGGGAGAGAACACTGTCAGAATGGCGGCTCCACCTGGCCGCGCAGCAGTCGCTCTCTCTTCCTCGCGCCCTACGCCAACCTGTGTCACGCTGCTAGCACCAGCCTCGTCGCGCGCAGCGCTCTGCGTGCAGGAGCGCGCAGGAGCGGGTGTGAATTGACTGCGCACTCGCGCTCATGCACTGCGCACTGAGCGAGCACAATGGGCGAGGGAGGCTCGGGGAGGAACCGGGAGGGAAATTGGTTCGAACTAAGTTCCCGAACTACTGCGCGCAAAACTGCGCGCAAGACGACGGCTCCTGGTGCAAGCGGGAGCCGTGCGAGTGCGCAGAAGGGCAAGGGGGCAGCCCCCGCTCCTGCGAGCTTCGCCCAGGCGGAGGCCGACCCCGCTGTGGAGCGAAAAAGGGCTCAAAGGCGAGCCGGGTGCGCGGAGGCTGAAAAGGAGGCCTGGTGGAAAGCGGCTGAGGCTGAGGCTGCGGCTGAGGAAAGAATGCTACCTGGGCGTCTTCCTGTCGGAGACCCTGTGAGGCCGGAGGGCCTTTTGTACCAGCCCTTTGACACTCGTTTCAAGAAGCGCTGGACAACGTGCTGCCCGGAAGGCGGCGTGGCTTCGCTGGTTGGCACCTGGCGAATGTACGCTGTCTCTTTCTTTGCTCCGCATGAGGAGGACCCTGTTTTCTTCGGAAGCAGGATCCTCCTGCCCTGCCGTGGGCGTCTCGCTCTGCGGCCTTCTGGCGATGACGGTGGTGAGCTCACCGGTTTGCTGAGCAACGTGGTAACTGCTGAACCGGCATCCTGGATTCCCTTTTCGGATGGAAGGGTCGCTCGCCTCACTGTGCAAGCGCCGCGGAGGCAGGACAAATACGGCCATCACCAGAGGTGGACAATGCCCGCCAGCCTGGAAATGCCTGAGGAGGATTTGGACTCGTTGAACTGCGCGGTTGAAAGGTGCGAATTTTCTGCAGAGCTCCAGCTTTGCGCCACGTCATTTCAGCTGCTGCCGCTCAAAGAACTGCCGGAGTATGACAGGGACGAGGTGGATATGATTGACATGGACGCTGAACAGCGCAAAGCCTTTCTGCGGGAACTGGGGCGCACCGGGCCGTCCCCCGACGACGAAGAGCGCACGCCGCTGCTGGTTGACAAATCGCCGCTGCATGTGCGCGCGGGCCACCTACATCTGCAAGTGGATTGGGGCATCGGCGACGATTACTTCGCCGAGTACCTTTTGCGCAGAGATGTGGCTCCCCCAGCTCAGCCTGGCGCCGCCGCAGCGAGTGGCGATGCAGCGGATAATGATGACATGGTTGCGATTGTGGAGCCGCCAGCGCAAGAGGTGATTGTCCTGGACGACAGCGATGAAGAGGCCGACGAAGCTGCGCCGCCGCTTGCATCGGCGCTGGCTGCAGAAAGACAGCGCGCCGATGCGGCAGAGGCCCGCGTGAAGGCCCTGGAGGCTGAGGCGCGCCAGGCCGCCAAAGGCAAGCGCAGCGCAGAGGCTGCCGCTCACGAAATGCGCAGAGTGGTTGGCGTCAAGCGCGAGCTAGTGGAGACGGCCACTGCCGCTGCCGCCACCGCCACCGCCGCCGCCGCCGCAGCCACTGCGGACGCGGCTCGCGCAGCCAACGAGCTGGATAAGGCCATGACCTGCATCGTCTGCTTGGACGAGCCACGCCAGATGATCTTCATGCCCTGCGCGCACTTTGCCGTATGCAGCGCCTGCCACCAGGTGCTACACGTTCGGGCAGAGGGGGAGTTGTCCATCGCCGAGCGCCTCAAGAATGTGCAGCCGAAGCCCATGTGCCCAATCTGCCGCAAACCAGCGGAACTGGTGGTTGGACCCATCTACCACGCATGAGACATACATAGCTTGCCAGTCACTCACGCAGCTCGAATCTCTATCTAACGTCTTTGTGGTTCAAGCTGAGAGTGTTCACCAGCGTCCAAGCGCTCCGCGCAGGGCAGGAATGTGCAGTCGCACCGCGCGCGGCCCTCCATCCCCGTGGTGCAGCCTGAGCAACATGATCACAGAGATGAGGCTCGCGATTGGCGCAACTCTGCGTACGCGCGTCAGAGTGCGCAGAGAGCTCGCACTTCCCTCCGATGCTGCGCACCCAAACAAAGTGGCTACCAAGCCTCCGCCCACGCTCGCTAGCAGCGTGATGATCATCGCCAGCGCTGCGCCCATGGGTCCGTCTAGCGCAGCGTCCAGACGGCCATAGGCGGGTCTCCCCTCTCCATGAGGCTTCACGGGCGGCTTCAGGGGCGCCTGGTTGTGTTGCACCAGGTAGTCGTTCACGCAGTCGCGCAGTTGCCAGTTGACGCATGTCTCAGGCCGACAAGGCAGGTTGGTTTTGGGGCAGGTGGGTGCGCCAGGCTTTCGCGACCACCACCCCTCGATGGCCTCCCTTTCGTAGGAGTGGCCGGTGGAGAGCACAAGAACCGGATCTGTGAAGAGCTCGCCAGTCACGCTACAGCAGAGGTGGGAGGGTGGGTCGAGCTCGTCCCGCTGTGGTGTCGCGAGTGCATGAGCGTGAATGGGGGAGTGCTGCAGGCCACACGCGCTCACCTTCACCCGCCGCAGTGCCAACAGCGTGCCGGCTAGACCCGCCAGGTGTAGCGCCAAACCCGCTCGCAGCGCCTTCGACATGTTTCGTTGGTGGCCTCGTCGTGCCCCAACGTCGTCCTCTCTGTATGACTCCCGACCAGCCCGCCCACCGCCTGACGACGCAGCCAACCTCACACGCCACACACGCCACGATAACGGCTTCTCGATTCCAATATTTTGAGTGGGAATCTTTGGGACTGCCACGCACGTCACTTCTTCTGTCTCGCTCAATCGCCATGGATAGCGTGCCAAACGAGATCACGGCCCAAGGGCTGCGGCGCGTGGAGGGGCGCGTTGATTCCGAGGAGCTGGCGCGCAGCGCACACGGCCACATCAAGACGGGTGGCCAGGTTGACTTTAAAGACCCTTCCGCGGATGACAAGGAGCTGCGTCGCGCCAGCGGCGTGGAGAAGCGCGTTCATGATAGCCTGGACCACGCCGCTGCGCGGCGCGAGCAAGCATCCAGCGCTGAGGTGGAGCCGCAGCACCATGACCGACGCCCGGGCTTCAGACACACACGTGCGCGCCCCTCGCAGCTGATGCATGTACCATGCGCGTGCACGCGCGTGTGCGATGCCGCGTGTGCGTGCGAGTGCGATGCAAAGGTCGGCTGACTCACCCCGTTTCATGCCCAGCCGCCGCTGGCTCTGCGCGCAGCCAGGCACGCAACCCTGTGGGCGTGTCTAAGGCGCGGCGGTCCCACAAAGGGGAAAACCTGGGAGCGGAGGTTGCGGAGGAGGAGCGCACGTTCAAGGAGGAGCGTGCGGGCATCCAATCCAACGAGTCCGGCGGGGAGGAGGAGGAAGCGGAGGAGACGGCGGCGGAGGAGGCTGCGAAGCCGGAGGAGCCTCCCACGGGTGGTGTGGCGTGAGCGACGGGCGGTGACTGCTTGCTTGGCCGCGAAGGACGCCAGCGCGCATCGCGAGTCATGTGCATCACATCTACAGCATTTCATTCAGTCCAATGCGTGTGTCCTCTCCCGGGAAGGTCACAAGGTCTGTGCAGCTCAGCGTTCAGCCCCAGAGCCACTCTTCCTCCGAGTCGTCCTCCCGCGCCACGCCGCCCAGCCTGCGCTTGCTCTTACGCGCGCCCGCGCTGGGTGCCGTAAACACGGGCCCCGCCAGCTCGTGGAACAGGTGCAGATGGTCGACGACTTTGTGGAAGATGAGGCACTCTGCGTTGCTGCACTGCACGAACAGGGTGCCAGAGGCCAGCACGCGCGGGTTGATACGCCTGCGGAACGAGGTGAGCCACGTGAAGAGAGAGGAGCTGACCACAATGGACGTTGCAGTTCTCACCTGGAGCTGCGCTCGCCGCACACGTTGCAGGTGAAGGTCAGCGTGCGCGTGCGCCTGGTGGAGCGCGACGCCGGCGGCTCCTCCTGCGCCTGGATTTGTGAGTGCCGCGAGCGCCAAAAGCTGACTGTGCGAGAAGAGGGAGGCCGAGAACGCACCGGCTCCAATCCCGGCGGGCAGGCCAGGCCGGTGGCGGCCGCAAGGACCAGCCCCAGCGCGTCTGCTGCGCTGAGAAGCCTTTGGGCAGAGGGCGTCGCCTCCTGGACCTTTCGCGCCCTTTTGAGTTTCGCCTCCGCCACGCTCGCCGCGGCCAGCGGAGGCACGAAGGAGCTCAGCCCTGTGGGCGTGGAGAAAACCCAGTTGACGACGCTGGCGTCCGCAAACTTCTCGCCCGCGGGCTGCTGCGACGAGGAGGCGTGCGGACGCAACCCAGCTCGGCCGCAACGTCGCAGCGGCTGCGCGACGCACAACAGCTGCTTCGCGCACGCGGGCATGGCGTTGAGCTCGCACGCGCGACCAAGGGGCCCGGTTGCTGTGTTGTATGACCGCAGTGGCGCAGTAGTGGGGAGGAGCAGAGCGTTGCCCGGCAGAACACTCCGTTCGATTCGTTCTATCGTACGGCACGGTCCACTCGCGACGCGCCGCACTCCTCCTCTCCTCCGGCCGTGCATGAGCGCAGCGCCCGTTGCCTACGAGGTGCACGCGAGTCGCGCTGCGGCTGAGCGCGCGCTGCTCAGCTACTCCAGCACGCTGCTGCTGGCACGCGCGGCGGGCTGTAGCGTGCCGGCCATGCGCCTCCAGCTGCTGCGGGTGCGTGCGCGGCGGGCGCACAGCAGGGGGCGGCACCAACCCTAGAGCCTTCTCTGCCGCCAGGCTCACCACGGCCGCTCCTCTGCTACTCGCAGGAACTGTCCTCCCACAACACCTCCGCAGAGCAGCGCGCAGCGCCCCAGGGCAGCAGCTGAGCGCCAGGACACGCCTCTCCACGTTTAGGTCGACGGTGGGTGACGGCTCCAAATGCCCACACCGTCCGTGGTGCTAGCCACAGCCGGCTACGACCACACCGTGCGCTTTTGGGAGGCGCGTTCAATTCGCCGGCCGCCTGCGTGCCGTCTCTCACCCCTGGTTGTCCTTAGGCGACGAGCGGCATCTGCTACCGCACGCTGCAGTACGCCGACTCGCAGGTGAACAAGCTTGAGATCAGCCCGGACAAGCAATACCTGGCGGCTGCGGGCAACCCCGCCATCCGGTTATACGAGGTGAACACCAGCAACCCGCAGCCGGTGACCACCTTTGAGGGCCACACCGGCAACGTCACAGCCGTGGGATTCGAGCGAGATGGCCGCTGGATGTACAGCGGCAGCGAGGACGGCACTGTGAAGATCTGGGACTTGCGCGCTCCGGGCTTCCAAAGGGAGTACGAGAGCCGCGGCGCTGTGAACAGCGTGGTGCTGCATCCCAACCAGGCGCGTGCCCCGCCGTGGCGATGCATTCAGACCGTCGGTTCAGCTGTGCGTGTATGTTGTGGCGGTGTGCGGAGTGAGGAGCAACTATACCGCCCCAGTCTGAGGTGCCCTTCTGTCCGGGCACGGTGCTGAGTGGTTCTTTTACTATTACACCTGACCGCACAAGCCCAGCCACCCACACACGGCCGCTGCTGCTAGCCCCCCCCACCCCTCTCAACACTAACCCTGCCTTGCCCCCCCTCCAGGGTGAGCTGCTCTCCGCCGATCAGAACGGCAACATCCGCGTGTGGGACCTCACCGCCAACGCGTGCAGCTACGAGCTGGTGCCCGAGGTTGGATGCGCTGTGCGCTCCCTCTCCGTAGCTGCCGACGGCTCGCTCTGCGTGGCCGCAAACAACAAGGGCACCTGCTACGTCTGGCGCCTCCAGCGGGGCCTGCAGACCACCGCCCACTTCGAGCCGCTCCACAAGCTCAACGCCCACCCAGACGCCTACATCCTCAAGTGCCTCCTCTCCCCGGACGGGCGCCTGCTGGCCACCTGCAGCAGCGACAAGACGGTGAAGTTGTGGAGCCTGGAGGGCTTCAAGCTGGAGCGCACGCTGGCGGGCCACGGGCGCTGGGTGTGGGACTGCGTATTTTCGGTGGACGCAGCCTACCTGGTGACCGCCAGCAGCGACACCACGGCGCGCCTGTGGGACTGCAGCACAGGGGAGGCCATACGGGTGTACAGCGGCCATCACAAGGCGGCCGTGTGCTGTGCCCTCAACGACAGCTCGGCCGAGTGATGAGCCAGCGCTCAGTGACCGGACCGCATCTGTATCGCATACTGCATATGCGCGCTGTAACAGACAGTAAAACAGACATACAAGCATTTTAAAAGGCGCCGGGCGTGGGATCATCGGAGGAGGAGACGGACTCGGAGGAGGACTCGGAGCGCACCTCCTCCGCCTGTCCCTTGGCGCGCCCTGAGCGCGCCTGCAGCGGCGGGAAGGCTGCAGGGCACTCCGGGGGTGGCGGCGAGGGCGGCGAGGCCGGGCGGGTAGGAGGGACCACCGGAGGGGGCGCCTCTGCCCTCTCACGCCCCCCCGCCCCCCCCTCGGCCGCCGCCGCATAAACAGCCGGGGCGGCCTTGGCCGCCTGCGCGAAGGTAGGCAAACCGGGAGGCGGCGCCAGCGTCGCGGGCAGCGGCGCGCGGCGCGGCGCACGAGCAGGCCCCGGCTCAGCAGCTGCTGCGCAGTCCTCACCCAGCTCCTCTAAGCTCCGCTCCTCAACCACGTGACACGTCACCACACACAACCGCTCAAGCACAGCCGACATGAGCGCCTTGGTCTCCTGGTGCGCCTTCTGCGCGACGGTGATGATTGGCGCCGGTGCGCCGTCGGGGCCGCGTGACAGCTCCCGTACCCGCGTGGCGATGGCGTGCAGCTGGCTCGCAGCGCTCGCCACCGCCGCGTCGCCGGGCGGCTGGTGCGGCGGCGCCAGCGCCCCCTGCGCCGCGGCGCGGGCGAGGGAAATAGTGTGCCGCCACGGCTCGGCACGCTGCTCCGCCGCCGCAAGAGCAGCCAGCGCGCGCGAGTGCGCCGCGCGCAGCTCCACACGGAACTGCTGCTGCCACGTGTCGATGTCGGCGCGGAGCACTTTGCAGCGCGCGTCCACAACAAGGTCCGCGTTGCGCGCTGCCGCCTTGATGCCCTCACGCGCGCAGTGCACCATGTGCGTCACATCCTGCACCGCGCCCTCCCCAGCGCGAAGTGACGCCATGGCCTTGAACGCCTTGAGCTCCTGTCCGATGCGAAGCTCCTCGGCGCGAAGGCGGGCTGTGTGCGCTTCTGCTGCTTCGCGCGCCTCGCGCATCGCAGACTCGCGAGCCCGCAGCGTGCTCTCGTCCAGCATCAGCTGCGGCTGAGTGGGCTGCGGGGGCGGCATGACGCCGATGGCGTGCATGAGCCGGTGGTTGGCGTTCAGGATCGTGTCGCCAGCTTTCTGTATGCGACGCAGGCCCGGGTGTGCGCCCAGCTCCTGCTCCGCGTCCCTGAACTTGGTGGGCACGTCGTACGGAAAGACGTGTGGCGGCTGCGGCGGCGGCTGCGGGGCGGGGTCGCCAGGGCGGTATACCTCTGGGCGAGTGCGCAGCCCCAGCTGGGACGGAGTCTGCCTCTGCGCCGGCGCGCCGCCGCGCGGGGCAGGCTGCGCCGCAGACTGCTGCTGCTGCTGCTGCTGCTGCTGCTGCGGCGGCGGCGGCGCCTGCGGCGCCTGTTGGGTGCGAGTGGGCGTGCGTCCTCGCCGGTCGGCGCGGCCCCACTGTGCCAGCGCCTCGCGCGTGCGCGACTCGTCCATCAGCGTCTCAACCGCGCTCTCCACGTGGAAGTCGCACGCAGCCAACACCTTGGCAGCCGTCTCGGCACTCACCCCAGGCACTGTACACAAAACAGTTCGCAGCTCCGCGCTCACGGGCGCCCCATCGCCCAACGTGTGACCACCGCCCTTGCTGCTACGCCGCAGAGCCTTGTCCTCCTTTGCAAACTAGAGAAAGGCGAGTGCAAGTGTCAACTCCTGCAACCACAACCCGCAGCCTTTCGCGAGCTGGCCCAGCCGCGACGGTCAGCTGCGGGGGGGCACGCACCGTGATGGAGGGCTTGGCGCCGGCGGAGGGCTTGGCGCGCGGCGCTGGGAGCGGCGGAGCGGAAGGCATCCCGCTGTCTACTCGCGTCCCGTCGTGCCGGCTCACGCCGCAAACGCCGCGTAACGCGCAGCCCGCCCGCCCGCCCGCCTGACGCGTCTCTTCGCGGCGCGAAGGGAGTGCGGGAAGCGGAAGCCGGGCGGAGCGTTTAGGCCGAGGAAGAGGCGTTTCATCTCCGTCCTCCCACCGCGCCACGTCACCGCTCCACTCTGGTGCTTTCTGCTCATACGGTAAGGCACACAGCTCCCATACGAAAACCTCCCAGCCGTCCCAGGTTCGGCAGTCGTAACCCATACGCTGGGCGCGAACAGCACGCACAGCTCCCAAGCATCACAGGGCCTGCCTAGGCTGCTGCCGCCAAAGGGCCGATCTCCGCATCCTGGAGAAGTGCCGAGAGCACATCAGCCGCAATCAGACTGCTCTCGTCCACGCCCTGCTGCCACACCAACGCGTCGTCGTCCTCCGGGCCGCCGCAGCTTGCGGCCGCGCCCGCGGCTGCGAGGCTGCGCAGCTTTGCGAGCGCGCCAGGCACGGCCAGGAAGGCGTGCGCGGCCGGTCGAAGGGCGAGGATCATGCTGAGGCAGAGGAGCGCTCGCATGCGCAGTTCCGCCGAACCATGCTGCATCAATTCAGCTAAAAGCGGCACTGCGCCAGCCTGCAGGAGCGCCGGGCGCGCTGGAGGCTCGGCCGCGAGGGAGCATAGGACATCTGCAGCGGCTTCTGCGTCGCTGCCGTCCACGGCACTCTGCAACAGAGCGACCACGGTCGACGGTATGTCGGCCACCAGCACCGCGTCTAGGCCCAGACCGCCACCGGCGGCGAGCACGGCGGCTGTCTCAAGCGCGTTGGCTCGCACCGCGCCGGTGAGGCTCAGGAGAGCGCAGATCCGCTGGGCGCCCCAATGCGCAGCCACCTCCTCGCGGGCGCCCGCAACAGACGCGCATAGCCCAGAAAGCGCGGCGCAGGCGTTCTGCTGCAGCGCGGCTGAGTGCTCGGAGCCCAGCAGCGCCACAAGAGGCTCAACAGCCGCTACTAGGCTGGATGGTGGCGCCGCTTCCCTGGCGCAGAGCATGCACACGGCCAGCGCAGCCTGCGCAGCCTGCGTGGGATCACCGCCAAGGTCGGCCACGAGACGCTCCATAGCAGCGAGTGGTGCGTGTATGAGAAGATCGCTCGAACTCAAGTCGAACAGCACGTCAGGTCGTCGTACAGCCAGCAAAGTCAACTGGAGTCGCCCTTATCTGCTCCGTGTCGCGCGTGTCCTAGAAGACTCTGCAGCGAGTCGCACTCGCCTACTCCCGCACGCTCGCCCACTGCCGCAGCAGCTTGCGCGCCGTTGCGCTTCAGCCTGTGGCGTCGCTGAGTGGGACCTGGCAGCCATGACAATCCGGTATGGCCCGCGCAGCTCTCATGCGCACTATGCGCGCCCGAGGCCGTGCCTCACTACTGCTCCCCAGTTTCCTCCTCATGGTTAACAAGCAGGGCCAGACCCGACTAGCACAGTACTACGAGGTGCGCCTTATGCGTCGTACCGCCCAGGACGGAGGCTTGCTTGTCTCATGGCGCGCGTTGCACTCGTCGGCAGTCTCACGCTGTGGCCGTCGCAGCACATCCCCGTGGCTGAGCGTCGCGTGCTGGAGGGCGAGATTGTGCGCAAGTGCCTGGCGCGCAGTGAGCGGCAGTGCTCGATCGTGGAGCACCGCAACTACAAGGCACGTCAGGTCACATTCATACGGTGCATGCACAGTCTCACGGCACCCACTGCAGGTGGTGTATCGCCGCTACGCCTCCCTCTACGTGCTGGCCGGCGTGGACGGCGACGAGAACGCGCTGGCGGCGCTGGAGGTGGTGCACGCCTATGTTGAAGCACTGGACCGGTACTTTGGCGCCGTGTGCGAGCTGGACATCATGTTCCACCTGGAGAAGGCGCACTACATTTTGGACGAGATGATCATGAACGGTTTCGTGGTCGAGACCAACCGTCTCAAGGTATTGCAGCCCGTGCAGCTTCTGGACGCCCAAACCAAGTAGGGAGCGCTTGTAATGATGTACTGCTGCTGAACGCAACAGCGATTCGAGCGGGGAGAGAGCGGCGACTTTTAGGAGGATTTCAACAATCGTGTTTTCCTCGCCCTCTCAATGGCGTCCGAGCCCATCTTCCAGGGGTGTGTCGTCTGGTGTGTCGTCCACGACGAAATTCGAAGTATGTTAACAACTGGGTTGGCAAATAAGGCAGGTGCCTTATAATTCCAGGAGCTGATAACGCCTTATAATAAGCTTATAATGCGCCCGCCTAGCCCCTATAAGGCC
>Ga0208951_1000388_pt1 | contig 20260 bp, 14 predicted proteins | sample GreLakmeMI27MSRF_FD_187702 | JGI IMG/M metagenome (GOLD analysis project Ga0208951, IMG submission 187702) | Freshwater lentic microbial communities from great Laurentian Lakes, MI, USA - Great Lakes metaG MI27MSRF (SPAdes) | ecosystem: Environmental > Aquatic > Freshwater > Lake | place: Great...
CAGCCGCAGGCGCTGCCGGCGAGCGGCACTGACCTGCTCCGCATGCTGGTGGCTGGACTGCTGGTGCCCACGCCGCCGCACCTCGCCACCGCGCTACAGATGGCGGCGCAGCGTGACGCCGCCGCGGCGGGCGGCGCGGGCGCAGGTGCGGCGGCGCCTGTGCTGTCAGCGATGCCAGCGCATCCATTGGAGGCCGCGCCGGATGCCGCCGCAGCCGCATCGCAGACTGCGGCCGCGGCCGCGGCGCCTGCCGAGCCGCAGGCGAGCTGCGGGCAGCTGCTGGTCAGCGGCGACTGCCTGACGCTGTTCTGCGAGCTGGCCGCGTGCTGTGGCAGCTCCGGCAGCGCGTGGCCGCGTGCGCGCGCCCGCGCACTGCTCGCCCTGCTGGCATGCGTGGCCGTGGCGCAGGCGGCCGCCGCCACGGGCATGGCCGCCGCGGGGGGGGCTGTGGGCACCAGCCCCGTGGATGCGCTGCTGGCGGTTGCGGACTGCGCCCTCGGCGACGCAGCGCCACCGACGGCGCAGCAGCTGCTCATGGACGCCGTTGCCGCAAGGGCGGCGCCGCAGCTGAGGCGGTGCGCGCTGCTGGCGGCGCTGCTGTGCGAGGAGGCGCCCGGGCAGAGCGATGCTGCTGCAGAACGGAGCGCCGGTGCGCTGCGCGCGTCGCCCGTGCGCGCGCTGCTCGCATGCGTGGCCGGTGCCGCGCAGCAGGGCAGCGCCGCCACGCGGCGATGGCTGGGCGGCGCTGGCGCGGGCGCAGGCGGCGGCGGAGCGGCCACGCTGCTGGGCGGCCGCGAGGCTCTGCGCCAGTGGCTGCTCGCGTCGCCCGGCGCGCTGGCGCAGGCGCGCGCGCCCCTGGCTGGCCCGCCGCGCCTGCTGGCGCTGCCGGTGCTGTACCAGGACCTGTTTTTGGACTGGGCCGACCGCCCCTGCGCACGCTGCCGCACCGTGCCCAACGAGCCCGCCCTCTGCCTCGCGTGCGGGCGCCTCGTCTGCTGCGCCGGAGACTGCTGCGCTTCCCACGCAGGGCGGCGCGAGTGCGCGCAGCACGCGCGGGACTGCGGCGCCGGCGCAGCCGTCTTTCTGCTGCTCAAAGCCACCAAGCTCATGCTGCTGCGGGGCGCCCGGCGATGCGTGTACCCCAGCCCGTACCTGGACGCCCACGGGGAGGAGGATGTGTACCTGCGCAGAGGGCGGCCACTCTACCTCTGCCAAGAGCGCTACGCACAGGTGCGCCGCCTCTGGGCGGACGCTGCGTTCGACTACGACACGCACGCGCTGCACACGTCGCGCGCGGGGGCGGACCACTACTGAAAGACTGAAAGCATGTGCTCAGTGTGAGCGTTGCTCGAAGCCTCGAGCTGCTGTCTTCTCTTCTTAGCCCCTTCTTTGCTTCTGAAGCAGCGGCGCGGCGTGGAAGAGCGCGTGCTGCACCAGGTTTGCGATGACCGCCACGAAGAGCAGCAAGTGTGTGGCCAGTCGCAGCAGCAGCACGCGCTTTTGCTGCGCCAGCGTGGCGATGACGTCTGTCGCCTCCACAAAAGCCTGCTTGCTGTGCACGCGCCGCGCGCAGTAAGCCAGCACGCCGGCTGCAGAGGCAGAGCGCATGAGAGAGAGGCGAACAAGAAGGACCAAGGGAGACCAAGGCTCTCAAACAGCCACCGCGCCGGCGCCGGAGACGCACAGGACGCACCATAGAGCAGCGCGAGCAGGAGGCGGCCTGTGAGGAGGAGCCAGGCGGTCTGCAGTGCCAGCAGCGCGACCTCTGGCTTGACGAGCACGTTGAGTCGCGCGGCGCAGTCAATGGGGTTCAGAAAGTCATTCTCCAGGTCCGTCAGCGTCACCAGCTGTGGAAAGCGGCGTGTCAGGCACCAGATAGGAGCGACGAGAGACGAGCAGGACGTGCCGCGTAAAGCACCAGCAATATGAGCACCGCCTGTATGCCAAAGGGGAGCACCCACGTCCACATGTCGTCCGGGGCACCTACATACGCCGCATGGCGCAGGCGAGGGCAGAGAGGTGCCTCAGAGACTCGCAGATCAAAACACGCAGACCAAATTTGCAGCTGAGCGTCCTGTGCGTGGCGCGTATCGCGTGCCTGCCTGTGAAACCGCCCGCGATGTCCTTCCCGCACCACCTCTATGACTTGCAGCACCAACCGTCGGTGGCCTCGCCTGCGCAGCGCCGCTTCGCACCCTCCGCCCTGGAGCCCAGCGCTGGCGGGGGCCTGATGAACGTGGCCATCGGCCCGCTTCTGCAGTGCCTGGAGGCTGCCAGCCTGGGCATGCCTTTCGAAGTGCGTGCATGCGCTGACGGCCTTGATCGAACGCACTGACGCCCGCCCTCCTCGAAGGTGTGGAAGACGCGCATGGGGCGCTTCAGAAGCGAGGGGCCGGTGGAGGCGTTCAAGGCTGTCTACGCACGAGGCGGCGCACGGTGCGACTGACTTTGCTGGGTGCTCTTTCTGCGCTCACCCTTCTGCTTCCCGCCCAGCGCCTTCTGGTCCGGCCTGGACGCCAAGATGGTGGAGTCGGCAAGCAAGGGCGCGGTGCTCATGTACAGCAAAGAAACGCTCAACGCCTCGTTGCTCAGCACAGGCACCGACCCGGTGCTCGCGGGGCTGCTAGCTGGCGCGGGCGGCGGCGTGTGCCAGGTTGCGGTGATGGGTCCCTGCACGTTCCTTGTGACGAGCAAGGTGGTCAGCAGCGGCGAGCCGCAGTCGACGCTGTCACGCATCCAGAGCACGTACGCGCAGAAGGGCGTCAAGGGCTTCTACCCGGGCGGCACGGCGCTCGCCTTCCGACAAGCCACAAACTGGGCGTCGCGCCAGGGCTTTACGGAGGCTGTGCGCGGACAAATGAAGGCCCGGCTGCACCCAGATGCGCTCCCGCAGACGGTGAAGCTGTCCAAGCTGGAGGAAGTGGCCGCGGGCACGGTGGGTGGCGTGTTGGCCTGCTGGAACCACCCCTTCGAAGTTGCGCGCATCGAGGCGCAGAGCCGCGCGGCGCAGGGACAGAGCGCGCTCAGCATGGTGGAGGTGATGCAGCTGGTGGTCAAGGAGAACGGGCTCAAGGGGTTGTTCACGGGACTGACGCCGCGCGTCATGCTGGGCATCTGGCAGGTGCGACCGCGGGGCTTTCTTGTGAGGCGGCGCTGCTCTGTACTCATGCGCTGCTTTGCCGCTCCAGACGTTATTCATGGTCACGGGCGCAAAGATTGTGAAGGACGCGCTGGATGTCAAGTGAAAGCACGTCGGAATTCATCCTATACTCTGCTCTTTGTTGGCACGCACGCCCGCGTTCATACGTACAGCGTGCGTCGCATTGACACGGTGTGGCTCCTGCGTTTACGGCTCCTCAGCCGCCATCGCAACCTCTTGGACCGGCTCATCACTGGGACCCCCGTCCCTGCCCTCGTCCTCGTCCTCCCCCGCATCTGACGCCTCCTGCTCGTCCTCCTCCTCCTCCTCCTCCGCCGCGTCTCCCCCCGAGGCTGCGTTGCGCTCAGCCTTGGCAAGCATGGCGCGCCACTTGATCTTGAGGTCGTGGGCGGTGCGCTTGGGGTGGATGGCCGCGCCGGCGGCGCTGCGCACGAGCGCCCACTTCTCCACGCCGTGGGCGGCCACCGCAGAGCGCAGCGCAGCCTCCTCCTCGGGCGTCCAGCACACGCGGTCGCGCTTGCGGTCCGGCAGCAGCGCGCCCGGGGCCAGCCCGCCCGCGGCCATCTGCACAGCCGCAGCCTGCTCGCGGCGCACGGAGGGCACGAACTTCGGCGCGTTCCACGCCGGCTGAGACGCAGCCTGGGGGCGCCGCTCCGGTGCCAGGCCCTGCTGCAGCGCGGTGCGCACCTCGGCGTACACGCTGGCAGTGATTGCGTCCCGTAGCGCGGGGGTGCAGTCCCGGATCTTGATGTCCTCCAGCACGTACACCTTGCCGCGCACCGGCACCAGGAACTTGCTGCCGCGCACGCCGTACAGGAAGTTCTTCAGGTCGCTGTAGCTGGCGCTGGGCAGCTGCTTGATGCGCCCAGTGGGGGTGGGCACCAGCAGGGCGTCGTCCCCAGGCTCGTGCCAGGGGGCGCCCTGGCTCACGTAGTCGAACGCGTCGGCGCCGGGCGCCAGCGGGGGGGGCGCGTCCAGGCCGTTGAACCCGGCAGCTGCGAACTCTGCGCAGTCCAGGGTGCAGTGGATGAAGCACGCCTGAGCCGGGTGGGTCTGCCCCAGGCGCTGGAAGCGCGCGCACTCGCCCACGATGCGCCCGTTGGTGATGACGTCCTCGGGGAGGTGGTCCTCGCAGAAGGCGCTGGCGCAGCACTCGCAGCGGAAGAGCAGCCCGCCCGCCGCAGCAGCCTTGCGGGCGCACACGGAGCACGCGTGGTGGGGGCACGCCCACGGGTTGGCACGCTCCAGCGCCTTGGCCGTCTCGCCCACACACTCTGCGTGGTAGGCTGCGGGGCACTGGTCGCAGCAGTAGAGCGTGCCGTCCGTCCAGCACACCTGGCACACGTCCGCGTGCGGGTAATCCCGCCCGGCGCGCTCCATGTGGCGCTTGCCGTCATCAGCCTGCTGCTGCTGCGCGTCCGGCGCCTCAACCGCCGCCGTCTCGCTCTGGAAGACGCTGGGCTCGCCAGCCTCCATGCTGTACATGTTGGCGCGCTTCACCGCGAAGCCGTCCACCATGGTGGTGGTGCTCTTGCGCTCCCGCTGCGATCGCTCCAGAAACTCAGCCGCGATGCCCGCCAGCTCGTCCTGGCCGCCCTGCTGCGCCTTGGCGCGCTGCTGCGTGAAGTCTTCGCCGCACAGCACGAAGGTGGACAGCGGCTGCCCGTCTCCGCGGAAGTCCGCCACGCTCTTTGCCGCGCTGGCGTCCAGGCGCTGCTCGCCCAGCGCCGCGCGCCGCGCGTCGCCGCCCGCGCTGCGGTCGCACAGCGCGTCCAGCTCCTCCTCGCTGGGCTCCGCGCCAGCGTCGCTGCGGAACAGCGCGTCCGCGCCGAACTTGAGCGTCGCAAGAAGCTCGTTGCCGTCCAGCGCGCCATCCTCCTCCTCTGCGGCGCCGCCCTCAGCGCCCTCGGCGCCAGGCACCACCGTGGATGAGGGACCCGCGCCGCCGCCGCCGCCGCCGCGGTGCACCATTGTGTCCAGGTACAGCTTCTTCTCCGCTCGCTGCACCATGCGCTCCTCCACGGTGCCCGCCGTTACCAGGCGGAACACGGCCACAGGCTTGGTCTGGCCTGTGTGGCGAGGGTGTGAGCAGCGCGCAGGGCGGTGGGTGGAGGGGAGAGGCGCGTTGGGAGAGTACGCACCGATGCGGTGTACGCGCGCCATCGCCTGCGCGTCAACCTGCGGGTTCCAGTCGCTGTCGTACAGGATGCATGTGTCGGCGCTCTGCAGGTTGACGCCCAGGCCGCCAGCCTTTGTGGAGAGGAGGAAGACGAAGAGGGGGCTGCCCGGGCGGTTGTACTGCATGATGTCGACCGTGCGCTGCACTCGGTTGGTGCTCCCGTCCAGCCGCGCGTACGCGTAGCCACGCAGGGTGAGGAACTCGCCCAGGATGTCCAGCATGCTGGTGAACTGCGAGAAGAGCACCACCCGGTGTCCGGACGCCTTCAGGCGGCTCAGCAGTCGGTCCAGCACCTTGAGCTTGCCCGACGCGGCCGCCAGCTCCTCCGCGCCCACGCCGCGCTCGGGGTGCGCGCCGGGGAACAGGAACGGGTGGTTGCAGCAGGTGCGTAGCTGCATCACCAGGTTCTGCAGGCGCCTCCAGTCGCCGTTTGCGGACGCGCCGCCGGCGCCCTCGCCCTCGCCAGCCTCTGCGCGCTGCAGCAGCGCACTGTCCTTGAGCAGCAGGCGGCGGTACCAGAAGGTCTGCGCCTCGGTGAGGGGGCACATGACGCGCGTCTCAACCTTTGGGGGCAGCGACACCTCAACCTCGCTCTTGGTGCGCCGCAGACAGAAGGGCCGCAGCAGGTGGTGCGCGCGGCCCAGCGCGGCGGCGTCGATGGTGTGCGTTTTGCCGCCGATCTTGAAGGCGTTGTCGAAGGGGCTGGCGTCGGTGAAGATGTCCGGGTGCAGCAGGTTCAGCAGCGCCCACAGCTCCCGCAGGTTGTTCTGCAGCGGCGTGCCGGTCAGCAGCAGCGTGTACTGCGCGTTGACGGCCACCTTGCGGAGCGCCTGCGCCACCTGCGTCGCCTCGTTCTTGGCCTTGTGGCCCTCGTCCAGCACCAGGCAGCGCCAGTGGAGCTTGCTGGTGAGCGCCTGCCCGAAGTTGGCGCTGACCACCATGTCGTACGTGGTGACGGCCACGTCGAAGGCGCTCGGGTCGGTGACAACCTCGCGGCGCAGCCGCGCGCGCTCAGCCTCGTCGCTGCTGTGCAGGCGCACCACGCGCAGCGCGGGGCACCACCGCTTCAGCTCGTTCACCCAGGAGCTCAGCACGCTGAGCGGGCACACAACCAGGTGGGGCCCGCCCGTTTTGCGGTCAAACTTGAGGTGCGCCAACAGGCAGATGGTCTGCAGGGTCTTGCCCAGCCCCATTTCGTCCGCCAGGATGGCATTCACGCCGCTGTGGAACATGTGAGACAGCCAGCGCAGGCCCTCCTGCTGGTGCGGGCGCAGCGTGGCCGTGATCTGAGCGGGGGGGCCGTGCACGGGCGGCGGCGGCGCCTTGCCAGCCTTAGGCGCCGCGGCCGCCATGCGCCTGATGTGCGTGATGGTGGCTGCGCTGACGAAGGGCTCCAGCGCGGCGATGTGCGCCTCCAGGAAGGTTGCGCGACGGGGCGCGAGGGCAGCGCGCGCCACATCCACCATCTTGTTGTGACCTTGCCGCGCGTTCTCGTCGCCCGACATGGGCGCCTTGCCCTTGCTCTTCAAAGCCGCGCCCTTGAGCTTCTTGCGCTTGCCAGCGGAGGGCGCGTAGGCTCGTGGGGCTGCCATCGGCGCCTGCGCGCCCAGCTCGCTGTTGAACACGCTGGGCTCACCGCCCTGGAGGCTGTAGTTGTTGAGGCGCAGCACGGCGTGACCGTCCACGTAGACGATGCGGTCGCGTCGCGCTCGCTTGGAGGATCGAGAGCCTGTGGCGCCCGACCTGCCCAGCGCCTCCATCTCTTCCTCGAGGAGCTCCTCGGCGCCGGGCTCGGGCAGACCCAGCTCCTGCGCCACCTGTCTGGCGACGTCGTCGTCGGTGCGCTGCGCCCAGCCGCGCACCGCGTGCCAGGCCAGCCCGGGCCGCACGCCGTCGGAGCGCACGCGCAGCTCCTCGCCGGAGCCTGGGCGGGCGGGGCGGCTGAGTCTTTGGGTTGTGCGCGCGTAGGCCTGCGGGGCAACTGGTGCGCAACTGCGTCGTAGGGTCCGCACGAACTTGCCGCTGCAGCGCCTCACTCGCCGCGCAAACCAGGGCGCGCACTGTTGATCTTCACCAGCGCCTCGTCACCCTCCACGCCCAACAGCACCGCTTCCCACCAGCAGTCGTTGTTGAGCACATCCACCTGTGAGCCTACCGCGTACACCGAAACTGCAAGACCGGGGCCCTGCGGCGGCAGCGGTCGCATGCGGCTCTTGTCCACGCGGTCCACCACGGGCTGTCCGTCATCCTCCACAAAGTCGGTGCAGATCACGTCGATGTGGCTGCGCTTGCCCCCCAGAGAGACAGTGCACAAGTACCACGCACCGCCAAAGCCATCCACCGCCAGACCGCGCACCTGAGCGCACGGGCCACGTCAGCGTGCGGGCCGAGCCGGGCCGGACGGCGCGGCGGCGTGGTGCGCTAGCGAGGCCTCTGCGCACCTCGCAGAGGCTGCCGGGGATGTACAGGCTCTGACGGTGCTGCACGTGCTCCTTGTAGCTCGGAGCAGCAGCCGCAGCCACCATAGGCGCGGGCGGCTCCTCCACCGGAGCCATAGGCTCGGCCATGGGGCAACGAGTCTAACTGCTTGTGCGGCGCTCGTGCGTGGTGGTGGTCGTACGACAAGTGCATAGCCCAGTCTGCGAGCCTCCGTCGGCGCCATGGCCCTCCAGAAGCTCACCACCAAGGTGTGCATCGTCGGCAGCGGGCCTGCGGGTCACACGGCGGCCATCTATGCGGCGCGTGCCATGCTGGCTCCCATCATGCTGGAGGGCTGGATGGCCAACGGAGTGGCGCCGGGAGGACAGGTGCGTGTGGAGCGAGAGCAGAGCCACCCGCGCGCGCCGCCTAGAGCGCGCCTGTGCGTCTTCGTAACCTAACAGTGCCTTCCCGCCCGACCAACCTGCCGCCTCTCTGGCCCGCAGCTGACCACCACCACGGACGTGGAGAACTTCCCGGGTTTCCCGGAGGGCATCTTGGGCGGCGAGATCACGGACAAGTTCAGGCACGGCGGCACTCGCTCTCGCGCGCTTGCAGAAAGTGCTGACGCTCTTATTCGTAGGGCTCAGAGCGTGCGCTTCGGCACCCAGATCTTCAGCGAGACTGTGACGCGCGTAGACACGAGCGTGCGGCCCTTCAAGGTGTTCACGGACGAGAAGGAGGCGCGTGGGTGGCGCCTTTGCACACCTCGCGCACCTCACTCTGACCGTCTTCCCCGCCCCAGGTGCACGCGGACGCGCTCATTATCGCCACCGGCGCGGTTGCGAAGCGCCTGGACTTCCCCGGCGCGCACGAGGGCGCCGGTGGATACTGGAACAAGGGAATCAGTGCCTGCGCCGTGTGCGACGGCGCGGCGCCAATCTTCCGCAACAAGCCGCTTGCGGTCATCGGCGGCGGCGACACTGCGATGGAGGAAGCAAACTTCTTGACCAAATACGGCAGCGTGGTGTTCATCATCCACCGCCGTGACGAGTTCCGCGCCTCCATGATCATGCGCGACCGCGCGCTGTCCAACCCCAAGATCCAAGTGCTCTGGGACAGCGTCGTGGAGGCGGCTGAGGGCGACGGCGGCAAGCTGACGCAGCTTCGCGTGAAGAACCTGAAGACGGGGGTTGTGACGGAGCTGCCCGTGTCGGGCCTCTTCTTCGCAATCGGCCACGAGCCGGCCAGCAAGTTCCTGGACGGCGCGCTGACGTGCGACTCGGACGGCTACATCTTGACCAAGCCCGGCACCGCGGAGACGTCCATCCCCGGAGTGTTTGCCTGCGGCGACGTACAGGACAAGAAGTGGCGCCAGGCCATCACGGCCGCAGGGACCGGGTGCATGGCGGCGCTGAGCGCGGAGCACTACCTGAGCGGGTTGGAGGCGCATGTGGAGGCGCCTGCTCATTGACATGCAAAGCTCTGAGCGTGTTGCGTGTAGTTTCATGGGTCATTCAGCGTTCCTCAGTCTAGAGTGGTCAGAGACACCTGCAGGCGGCGCACGCGCGGTCCGTCCACCCCTCGCGGCTCAGCCAGCAGCGCCAGGCCAGCTGCGTGCCGCGCCTGCCAGCAGGTCACAGCCTCTGTGCGCGCATACGTCCGCGGCGGCGCCGCGTCCTGCTCTTCACAGCGCGCCACGCCGGCCATCAGCGTGCGCGTGGCCAGCCAGGCCGCCTCCGCGTAGACGTGCGGCCGGGGCTGGCTTGCCACCCAGGCGGAGTGGTCGGCCCTCAGCGCGCCCACGATCTGCAGCAGTCGCGGCAGGGGCCACGTGGCGCGCTCCCGGGCCAGCCACTCCTCGGTGGGAGCCCAGGCAGCCCCGCCATCGCAGCTCATGCGCAGTCCGCCAAACAGGCCCTCGCCCAAGGGTGCCGTTGCCGCACCAGCCTCCTCGGAGCACTGCGGCGCATCTGATGGCGTGGGAGGGGAAGGAGGAGGAGGAGGAGGAGGGGCATCTGCGCCGGCGGCTCCCTCTCCCGCCAAGTTCTGCACGGGCGGCGCGATGGTCATGCGCTGCAGGTCCTGCAACAGCTGTGAGTGCCTGAGAAGCGCGCCCATGAGCGCAGGGTTGCTCTCGCCCTGGCGCTCCACCACGGCGGCCACCGCCTGCAGCGCCGTGCGCAGCAGGTGCGCGCCGTCCGCGTCCGCAAGCAGCACGCTGGGCTGCGCCAGGGCGGCAAGCAGGTGCATGGCCGAGCCCGCTCCGGGCGGGGAGAGGCCCTTCAAGCACGGCGCCACGTTGAGAAACAGCGCCAACAGCGGCGCGTACAGCGCCCGGGTGTGGCCCTCCATCGCGGCACCGCCACACAACGGGTACGCCAGCAGCGACGCCAGCGCGGCCAGCACCGCGTCTCCGCGCGTCGCCCCGGGCGGCATGGGAGGGCCCAGCGCCGCCGCCGACGCCAGCGGCGCGTCTGCAGCGCTCAGAGGTTCGTTGAGCGCCAGCGCGAAGGAACGCCAGGAGCTCAGGGTCAGCAGAAGGAAGGAGCCGGCGCGCAGAAAGCCCTGCGCGCTGGCGTGGTCGCGCAGGCAGACCATGAGTGTCAACACGGGCCATCCCAGTGCCCATCCTCCGCCCCCCGCGCGCGACTGGGCCACGTCTGCAAAGCACGCCGCGCGCTCCGTTGCGGCCAGAGCCAGCGCGAGCGCCTCCGATGCGCCCAGGGGCGGCACTGCGCGCGGTGGGGGCGCAAATGAGAGGAGAGCAGAGCTGCCCACGAGCTGCGCAGTTAGGGACGACTGGTCGCCGCCCGCCGCCTGGCGCGCCGCGTCCGCCAGCAGCGATGCAAGCGAGGCGTGCAGCTGTGCGGCCTGTGGCAGCGCCATGGCTGCGAAGAGCGCGGGGGCGTCCTCGGGGCGTGCGTCGGGGCAGTCCGTCTCGGCCACGGTGACGAGCAGAAGCAGCGCGCGGGCGGAAGCCACCACCAGCGCCATCCCCTGCGGGCTTTCGGAGGAGAGCCCCGGCGCGCTGGACGCGCCGCTGAGCAGGGAGAGCAGCAGGCGGCGGCGCAGCGGTTGGGGCAGCGCGGCGTGCCCCTCCCCGCGCCCCGAGAAGGACGACAGGAAGTGGTGCGCCGCGTGCGCGCAGGGCTGTCGCTCCGTGTCCGCGTCGCCGCCGACGGAGCCGCGAGGCGGCGGCGGCGCGAAGGGCACCGCGAGCGCCTCCGCGGCGCAGCACAGCTCCAGCAGCCTCAGCGCGTCCAGCCGAACAGGGGTGCACTCGCCGTCCGGCGGCGCGCTGGGGGCGCCGGGAGAGAGCGGCGGCGCCCACACGCTGGAGCGAGGCGACAGCGACAGGCCCGGGCAGAGGAGCGCGTGCGCGCAGCTCAGGGCAAGCCGCGCGCACAGAGTCTCCGTTGGTCCGTCCCACACCGCCGCAGCGCTGGGAGCCGTCGCAGTCTCCGCCTCCGCCTCCGCCTCCTCTCGCGCACGGGGCAGCGCTGCAGCGCCGTGCAGGAAGGCGTGCAGGGCGTTCAGCGCTGCGTCCGCAGAGCCCGAGCACTCTGCGCCTTCCACCGGGCTCTGCAGGCCGCAGCCCAGGCGCGCGTCACCCACCAGGAACGGCGCAACGCGGGCCAGCACGCGCAGGCACCCGCTCGCCACCGCCGCGTCCGCCTCGCCCTGGGCGCCTGGTGTGACCTCGCTCTCCAGCGCGCACACGGCCTGCACGCGGCCGAGGTTCAGCAGCGCGACGCGACGCAGAGCTACAGCGTTCGCGCCTGTGAGACCAGGTACGCCAAGTTGCGCGGATGGCGCTCACGCAGCAGTCGCAGGTCGTCGCCGCTCAGGGCATCCAGCAGCTCGTCCCAACTGGAGGCGTCAACAGTCAGACTCCTCCTCTCAGTGCGCCGCCAGCGGCTCAGCACGCACCTGCAGGCGGCCGTCCAGAAGACGGAGAATGCTGCTGCGCCTTCTCCGGCGGGAGCAAGCTCCTCGGCCTGCAAGAGGCGCACCGCGTCCACGAGCACGTCAGCCTTGCTGCCGCTCGCGCCCATCGCGTATCCACACAGCGATAGCGTAGGAAGAAGCGTTGTCGTCCGACCAACGCGCCCACGCCTGTGTGTGAAAACAGTGTCTGACTGTCTGTGCAGTGTCGCAGTGTCGGGTGGTCCGTGGTCCCTCCGTCGCCCGCACGCTTCCCCCTCGGTGGCTCCGTGCTCCCGAGCGCCCCATGTTCACCGCGGGCAACGGCGCGGGCAGCAGCTTGCTGGAGGGCTTTGGAGGGGTGTACCCAGAAGACGCAGCGCACATCCCTGCCGCGAGCCGTCACAAGCTGGACCTGTCGGACGGCTTCCGCTGCGCGCTGCTTCTGGGCCCCGCGTGCGCGCTGCTGGGCTGCGTGCTGCTGGTGCTGGCAAGCGCAGACCCCCAGCGAGCCAGCTTGAAGAGCTACAACGCAGCTGTGAGCGCGTGGGGCGCGCCCGGCGGCGGGCTGGCGCAGTTCCAGGCGGCGGTGGGGTCGCAGCCAGCGCTGGTCCTGAGCCCGCCCCTGGGGCTCGCACAGGGCGTCACGCTCACCCTCCTCCCCACAACTACCCCCCCCCGGGCCTCCTCAACTCCTCCTCCCAGCGCGTGGCCACCGCGCCCGCGCTCGCCTACTTCGACAGCGCTCCACACTTCTACAGCGGGTGGAGCGGATACAGCGGGTGGACAGGCGGCGCCATGCTCGCAAGCATGGTGGGACTCCCAGGCTTCCCTGAGCCAGCGCCCCTGCTGCTGCTGTCGTGCAGCAACACGCAGGGCCTGCAGTACGGCGTCAACTGCAGCGCGGACAGCCCCCCTGCGCCGGCGCCCACCGCCGCGACGGAGCTGTTTGTCATGGAGCGACGCCACCGCAGAGCGCTCATGCAGTCGGACAGCGCGCTGGCAGCGGAGAGCGCCTCCGGCGGCGGCGGCGGGTTATTCTCTTTATTCGGCACCGCCGCCGCTCCTTCGCCGGCGGTGACGGCTGCTGTGACGCCCCCGCGCAGCACGCAGCGCGCGACGAGCTGTCGCGGCTACTACCGCACTCTCACGCTGCTCACGTCCGTGACGCTGGTGGCGAATCCTCCCACCGTGCCGGACACGGCTGCCGGGTATGCAAACCCAAACTGGACGCTCACCGTGGCGCCCTGCCACTCCGTTCGAACCAGCGTCAACATGCCCGTGTCGCTCGCGCAGTGGAAGGCGGATGTGAAGGGGGGCAGCGTGGGCATCTCGCCAGCCTGGTGCGGCGCATGGCCCACGGTGTTCTCCGCTCCCGCGCTGTATGCCGCCGGCGCGGGCGGCATCGCGGTGACGCTGCGAAGCGCGTCCGACCCTCTGCTGGCCGCCGATTCGCTGACCAAGTGCTCGGGCGCGCTGGGCGTCGCGCCGGGGTCCTACTTTCGAAGAGGCTCCCTGTTTCTGGTGGGTGGGGTGCTCACCTCGCTGGCGGGCTTCGTGGGCATGCGACGCATCGCCCGCGCAGAGGGACACGAACTGGGCGTCGCAGCGCCTCTGGCAAGCCTGCAGGCCGCCTGGCAGAGCTACGGCGCGACTCAGGGCGCGCAGGCGGCGGTGATTGGCACGCCGGCGCAGTTCTCGGCAACCGTGGGCACGGGCGCGCGACGCAGGGCACCCGGGGGGCTGGCACCCGGAGGGCTGGCACCCGGGCGGGTGCCGGGGGCGCCGCCGGGGGCGCAGCGCTTCGACGGAGTCACCGCGGAGGCTTCCTAGAGCGGGAGGAGAGGATCCGGCCGCAAATGCAAGGCGAATGCATAGCCTGTGATGCATAGAGTGGACTGGCGTGGCGTCTCACATACTGCGGAGAGGTGACACGAAGATCAAAAAGCGTTCAATCGAAGGTGCGCACTCTCTGTCGCCCTCGCCTCTCCTCTGCACCTCCCAAGCGTGTATCCATGCCTCCGCGTCGCAGCGCGCGCCTGGTGGATCTGGCCAACCCGCACTTCCAGCTCCCGTTCCCGCCCGACATTGTCGCGCTGCTCTTCTCGCTGCTGCCCCTGGACACACGCCTACGCGCGCGCGAGGTGTGCCGCGGCTGGCGGTTCTTCCTAGAGGACGCGAGCTGGTGGGAGTGCGTTGATCTGGGTTACGACTGCGGCGTCAACCCTCGCTTCCTCTCCGACTCGCGCCTCGCTCTGGCGCTGCTTCGCGCAGCCTGCGTGCGCGCCAAGGGCAACCTAGAGTCGTTGGACCTCTCGGGCGTGAGCTTCGACGACGATGACCCGTTTGTACTGCGGTGGCTGGATTCTGCGCCTGTGGCTGACAAGGCGAGCCTGCGCGACCTGTTGGCTCCGCACATGAGACTCATCGTTGACCATGTGACTGCATTGTGCCGCGCTCTGCCGCTGTGCCGTGTGCGCTGCGGCTTGGAGTGCTACACTGTGGAGGCGCTGCCTCTGCTGCGCCGTGAGCCTCCCTTCGCTCTGCTCACCATCAATGCTCTTGTAGCAGTCGAGCATAACGATGAAGGTGCGCAACCAGTTCTGGACCTGGCATCCGCTCTTATGGGGTACTTTGGGATGGAGAAATTGATCATGTGTGCGCCGCTGACAACACTGGCTGTTTTGGATGCTCTTGTGGACGCTGCGATCTCTGCCGGTATCAAGGACGCGGCTTTCCAAACTTGTGGCCTCTCTCAAGCTTCGCTGCCTGCCCTGGGGCGGCTGATCCAGTCGCCTGGCTTTGAACGTCTGGAAGTCATCGAAGGCCTGTCAGCCCTATTTGAGGGCCCTGCGCTGCCCGCTTTCTGCGAGGCGCTACGCAACAGCACGACCCTGAAGAAATTGAAGTTGATGGGTGTTAACCTCTGGGAAGACATGGCATCTGCGTCCGAGCTCATCGCTGCGCTGGAGGGGCTCCCAGCTCTGCATGAGCTTGAACTGCTTGCCAACTTCGAAGTTGGCCCGTCTACCGTACAGCGAGCAGCTGGTGAATGCCTGGCGCGTCTCATCGCGCGCAGCACCAGCCTGCGGGCTCTGTGCTTGGGAGACAACCATTTGGATGAGGATGGCATGACGCCCATCTTCCAGGCGTTGAGTGGAAGCCTGACCCTGGTGGAGCTCATTTTATACGGAAGCATGGCAGTCAATCAAAACTTTGCACGCGATGTGGTGCTTCCTGCGGTGCGCACAAACACCAGCCTCCGTGAACTGGATGGCTTGCGCTGGCTTGATGCACAGGGGATCGAATGGGGAATGAAAGAGGAAGACCCGCCGCCGGCGATGGAGGAGGTGGAGGACATCTTGAAGGCTCGCGTGCTTGCTGACGAGGAAGCCGCTTGAAGGACTCTCAACGCCAACGCCTACCGCATCTGCCGCGAGTGGCGCAGCCTGTGATGCATGGATACCTCACACGCCACTAAGAAGACGCACTGGCACCAGATCAAAGCGTGCTGCAACCGAAGACACGCACTCTCTGTCGCCCTTGCCTCCTCGCTCCTTCTTTCGTGCGCCATGCACTCCGGCTTGGCGGCCGAGGCGCCCCAGGCGGCCCCTGGCATCTCCACCCGCGGCACCCGCGTTCGCTCGGCACCCGCTGCGCCGTCCGACGTGCTGGGCGCGCTTCCCGGCGGTGCGCGCAGCGCGCAGGTGCTCGCCTACGAGGCGCTGCACAGCGAGGCGTTGGCGCACGAGTTAGAGCGCAGTGCGGAGGCGCACGCGGCTCGACGCTCCTTCACGCTCTCAGAGCAGCTCTACTCAGAGGCGCTGCGCTTCGCGCCAGACCACGCGCGCCTGCTGGCCGCGCGGGCGGCCGTACGAGGCGCACTGGGACGGCCGAACGATGCCTTGGCGGATGCGCATGCCGCTGTTCGCGCAGCCCCCGCTTGGCCTAGAGCACACGCGCAGCTTGCGTCGGCGCTGGAGCACAAGCGTCAGCTGGGCCGCGCGCAGGCGTGCATGGAGCGTGCGGCGTGGCTAGCCCGCACCAGCGAGGGGAAGCCGGAGCAGGCAAGGCTTTATGCTCGCGCTGCGCTGGCACTGAAGGCTCGCAAGGCTGGCTTCGAGCTGCCCTTTTCTGGCGCCGCAGAGTTCGGAGATGTCGGCATTGGCTTTTTGGAGACGCATCCGTTCGAACTGGAGGCAGCGCGGAGTGTTGGAGCATCAGGCGCACGCTCCGTGTTGAGTGCTGCGCCCGACACCGCCCGTAGTACGACACCGCGTAGCCTGCTTCCCGGCGGCGCGCAGCCGCAGCCGCAGCTGGCGCCCCACGTGGTATGGGACAAGCGAGACGTGGCTGACGATGAGAACTGGTAACGCGATGTTGAGCGCCCTTGCTCCAGCTCAGTTCAACGCTGCTCGGTCACTGTGGCTCTCTCGAGCACCCAGTCAAGCACCTGCTGCGCCAAGAGCCCCTCCCGCGCCTGCTCCGTCAGCCGCTGCTCATCATAGCTCGCCCCCCAGCGCTTGAAGTCCGCCACCCCCTGCGCAACCTCCGCAGCCAGACGCTCCTCGGACACGCACAGCCCCTCGGCGCGCGCAACCTCAGCCACCGCCAGGCCGGTGAGCACCTTGCTCTCGATGTCGGCTCGCTTGTTCTTGAAAAACTGCTCAACCAGCGAGTCCGCCATCATCTGCCGCATGGCGCCGGGGCTCAGCTGCCCCTTGGCCTGCAGCTCCAGCAGCTGCGCGCTGTACAGGTTGCGCCCGGTTTCCTGGAACAGAGACTGCGGGATCTGGACGTCGGCGGCGGAGGACAGGGCGTCCAGCACAGCCATTCGACGGGCGTTGTCGGCCGCATCGGCGGCGGATGCGCGCGCGTCGGACAGCAGCGCCGCGTGCACCTCTGCGAGCGTGTGGCAGCCGTCGCGCAGCTTCGGCGCCAGCGCGTCGTCCACGTCAGGCAGCGTACGGGAGAACAGCTCCAGGCAGGCGGCGGTGAATGAGGCGGTCACCCCACGCAGTGCCTCGGTGTTCCACTCTTGGGGGAATGCCAGCTGAAACACGCGGCTCTCAGAAGGCTTCAAGCCCTCGCAGGCCGCCACGAAGCCAGGCAGCTGCGCGCCGTCAACCTCCGTGTCGAAAAACAGGTTCTTGTGCTGCATGGACAAGATGAGCTCCCCGGGTGCCCCATCGGCGCCGATGCGCTGCGCTGAGATGTTGAGACGCACCACGTCACCCGCCATCAGGCCCCGCCCGCCGGCAACCACGCGCAGCTCGCCCAGCTCCTTGCGCCGCGTGGCCAGCGCAGCCTTGGCAGAGGCCTCCAGCTGCTCCTCGCTGGGGGGGGACGGCACGGTGAGCGCCAGCTTGCGGTAGTCTCGCGTCCACGACAGCGAAGGCATCACGTCGACCTCCGTGTCGAACACCAGCGCCGCGGTGGGCGCGCACGCAGCGCCGGCGAAGGCCTGGGTGAGCGTCTCCATTGGGGTGACGATCTTTTCGCTGTCCTGGAAGGACTGGTCGCGCAGAGGAGAGCACACCTCCTCCAGGGTTGCTTGAAGCAGGTGCTCCACGCACGCCGCCCGGAAGCGCGCGTTGCCCACCGCAGCCACGAGAACCTTAGGCGGCGCAGTGGCGCCCTTCCGGAAACCGGGCAGGCTGCGAGAGCGGCGCAGTGAGTAAAGGAGCGTGAGTGATTGAGCGAGTGTGTGTGCGTGTGAGCGAGCGTGAGTGGCGCAAACGGTGGCGCCGACGCGTGCGACGTGCCTGGCGCCCTCTCCCAGCTCGGTGAGCACTGCGGCGTAGCTGGTCTGCAGCACAGACAGCGGCAGCTCAGCCTATAGGTTGGGGCGGGGCGTGAGGCCGGGTGTGAGCTGGCGCGGCGGCTTGCCCTCGGATAGGGCTTTGCGCTTTGCGGGGGGGACGCACGCGCAGGCGACGCCGGCTGCTGGGCAGCGACGTGACGGTGACCTTGAAGCCCAGGTTGGGGGTGGTGAACTCCTGCGGGGCGGTGGAGCCCGCAGGGTCCGCAGGCGCCACGGGCGCAGCCACAGGGACAACGACGGCTGCCGCAGCCACAGCCGCCCCCTTCTTGCCCTCCTTGGCGGGCTTGTCGCCCTTGTCGCCCTTGCCCTTGGCAGCCAGCGCGGGCGTCTGGCGCAGCCCGCGTCAACGCGGGAAAGGCTCGGAGGGGGCTGCGCTCGCACCAGCTGCGCGCGACGAGGGGCCGCAGACTGCGCGCGCAAAGGCGCGCTGCACGCGCCGCGCGAAGACAGACCGCGCGAGTGGCTGGGCGCGCGAGGCGCCACGCACGCGCTGCGGCTCAGCGCCTCCATTGCGAGTGCAGGGGCCTGAAAAGTGACTGCACAGTGACGATGTGACGTGGCAGCGAGCAGCAGCGAGTGCAGATAGAGCGCACCACGGTGGCAACACACGGATTATCGCACAGGCATACACTACATCGTGAGCGCAGGCAGCGCAGGCGGGGCTTTGACAGACGCGGTGGATGACAAACAGTGGCCACCGCTGCGCTGGTTCACCGGTTCTTGCCGAACATGACTTCGTCTAGGTCCTGCCCCTTCCTGTGACAGCGACGGGTGAGAGCTGGCTGCACAGCGACGGAACAGCTGAAGCGCTGATGACAGCGCAGCGCAAGCGAAGGCGCATCCCCGCGCCGCGCCACGCACTTGTTGTACGTGCCGCCCGACTCCACTAGCGACGGGCACGGCCGGAACGCCTGCGCGGGCGGGAGCAAGCAATCAGCACTCATGGCACGCTGTCGCTGTTCATCTCACACACGCTCTTGCACACTCTCGCAAGCTCACGCAAGGCGCCGCACGCCTTCGGTACGCCACTCACCTTAATGGGCCACCAGGTGAAGCCCGGCACTGCACCGATGCCGCCCTGTTGCCGCCCAGAGCCGTCGCACTTCATGTTGGCCTTTGCAACTCCGCAGGAGGGGCACGAGCCGGAGGGCTGTAGCGAAGGGCCGCTCAGCAACGCAGCGCGCGCAGGCGTGCGTGTGCGCACCGTCTGGGCGTCGGGCGTGGCGCACGCACGGGCGGAACGACGCCGAGCAGCGACTCTGCGCGGCCGCGCTGCGGGCGCGGCGCACAGCGACACGGCGAGCGGCATGGGAGACGCGGGAGCAGGACTTTTGCTTGCCCTCTCGTACACTCGTACGACATACGACACTCGAAGCTGGCGTAGCACCTCGACGCCCTGCTCTCCCTACGAACTCTCCGACCTATGCTCCTCGCGGGCGCTGCTGTTGCGCGGCCCTCTTCCCGTGCGGGCCGGCTGGCGGGGCCGAGGGAGTTGAGAGCGGGAGCGGGGGTGCGCTGTGCATCGTGTCAGCAAACGCTCACCACCACATCCGCGGGTTTCCGCGCGCCCGGGAGCGCCTGCAGACTCAGTGGCGGGCGCCTTCGCGGTGTACGCCTCGTTCCTCGCGCAGTTTCGTTGGCATCAATGGCGCTGTCACTGCAAGCGGCGCCACCCCTGGCCGTCGCTGCGCTGTCGCTCGCCTTCTGCGCACTCTGCGCGCTCTGCGCACTGCTGTGCGCCACGCTGCTGGCGCTGCAGCGCACGCTGCGCGACGTTTCCGCCTGCTGCCGCGACGTTTCTGTGGGCTCGGCCGACCTGACTGCAGCTGCAGCGTCGGTGGTGACAGCGTGTGGGGCGGTGGTGGAAGCGTGTGAGGAGGTGGAGGTCCTCACCAGAGACATACGTGCGGACGTGGAGGCTGCGCGCACGGGCGTGCAGCAGACGCTGACCAAGCCGCTGGAGCAGACTCTGCAGTCGCTGCGCAGTGCGGCTGCGCCCTCGGCTGAAGCGCTCAACCAAGTGCGCGCAACGTTCATAGCCTCAGCCGCTGCGCTGGCAGCCGCGCTGGCCACCATCTTCGCGTCACTTTGAGCGGAACGCGGACATAACTTAGGCTTACACTCAACTCATCAGTGGGCCACGATGATGGTTGTGCCGCTGTTGGGCGGACCCATGCCGAATATTAGCGGGCTGAAGAGCGACGCGCCGAAGACGGAGGGGCAGGGAAACCAGTACGTGGGGAGCAAGGCGAAGCAGATGAAGAAGGACGCTACGAGCGCAAAGCCGATGAGGAGCTTGTCAGTGCCCAGCAGGCTGAACGCCTCATCTGCTTCGTCGCCGGCGCCGGTGCAGTTGTGGAGGAGACTCTCGTTGTGGTGAGTGGATGTCCAGTTGAGGTCACTGCAGTTGTGGAAGAGCGTCCAGTTGTGCTCTAGAGGCTGCCGCTCAGCGAAGGCCTCCACGACGCCCTCGGGCGCGGGTGCGGGCGCGCCACCCGCCTGCAGCAGCGCGCGCGCGGTTGCGTTGCTGAAGAGCGACGGAGGCAGCACGAGCGCAGCGCCGGATGACGGGTTTGGCACTCGCACGCCGCCCGCGCCGCGCGCGCACAACAACAGCGCCATGACACACATTAGCGCGCGCAGCCAGCGGGGGTGGGACAGGCGGACCGTTCCAGCCACTCCTGCCTTCACCAACGAGCACTCCACCACTCTGCTGCTCCGCCGCCTCGCGCGAGCCATGCTGCGCGCGGCC
>Ga0208951_1000389_pt1 | contig 20147 bp, 20 predicted proteins | sample GreLakmeMI27MSRF_FD_187702 | JGI IMG/M metagenome (GOLD analysis project Ga0208951, IMG submission 187702) | Freshwater lentic microbial communities from great Laurentian Lakes, MI, USA - Great Lakes metaG MI27MSRF (SPAdes) | ecosystem: Environmental > Aquatic > Freshwater > Lake | place: Great...
TTCGATTCCGTAGGCCCTGCATCGAACTCAAGATCAACATCAAACTCAGACTCCCCGTCAAACTCGAAGCAATAAAACGGAGCGGGGGCGAAGCCCATTCGTTATAGCGGGGCATAGCCCGTACGTATCATTGAGTAGCATGGGCGTAGTTGCGTATTCGCTTCGCGAAAATGCATAAGGCCCTCTACATTCCAAACATTACGAAACTCGAATCAGCCCATACCAGCTACGCTAGCGCCACAGCAGCGCCTCTACTTTCCTCTATATTTGATAAAAATTGTGTTCGAATTGGCATTTTGTATGAGGCATTTCGCATAGCATCACGAGCAAGAACTTCTGAAACACCTTTCATTTCATAAAGAATGCGCCCTGGTTGAATCACTGCAACCCAATACTCTGGTGACCCTTTTCCTGAGCCCATTCTGGTTTCAGCAGGACGCATCGTAATAGGTTTGTCTGGAAAGATACGAATCCAAAGTTTTCCACCACGTTTTGCGTATCGTGTAATAGTACGTCGACCTGCTTCAATTTGACGTGATGTTAGCCAACCCGGCTCAAGGGCCTGTAAGGCAAAATTACCATAAGCAATTGTATTTCCTCGGCATGCCTTTCCTCGAAAATGTCCGCGATGATATTTTCTATATTTTGTTCGTTTTGGACTTAACATATATATTTTTCTTTCACTGTATTTATATTCGCGCGTATTCGCTCTGCGAAACTACAGTTTCGAGTTTCGTATTGAGCGTTGTTCAGTAGTGTATTGATTCCATACTCGATACCATACGCTCTACCAAACGCAGACTCGATTCATTCAATTAAACGGATTCGCAGGGGCTTGGAGAGTGTATTGTATCGACCGAAGGTCGAACTCAACAACATACTGGCACGAATCGAGTTTGATGTGGAGTTCGATGTTGAGTAGGTTGACGGGGCACGGGCGTAGGAGTTTCGCGAAGCGAACAAGCCCATGTCATTGATTCCATCCTCGATTCCATACAGTTTGACCGAAGGTCAATACATACCGAACACAGCATGGGCTTAGCCCGTGCCACGCTCAATTTACGATTTTTTATAAATCCAAATTTTAATTCCTAAAATTCCATAGATTGTTTGTGCCGGATACGCGCAATAATCAATATCAGCACGAAGAGTATGAAGTGGCACACGACCTTCACGCGCCCATTCAGTACGAGCAATTTCTGCACCATTTAATCGGCCAGCAATTTGGATTTTAATCCCTTCAACACCAGCTTCACGTGCTTGTTGAATTGTTTGTTTCATAATACGTCGAAATGCGACACGTTTTTCAAGTTGTTGTGCAACACGTTGTGCAAGTAGAGTTGCATCCGTTGCTGGTTGAGCAATTTGAATAATTTGCAATGAAACAGTTTTTTCACTATTGTTTGCGCTTCGCGCATACGGTTCCGCAGTGTTCGCGCCATTCGACCATTCAGCATCGCGAGTATTTAAATGAGCTGCAAATGGATTTTTTAAACGTTCGAATTCGAGTTGTGCGAGTTTTTTTTGAATTCCCGTTGTTAATTCTTTTAAACGTGAACCACCTTCTCCTGTGACAAGTTTTGGTTGCGCAACGTGAACTTCCACGAAAAATCTATCTGCGCGTCTTGAAATAAGAACTTTTGAAAGACCGGCATCACCACCTACTTTTAATTGTTCAGAAAGAAAACTTCGAATAAGATGATCTTCTTGAAGCCAGTAAGAATATTCTTTGGGTTTCGCAAAAAATTGTGATCGATGTGTTTGCGTAATACCAAGCCTAAATCCGAGAGGATGAATTTTTTGACCCATAAAGTGTACTTTTTAATTGTTTGACCGATTTGAGTTGACCAGTTTCGAGTTTGCGCGGGTTACGCCCATGCTGTGTTCGGTAGTGTATTGGATCTTTGGTCGGGGCTTTGCCCATATCAGACTCGATTCGTGCCAGTATGTTGTTGAGTTCGACCTTCGGTCGATACAATACACTCTCCAAGCCCCTGCGAATATATTTGATCGAATGAAATATAAAATCGAGTTAGAGTAGTGCAGTTCGGAATTGAGTTAGGGCAGTGTTGAGTAGGGCGTCACCTATTCCATTCGAGCCCTGCATCAAAATCGATTCAGGCAAAGCCCATGGGCTTATGCCCCATTCCTGCATCGAACAATCTGCATATTCGATATTTTGCGAAGTGCAAACTCGAATCGATCAATACGAAACTCGAAACTGCATATTCGCTTCGCGAAACTGCAAATCTGCTCCTTATCGACGAGCTTTTTTGTCTGTTTTTACATGACCTCTATATGTTCTAGTTGGTGAAAATTCTCCTAATTTGTGACCAACCATTTGATCTGTGATAAAAACAGGAACGTGTAACTTTCCATTATAAACACCGACAGTATGTCCAATCATAATTGGGAGAATAGTTGATCCTCTTGACCAAGTTTGGATAACTTTTTTTTCACTATTTTTATTTAATTCTGAAATTTTTCGGAATAAGTCATGCGCAATAAAAGGAGCTTTTGCCAGTGAACGTCCCATATTTATTTTTTTGATATGCTGTGTATTGGATCGAATCGACTAACGTCGAATATCAATACATTCGAATTTGCGCTGTTCGTCATTTCGAGTTTGCACTCTTCGGAATTGAGTTAGGGCAGTGTTGAGTAGGGCGTAGCCTATTCCATTCGAGCCCTGCATCAAAATCGATTCATGCAATACCGAATACATCGATTCATTCAATACCGAATACGTACGCAATTAGACTATTGCTTACTTCGAAGGATTAATGTATCAGAGTATTTCTTTTTTTTTCTTGTTTTTTTCCCAAGAGCACATTTTCCCCAAGGAGTCATAGGGTAAGGGTGACCAATACCAACCCTTCCTTCTCCCCCGCCGTGAGGGTGGTCAACTGGGTTCTTTGCAGCCCCTCGAACATGGGGTCTCTTTCCAAGCCAACGATTGCGACCTGCTTTTCCAATAGTACGATTTCCGGTTTCAATATTCCCTACTTGACCAACAACCGCCCAACATTTATTTGAAACAAAACGAATCTCTCCACTTGGAAGGCGAATACTTACGAAATTCCCTTCTTTTGCAATAATTTGTGCAACAGCACCTGCGGCACGCGCTACTTGGCCACCTTTACCTGGGTGAAGTTCAATATTGTGAATTTCAACCCCAAGTGGAAGATTTTTTAAAGGCAGAGCATTTCCAACAGTACTTGGAGCTTGCTCACTTGCAAGAATTCGACTTCCAATAGTTAGACCCACTGGATGCAGGATGTATGTTTTTTCCCCGTTTTCATAGCAAATAAGGGCAATTCGAGCATTTCGATTTGGATCATATTCAATTGTTTGTACAATTGCGGGCATATTGAAAGATTTACCTGTGCCACGTCGAAAATCAAGAAAACGATATTTTTGTTTATGGCCACCACCTCGTTGACCACTTGTAATAATTCCGCGATTATTTCTTCCCGTTGAACGAGAAATGCCACCAGTTAATTTTTTTTCTGGTTTTGTTGTCATGCAATAACCAGGTTTAGCTGCACGCGCCGCCTCTAAGGTTTGACTTCGGGGCGTAAAATCTCTATAAGATCGAATACTCATAATGGAGCCTCCATTTAAAAACAACTGAGGTTGAAGCGAATAGTATGGGCGTAGTATGTAATCGAGTTAGTTAGTCTAGGCCGAAGCCTATTCCGCGCACCGAATTCAACAATTAAGTATGCAGTCTATGATGCAGGGATAGAGAGGGCACGGGCGTAGCCCCAGCCAATAGAAACTCCAAGGTATTCGGTATTGACGTTCGTCAAACCCGAAACTGCTACGCAACATTAAACTCGAGGCCCTCTATATTTCTGCATCAAACTAAGTACAATCAATACTCTATACTCAATATTGAACACCGCCACTCCAGAGCCGTGAAGTTTCGAGTTTGACGAACGTCAATACCGAATACGTTCTATTCAAATAATGGAATAGAATCTTCTGGTCGAAGTGTAAAAATAACACGTTTCACTTGAGGTCGTGAGCCAATATATTGGCCAAGTCGACGTTTTTTACGAGGTGGTCGATGTGTATTTAATGAGACAACTTTGACCTGAAAGGTATTTTCAACAAGTTGTCGAATTTCTGGTTTTGAAAGCGAAGGATCAACATCAAAGGTATATTGGTTATTTTCAAGAATTCGCGCCGATTTTTCAGTGAAAAGAGGAATCATAATAGAAAATCTCCGAAAAAGTAAAATGTACAGCTATTGAGTAATGCGAGGGCGTAGAATGTTCGACCTTCGATCGATATCATACTACCCATACACAATGTCCGCATACTCAATGCCAAACTTATTGAGTCTCTATTGCCTATAGCAAACGCGGGGGTGTACATTCACAACCTCACACTCAATTCCGCTCACAACTATTCAAAGAATACATTTGATACTTGAGCAAGTCTACGCTATTTTTATTATAAAAATACAAAACATTTTACAGAGATCTTTTAAAAGGGGCTCGTGACAAAAAAGAATATTTAACCTTTTCGATAGCATACCCCCAAGGGGATTCGAACCCCTGTTCTGCGCATGAAAAGCGTATGTCCTAGGCCTCTAGACGATGGGGGCTTTACTCAATAGGAATTTCTTCATTTCGTGTCAGTGAAAATACGTGCACCAAACTCGATTCATGCCGTACGCAAAAAAACTCTGGAGTAGAGTGTATGGGCGAAGCCCTCTACCATAGACTCTACCATACTGCTTCGCTGAACGGCTATGCCGAACCGGAGCCCCGTCAGAGCCCAGTACAAATAATATTCTCTGGCGTCAGCATATCTTTCCGAAAGGCTGCCCTTTTAGTATTGTAGCCGTTTAACCTTTGACCACCAAGTTCGAGAAGGATTGGTGTAGTTCTGTTAAACCGTGGATACCAGAGGAGAGGATATTCATAGAGAAGTTATGCTTGAATCGATGGAATCGAACCGCTCTTTCTCTAAAAATATCCTTAAGTTTTTTTTTCCTAGGATTGATCTGGCGTAGAGTGTATGGTGTTGAGTAGATTGTTGGGCTACGCCCATACTCCATTCCATACGCTTTATCATACTGCCCGTATTGATCGCTCGGAGGAAAAGCTATCTAGAATGGCCGTATGGCAAAAATGGATAGCTTTTAAGTTCGTTCAAGTCAAAATCATTCGGTCGATTAGGATATCTCGGCATACACCTGATTCCTCAAACGGCTAGTCTTGCCGTGACCTTAGGATATTTCGACAAAGTCGAAAGGGATCGACAGTACTCATCTTGAGGTGCACTTCAACCTTATATGCTTTCAGGTCTTATTGACTCCGCACGTAGCTACCCAGCGTTTACGAAAAATTCATAACTGGTACACCAGTGGTGCGTTCCTTCTGGTCCTCTCGTACAAAGAAGAAATCCTCTCAATACTGTAACGCTTACACTGGATATGGACCGAACTGTCTCACGCATGTTTTTCCCTTATTTTCATAAGAGCATGGACTATGTCTTCATCCTTATTCGCGCAAGAAAAACCTGCTGTACGAAAAGGAGTTGGCGTATTATACCCTCTTTCACCAAAGAAGATATCTTTTTCAATATGAAAAAAGTCTCTACAGGGACTTTTCTATTCCAATTAGCTTTAAATCCTGAAACCTCTCACGAACAACTTGAGTTGTCAGTGTGCGCATTTTCGAATCATTTAAATTAGCTACTTGATCTGCTAATTGACAAAGTTCTAAAAATTTTTCTGGAGATTTTTTCGTTAAAGGTAATTGCTCTATAATTTTTAAAACAAGATTTGCTTGCTTTTCTTTTATTCGAAGAAAAGGCTTGATTTGTAATAAAAACCAGTTAACATCTTGCCACCCAACAAGAGTAAGTTCCGAAATTTCATCACTTCTCTCTCTGATATTTCCTTTTTTTATCTCATTCTGAATTTTTATTAAGAAATGTTTTCTTTTTGTTTTTTGAATGAAAGAAATACTTAGTCGAATCTGGTATTTAAAGATATAATCTGGTCTCGAAACTATTTGAGCCATAATAGATCCATCAGCATCAAGAAATCCTGCTAAATAAGCCAATTTTGTTTCATTGAAGTGACTGCACATATTTTAAATATTTTCGAGATCGAGCATTGTTTTAGAAAGGTCTTCCCTCGGCATTACCATAGGAGCGTTGTTGGAGTTTGATGCAGGGCTCGAATGGGCGGAGCCCAACACTGCCCTTACTCGATACCTACATCTGCTATCTGAAGGCTTCACCGATATAAGCCAATACTAAATATACATTACTGTATATAAACGCAGTGTTTCAATGTTTTTCATTGAGTAATAGCGAGATGACTTGGGATTAGAGAAAGATGGTTATTCGGTATTCTATGGAGTCTAGTATGGAATAGGCTACGCCCTACTCAATCATCAACTCAACGAAAATAGAAACTGCATCGATTCAAATCTGACCATGGCAAAACGCTAACGTCTACGTTCTGAACCCAGCTCACGTACCGCTTTCACTGGCGAACAGCCAGACCCTTGGGACGTACTACCGCCCCAGGATGCGATGAGCCGACATCGAGGTGCCAAACCTCCCCGTCGATGTGAACTCTTGGGGGAGATTAGCCTGTTATCCCTAGAGTAACTTTTATCCGTTGAGCGACGGCCTTTCCACGCAGCACCGTCGGATCACTAAGGCCGACTTTCGTCCCTGCTTGACTTGTAGGTCTCGCAGTCAAGCCCCCTTCTGCCTTTACACTCTCTGACTGATTTCCGTCCAGCCTGAGGGGACCTTTGCACACCCCCGTTACCTTTTAGGAGGCGACCGCCCCAGTCAAACTGCCCGCCTGAGACTGTCAAATGGGATTTTTTCTCCGCATTTTGAGAATTCTAGTTCGTCCAGAGTGGTATCTCACTGTCGGCTCCACAGAAGCCAGAACCTCTGCTTCAAAGCCTTCCACCTAAGCTGCGCAAGACGAACCCAAATTCAATCTCAAGTTACAGTAAAGCTTCATAGGGTCTTTCTGTCCAAGTGCAAGTAGTCCGCATCTTCACAGACATGTCTATTTCACCGAGTCTCTCTCTGAGACAGTACCCAAATCGTTACGCCTTTCGTGCAGGTCGGAACTTACCCGACAAGGAATTTCGCTCACTTGAGTAGTATGATGCAGGTATGTAGTATGGGCGTAGCCCAACAATCAACTCTAAACCTCTACTATTCATTCTCTGGAATTTTCTTCCCGAGGTGGACTCTATCTTAAATTTTTTAAATTCATCGTTTTTCTAATTTTGTTGATTTTCTCAATTCCTTCTAAGGTTAAATGTTCGTTGCGTTCCATAAGACAGCAAATATACCGAAATTTTACAAAATCAATATGTTTAGTTGTTTTAAGTTGGTGAAGTTCAAAAAAAGGAATAATAGTCTTTCGCAAGTCTGCGACACTACGGACGCGATATTGTCTTCCTTTTTCATCTGGTCTCGAAGACTCACTTCGGACAACCCCCGCACCAAAATGTTTTTTTAACCCATGAAGGACCTGGATATTCCGTACGTGTTGACTGACAACAAATTCCGGAAGTACCTGGAAGCCTATTTTGCACGTCTTACTTTTTAAGACTTGGACATGAAAACAGCCTTCGCCATCAACAAAACCTGTAATCCATTGGGATTCTAAATTTATAAAAACTCCTTAACGTATAGTCTCTGAGGATTCTTCGATGTTGTGCTTCGCGCATAGATGGCGCTCGTAGAATCGAAGTCTTTCCTGCTGATTGTCCCCATAGGACAATTGTTTTGACTGAATCAAAATGTCTTGAACGACGTTACCGACGTTCAAATTTCTGCAATTGGAAACGGGTTGCCCAGAAGTTCATGTAATTCGCTATTCTGTATAATTGAGTAGTGGGGGGCACGGGCGTAGCCCCAGCCCCCATGTAGCTTGATTGGGCTGGGCCCATACTACTATTCCATACTATTCCAAAGACTACGAAACTCGAAACTATGAACATCATACGAGTACCCTCAATTGTATCACAGGAATTTTTTGAAACGAGTAAATTGCCTTTGAAAAAGGATGTTCCAGCAAATAGTTAAGTTTTACTAAGGCAACAAATTCACCTTAGGACCGTTATAGTTACGGCCGCCGTTCACCAGGGCTTCAGTCGCTAGCTTTGGATCCGAAGACCCGAACCAACTTCCTTAACCTTCTGGCACTGGGCAGGCGTCAGCCCCCATACATCGTCTTACGACTTCGCGGAGACCTGTGTTTTTGGTAAACAGTCGCTTGGGTCAAGTCACTGCGGAAAAGCCATTGCTGGCTCTTCACCCCTTCTTCCGAAGTTACGGGGCCATTTTGCCGAGTTCCTTAGAGAGAGTTCTCTCGCGCCCCTTAGTATCTTCTACCAGCCTACCTGTGTCGGTTTGCGGTACAGGTGATTCTTTTTGAAAAGTCGTACGAGCTTTTCTTGGAAGTCTTCCATGTTTTTTATCCCATGAAATGAATCGGCGCAAAGCCAAAACCTTCGTCCCTCGGGACTCAAAAAGAACCAGTACAGGAATGTTCGCCTGATTTGCCATCGACTCCGCCTTTCGGCTACGCCTTAGGTCCTGACTCACCCTCCGTGGACGAACCTTGCAGAGGAACCCTTAGGCTTTCGGGGCAGCAGATTCACACTGCTGTTTTCGTTACTCAAGCTGACATTCTCACTTCTGCCCTGTCAACAAGCATTTTCATGGTTGCATCACTCCGAGCAGAACGCTCCCCTACCATTTAGAATTGACCGAAGTCAAAACGAATTCACAGCTTCGGCAGAATACTTAGTCCCGGTCATTTTCGGCGCAAGAGCGCTCGACCAATGAGCTGTTACGCACTCGTTCAAGGATGGCTGCTTCTAGGCAAACCTTTTGGCTGTCTTAGCACTCCCACCTCCTTTGCCACTTAGTATTCATTTTGGGGCCTTAGCTGGTGATCTGGGCTGTTTCCCTCTTGACAATGAACCTTATCGCCCACTGTCTCACTCGCGGAGTGAATTTCATGGAAAGTATTCTGAGTTTGTTACGATTTGGTACCGCTCTCGCAGCCCGCACCGATACAGTGCTTTACCCCTTTCCAGTGCATACGCCGCGGCTGCGCCTCAACGCATTTCGGGGAGAACCAGCTAGCTCCGAGTTCGATTGGTATTTCACCCCTAACCACAACTCATCCGTCGATTTTTCAACATCGGTCGGTCGGGACCTCCACTTCGTATCACCGAAGCTTCATCCTGGTCATGGTTAGATCACCCGGGTTCGGGTCTATAAAAAGAGACAGAAGAGTGCTCTCTTCAAACATGCTTTCGCTTTGGCTTCAGTTGAAATACTTTAACCAAGCCTCTTCCTATAAGTCGCCAGCTCATTCTTCAACAGGCACACGGGCAAATCTTTTGATTCTTCCATTGCTTGTGAGCTTATGGTTTCACGGTCTATTTCACTCCCCTGATGAGGTTCTTTTCACCTTTCCCTCACGGTACTGTTTCGCTATCGGTCACCCAAGAGTATTTAGCCTTACGAGGTGGTCCTCGCAGATTCACACGGGATTTCACGTGCCCCATGCTACTCGGGATTCATAAAGAATGTTTTCTGAAAAATTACAGGACTCTCACCTTCTTTGGTACAGGACTCAGCTGTTTCATTTTTTTTCAATTCATTCGGAAATTATGTCCCACAACCGCTGTATAATTTCTTAAACAACTTTAGGCTGTTCCCATTTCGCTCGCCGCTACTCCGGGAATCGCGTTTGCTTTTTTTTCCTCTAGCTACTAAGATGTTTCAATTCACTAGGTTGTCTCTGCCTTTTCTATGAATTCAAAAAGGAGTATTGTAGGTTGCCCTATTCGGGAATCTTCGGGTCAAAGCGTCATTCCAGCTCGCCGAAGCGTATCGTCGGTAAGTACGCCCTTCATCGTCTTTGGGTGCCTAGGTATCCGCCATAAGCCTTTGTTTTTTCGAGAACGAAATTCAATAATTTGTATGGATGTACGGAATCGAGTTCGTCTTGATTTCGCTTTGCTAAAAGATTCCTGCATCGAACTCGAGGGACATGATATTGATTCTATTGAGTATGGTAAAGTCTTAGGGTAGGAGCGAAGCTCGAGGCCTGCTGCATCATACGCTCTTTCAAACTGGATCAAAGACTCTCTATTCCTGCATCATACGACTCAATTCACTCAAAAGGAAAACTTTTGAGGTGGAGGTAAGCGGACTCGAACCGCTGACATCTGCCTTGCAAAGGCAGCGCTCTACCAACTGAGCTATACCCCCGTGGGCTATCCTGGATTCGAACCAGGGACCTCACCCTTATCAGGGGTGCGCTCTTACCAACTGAGCTAATAGCCCGCATTGCCAATCGATATTCGGTAGTGGAGAGAGTATGGAGTGTAGTATGGAATGGAGTATGGGCGGAGCCCAACAATCTACTCAACAATCTACATGAGCTGGGGCTACGCCCGTGCCCCCATCAAACTCGTAATCGAAATATGAAATGGTCAATTTTTATCCTTTGAAGGAGGTGTTCCAGCCACACCTTCCAGTACGGCTACCTTGTTACGACTTCACCCCAGTCACTCACTCTGCCTTAGGCATCCCCCTCAAACCGAAATTTGTTAGAGTAATGACTTTGGGCATAGTCAGCTCCCATGGTGTGACGGGCGGTGTGTACAAAGCCCGGGAACGGATTCACCGCCGTATAGCTGACCGGCGATTACTAGCGATTCCACCTTCATGCAGGCGAGTTGCAGCCTGCAATCTGAACTGAGACCAATTTTTTGAGGTTAGCTTGGGGTCGCCCCGTTGCATCTCTTTGTGTTGGCCATTGTAGCACGTGTGTAGCCCAGGGCGTAAGGGGCATGCTGACTTGACATCATCCTCACCTTCCTCTGATTTCTCACCAGCAGTCTGATTTGACAGGAAAGCACGAAGCTTATCCGAACAAATCACGAGGGTTGCGCTCGTTATCTGACTTAACAGAACAATTCGCATCACGAGCTGACGACAGCCATGCACCACCTGTGTTCACGTTGATTGAATGTAAACAAACAAACCACAGAAAAATTTCTTCTTCCTTCGTGACATGTCAAGCCCTGGTAAGGTTCTTCGTGTTGCATCGAATTAAACCACATGCTCCACCGCTTGTGCGGGCTCCCGTCAATTCCTTTGAGTTTCACTCTTGCGAGCATACTTCCCAGGCGGGAAACTTAACGCGTTAGCTACCATTCTGAAGAATACTGGCCAAAGGCCATAGAGCCCCAAAATGTAGTTTCCATCGTTTACGGCTAGGACTAATAGGGTATCTAATCCTACTCGCTCCCCTAGCTTTCGTCTCTTAGTGTCAGTGCAGGCCCAGAAGAGTGCTTTCGCCGTTGGTGTTCTTCCCTATCTCTACGCATTTCACCGCTCCACAGGGAATTCCCTCTTCCTCTACCGCACTCAAGCTTCATAGTTTTTGCTGCTTGAATTCAGTTAAGCTGAATGATTTAACAACAAACTTGCGAAGCCACCTACAGACGCTTTACGCCCAATAAATCCGGATAACGCTTGCATCCCACGTATTACCGCAGCTGCTGGCACGCAGTTAGCTGATGCTTATTCCCCCGATACCGTCAGAACTTCTTCTCGAGGAAAAGGAGTTTACAGCCCACGAGCCTTCATCCTCCACGCAGTATTGCTCCGTCAGGCTTGCGCCCATTGCGAAAAATTCCTCACTGCTGCCTCCCGTAGGAGTCTGGGCCGTGTCTCAGTCCCAGTGTGGCTGATCATTCTCTCAAACCAGCTACTGATCGTTGCCTTGGTGAGCCATTACCTCACCAACTAGCTAATCAGACGCAAGCTCATCAAAAGGCGACGCATCAATAAATTGAAGCGCCATTTCAACTAACGTCATATAAGGGATTACCCATCGTTTCCAAAGGTTATACCTCTCCTTCCGGAAGATTCTTACGTGTTACTCACCCGTCCGCCACTCATTTTTTCATTGCTGAAAAGATGCGTACGACTTGCATGTGTTAAGCATACTGCCAGCGTTCATCCTGAGCCAGGATCAAACTCTCAAAAAATACAAAGGGTTCATGGAATCGATTATGATATTTTTTATTGAATCAATGGAATTTATTCGCAAAGCGAATAGATACTCAAGATCAATAATAAACTCAACATCGAGCAAGATGAACTTGATTCTATTCTAAATGATTGATTCATCTTTGAACAATATTGTCCGCCTCTAACATTTTTTGGTCTCTAGAGAATCGAGAGTTTCTATATTGTGCAGTTCCGTAGGGGAGAGTGTATGGTCTTGAGTAGATTGTTGGGATACGCCCATACTAGATTCCATACGCTCTAATACTTCGCCCCCGCCCGCGCATCGAACTCTATTCCGTATAGGGCATAGCCCCAATCATTGAGTAGTGGGGGCACGGGCGTAGCCCCAGCCCATGCAGTCTTCGGTAGGGGTGAGGGCTTCGCCCATGCCCAGACTCGATTCGTACCGTCCTGCTTCGCTGCTGCGAAGCAGTTTCGCTTCGCGAATACAGCATAGCCATTCAGCGAAGTTCGAGTCATTGATTCCATACGATTCTAAACACTACCAAACTTTAAACTGCCCGCTTTTACTCTGGTGTAGAGTAGAGCCTTCGATGTTGCGCTTCGCGCATACTCAATACCATACGCTCTACCATACAATAGACCCCTCGCGCGGCTACGCCCGACTGAATATTTAAAGCTGAGTTGATTTTCTTTTCATTTCATGAAATAATAATTGAGAGAGGGATTATAGTTCAATTGGTTAGAGCACCACCCTGTCACGGTGGAAGTTGCGGGTTCGAGTCCCGTTGATCCCGATTTTATTTTTGAATCTACTGCTTTTGCATATTTTTATGCAGAAGCTCCGTATTTACCGCCCCTTTATTTAATTGCATAATCAACGAGCCCTAATTAAATAGATCTTTATAAAAAGGGGTTCTATCAAGAGAAATTGAATATTCTAGAGTTCCCCTTCGGCGAAGCTCCCGCCACTTAAGGGAGCTCAGCCGTCAACCGTAATTTGGCAGAAAAAGTAGTGTTTCGTTGCTAGTATTGAGTATTAGTGCACGCGGGCTTCGCCCATGCAAAGCCATACGCGCAAACACTACGAAACTGGATAAGCTCTCACGAGACAAATTTTTCACGAGTTGAAATTTTTTCAATCCCCTTTTCTATACTTTCTGACGTGTGTAAAAGCTTTTGTTGTTTATTCGAGAGGACCTGTCGTATCCAGTTTAAATAGATGGGGCCTCGAGTTGTACGTTGGGCTTCGCCCATACTCGATTCCACGTATTCGGTATTGACGTTCGTCAAACTCGAAACTGTTCTTAAATATTTTTCAATTAAATATAAAGATGATTCATTCATTACTTTAGACAAATCAGCAGCGCTTAAACCTTTTGTTTTTTTCCCAAAAAAGTCCCATGAAATGGAAGGATCAACTCCTTGTTTTTTACCATAAAGTTTTAAGAGACCAATTCGGGTTTGCTTTCCTGGAAATTGTAAACCAATAATTCGATCAAACCGACCAGAACGAATAAAAGCAGTGTCTAAATTTGGTAGAAAATTAGTTGTTCCAATTACTAAAAATCCATCTTCGGAAGAAAAGCTATCCATTTGGATTAAAAATTCTGTTAAAAGGGTAATATCGCAAGTTCGATTACCTGAACTCGTGGAAGTACGCTCATATTGATTTGACAAAGCTGTTGTTTCGCTCTGCGAATACGTGAAGCCACCTTCGATCAATTTTTCCAAGCAAGACTCGCCTGAGGCATAATCGGAAGTCGTATTCGCTTCGCGAAACTGTACGGTATTGTATTCACGGACAGTTGGCTTCTCTCCTGGGTATGGGCTATGCCCCACTACAGCTTTGGTACGCCCTCCTTTGCCCAGCTCAGCGTAGGGCGTAGCCTCGCCACTGATTGCTGAAAACAAAGCCAATTTATTATTTTTAATTCTTTGACTAGGGCTTGTGCTTCGTATTAGATTTGATGTTGAGTAGCTGATTGAGTTCGACCTTTGGTCGATTCCATACTCCTTTCCATACTCGATTCCACCAGTTGGTACTTTGCCAATCGAATCAATCTCATCAAGAAATAAAATACAGGGAGTATTTTTTCGAGCTTGCTTAAATAAATTTCGTAAACGAATTGCACCAATACGAGTACCACTTTCAATTTGCTTTTGAATTTCACTTGCCGATAAACAAATAAGCTTCACACCGGCTTCACCTGCGATGGCTTGGGCTAATAAAGTTTTTCCTGTTCCCGGAGGTCCTATAAAAAGATAGCCTTTTGGAAAGAGTTTGGGTTGACTATTGCTTTCGCTTTGCGAATACTTTCTATACTCAATACCAAACTTAAATGCTGTGTAGGGCTTCGGTGAAGCCGTTCCAGCCCCGATTTGTTGCGTAGCGGGGGCTTCGCCCATGGAGAGCGTATGGAATCGAGTTAGTCTTGATTTCGCTTTGCGAAAAGATTCCTGCATCGAACTCAACACCATGCGCATAGACTGCATACTACACTTCATACTTGGGGCTATGCAGTTTCGCGAAGCGAATACGCTACTCAACATCGAACTCAAAGAAAATGAACTGTATTTTTGCAAACTTTGAACCAGAGTACGCAGAATTGGTAAAAATTTTTCGATGCCTTCTACATCCTGAAAGCTCTTTCTATTTTGAGCTATTGTCAACATTCGAGTTTGAATTGTATATTCATTACGGATTGATTGACCTGGACGGATTCCTCGCCAAATATTGAAAAATGCCCAAAGAACAAAAATTTTACTTGCATAATTTGCAAATCGAAGAATTTCAAAAGCAAAAATATAAAAGTTGCCTGAATGTATTGCAGTGTTCAGTATTGACCTTCGGTCAAACTCACCATTCATCTTCATTTCATAAGAATATAAATCGTGCATGCATGGGCTCGGGCTTTCCACCTGCCCGGGCGAAGCCCCTGCCTCGCCAATCTTTATTCCAAGCCTCTCTGTGAGGAATGGAGTTCGTTGTTGAGTAGTCTTGAGTTCAACCTTTGGTCGATTACATACCATATCCTGCCTCTCAATACCCGACGCCATACTCGATTCCCAAGAGTTTCGAGTTTGACAAACGTCAATACCGAAAACAGTATATCTCGATAATTTAAAAGATGTTAATGTCAACAAAAATCCCAAAATTATAACGTATGGAATAATACAAATGAGCAGGGCCAAAGGCCTCTGAATCTTACTTGCAAATTTTCGAAAGGGGGCGTACGAGTTCGATGTACCTCGATTCGTGGGGGGGGTTTGAATCCTAGTGGAGTAGCTTGTTGCGTATTCGGTATTGACGTTCGTCAAACTCGAAACTGCATACTCCGTTCCATACTCAATACTCGCGGGCTGGAACGGCACGGGCGTAGCCCCAGCCGAGGCCCATATGCTTGGACGAAGTCCAAAAAGTGTTGACACATTGAAAAGGTATTCTTCGATTTCGAGAAAAATCTTATAAATTCTTGTTATACCATTTTCAGAAAAAAGAAAGACAAGACGAGAAATATTTCTTTTTTTATATGCCGTAAAAATTGATTGTTCTCGGGTATTCCGTCCTGTAGATTCGCGAGGGGTCATACTCGATATATTTGTACCGCTGGTGTTTTGTATGAAGTCAGGAATCGAGGATCGAAGAGCGTCTGATGCAGGAATCTTTTCGCAAAGCGAAATCAACTCTAACTCGATTCCATACAATACGTTATTGGAGTTTGTTTCGATTTTGCCGTTCGCCAATCGTTGAGTTCGCTGTACCGAGCTTCGCTCCGTAGGGCTCAGAAGTTTCGCTACGCGAAAACGGCATGGGCGAAGCCCGCGCCCCATATCCTGCCTTTCCATATTCGATTCCATACAATACGTTACATCAGCCTCGGTCGATTCCATACTCAATATCAACCCCGAAGATTCGAAGGGGGTGACGTTTTGTCGATTTCGTTTATAAATAAAATGTGAAAAAAATGAAAATAAAACTTGAGAAATCATAAAAAAGTACTTGTTTCGAGTTTGACAGTTTCGAGTTTGGAAGTGTTTGAGTTCGATGCGCGGGCTATGCCAGGAGCCAAGCTCGCGCATCGCCCTAACTCGATTCCAATGATTGAGGCTATGCCCTATACCGAATACGTCAATACCGAATACGGTTTATTAGGACGTAATTTATATGGCGTAGAGCTTTTGGTATCGAGTTAGAGTAGTGGGGGCACGGGCGTAGCCCCAGCCCATGCAGTCTTCGGTAGGGGAGAGGGCTTCGCCCATGCCCAGACTCGATTTGTGCCGTTACAGCATAACCATTCAGCGAAGCTCGAGTCAGTAATTCCATACGATTCCTGCATCGAAGGCTCTACCATACTGCCCATCAGTTAACTTCCCACTTTAAATGCATCAACAAATAAACCAAATAAAAAACCAATTTTTATGGAATTAAGGTATACGATCGGCTGCATTTTTGAGTCAGGGCTGTTTCGAGTTTGGCGAACGTCAATACCGAATACGCGTCTTCGGTAGTGTTGAGTGTATGGTGTTGAGTTCGACCTTTGGTCGATTCCATACTCAGACTCGATTCGTAGCGTACGCCCACTTCCATTTTGCATAGATTGAGCTGAAGGGCGACGCCCCAATGTCCCGCCAAATGGTAGTTTTTCCAGAAAAAAAAGAAAATTTAAGGATTCTAAAAGAAGAAGTAAAAAAAAAGACGAGAATTCTCCACAAAATGTTGGAAAAAGATTTCCACTCACAAATCCAAACAAGAAAAGAAAAAAATGAAAAAAAAGTTTTGCTTTCATTTTTGATATTGAGTTCGTATATGCATATTCGATATTAAGTATGCTGTAGAGGGTCTTATGCAGTATGATAGAGCGTATGGAATGGAGTATGGAATCGACCAAAGGTCGAACTCAATCAGCTACTCAACATCAAAGACTCTACGCAACATCGAACTCGTCAAAGTGAAGGAACAATTTGACGGAAAATCGCTTGATAAACATGCAGATCATCATGTAAATAAGGGGATTTTTGTGTATTTTCAAAAAGTTCACGAATATATGAAAATTTTGGTTTTCCTTTTGTATTATTTTGAAGTTTTTTACTTTCAGGAGGTGCAGTAGATTGAGTGGTGCTTCGCCCATGTTGAGTTGATGTAGCGTATTCGCTTCGGGAAACTGCAGAGCCTCGATTCTGTTGCAGCGAATATCGTTCTTTTATTTTTTGTAATTGACGAATTGTTTCATATGACATGCTGGAATCAATGTTCAGTTTAACCGAAGGTTGATTCGATACTCGAATACTACTATCCGTACTTCGGCTGTTTCGGTATTGACCTTCGGTCAAACTCGATTGCTGCTTCAAACTCGATTCGTGCCGTACTGCTGTACGATATTTGATTTTTGCATCATCTAAAATTTCTTCAATTTTATTTAAGAAAAAAGAATTATATTTTAAATAAGCATCCGATTTTTGTTCTTCATTTAAAGGAGGCCGACCACTTAATGTTCTACGAGCATTAATTCTTTCAATCGGAAGATGTCGATCCACTGGTAAATTTTTCTCACGATGTCGAATATTCGAATCAAAACTTGGAAATTCTCGTTGAAAAATTTTTGTAATCTTTCCCTCGCCTGGGCGAAGCTGTCCAGCCTCATCAACAGCGGGGGAATTGTTGTATTCGGTTTTGACGTTCGTCAAACTCGAAACTGCTGTCATTGAAGGCAAAAATTCCATCGGGTATTGTGTCACGAGTCGCCAAGTGTATTGAATGCTTCCAAGAAGAAGAGTTCCTATAATACAAAAACTTAGTAATTTATTTAAGAAGAAACTTGGGCTTCGTCCCGAGCTCTGAGATTCAGTTCCTCTATGGGCTTTGCCGTAGAGGCTATGCCCTACTGCTCCTGTAACTCGCCAAATAGAGGCGGCCCCTTTCAAAAGAAAAATAAAACTTAGAAGAATACCAAATGAACCAGCAATAAATCCGAGAATATACATGAAACCAAAATGACTGACGATATCTTGACTTAAAAGTAATCTCGATGCCGTTGCTGGAAATATTGGATTCAAGAACATCAGACAAAAATTTAATAAAAAAATTTGTTTCGGCGCAGTTATATTAGAAATTCGAGAAACTGCTGGCCAAAGGCTCTGTATGGCACGAATCGAGTTTGATCTTGCGCTTCGCGCAAAAGCACCTCCGAGACTGGGCTCTGCAGTATCGATGTTGAGTAGGGCGTCGCCTCTCCGTATAACAAAGTCCGCCGCCCCCCCAGATAAAAGAGAAACTTTTTGGTGATAAAAATCTGTTGCAAGTTTTAACAGAAGACTCATGCCAAGAAACGAAAGAAAGGGTTCACTCGTGTACCAAAATTGAATAAGGGGGCGATATCCAAGAGACATAAGGCTCAAGAAGCTGATCTGACCAAAGAGTATTCCAAGAAAAGCACTCATTCCAATATGTATGCCATCAAAAAGAAAATATCTTAAACACAAAAAAAAGGGAACAGAAAACGGAAGACTTAAAAGAATTCCATGAAAAAGGCCAACAAATAAATTTTCATTTGACCGAAAATATGAAATATCTAATTCAAAAAAATTCATAATTCAAAGGATAATTTGCATGAACGTAGAGTGTATGAAATCGACCGAAGGTCGAACTCAACAACATACTGGCACGAATCGAGTTTGATGGGGGCACGGGCGTAGCCCCAGCCCATGTTGATGCGGGGCTCGAGTTTAATGCAGGAATCTTTAGTCTTCGACCTTCTGTCGATACCATATCAAGACTAACTTGATTCCGTACGCCCATACGAAGCCCGCGTAGCTTGATATTGCATCAGAATTGCGAGTTTGATGTTGAGTTCGACCTTTGGTCGATTCCATAACCCCAACTTGATTCTACGGCATCGCCCATATCAATACCAAAGGCTACCAAAGACTGTGTATTCGGTATAGGGGAGGGGCTACGCCCGTGCCCCATTCGTCAAACTCGAAACTGCATAATATGCGCAACCGAAGAGTGCCGGCGGATGTACGTTGCATGTTTTTTCTTTTATTTTATGAAATCGATGTAAAAAAATCAAGAGAAATTGGATCTGTCGAAGTGTTGAGTCTTGGGCTCCGCCCATACGATTCCGCGCATCGAACGCAAGATCAAACCTCGAGTTCGGTGCAGGAATGGGGCATAAGCCCATGGGCTTTGCTGTAGTAGGTTCGCGGGCTTCGCTCTTGTATTTGCTTCGCTCTAAGCCAGCGCTACTCTAACCTCGAGTTCGATGCAGGGCTCGAATGGGCGGAGCCCAACACTGCCCTAACTCGATTCCGTACATTCCAATACAACAACAAGTCAATACCTGGGCTTGTTCGCTTCGCGAAACTCCTACTCCCGTGCCCCATACATCCAATAATAAATATTTTTTGTTCTTTTGAAAACGAAATACTTGCAAAATAAAAAAATTTCTTTAATATAAAAAAAGAAAAGAAAAACTTGTTGCAGAGTTTATTCGCGTACAGCTTTGCCGAGGCGAAAGATTCATGTTGCATATGGGGGTGCAGAGTGTTCGATGCACGGAATCTTATGGAATCAATGACATGGGCTGGGGCTACGCCCGTGCCCCGTCAAGCTACTCAACATCTACTCAACATCAAAATCGATTTACACAATACCGAAATCTGCATATTCGGTATAGGGCTGGGGCTACGCCCGTGCCCCATTCGCACAAACTCGAATCAATCAATACGAAACTCGAAACTCCATATTTGATACAATACCGCATACTCAATCGCGAATCTAATTGAGTATGCAGTATTGATCTGCGCGAAGTAGTTTCGCGAAGCGAAAATGCATAAGGCTCTATATTCCAGCCCCCATCAAACTCGATTTCTGCATCGACGTTGCGTTCGATGCGCGGAATCGTATGGGCGGAGCCCAAGACTACACTAACTCGATTCTCCGGCTTCGGTTTGGCGTACGAAATTAAGTATGCAGTCTATGCGTTTGATCCAATCGACTAAAGTCAAACATCAATATCAAGATATATGGGCGAAGCCCCTATTCAACTCGAGTTGGAGTAGTGGGGGCACGGGCGTAG
>Ga0208951_1000390_pt1 | contig 20115 bp, 23 predicted proteins | sample GreLakmeMI27MSRF_FD_187702 | JGI IMG/M metagenome (GOLD analysis project Ga0208951, IMG submission 187702) | Freshwater lentic microbial communities from great Laurentian Lakes, MI, USA - Great Lakes metaG MI27MSRF (SPAdes) | ecosystem: Environmental > Aquatic > Freshwater > Lake | place: Great...
ACGGAGGTGGAGTCTGGAGGCGACAGGCGAGCCGCCAGCGCGCGCAGCCAGCGGGCGCGCGTACCCGCCGCGTCGCCGTTCTGGGCGAACAGCTCGGCGGCGACGCGCAGCGCGTTCAGCGCCGCGCCCGCGTCCGCCGGCGTCGCTGTGGCTGCGCCGCAAGCCAGGGGCGCGGGACGGCTGAGCGCCAGAGCCTGCAGCGCCGCGCCCGGCAGCATCGCGGCGACGGCGGGCGACCGGCGCCGCCAGTCTTGCAGGGCGGCGAGGGCAACCTCGGGGCCCGCCTGTGCGGCTTCGAGGAGGAGGGCGGAGAGCGCCTCGCCCGCCGCGGCCTCCAAGCACGCGCCCTCTCGCCGCAGCGCGCACGCGGCGCCGCCCGACGCCAGCTCGTCCAGGCGCAGCGGAAGAGGCCACTCCAGCGGCCGCACCAGCGCGCCGGCCTCCAAAGCCCCCCTGGCCAGAAGCGGCGCGAGGTGCGCCGCAAACGCAGCCGCACCAGCAGCCGCGTCGGCCGCGTGGCCCACCGCCGCGCGCGCGTACGCCTGCTTCCAGGCCACCGCTGCGGCGTCGGCGAAGGACCAGCCGCGGTGGAGCAGCTGGCTCAGGCTGTGAGCAGCGGAGGCGCTCTCGCGCAGCGTGGGCCACGCAGGGCCAGCCTGCGCCACGGAGGCGCCCAGCGTGGCGGCGGCGTCGGCGAAGGCGGCCGGCAGCGCGTGGCCGGGCAGGCCGTGGCTGGCGAGGATGGCGAGGGAGTCGGAGCGGCTGGTGCCCTGGAGAGAAAAGGGGCGCGTGAGGAGGCGCGGACGCACGCGAAGAGTACATCTGCGCCAGGCAGGCAGCGGCGTCGCCATGGGAGGCGACGCCGCGTGGGTGCAGCGCGACGCGAGCGCCCGGCGTCGAAACCCGGCACTCGCTCCGTGCCTGCCGGCCGGGCAAAGCTCTCCGCAAAGTTTGGCCGCCACGCTCATGCGCAGCTCCGTTCCCGGAGGGCGGCGCCGCTGGCTGGCGGATGGAAGCTTTGCGTGCGGGCGGCTGCGCAGGGTGGGGAGGGGAACGCACCGAGGGGGTGGCCGTGGAGGGGTTGCCCGGGAGGAGGAAGACCTCGATGCCACGGTTGCGCATCGCGCGCGACGCCTCCCCGTGTCGCGGGTCCAGCGCCAGAATGAGACGAAAGCCGGGCGCGGGCACGGCGCAGCGCGAGACCCCGCCAACCTGGCCAGCCTCTGGCACCAGCAGCGTTCCCTGCGGCTCCAGCAGCGGGTTCAGCCGGTCCAGCACCGTGGGGGAGCACAGGTTCGCGTTGTCCAGCAGCACCCAGTGGCCAGCCTCCATGGCCTGCAACAGGATGCCGTCCACCCATTCAAATGCTCCGCCAACGCTGCGCCCGTCAATGTACAAAGCGCGCGTGGAGGCGCAGGCGCCGTCGCGGGAGCAGGCGGCGTGCCAGGCGGCGGCGGCGTTGCAGCCAGCAGCGGCGGCGGCGGCGGAGACGGCAGCACAGGCGTTGGCAAAGTGCAGTGCGTCGGCAGCAGAGTCAGCCTCGAAGGATGCCCAAGCGGATGCGCCCGCAGCTGCGGCCTTGAACTGGCCGGCCAGCGCGGCGGCAGAGGATGCCGCCGCGGCTGCGCGCGCCAGGCGGCGCACGGCTGCAGCGGAGGCGCGGCCAGGCTCAACCTGCTCAAACGAGCCCAGCAGATCAGCCGTGTCCGTCGCAGAGGTGAGCGTCACCTGCAGGCGATGCGCTGCGTCAGGGGCTGCACACAGAGGCGGCGGGCGCGCGTGCGAGCGCGGCGCGGATCAGGTCAAAGTGAAGATTCGTTGCTCCTCAGCGGTGCGGCTCGTGGCCGCCCCGTCGGACAAAGCAGAGTGTGAAAGTATATTCTTCATCTCCAGCGCGCGTGCTGCCGAGCGCGCAGGAGCCGGGGCGGACTGGGGGGCGCACCTCGTGAAGAGTCGCACCCGCGAGGCCAGCCAGGGTGCGCGCCACAGCCGTCTTGCCCGCTGCGGAGGGGGCGACCAGCGCGACCATCCACCCCTGCGCCAGCGCGGCTGCGGCCGCCTCCAGGGCTGGCATCTGGCCGGCGAGGAGGAGCAGGTTGGCGACTGAGTGCGGCGGCGGTCCGCCGGTCGTCGAACGCTCCAGCCGCGCCAGCCCGACGTGCGCCCAGGCGTCGCAGAGCCGCACCGCGGGCTGCGCCGCCGGCCAGGCGGGCTGACCGCCGGGAAAGTGCAGGCTGAACAGGGCGGCTGCGGCTGCGCGGTCCTCGGCGCAGCGCATGCGGTGCAGGTAGACCACAGGGAAGAGCGCCCGCACAGCAGCGCCCACCGCGTCGTCCTCATCATGCGGCTGCTGCGCGCCAGGCGCCACGGCCGCCTCGGCCAGCTCGCTCCAGCGCAGCACGTCGCGCAGGTTGAACTCCCAGGGAGCCCCCGCGCGGCCAAATCGGCGCTCTACCACCACTGCGCGCGCCAGCGCCTCGTTGAAGGCGACCATGGAGGTGCGACATGATGGGGGTACGCGCGGGTGGAGGGCGGCGCAGACCTGGGGAGCAGGGCGAGCGGGGGTGGTGGTCAGGTTCTGGGGGTGGAAGAAGGGGAGCTGTGCGCAGCCTGCAAAGGGCCCAGCAGACCGGCGCGCGTGTTGCCACGCGCAGCCGCCACCACGACCGTTCGTGGCTGCGCGGGTGGCTCTTGCGCCCGCAGTTTGGCGCAGTGCCAACCGGAGAGAAGGGCATGCGTTTCGGAGCAGGCGCGCGGACAATCACAAGCGTGCGCGCTGGCGCTGCAGAACAAGAAGCGCACCGCTTCCAGGTCGGCAATGCCCATGGACTCGACCGCGACGCGCGTGAAGCGGTTGAGAAAGGAGCGCGGCAGGCCTTTGCGGCCGCCGCCTTCACGCAGCGGGTTCTGCGCCGCGAACACGCGGAACGAAGGAGGGCAGCGGAACAGCTGCGTGCAGCGGACATGCGGTTAGTTCAGGGGCGGGCAAGAGCAGAGAGCCAGAGGCAGCGTGTGCGTGTCTGAAAGTCGGCCTCATTTGTCCCTATGCTGTGTCAGCATCGGGGCGGGAGCGTGCTCCCGCCGCATGCAGAATCTACTATCTTGATTCCATAGTGATTAATCCTCGACCGAGCAGAGCAGAGCAGAGCAGAGCAGAGAGCAGGCGGCGTGCCGAGCACCCGCGTGAGCGCTGAGCTGCGCGCTCGGGCACGCACCGTGTCCAGCTCCGGCACATACACTTCCCTGCGGTGGTCCAGCAGCGCGTTGAGGCCCTCCAGCACAGCCTGGGGCGCCAGGTTGAGCTCGTCTAGGAGCACCCAGGCGCCGGAGCGCAGCGCAGCCAGCAGCGGGCCATCCGCCCAGGCAAAGTCGCCGGCGGCGCCGCCAGCGGCGGGCAGGTCGGCACCAAGCAGGTCCATCATGTCGCTCTGCTCGCTCAGGTTGATGCGCACAAGCGCATGGCCAGAGGCGGCCGCCAGGGCGCCCACCAGCGAAGTCTTACCCACGCCGGGCGAACCCTCCAGCAGCACGGGCTTGGAGAGGGAGAGCGCGCGCAGCAGGCGCATGATGTTGCGCGCAGTGCTGGGCGCCTGCAGCGAGAAGGAGCCGCGCCGGCACACACCAGGACCCTGCAAGCGTAAGAAAGCGCGCGTCAGAACAGAGCTGGAGTGCCCGGCGTGCGTGTGCGCATCCGAGCGCGAGGCTCAGACAAGGCTGAAAAGTTGATTCAACAGACGCCCACTGGACGTGGTCAGGATTTGATGGTACTTGATGAGTCTTCCTCGCCGCGCAGACTGAGCTGAGCTGCCACCACGCGCAGCCGTCATAGCGACTTGAATCAGCACGGAAATCAGATCCGAAAGATGGTGTTGTTTTATAAGTGTGGTGTAATCCCACGGCTGCGCGTAGCCTGCCGAGCGTTGCGCGTGCATCGCAGCGTGCGCCATGGTGCGCATCAGAGAGATTCCCATTATGATTGTGGCTTCACTTTGTCAAGACGTGCTTGGCATCAGTAGGAGCTCATTTGCTTCGTCATCGCGCACTGAGCCCAGCCAGAGCCGCGCGCCAGAGCAGAAAGGATGGGGGGGGACACGCGCCTTCTCGACGAGGAAGGGCGCCACGCCAAAGTTGGTCGCCATGGTGTCCTCCTCCAGGCACAACAGCTCAGCGGGCACCTGCGTGAAGGCGGCGGCGGACAGCGCATCGTGCGCGGCGGTAGGCAGCTGAGTGTGCAGGAAGGCTTGGCAAGCGCGGCGCAGCTCGGTAGCCTCCGACTCGGGCATACCCAGTCCCAGCCCCAGGCCGTCCAGTAGCGTGAGGTAGGCGCCGTGGATGTAGGCGTGCCAGGGCGACAGCGCGCCGCTGCCGGCGGCGCTGGCGCAGAACTGAGCCCAGGCGATGGCGTCGCGGACGGTGAGCGAGCCACGAGCCGCGGCGCCAACTGCACCCTTGGAGCTGTGGAAGAAGGACCTGCATGGCGGGGTGGCGCGTCAGCCCCCGAGTTCTGTGCAGGGCCAGGGTGGTGGCGGCGGGGTGCGGCAGCTGGAGCGTCAGAAAACTTTGAAGACTGAGAACGTTTCGAAGGTCAGCACCGCCCGGAGGCTAAGTCGAGAGACCGAACGTTGGCTCCTCACCCGCACCGCTGCAGCATCCGATGGCACAGAGCAGAGGCTTGCGGCGGCGTTCGTTTCAGACATCCAAGGAAGCTGGGCTCGCATTAGCTCTCAAGCTGGGCTTCCACTCGTGGAGCAGCGAAAGCTGTTGAGTTCGGGACTGCGAATGGAATGAGAAACGCCCTAGCACTCTGTCATCCTCAACGGCGCCGCCAGAGCTGAGCAGAGAAGGGGATAGGGAAGAGGGCGCGCGCTCGGGCGCACCAGAAGTCCGCCAGCGCGTCCGCCAGCGGCGCCAGCGCATGCTGCGTGCCCAGGCGCGGCGCCACCAGGAGACGCAGGTCGGCGCGGTCCACCAGCGTGGGCACCCACACCTCAGTGAAGCGGTTGCGCAGAGCCGGCGACAGCTCGCGCTTCCCAAAGTCGCCGCCTGGGTTCATGGTGGCAAGCAGCCGCCAGGCGGGCGCGGCTGTGATGACCTCAACGCCGTCGGCGCGGCCGGACGAGTCGCCTGCGCGCTCTGCGAGCGTGATGCTGCGCCCGGGCTCCAGCACGCTGTTCAGCCGCTCCAGCACCCCGTCCTCAGCCAGCGAAAGCTCGTCCACCAGCAGCATGTCCCCCGCGCGCATGGTGGTGAGCAGGGGGCCGTCGGCCCAGGCGAAGGGTGGGGCGCCGTCGGCGCGGGCGGCTGCGCGCGTTGGCCTGTAGCCGCCCAGAAAGTCAGCCGTCTCGGTGTGCGCGTGGCAGTTGAGGATGCGCAGCGGCTGGCTGTGCAGCAGCGAGAGCAGCTGGCAGACGGTGGTCTTGCCGGCGCCAGTCTCGCCAACCAGCAGCACGGGCTCGCCCGCAGCAACGCAGCGAGCCACGCAGCTGTACAAACGTCGCAGCGCCGGCGTCCACGACAGCGTGCGCGCAGCAGCCTGTGGAGGACGCATGTGAGTCGCCAGCGCTTTTAGGCTATAAAGGCCAGAGCGGAGTTGCAGAAGCGCTCGCAGCCCCAACTGGCCTCAGTACAGATCTTGGTTTGAAGTTGGTTTGTCAGCAATTGAGTTCAGTATTAGCATGGGTTTCATCGTCAGTGGCCAGGGAGGCGGCGCGGAGGAGGCCAAGGCGCGCCGGCGTGAATCAGACTCTGTGATTTCTGCTGTTGTTTGTTTCGGGAAGTCTCCACACGTTGGGATTCGGACCCTTTGGTATCATCGCTTTCGACCGGGCAGCCAGAGGGCGAGGGTGCAGAAGCAGAGCAGAGTGAGAGAAACGCACCGCAAACTCGTGGTCTGGGCACTCCACCAGCCGCTGCTCCAGCATCTTCTGCGCGCTCGCCGCCTCCGCCGCGTACAGCGCATCGAGGTCCAGCTTGACGCGCAGCACGCGCTCCAGCACAGCGTGCACCACTGCCCGCTCCTCGGCACTGCGCAGCCGCTCCGCAAGCAGCAGGTAGCCGTCCTCAGCCAGCGCCTGGTACCCGTTCGCGCGCCGGTTGCCCCAGCTGAAAGGGCAAGAGATCGCGCGTGAGTGGTTGCGCCCAGCGGCGGCGCGGCAGAGGGCAGAGTTGGGTCAGAGTGTGCTCATCAGACAAATGCCTCGTTTGTCACTCATACATTATGCACCGTGCGGATGAATGGACCGCACAAGTACTCGGACTCGTCATCTGTTTGTTCATCACGCGAGCAACACTCTGTGGCCGAGAGGCGCCGAGCCGAGCCGAGCCAAGCCGAGAGGCAGCGCGCACGGGACGCACCGAAGCAGGTCGCGCGCGGTGATGAAGCCATCCTTGCCGGCGAACACGGCGCTGCCTTGGCGGCGGCGCTGCAGCTCGCGCATCACCTCCACCAGCTTGAGGCAGTAGGAGGGGGGGATCTGCGAGCAAGCGGACGGGACTCAGTCCCTGGTCTGCAGCCGGCGGCGAGTTGCTGAGCACAGCGCGCGCCAACTGTGCATGGATCAGGTATACTGGCAAGATTAAATCTTTCGAGCGGCGAAGCTCGAACGGCCTTTATAGAATCAGAGTCGATCATTTGGGGAAAGAATGTTTCCTCACGCCCAGCAGGTTGGCAGACGCGCGGCGCGCGGGCAGAAACTGAGCTGAAGAGGCGCACCTGGCAGCGGTGCTGCAGGATGGTGACCAGCTCGCCGTCAGGGATGTCGCCCACATGGAGCTCCAAGAAGCGGTTGCGGAAGGCGCGGGACAGCACCTGCGTGTGGCGGGTCAGCGGCAGACATGGCAGCGCATCGCAATTGCGATGGCGTTGCTGCATCAACGATTTTGGCTTTTCTGAAAGTGCTCACGCCGCGTTGCGGCACTAGCGCAGAAATGGGTTTGCATCCTCTGCAGCGACCGCCGGCGCATAGTGTGGTGCGCAGCGCAGCACGCTGGCGCACCTTGCGGCCGCCGTATGTCCCCGGCGGGTTCTGGGTGGCGAACAGCATGAAGTGTGGGTGCGGCTTGATCTGGAGGGTGGATCGCATCAGAGAAGGAGTGAGCAGCAAAGCCTGCAGTCGTGCGGTGCGTGACTGAGCTGAGTGCGCGACTGCCAATGCCTCAGCCTTGTGGTCAAGACTTGGCGTTCTCCGTGAGGAGCATGCCCTGAACGTGCTTGTTCCTTCAACAGCCGGGTGGGGCGCTGAGCAAGCTCAGCGCCACGCCCCGCCGCCTCATGGTTAGCCAGGGTGCCCGCAGCACTCACAAAGTCTGTCTCTTCAGCAGCAAGGAGCGTCGCAACCGAGGGCCAGAGACTTGAGGCGCCGCGCTCGCACGCACCGTCTGCTGCAGCTCCGGCACGAACAGCTCGCGGTTGTCATCCAGCAGCCGGTTGAGCGCCTCCAGCACGTCGCTGGGCGCCAGGTTGAGCTCGTCCAGCACGATCCAGTGCCCCTGGCGCACAGCAGTCACCAGCGCGCCCTCCACGAACGTGATGCCGCCGCCAGGGGAGGCGACGTAGGTGCCCATGTACTCTGCGATGTCCGTGTGCTCGTGGTTGTTCAGCCGCACAAAACTGCAGGAGGAGCAGAGTCAGTCGGCCGAGTTGCGGGCCCAGCCCACACTGAACTGAAGCTGCGTTGCTCAGACGTTTGCGTATTGCGTTCAGCGGGCGCCCGAGGGCACCCTCGCACAAGAGGTGTCAGAAAAACAGATGCATGTCATCACAGCAGCGTGCAGGCGGACTGAGAGGGAAGGGGAAACGCACGTGTGACCCGTGCGCCGCGCCAGGTACTCCACCAGAGACGTCTTACCGCTACTGGTCGGGCCCTGTGAGGAGAGGAGCCGTGTGAGCGTCAGCCCAGGCAGCCCTAGGTGTGCGCGGGGCCAGCAGCCGCGGGTCTGCTCATATTCTATGGGTGATTTCATGTTGGACATCAGCAAGCGAGCCCCGAAGGACTGCGCTTTCAGTCCGAGGAATGAATGTGTCTTCACTGCAGACCCGAGGGCAGCAGAGGGCGGCGCGTGCAGCGCGCTGGGAGGGGCCACACACCTGGAGCAAGATGGGGTGCCTGCGGAGCAGCACAGCGCGCGCCAGAGTAGCCAAATGGCGGCGCACGCTGGCAGTGAGCACGAACTGGTCGGGCGCGTCCGCTTCAGGGCGCGCAGCAGGCCCAGCCTCCACCCAGTACTCCTCGAACAGCACGTGCGCGCCAGGGACGCCGGGTGGCTCGGGCGGCGCGCGGCTGAGCTGGCTGATCTTGAGGCCCTTCAGGATGTGCACCACCAGCAGAGACTCAACCACCGGAGCAGTGGCCTCGGACAGCAGCGTCAGGAAGGTCTGCGAGCATAGAATAAATGTGAGTGGCCAGCAGAGGGATCGTCTGAGAGCAGTGGATGCAGGCGAGCACTGAGGAGCGCAGCGCAACCCAGTCATGTCAAATTTCTGCATGTTGCCCCACATGGTCTTTCGTCTCGAGCAAGTGTTTGAATCCTCGGGAGGTGCTGCGCCGTGCGGGCGGTGCGCGAGGGGGGAAGACGCACCATTGAGAGGCCATCCAGCAGGGCCCGCTGCATGCCATAGACGGGCATGGCGGCGCGCGCGTATTCCAGGGCGCGTGACAGCGTGCGCAGGCTGCAGGGGGGGATGCGTGAGCAGTTGCAAGCAGGCGTGTTCACTGCAGTGTGCTCGCTTGCGCAGCCCCACTCCTCAGGATATTACTAAGCATTGAGATGCCGCATCCAGCGCGTGCGCTGCTGAGCTCCCGAGGGTATCGTCACAGGAGGGACCGCGCGCGCGCAGAGCCGGAGGCGCGGGCAGGGAGGAAAGGATAGATGGGAGCGCACCTAAACTGAGGCTTCTGCCCAGCGCTGTCAAGCAGAGTCGTCTCAGCTTGGCCGCGCGCAGCGAAGAAGAAGTCCACGATGTCGTCCACTGGCGCGCGCGGCACGCCCGCCAGTGCGGCTGCGACGATGGAGCATAGGTCCTCCCGCGACGTCGTCTCACCCACATACAGCTCCGTGAAGCGAGCCTTGATGCTGGGCGGGAGCTCCCGCTTGCCCGCGTCGTTGGCGGGGTTCATGGCGCCGAAGAGACGGAAGCGCGGGTGGCGAGGCACCGGCGAGACGTCGCCACGCTCTGTGAGCACGAGGCTGCCCTCTGCGCCCTGCGCGCGCGGGTGCCGCGTCTCAGCGAAATGTCGGGTTCCAGAAAGGCCGCCCTCGTCAGCGCGAGGTGCTCGTGGGGCGGTGAGTGGCGACTCGCCAGTGGCTCTCCGCGCACACGCGCCGGCATGGCAGTGCAGGGCCATGCCAGACGGAAGGCGTGTCGCGCGTCCTGCCGCCCGCCTGGGCAGCGCGATGCGCGGGGGCGCACCTCCATGACGCTGGCCAGCCGCTCCAGCGTCTCTAAGGGTGCCAGGTTAACCTCGTCAAGCAGGAGCCAGGTGCCGTCGCGCAGCGCGGAGACCAGGGCGCCCTCCACAAAGGCGAACACGGGCGCCGCCTTGGTGCCGTCAGCCCCGTCCGTGACCACGGCGCGGCCCAGCTGGCGCTCTACAGCCTCCGCGCGAGCGCACAGCAGGCGCCACGCCTCGCGCAGCTCGGGCGCGAGCGTGCGGCGGCGCTTGGCGCCCCGCGCGGGCGCCGCGCGGGAGTCGTCAGCGCCCTGAGGCGCCCCGTCTTCACACTCAGCCTCGCCGGAGCTCTCACCAACAGCCAGCTTGTGCACCCGCGCCGCAGCCATCTTGAGCGCCTGCAGGAGGCGCGCCCAGTTGCGCCGCTCCGCGTACTTGGCCTGGGATCGCAGGGGAGGGAGCGCGTGAGCCGCCGGGTGTGGGGTCGCTGGGTGGTCTGTACGGAACAAGGAACTAGCGTCCCCACGGGTTGGGGCGCAAGTCTAGTAGGGCCGCTTGTCGCGTGTACGCCCGAAACACTGACCCCCCCGCGGCGGAGGTTTACGCGCCGCAGGCGTTTGTCGTGGTGGGGGGCGAGGGAGCGCGCGCGCGGGAGAGCAGAGCAGCGCTGGGCTGGGGACGCACCACTCTCGCCGCAAACTCTGCGTTTGCGTCCCGGGGAAACGTCTCGCTGAACAGCGCCGCGAAGGTGGCCGCCAGCGGCAGGCAGAGGGTGCCCGGCTCGCGAGGCTTGAAGCCCCCAACCAGGTCAGCGCTGTCCGACTGGGTACTCATGTTGACCACCACCAGCCGCGCGCCGGCTGCGCGGGCCAGAGCCTGAACGGCGGCCGTCTTGCCGGCGCCCGTCTCGCCCACCAGCAGCACGGGCTCTGTGCAGGCCACCGCCGCGGCGAGGCGCTCCAGCTGGCGGCAGGCGTGGCCTGTGAGGGCGAAGCCGCCGGTGGGCGCGCCGCCGGCGGCGGCGGCAGAGGCGGCTGAGTGGACGCTGAGCGCGACGCGACCGACGGAGAGGGCGCCGGCGGCGAGGGCGAGGGCGGGCTTGTGGAGGGCGTCATAGTGCTGCGCACGCTCTCGGGGCACCTCCCAGGCGTCAGCCAGGGCGCCCAGCAGCGCGTCGCGGCCGGCGCCGCAGGGGAGCATGCCCGCCAGCAGGTCTGCGCCCTCCATGAAGGCGAGCTCCCGCACCAGGGGCGTCAGCGGCGCCCCTGGCTGCATGCATCCGCCGTGCAGCGTGCGCATGCGGTGACCCCACTTCACCACGTCACGCAGCGTGAGCTCGCGCCCGGGGGAGGCTGCGCGCGGCGGCGCGGGCGCGTCGCTCCCCTCGCCGCTAGACTGCCCACACAGCCGCCGCGCGGCAGACAGGCTGGCCAGCATGGCGCCCACCAGCGCCGCATCATGAGGGTACAGACCCCCCAGGATGGCCGCCAGCTCGCTGGCTGGCGGCGGTGTCATTTGGACGCGTGCCCAAAGCCCCGGGGAAGCAAGCTCCCGAGGCGCACCCACGCGCGACGTGACAGAGCCAAACAGCGCGAATCCCGGCGCTGGCGCCAGAGACTCGCCGCGGCCGGGCACCGCCAGCGGGCGGCCCTCCAGCAGAGGCACCAGGGAGGTCATGACGTCAGCTGGCGCCGCATCCACATCCTCCAGCAGCACCCACCGCCCCGCGGACAGCGCCTGCGCCAGCGCGCCAGGCTGCCAGCGGAACTCGCCGGGCGTGTCGCCGCAGACGTACGACCCAAGCAGAGCCTTGCTGTCGGTGGCGTTATCCAGGTGAAGTACCACCATGTCGTGTTGGCCTGCGGGAGAAGAGAGGGATGCAGCGTGAGCGGGGCGTTGCAGGGAGCGCATGCGCTGAGCTGAGAGGCTTGCCGGAGCGGGCGGACTGCTCAGACCCTTAGATTCCGCCATCAGGCTGCGCTTCAGAGGATTGACAGTGATCTTAGACATCATCCTAGCAGTCCGCGCGCAGCAAACAGAAGGTGCAGCGGCTGAGTGTGAGCGTGCGGCAGCGGTTGCGCGACTCACCTGTGAGCGTCGCAAAGTGGCGCAGCAGAGTGCTCTTGCCGCATCCGGGAGGGCCTTCCAGCAGAACGGGTCGGCCCTACGCGTGTGTGGGGGCGCGTGCATCAGACAGCTGCAACGGCGCACAGAGCGAGCGGAGGGGACGCACCCCGCAGAGGGCGAGCGCAAACGACTCCAGGTTCGCGCGAACGCTGGGCGTGACAATCATGGGCGGCGGCACGGCTGGCGGCGCGTCGGCGGTGCGCGGGCGGCAGCGGATGTCGACGCCGAAGGCGCGCACGTGGCCGGGCGCAGATGGATTATCATCTGCCTCCTCCGCCGCTGCGCAGAGCATCGTCCCGTCTTCCGGCGCAGCAGCCTGGTCCTGTGTGCAGTGTGTGAGCACGGGTTGGAGGGAGGAGAAGGGTGGGAGGAGTCGCAATCTGTCTGTGGCCACCCTTTATGGCCAGCGTCGGACGGAAAACCGAGCGCCAGCCATCTTCGGGCTGCACATTGTTGTCGGCGCCTTGCGGCAACAGAAAGCAATGGAGGTGCCAGTTGTTGCTTGACAAAAAGGCGCCAGCGCGAGCCGAGCACCGAGCGCAAGCAATAAAGGCTGGGAACGCACCATGAACCAGCTGGCACGCTCCACCGCCAACGTGGCGAGCTCCTCACTCCAACGGAGCTCAGCGTCCAGCTCCTGCGAGAGGGCGGGACAGGGTGAGCACGCGGGGCTGTACGGAGGGGCTGAGAAGCCTCGCGCACCTCGTCGGGCGTGAGGCACCGCCTACGCAGCGCCTCCGCCTGGGCAGGGCCGAGCGGCAGGGCGTGCGTGGCGAGGCGTGCGGCTGCCCAGCGCACGTGGGCATCTGTGTGGCGAAGCAGCCGCAGCGCGTGCGAGAGGCACGCCCCAGCGCCCGCCTTGCGCTGCAGCTGCGTGTCGCCGCCCGCCGCGGCCGCGTCGGCCAGGTGCAGCGCCGCGTGTACGAGGCGGCGGGCGTGCTCGCAGTCGCCTGCTCCCTCAACGCGCGCCAGCGGCGGCGCTGCCACGGCGTAGAAGCGGGACACCAGGGACGACAGGTGCGGCGCCAGCGCGAGCAGGACGGGCAGCGCCGCCGCCTCAGCCTCTTCTGCGTTGGCGTCGGCAGCGGCTGAGTGCTCGCGCCGCTCGACCACGCGACCCACCAGCTGTAGCAGCCAGCGACGAAGGGCGCCAGCGGTCTGGGAAGGGGGGCAGCGGGAGGCGTGAGCGCCGGGACGCGAGAGAGGTAGCACATGTGCAGCCGCCACCTTCGGAGTGGCGGGCTCTGGGGGGGCTTATCCCGTAAAGCTGCGGGCCACGCACCGCCACTGTCGCCTCGGGCCGCCTCAGCAGCGCCTCCGCCGCGGAGAGGTGCGCGTCCGCGTCGCCCTGTGGCGCGCAGGAGGGGGCGAACTCAGAACCCTGTCATACTCTAGGTCAAGCAGGGCGGCGACGGCTGGCGAAGCTAGTGGAGCAACGCGAGCGGAGGAGCAGCAGAGCAGTTACCGGCAGCGGCGAGAGCACAGCGGGCGCCGGCGAAGCGGCCGGAAAAACGGAGCAAGCAGTAGCCGCCGGGCTGTGTCTCGGCAGCCGCCACGCCGCCTCTCCCGCGTATCGCGCGCCGCCAGACACCGCCCGTGACTCACGCACCTGCGACAGCGCCGCCGCCAGCTGCGCGTCGCCCAGCCGGGCCGCCACAGCCTGCAGAGCAGCTGCGAGCGCCTCTGAAGTGCTCGCCATCGCACGGCGAGCCTCACGCACTTAGCCCGCCTGCATGCCTCACTTTGCGAGGTGCCTGGTCGTCACGCGAAGGGAGGCACAAGTGGCGTCGTGTCCCGAACATTTTTTGTCGGGCGAAGGCTGGGCGAAGGCGGCGAACAACCGGCGGGTGTCGTGCTGCGGGCGAAGGCGAGACAGCACGCGCCTCTCGCCTCTCTCATCTGTGGCGCCTCTGCGTGGCTTGGCCCGCGGCGGCGGCACGATGCGCAGGTTGCGGCAGCTGCTGCTGCTTGCCTGCACCGCGCTGCTGTGTGGCCGCGCGCACGCCATCGTGGGCTCCGAAGCCTTTCCGCTCCTAGCCGGGCAGCTGAGTGAGCTGGGGTCACCGGTGCGCCCCCTCAGAACACCCCTGAGCCTGCGGCTATCTCTGTGCTCTTACACGCGGCCCCACGTGCTCGCCGCGCGGGGCGTGCGCACACACGGCCCGGCTGCGTCTGCGTCGCGGCGTGGCGCCGGCCCGCGCGCGCGAGTGTCTGTGCAACGAGTCTGAGCTCTTCGCCTCCCGCTCAGTTTGGCTTTGCAGCCGGGGGCACGGTCTCCCTGCTGGTGCAACTCTTCGACGCCGGCGGCGAGGTGCTGAGCAGCCGGTCGCGCGTGAACGTGAGCCAAGGCATCTTCTTCCTAGGCTGCGAGGTGCGGGTGCCCCGCGGGTGCTTGCCCGGGGTTTCCTCTGCTCTCTCACCCAACCACCTCCCTCTCGCAGGCGGACACCCTGCGCTTCGTGCGCCAGCTGGTGAGCGCGGGCCCGCAGACCTGCCTGCCCGCGGTTGCGTTCGCCACGCCGCGCTGCAAGCTGCCTCCTGCGCTGGTACCCGCCCCGGGGCGCGTGGAGCTGCGCGTGGACACCGCCGCCGTCCTCACCCTCGCCTTCCTCAACTGCGGTGACCCGCTGGTTGTGGCGGCCGGGGTTGACTACCAGCTGCTTAACCCGGGAGGGCAGAACTTGGGCACTGAGCAAGCCCCGCTGCCCCTCACCTTCATCCTCTTTACCGCGCTCTGGCTGGCGCTGCTCCTCGCGGCCCTGGCAAACTTGAGGCGCCGCGGCGACTGGTCCGTGCTGCAGGCTGCGCTGCTGTCCGTGCCGGCGCTGAAGACGGCGCACATGGCGGTGGCTGCGGCCAAGTGGACGTCGCTCAGCATCACGGGCGTCAAGATCGAGCCCCTGGACGTGACGCTCATCGTGGCGCTGACGTGCAGCCAGGTAGACCTGCTGGGCATGCTGCTGCTGCTCTCGCGCGGGTGGCTGATCACCCGTACGGCGCTGGCGCCCCCGGAGCGCAACTCGTTGGCTTTGTCGCTGGCGCTGCTGGCATCCCTGTACTTCGTGTACCACCTCTGGAGCCCGCGCAGCTTCTTTGCCCTCGCGGTAGCCTACATCTGCGTCCTGGGCTTCTCTTTCACCTCCGTGGGCCAGGGGCTGAGGCACCTGCGCGCGCAGGAGCAGCTGCTGAGAGTGAGCGGCAGCGAGGTGGAGGACGTGGCGGCGTGGACGCGCGTGCGCATCTTCGCGGGCTTCCACGGCGCGCTCTTTTGCTTCACATGCGTGGAGGTGGTGCTCCACCTGGTGGACCTCTTCCTGCCGCCAAACTGGCTGCACGCGCTCTTCTCGGAGGTTGCCGACTTTGCTTTGGTGCTCGCCGTCGGCTGGCTCTTCCGACCACGGCAGCCCAGCCCCTTTGTCTGCAACGATACGGAGGAGATGCTGCGCGAGGCGGCCGGCAACATCATCGCGGGGCGGGGCCGCGGCGTGCCACGCTCCCCGACCGACGAGGAGATGTCTCGCGCCATCGCGCAGCTGCAGGCGCGCCAGCAGGCTCCGCACGCCGCACCGCCGCTGCCGCAGGAGGACGACGTCGTGCCGCTGCCGGTGCTGGTGGAGAACCCGTGTACCTACGACAGCCAGGGGCGGCGGGTGATGAGCGTCGGCGTGGGCCTGCCCCACTCGCCGGCAGCTGCCTCTGACGTGGATGGCGCCACGCGCGCGTCGGATATGCTGCGTCTGGCGCTGCACGGCGGCGATGCGGCTCTGTTTGGGGGGGGGGGGTCCCAGGGGCGCCGACTGGCGCTGGAGCTGTCCATGACGCACAACCCGCTGGTGGAGGGCCGCCTCACGCAAACGCAGCCGGATGAGCGGGATGCGGGCATGTCTGCGGCGGACCGCTTTCGAGCGCGCTGGGGTGCGCCGGGCTTTCTGCCGTCTGACCAGAGACCACCCCAGACGAACGGCTGAACGATACTCCTATAGCAATTTAGATCATACTCGCAGGGCGCACGCGACGTTGCGTCACGCGTCAGGTCGGTGATGCAGTTGTGTCCGTCGTCGTCGCTCCTCCAACTCCCAGTGCAAAAGCGCCCCCTTCGCCTCCTCTGTCACGGCCTCTCGTTTCTGGGCGCTCATGGAGGGCGCCGCCGCCTGCGGGCTGGCCGGTGTGGCCGCTCCGCTGGGCGCGGAGGTGATTTCGTGCATGGTGTCCGCGCGACAGTCTGCGCCTCGCAACTGGGCGCAGCTGGGCCCTCTGGACGGCGCCACGCTGGCGCGCTTCGTGTTCGGGATGTTCGTGTGGGAGGGGCTATTCAGGGCTGTGCAGGCGGCGGTGTGGCGGCAAAAGGAGGGGCGCAGCGCCGCTCGCGAGGAGCGCGAGCTCTGGCACACCTCTGTTCCCAGCTATGCAGTCAGCACGGTGCACGCGCTGATCCTGTGCTGGCGCGTGGCGCCCGCTGCGCACGTGGGGTGCCCGCCGCTTCTGATGCATGTTCCCCTTCCCACCTGCCCTCTCCCCACAGGCGCGGGGCGGGGCACCTGAGCGCGCTCTGGGGCGCCTCAGAGGCTGAGAAGCACGTCATCGTGCCTGGCGGCCACGCGTACGCGGCCAGCCAGCAGGTGGAGTTGAGCAACTGGTGCGCTGCGAAGGCGCAAGCAATGGCACCCAGCGCTGGCGCTCACGCGCGCCCGTGCTGTGCGCAGGGCGTTTCTCACCTACCTCTGCTACGACCTGTCGCACGTGCTGGCTGTGTACCCGCGGCTGGGCGGGATGGACACGGTGCTGCACCACGCTGCCTTTCTGCTGTGCGCCATCTTGGCCGGCTCTCAGAGAGCTTTCAACTTCGCCTTCGGCTGGTGCGCTGCGGCAAGCCCGCCACTCTAGCGCACGGGCGCGCGTGCTGCGACCACCAGCGGCCGTTCTGACGGCAGGAACCGCGGCTGCCAACCAACTGCAGGCTTGTGCTCTGCGAAGCCTCCACGCCCGTCCTGAACCTGCGCTGGTTCTTCAAGTGCGCGCAGCCGGCTCTGCATGCATCCTCCCACCCCCTTTGCTGACGGCCTGCCCCGCTGCCCACCCGTGCACCCTTCAGGACGATGCAGCGCCGCGACGCCTCCTCCCTCGCGCGCGCGGCGGCGGCGCTGGGCTTTCGCTCGCTGCCGCGCGTGGAGCTGTGCATCGACTGTGTGCTGTGTGCCGTCTTTCTGCTCGCACGCGTCGTCGGGTACGCAACTCCACTCGGCCTGTGCCATCAAACCATACCCCACACTCACCCGCTCACCCCACCACAGATACGCGCTGGGGCTGACGCACCTGTTGCGGGCCGCATGGATTGGGTACTACGCGCCAGTCTCGCAGCTGGCGGCTCGCACCATGCTCACGCTGGTCACCCTGGGCTTTGGGCTGAACCTGGTGTGGGCGCGCAAGCTGGTGGCGGGCGTGCGGCGCAGCCTGGCGCGCACGCAGGCGTACGAGGGGGTGAACGGGAAGGCCAAGGCGCGGTAGGCCCCTCGGGAAGGGAGCGCTGCTTGCAACAAACACTTGTCTCATCAGTAAGTGTAACGTTGATACGCGCCATCGAGGAGGTGGACACGGAACAATGCTGGATGCTTTGCTGGATGCTTGCTTCATCCGTGCTCCGCACTCCTGGACTTGTGAAGCAACGACGAGACAAGGAGTGCGTTGTTGAGTCCTGGTTGCTGGTTCGTCCGACACTTTTCTTTGCTGTACGTATCCTATTCCCCGAATATCTCTCCATGGCGGCGCTGCAGTCGAGCGGGCTGCGCACAGGGAGCGCGTTGAGCGCGTCGCGTGTCAGCCTGCGAGGCGCAGCGCTCCGAGCACCGACCTCGGCGCTCCCGCGGCACGCACGCCACCGTGCTGTGCGCGTCGCGGCTGGCCTGGTGCAGAAGCTCACCGCGGAGGAGGTGCGTGCGCACAAGGGTCGCTCCTTGAGCCGCCACCTGAGGCCGGGCCTCGCGCTGGCCACAGCTGGAGGTTGCCATTGCGGAGCGCGACCGACCGCTCATCGTAGACTTCTACGCGACTTGGTACGCGCGAGTGCTGTGAGTCCAGCTCCGGCCGCCTGACGTCCGCATGCGAAAATACAGGTGCGGTCCTTGTGTTATGCTCGCCAAGACGCTGGAAGAGCTTCAGGCGGAGCTGGGCGAGAGCGTGCGTATCGTGAAGGTCGACACAGACGAGGAGCAAGACCTGAGCTCGCAGCTGCAGGCACGTGAGCTAACTGCCAAACCTAGAGCAGAGGCGCTAACACAGTCGACCTTCGACGCCGCTGCCAGATTCAGGGCCTGCCCACGCTGGTCTTTATCCCGACGGCGCGCGACAAGCCGGCCCTGGTGCGCCACGCTTGCTCCTTTGCACACACGTGCGAGCTGACACTGTTCGCTGCTCAGCGCACAGAGGGGCTGCTTCCTGCGGAGACCATCAAGCGCATCCTCGCAGAGGAGATGAAGTGAGAGTGAGACTGCAAGCATGCTTTATGGGATTATCCGTTTCCTCTAGATGTGGTCCGTCACCTAGCCTGTCCTCACCTGGCCTGTGTTTCACCTGGCCTGTGTTTTTTCCCGGGCCAGGTGAGACACAGGCTAGGTGAGACACAGGCTAGGTGACGGACCACATCTAGAGGACATCCGTTGTCTGTGCACGACTTTTTCACCACTCCGCTTGGCACTCCTCTGCCAAGTCCCCGCACGTACCGCCACCCAGTCTCGTGCTGCGCGGCAGCGCGCACGTCAGGTCCGCGTAGCCCTCCCAGCTCCCCCCCGGCGCGAAAGCCTTATCTAGGGCGGCGATGTTCACCCCGTGCTCTGCTGCCGCCCGCGCCTGCAGCCAGCAGCGCAGCGCGTGCGTGGCGGTGGCAGCGCCGCCAGCCGTGTCTGACTCCACGTTGAGCACCAGCAGGGGGTCATGGAGGCTGGCCCGCAGGAGGGCCCACCCGGAACGACCCTCCCCCTCGTCGATGCTGACCCGCAGACCCTCGTGGTTCACAGGCACAGCCTGCCAGCCCGGGAAGCCGCCCGCGGCAACCTCGTCCATGAAGGCTTGCAGCGCGGCGGCGCCGGAGGCCTTGAAGTCGGCCGCCAGGAGGGGCAGACGAAACTCCGCCTCCTCCAGGGGCTCGTGCAGCGTCGCCAACAGCTGGTCAATGTCTCCCGAGCCGGCCAGGCGGCGGCGCCCAGCCTCGATGAGCACCTTGACAGCCAGATATGCGCCGTCGTCCAAGTAGTGGTTCTCAGCCATTGCGCCGTGGCCGCTCGTCTCAATCATCAGCGGCACGTCCACCCCTTGTGCGCCCAGCTCCATGCCTTTGTCAATGACGTTCTTGTAGCCGCGCCGGTAGCGGTAGTGTCGCCCGCCCGCAGCCTCGATGAACTGTGCCAGGCCATCACTAGTGACGCTGTCAGTCACGATGGTGGCTCCGGGCCGCTCGCGCAGCACCACCGCGGCAAGCAGTGCGATGAGTCGGTTGCGATTGATGGCCACGCCGTGACGGTCAATGATTGCGCTGCGGTCCACGTCGGTGTCGAAGATGACGCCCAGGTCCGCCTGGTGCTTGCGCACGGCTGCGGAGGCGCTCTCCACAGCCTCCGCCTCCTCCGGGTTGGGCACGTGGTTCGGAAAGGTGCCGTCCGGGTCCAAAAACTGACTGCCCGCCATGTCTGCGCCCAGCGGCGCAAGCACCTGCGAGGCAAAGAAGCCGCCGGACCCGTTGCCCGCGTCCACCAGGATCTTGAACCCCTTCAGGGGGGTCATGTACTCCGTGGGGTGCGCCACCCCCTTGCGGATCACATCCACCAGCTGGGCTGCATACACGGGCAAAAAGTCGACACTCGCAGCTGCCACTGACGCCGCGCGAGGCGCAGCGCCGCCGGCGGCCGCGTCCGCAGCCGCAGCAGCCTCCACCAGGGCGCTGATGTCCTTCTTGCCCAGGCCGCCCTTCTGCGTGAAGAACTTGCAGCCGTTACGGTTCCACGGAAGGTGGCTGGCAGTGAGCATGATTGAGGCATCATACGCGTAGCCAGCCGTGATGCAGCTCATGAAGCAGGCGGGAGTGGTGCAGAGGCCCATGCGCACTGGCTGGCAGCCGCCACTGAAAAGGGGAGGCAGTTAGTTAGCGCAGTCAGCGTCCGCTTTTCAGAGATCGCGGCGCGGGCGTGCCTGGCCAGCCCCGCCAGCAGCGCGTCCATGAGCGCGGGTCCGGAGAGGCGCGGGTCAGTGCCCACCTGGTGGCGCGAGGCGCGAGTGTGAGCGCTGCCGTCACGGAAAGGGCGAGTCAGAAAAGGACGCACCGAGACGCGCAGCGCGCTGGCGGGCTTGCCCGTCTGCTGCGACAGCCAGCCGACGAAGGCTTGCGCCAGGAAGGTTGCGCTGCGCGCCGGGCGTCAGCACGAGGTGTGCGGAAAGGGTAGGCGGGGAGCGCACCGCTCGGGCGTGAGCGTCACGTCCTGCCCAGCCACGCCCGGCAGCGCCACGCCACGCACGTCCGAGCCGTTCTGCAGGCGGCGGTAGGCGTCCGCGGTCGTAGCAGCGCCGGAGACAGGCGTTGCCGCGGGCGACCGGGTGCTGCCACCGCGCTGGC
>Ga0208951_1000392_pt1 | contig 20071 bp, 8 predicted proteins | sample GreLakmeMI27MSRF_FD_187702 | JGI IMG/M metagenome (GOLD analysis project Ga0208951, IMG submission 187702) | Freshwater lentic microbial communities from great Laurentian Lakes, MI, USA - Great Lakes metaG MI27MSRF (SPAdes) | ecosystem: Environmental > Aquatic > Freshwater > Lake | place: Great...
ATCCACCGTTGCTTGATAATTAGACGCCTTGACTTCTCTTAATTTATGTAGTTCCTGAATGGCTTTCGTATGCCATTCCAATGCTTCTACACGTGCCTTGTCGTTCGGTTCTAAACGAGTACCTGGCTTCTCTTCCGTCCAGTTGTCCCTGATACATTCCCAAACGCTTCCCATATTGAGCTCGACTGTTTCATCATTCTTCAGCTTATACTGCTTCTTCTTATGTTTCGGTTTCTCTTGTTTATAGTACGTTTCAAGAATCCATAGTTTGTCCTCCACCGTCGCTTGATAAGTGGAAGCTTTGACTTCTCTTAATTCTTGTAGTTCTTGTATGGCTTTCGTATGCCATTCCAATGCTTCTACACGTGCCTTGTCGTTCGGTTCTAAACGAGTATTTGGCTTCTCTTCCGTCCAGTTGTCCCTGATACAATCCCAAACGCTTCCCATATTGAGTTCGACTGTTTCACCATTATTCAGCTTATACTGCTTCTTCTTTCTATTTGGTTTCTCTTGTTTATAGTATATTTCCAGAATACATAATTTGTCATCCACCGTTGCTTGATAATTAGACGCCTTGACTTCTCTTAATTTATGTAGTTCCTGAATGGCTTTCGTATGCCATTCCAATGCTTCTACACGTGCCTTGTCGTTCGGTTCTAAACGAGTACCTGGCGTCTTTTCCGTCCAGTTGTCCTTGATACATTCCCAAACGTTTCCCATATCGAGTTCGACTGTTTCGCCATTATTCAGCTTATACTGCTTCTTCTTCTGTTTCGGTTTCTCTTGTTTATAGTACGTTTCAAGAATCCATAGTTTGTCCTCCACCGTTGCTTGATAACCATCTGTCTCGGTCCACCTCCATCTTTCCGTAGCATCCAATATATCAATTCGTTCCTTAGATAATTTTCCTTTTCTTTTTAGTTTTCGCATATAACTTTGCCATTTTCCCGCTTTTTTCTCTTGCGGATCTTTAGAAATTTGGGAAGGATATTTACCCAGTTTTTGATATTGTTGGATCCAATGTTGGAGGCGTGCTCCCCAATGTTCGTCCAAAGTTCTACATTTATATTGAACAAAATCACTCCATTTCTTTGTAATTTTTTTTAATTTTTCTTTGGTTGTTTTTTTTGTATTGTTATCATAATTCGTATTGATTGCTCGTATCTTTTTATGAAATTCAGGATCTTGTTTGCGAAGAAGAGAAAACGGTTCTTTACAAAGAGATTCATCGGGTGCCCATAGAAATAGATGATTTTTCTTTGAAGGATTATTTGAATCCAGTCTTCCTCCTCGCATAAGACGATGAACGATTCGAATACGACTTGAATTATCTGAAAAATTTGTAATAAACTCGCTATCACAACGAGTAAGATTTACCGATTCATCTAAAATACGAACACTCGCAAAAATATATAAATCATAGCCCAGATCTGCTTCAAACTCCTTCATTCTATGTTCTCGTTCTTTATAGGATGATTCTGCTGTAATTTTATTCGTCCAAATGTATATTCCATGATATTTTTCACTTATTTTATTACAACGTTCTAAGAAATCGTCGCATTCTTGTTGCGAGGAAAGATATACAATACATCGTCTTGATCCAGTTTTTATCATCCCATTGAAAAGAAAATATACCTTTGAATCCATATTTGTTGATAATTCTGTGATATTCTCTGTATCTGTATCTGTATCTGTATTCATATCTTCATCTGGAACAATCACTTCGTAATCACAAATGTATTTTTTTTCAATCCCTTCTGCCAAAGAAAACTGATAGACACATTCCGTATCTGGAAAAACATCATATAATTCATACGGGATCGTTGCGGAGATAAATAGAACATTTGGAAAGGAATTTATATATTGGCAAATGGAAGGTAAAGAAACTAAATTATGTACTTCATCAACAGCAATATATACGCGTTCTTTAGGAAGAACATTGAGTATATCGTATAAAATATTTTCAAAACTTTTATAAGTAGTGAAAATGACTACTTGAGAATATTTATGTAAATATATTTTTATTTCATCTGGATTTGTAGTTCCTCCCTGATCACTATCAACCAAAATAGAAGCATATTCTGGTAAGAACGGAAGAATACGATCTTCTAAATTTTTTACATGTGCTTTCAAAGGCGCCAGACATACAATCACGGAATATTCGGGAGATTGTTCAAGATGATGACCGAGCACGAGTGTTTTCCCAAAAGCACAACACATATTCCATACAAGTTGTCCTTTTTTCCCGCGGGTACATTCTATCGCTTCTTTCTGTTCAGGTCGTAATGGTAGTTCTTTTTCATTCAAATTAGTAGATTTTTTATGTTTAGTTATTGATGAAGATCCAAAATCTTTTATATATTCATGAATAATGTCTCCTTGAGAATGTTGAATTGTTTCTTCAAGATTAATTTCAAGAGGAGAAGTAGTATATATATAGGATGTCCCCTTTACACGATTTATGATAACACTAAAAAATGTTCCTAAATGCTTTGCTGTTACTTTCGTTTTGTTATAATTTTTTGCTTGTATAACATGATATTCGCCATTTTTATCTTTAGAAAGAAAGTCCATACCATAATCACTAATTAAAATGACTCGTCCTTCTGCTTCACGTCGTCGTGCAATACGATTTAATCGTTGCTTATTTGAATCATGAATAAATCCAGAATTATATAATTCTTCTTCAGGAATATATCCTGCCCCCCATATTTCATCTCCATACTTCTCTTTATGATAAATTATTACATATAATTCAAATGCTTTTCCGTCATTTTTTTCTTGTTCTTTCTTGTTCTTTTTTTTTAATTCTTTCGCAAGACATTCCAAAAAGAAATTTTGATTTTTTTTATCTTTTATAAATTCTATATCCAATTTATTATCTTTTAACCAATAAGATGGGATATTTAATGTTGTAGCCATATTGTTTAGTTTGATTTATATGTTATTATAATTACAATAATAATAATCCTTAAATTAGTTTATTTATTTATCTAAATTACACACCATTATCGTGTCAAAAATATTTAATATTAAACATTTAATTCAGTTGGCTTATGTATAGTTAAAACACGCAAATCTTAATACCAAAATGGTTTATAAAATTTATTTTGTATCTTTATATGCTCTCAGTGTGGAGAAGTCTGGAGTAGCCATGCGTTGAAAGATCACCTAGAAGGGGGAGGAGATATCTAGTTACATAAAAATAATCAAATATAAAATAAAAATAACATTATACTGTGTCTAATATTTTTTTTAGGAATTCATGTAGTTTTGGGTCTTTGCGATCCCAATTATGAGGATTTGTAAAAGCAAATTCAACGCGCATTGTTCGCATTGGTATAATATTGGCATTTTCAGGAATATTGAACCATTCCATATCGCTACGTGTAATATTAGGATGAGGCATTGTATTCATTAAATTATATAAAATGCTTTGATTATTTGAGTATAAACCGTTTGAATTTAGTTGAATATAGTCAAACAATCGCCGTTGGTATGAAAGATCTCGTACAATTGCTTTCGTCTTTTTTCTTAGACGACACAGTAATTTCTCAAGTATCTCTAACCGTATCTCATGAGGAGCATCTGCTTGAAACTCATTTGAAAGCCAAGATAAAACAGGAGATATATCCGTCTCGAAGTTACACTTAAAAATTTCCTTAGCGTGTTTCTTTTCTTTTAGCTTTTCAAAAAGAGCTTTTTCAGCTTCTTTTGGATATGCTATTTTTACAAGAGCAAGAATACGAGGACTAATAAGTGTAGTAGCATAACGCTGAATTAAGGAAGATCTCACCTGTTCTTCCAACATATCAGGTTTTTCAGTATATCCCATTTTCATAATACCTTCTTTATCGTATAGATCACACGTGATAACATAGATCCAGCCAATCTTAGGAACTGTCATCTTTAAATTATATATTAAATAGTCTATCTTTTTAAGTAATTAATTATCATACAAAACACAAAACATATTATATAGCTCTGGTTTTGTTTTTATATTTTTATGTGATACATTCATGGAACGAATAAATACAGCTTCATTAAATTGAAACACCGTATATGTATCTTTATGAATTACGTTCATTGGAATCGTATTGAATGTGACATCTAAATCATTGTTTTTATTTATATTTTTAGCCGTTATACCGTCATTGCTATAAATGACTATTTCATTTACCATACAGTTAATGGATAATATATCGTGTTCCCATCCTGTTTCTATAAAAACAATACTTGGTGTGGTAATATTTCTTATACTTGGGCAAAATTCTCTATCAACTAACTGAATACTTTTACAGTCAAATATTCCAACAGGTTCTGTAAATTCAAGTTCAATTTCATCACCGCATTTATATGAAAAAGGGATGGGAATTCTATACATGTTTGTATCCGTATTACTTTCTATAAACTGTTGCGATACATCAAATAAATAAGTACAACTTCCAAAAATACGATGTTTAAAATAAATTTCAGATTTATGTATTGTCGTATTGCGAATACATTCTAAATGGTCATATAGTTCTTTTGTCATTTTTAATTCGTATCCTACATGCTTTGGAATCGTAATCTTACAACGATAATCGCCACATCGTTCCATGAAGAATATTATATAATTATCCATAAGTATAGTAAAATAAAAGGGGCAAAAAATGTTTAGGATGGAAACTGAAAATAGTCGTTTTCAGTTATCAGAGTAAAATTTGATTTAATAATATTATACTATATTTATCAATTTTTCTTACTAGATAAGATACTGAATCAAGCGACAACACTTTCAATAAGATTTATTTCTTCCTTAGTAAGGGAATATAGCTCGTATACTTCTTTATCATTTAATGTTCGATATGTTCTTATTTTTGGTATTCCAAATTGGTTCAATAAGTTATGATATATGACTGCATCAAATCTTGAAACAATGTTTATAAATTTAAAAAGTTTGCTATCTAGAATACTACACATCATTTTTGCTTCATCTTCAGAGGACACATCATGATATATCATTTCTCCCTCATTATGATTATTGTTTTTGAAATCATAATTCGGAAACATAGATGGATTATTATAGTTTAGATGGTTAAGTCTTTTCATAAATATTTTGTTTTTAAAATTAGATAATTTTTTATCTCTTTTAAAGGAAAATGTAGTAAGACTACATTTTTTTATAATGCGGATGCTTGTGTTTGTAGCAATAATAGGTATCCAATTTAAACTACTAATATCAACATTATTGTCTTCGAAAAGATGTCCTTTTACCTCACATAAAGTTTGTTTAATATATTTTGACTTTTTGTTTTTAACTATAAAATATACAAAATTACTTCCAATATTTGGAAAATATTTTTTAGAATGGTTTATATTAATATATTTTATAGACATTCTCTCCATTGCTTCTATGAAAAATGTCTTTTTTTTATAATCTGTTGTTTTTAGGATTCCTGTAGGTGTTATCATAACTATTATCCCATTTGGAACAAGAATATTTAATGAAGTATTAACAAAACGTTGGTATAGGTTATTACCTCCACCACTAATACCTTTTTCGTCATTATATGGCGGATTTCCCATGACTAAATCAAACTTGTCTGTCCCTGCTTTCTCAAATAATTTCTTATGCGTTTTTTCTTCTAAAGCGTCTCCTTGTATGATATTTAATTTATATATTTTTCCATTAAAAATTCGCTTCATTATTCGCACATTAACAGGATTCAATTCTATCATATAAAGCATATTCTCAAGAATATGTTTTCTTCTTTTTTCTTCATTTGGTATTTTTTGTTTTAAACCATTCATTAATTTTTCATATGCTATTAAAGGAAAGTTTCCAATACCCGCAGCAGGGTCAAGTATCTTAAGGTCAGGGTTTTTCCAGAAGTTTTTGTCTGTATATGTAGTAATAGCACCTAGCATTTCTTCTACTAAGGATAAAGGGGTAAACACCTCACCATACTCCTTCATCTCATGTTCTTTTGGAGGTAAATATTTTTCTACATAAGCATGGAGTTCTCTACTATTTGTATTATCTATATTCATAAGAACTGCCTTACTATCATTAAATATTTTATTTATATCGGATTCATTTGAAGAATCTTTTAATATCTCTGTCATCATGTTTTTAACACGTGTTGTAAAATATTCCTCAGGCTTATCCTGTGTAACCATTATTATTGGTTTCATTTTTATACAGAATAATTGTTTCAAAAGACGATCCACTTTTTTCACCTCTTTCTCATTTTCTATAAAACAAGTCTTAATATTATGATATGGTTTTTCATCTAAATATGGGATCATTCGCTCTAATATTTGTGTAAAACTTGATGAATTTGAATAACTGGAAGATATATCATAACCTGATATAGAAGAGGTAGTTTTTGAAGAGGTCACCATAAATGCCGTAATTACAATAATATCTTTCCACATATTCATTATTGATTTTCTCATTTTATAAATATTTTTCTCATCTATTTTTGTATTTTCTAAAATTATACCCGTATTATCTCCATTATTTTCATACTTTGGTTTCGCAAGTGGTATTCCTTGTGTATTATCAATTATTATTATTTTCTGTTTTTTCTTATTATGTTTTGGAACAATATCCATCCATTCTCTGATATTAAAATCTTTAAAGATTTTATTCATATATAAATCTATATTTTCATCCAGTGTTCTAGTAACACGAATATATTCATTATCAGTAAGCATCTTATTCACTTTGTTATATAGTTCTTTATAGCTATGCCCACTTTCTTCATTTAATTCTAAAACATCCGCATCTATATATATAACTTTATTATTAATCATATCTTCTAATTTTTTCATTTGTATATCAATACTTGGGCGCATACCATTTTGAAATGTTTCAGGACTAAATGAATATTCTAACATTGTAGATATAGTGCGGATTGGGTTCATATCCATTATAAAGCCGACCTTTTTACCATCACGTTCCGTTAAAGAACGGAACATTCGTTGATAAATCACGTCTACCTCACTATCATTATTTAAAAATACTACTAAATCCGTACATGGTAGAGATACACCTAAAGATAATTTTTTACCCACGAGAATAATAAGACCTTTCTTTTGTTCTCTCCATGCTTTCATCTCCGCAATCTTTACTGTATTTTTGTCTTCATTTGTTCCAATTAATGTGATAATCTCATAATCTTTGAATAATCCTTTATTTTCCATTAAGCGTTTCACAAGCGGTGCTATTTGAGCTATTCTATTTCCTTTAAAAAAAGGCAAAAACCATAATTGTGATGTAAATACGTGTTTCTGAGACGTATTGTATTCTTGTAAAATAGGCATTATACTTTTTTCTACTTTTGTTTCTACTATAATCAATAATCTTTCTACATTTCCTTCATCTATAAACTTATGATATTTAGTATCTCCATTTATATATTCTTGTATAGAAAATACAGAATTTATATCAAAACCATATTCAGTTGATCTATTAATAGATGAGCTCTTTAATAATTCTTCTACATTTTTTGAAAAGATAGATGTTATAAAATGTATATCAGGATACATTTTATATTCATTTTCTATACGTTCTAATATATTAGCAATAGTGCTCTGATATGTTAAACATAATTCGTTCAGAGTTCTCTGTATATAATTTATTCCGTATTTATTCTCAAATTGTTCTAATACACCTATATGGGTTATCTCTTTACATAATCGAATATCGTCCATACCCCATAACATAAGTCTATCGTATTTATCATCATTATATATATTATACCACATTACTGGTTTCTTATAAGTTGCTGTAAGAAATACTTGTAAAGCATTATTGTTTGGATCAATACTATTCAATATCGTATTTGATATGATTGTACTTCCACCATAATGAATTTCATCAAAGAATAAGAGACCTATCCGTCCAATTAAATAAATACATTTTTTCTTAATTTCATTTTGATTTGCTTCTATTTCCTCATTATCATCTTCATTATAAGTGGTATTTTTAACTCCTTGTAAAAATTGTTTAGAGGCGATAAATATATATTTTTTATTTATTTCTAATATTTTTTTCTTATTTTCCAGTTCTTTATATAATTTGGTATCATATCTTAGTACTTCAAAATCTGAAAAATCACTATATGTTTCAAATAGGTCTTTTTTAAATTGATCAATTGTTTCTTTTGGAGCAGGTGTGATAACAAGAACACAATTACGTGTTTGCATATTATCAAAAAATTTACCTTGATTTAATTTAGAAACAAGTAAGCCGGCAGTATAAGTCTTTCCGGAACGTGGTATCTGTCCCCATAGAATTCTTGTTTTATTTTTATCATTGTTTTCAGTATTAATAACAAATCCTTTCGGTGTTAAATTACATAAAACATCTAATGATTTAAGAACAAAGAGTAACTGATGGAAACGTAAAGATAAGGAAGGTTTCTTTCTTTGTCTCTCTTTTTCTTGCATTCTTAAAATATTGTCTTTATCTTCTCGCATTTGCTGAATAATATTACATAGATCGTTTAGATCAAATACATTACCAAACGTACCTTCATATGCATATTTAAGAGATTTTGATTTTTCAAACTTTTTCCAAAAATCATTTTTATCTTTTACAAGAAGATTAATTTGGAAAGATTTATTTACATTATATTTTTTCATAATATTTTCACCTACTGTGAAAATTCTATCTATATCATAATAATCTATAGATTTCTCTTTTTCAAAATATTTACTACTGAAGAATATAATTTCCATTTTTGTCCCTTCTGGAATAATAGATTGTGAACATGCCCATCCATCATTTTTATTAGAACTTATATTTTCCTTAATAAGAGTAATATCAGATACACCACGACTATTACCAGATATCACATTTTCATTTTCTAAATATTTAAATGTGTCGATTTTAGAATGTGATAAAATATCTTGAGTTTCTATCTTACCAGCATAGAAATCATAATTTTTTTTATATTCTGGTAAAAATTTCAAAAGAATAACAACATCCCATAAGGCTTCATATATAAAACCTCGTTTTGATACATCATCTATTAATTCCAAATATTCTTCAATATTTATTGATTTATCAAGAACTACGTCTTTCAATAATTGTAATTTTGTAAATGATTTTGATTGATATCCTTGAAATTTAATTTTTTCTTTATTCTTACGTTTCTCTTCATTTATAATAAATTGTCCAAATCTACTTGTTTCTCTTACATAATTCTGTTCCATAAATTTTTTTGGTATTTCTATTGTACCATCCTTACAAAGTTTTGAAGTCATGAATAGTATATTATAATAATAACCTATTAAAAAAATATAATAGATATATAAGTATTCTTATCAATATAAATATGCTATCAATACCTCCCGAATATAAAGATACTTATATTTCATCTCCATGTGTTCCAATTAATAGTAAATATGGGAAATTTTTAGTTAAATATAAGACTATTAAAAAAATAAAAAAAAGTAAAATACAGGCAGAATTAGATAGTGATAAACCACCTAATTTTTCAGGAATTTCCAAATATGATTTCCTCAACACATATTTATTAAATGATAAATATATATTAGATGATTTCCTCAATATAAAAAATCATTCTTTGCGCGGTTTTTTATATGAGACCATTTGGGACATATGTATCAAGTGTAATACAGTTTCTTTATTCCGAGATAATATTTATGATCATATAGAGGGAAAGATTGAAAAACCAGATACCCTTAATACAATTAATAATATGTATAAATATTTTATAGAAAACAAATTAATATCGTCAAATAATGCTGGTATATCAGATATTACATTAAAACAAAATAATCATTACATAGTTATTAGTTGTAAGCATTATACTTTAGAAAAGAGCGTATTTAAAACGGATATACATAAAATACAAACAATATTCCAAAATAAAATAACAAAAAAGAACAATACAATAACACATCATAATGTATTGTGTATTAAAAATAAAATTTCATTTAATTATATGAAATCTAAAACACAAAAAGAAAAGAGAGAATTATTTGATGAATTAATTTATGCTATTCTTGATGAAACAGATCTACGAAAAAGTCTTTTATGTTTAAGACAATTTTATAAAATAATAAATATAAATAAAAATGGTATGGATACATATTTAATTAATAAACCAGATCGCCCTCTTTTTATTCCATTACTTCACACATATCTATTTACAAATATTTTACAATCTTGGTTATATAAATTAACAGAAACAAAAAAAATATTTAATTGTTGTATAAATAATATATTATACCAGGGAATATTTCTATTTTTATTACTGAATACAAACAAGAAAATCCAAATATTATGTAATAAAATAGATAACAAACAACTATTAGATATGTCAACATATTATTATATACCAATTAAGTTTAATGTAAAATATTCTAAATATGATGATAAAATTGATCCAGATACAAATATTGTTCTATTTTTGGGTTCTTCTAAAGATATGGATATTTTTCATAATAGTATTTCTTGCCCATGTTTCTATATTATCAATGAATTAATAGATAATATAAAAGAAAATACAGAAATAGTATCTTTTCAAATAGAAAATATTCTTTCATGGAAAAACGATAATATTGTAAGTTGGAATCCTACAAATATATTAGAGCAGGCTATTTTACAATATTATGGTAAGAATGCATATAATATATACCTGAGTACACTAGAAAACGAAACTATATATGATATAAAACAAGCATATAATATATACCCGGATGTTATTGCTGAGCTTTGTCATGGAGATAACTTACAAAAACAAATTGAAAGCATTTTCGGAACAAAACAAGATCATCAAAATATTAAATGGATATATAATAAATTAAAAAAAAATAATGCCTCATATGGTTCTGGTATCCATTGGATAACAGACACAATAGACAAGGATATTTTAAAAGGTATTTTAAATAAAAATGAAATGTATAAATATATATTACAAAGTAATTTTAAAAATAATGAAGTTATTACTGATTTTACAAATATAATAAATATGAATCTAAATTGCTCATGGATTATATGTTTGACAAATAAAATATCTTTTCCAGATATATATAAATATCTATCTGAATGTTTTACAAAAATTGAAACAAAATATACAATTGTTTTATTGAATAACAATATTGAAATAGTAACAAATATACAAAACAGACTAAATTATAATATTTCAATAAGAAATTAATCAATAATAAAAAATGAAATAAAAAGAAATTTAATAACAATAAACTAAATCATGGTTGCTTGTACATGTAATATAACTGTGTTTTTCATTACCGTTTCGATATGTTGCGGAATTACAGGAATTGGTTGTTGTTGTAGAGGCCATTTTCCTCCAATTGCATATTATCGTAGAAATAGGATCTATCCTGTACTACTCATCCCACCACAAAGTGAAATGATACAAGAAATACAAAAAGTTGTACTTGTATCAAATCCACATCAATCGGAAGTATTTATAGGGTTTCCATACACGAATTAACTAACTAATTTTTTGGTTTTGCTGGTTTTCATTGGCTCAATTACTTAATTATTAATTTATTAATTATTAATCAATATCTTCAATAATATTTTTCATTCCTCTTGTAAGTGCTACATAATATATATTGTCACCTTCCTCATCCCCGATATCGTCATTATCATTTGCTATTCTAATATTATCATCTTCTAATCCCTTATAAGAGTGTATAGTATAGAATTTGATTTTGGCGTCTATTTTACTTGTAAGATTTTGTTCTATTGTAGAAATAATTTTTTCAAGAGCTTCTTTCGTCATAGACTTTAGAAAATTTGGTAAATCATCTGAAAATTCTTCCTCATCAATATTACTATTAAATGTAGAAAATATCATATGTAATTTTCGCATTTTATTTACTTGTGCTTCATAATTACAAATCCATATATTTTTCATTGTCTGCGCTACTTCAAATAAATGACGCCAACTTCTACATAAATATGTATATTTATCATCCTTTATGATTGATATGTCGTGAGTAAAAACGGTATTATTAGCGCTTTTTGAAATCATCCAACAATCCTTAAATTTATTTCGAATAATCTCACAAGCGGGATCTCCGATACGAAAAGTAGAGTAAAACTCAATTGTTATTGCTGTAGATGGCAAATAGTTAAAACCATTGATAGCACCACGCCATTGATAAATGGATTGTTTTGGATCGCCAACAAATATTTTAGGTATAGTCGTATCATTCAATAACATAGTTAACATTATTAAATCAAAATCTTGCGTTTCATCTATCATAATCATATCATATGTCGTGTCTATATACTCTTTTAACCATCTATGAATCCAGCACAGTTTTAATAGACTTTCAAATGTCAATAATTGATTTTGTATAGTCTTATTCCATAGTGAATGAAGTAAAGGTTTATTATTTTTAATAATTTTATCAGAATATTCTTGTATTGTTTGTATCCGCGGATTCATACAAAATTTTGTATATAGATTTACATAATATTTTCTAATAGCAAATGGTTTCCCTTTGAACCACTGTATAGTATTATGAATATTTTGTGGTGTTAATTCTGTAATATCTGGTTCTCTTTTATTTACTGATATATATGCTCTGCGAACTAAAGAATGAAATGTAGAAGGATATAAATTTTTTATATTTTGTTTCTTAATCTTATCATCTATATCGGTAATAAGTGCCTTATTGAAAGCAAGATATAATATCTTCTTTGAATTATGGATCTTAGAAAGTTCAAGAAGTGTTGTTGTTTTTCCACTACCTGCTACGGATTTAATAGCAAAAATTTCATTGGATTGAAATTGATGTTTATTCACATATCGCCTATGAATGTTATCAAGAAGATACATAGATTTTTTACATCTTGCATAAATAATATGGACTTTTGCTATTTCTTCCGTAATATTCTTAAAATATTCTAAACCTTCTTCTGTAAGCATATTTTGTAAGCAAGTATCGTTATAAATTTTACGAAAGGAACATGATTTACCAATCCATACATTTCTCCTTTTGTTCTCTATTTCAATATGATAACTTTCTCTATCTTCAAGTAATATCCATTCTTTACAACCTGTATATAGATATATACTATTTTTAACTGTTTTTACAGCTTTTTCCCAATTTTCATGAGGTATTTCGCATACTATTTTATTGCCAATTTTTACTTTTCTTATATATTGGTTTTCTACATTAAATATCCAATCTAAATGTGTTGTTGCATCTCTGCTCTGTATATCTGCAATACTTATAGGTGAATTTTGAAATTCTATTCCCATATCATTCACGCTATCATATGCATCAACGATATGTTTTACAGTATCTGTCTTACGAATAACTTCTCTGTTTTCTTGTTCTATAAAATCTGATAATTTATTGTGCCAGGTATCATTATCATAAAGTCGTTCTAAAGTATTTCTTTCACACTCGATATGAGTTTCCTTTATATTATTTTGATGATAGAAATGTTCTGTATATTTATTATCCGCATTTCGTGATTGTCTAAAATGAAGTGGTTTATTACAATTAAAACAAAGAAAAGGACTTGATTTACATATGTTATGTTTATATATATCTGAAATCGTAATTATTTTATTATTTAATATCGCTATATTGGGCATGATGATTAAATTAAAATGTTAATTTAATCTTTATATCTTTATTTGTGTTATAGTTCTAATAACAATTTATTAAATTTTTATTAATTTATTAAAAAAATCTAAAATACGAAAGATAGACATAGGGGTTAATTTTCCGATTTTTTGGTTTTGCTGGTTTTCATTGTCTCAATTACATAGGGATATTTATCGGAAACACTAACAAGTCGCATAAACAGTTGGAGATCCATATTTTCTTCTACGGCTCCATAGTCATTTGTATCAATTGCTTTCTTAAATAGTTCTGCTAGTTCGTCTGCTTCATGTAATGCTTTATTCCATTTGTTTCCAAAGGTCGTATTAACATGGATACATACGGCTCCATCTTTTGGTAGTAGTCCTTTGTCATAAAGTTCTTGAAAGGCTTGTTCCATTATTTTCACCTGACATAGGATCTTATTTTTTGATTCGGTTGCCTTATAGGTAATTGTTTTCGTCCATAGTGTGTTGGGTGGTTCACATACGCTGTATGTTAGTTTTCCTGTAAAGTCTTTAATTTTGGCATCGCTTGTTTCCAATACCAATTTGTGTGTCACGGGTCGCAAGGTTATATTTGCCAATCGTTTCGCTTTGCTTTCTGCTTTGGCTTTGGCAGATATCGGGCTTGCTCGTTTTTTAGGAGCCACTCCCAATTTTTCCAGATAAGGCTCAAACAAGATCTCAGATGCGCATCTTACCCGGAGATCATCTATACGATTTTTACGCTTCTTTGGATTGTTATACATAGGCTTTACGGAAAGCTCCTTGTCCATGTCCATCCAATAATTCGTAGGATGACTATAATCCGCAAGTTTCTCAATACACAGAGCATATAGCTGACAAATCGGCTTCATCAACTGGTTTGTAATATAGAAACTATAATCTGGCACCAGTTTCATTTCACGAATGTATTCGGGATGTTCAATGCGATCCCCTTGTAGTTTAGCATTTGGAGCATGAATATATACATAAGGGATACGATCATTCGCGGCAGGTTTGTTGCCCTCATCCCGATCACCCATACGATCTGCCAAGACTTTGTGCGCGATCTTTGTAGGATCTTTATAGTCGGCTCGTATAGTTTTTGTAATGATTAGATCTTCCAATGGCACTTTGCCATCTACCAGATCCTGTAAGCATCCTCTTAAGAATTCCACCGAAGAATTCAAATCATAATGGTTCAGTAGAATATCAATGACACCACCATACATATGTTTTACAATGGGAGCATTGTCGCGACGCTTTAAGACAATGCCCATAGATTTCTGTTTCGGCTTCTTGTTTGGATCATCTTCATAGAGATTTCCTACATATCGCTTTTTAGACAAGATGATGAAAGGGAACAATGTCTTTTCATAAGCAAGTGATTCGGGTTCAGGTAAATACTTACTTCCATCTGGATTGAAATGGTTATTAATTTCTTTTTCTGTTCTCTGCCCTGCCTTGATAGCATACGGTAGAGCTTCTTTCCCTTTTACAATTTCGCCCTTCTCATTACGGTTTATAAATTTGATAAATATCGAGTCCGTATTATGAACGATTAATTTACCTATTCCTGCTTGAAAGTGGTGATTATCCGTTGTGAAATCATATACATAGCCCTTGTAAGGAATTTCCATAATTTTCTTAATTTTATTTGGTTCTTTTCGTTGTTTATTCTTACTTAGATTTAATCGAAATACATTTAATTTATCGGGTCTCGTATATAAAGAAGTATTATAACCAATAGATTCACCTAATATCTGGAATAACGCAATTGATATTTGATTTTTCTGGTCAATTCTCGTAATAATACCTTCTTTATCACCATCCGCATCATATAACCCTTTCCAAAACGCGAGTCTCACATTATATGTGCCTTGTAATATCTCTTTAGGAACAATTTTTTCATTATTATAGTACAAATTTTTTCTATATTCTTTTACAAGCGAAACAATTCCTCCATATATTCCATTCGCAGATGGTGCAAGTTTATATACATTTGAGGATTCCATTGTATTAAGAATTTTCCAAATATAAGCAGGATATACCTTATTGCAAAGAGTTTTATAATATTGTAATAGGTTTATATCTGCATTATTCAATGCAAAGGAAGATTTTTTACCTGATTTACAATTGTATTGCCCGCAACTTCCATCTCCGCAAAAGAATCCCATTATTCTCGCTTCATCTTCTGTATATTTATCATAAATCTCTTCAAATAATTCTGGAGGATAAACATTATGACACAAACTATCGCCTATTTTCAAGTCTTTTGATGACACTTCCGTCTTATCTGTTCGTAGTAGCGAATGATCGTCTGTTACATCCACAATTGCATGATGTGTATTAATACGAATGATTTTCTTATGATCAGCAAGTTCATGCCTTATAACACGGTGAATTTTCGTCCAACCTTCATCTGTCCAAGCATCTAAAGACGATAATTCGCAATATTCTTTTGTTTGTTTCCCTTCTTCTGTACATGTCTTCCATATACCATCTCCCAATATAGTTGCTATATTCTCAATCGTTTCAATATAAATCTGATTATTTTCCGAATTTCTTACGATCACAGGTGTATAACCAGTTACACTATCTCCGTAAATTACTTTGGCTCCATATCGTTCTTCTACAAAGTCCTTTGCCAACATAATCATTTCTCTTCCTGTAGCGGTTGTACATGCCGCAATATCTTTCCAGAAGATTGGACTGGTACGACTACCAATCTGACCATATAGTGAGTTTGCTGTCACCTTGTAAGCTGACTGAAGAGCATCCAATACTGCTTGTTCAAAACCACTAAATGCTTCATCCCGATCTATAACCAGATCTGCTGATATAATTGCTTTATGACCACCGAATCCATTACCTAAATCCGCCTTATCTACATTGATAATCTCCAACATACCATCTGGTAAATTATTTACAATACCTATAGCAATGCGTCCGTCTTTTAGAGTAAGACGCTGATACTCAATCTTCTTACGCGTATTCTTTCTTTGCGTCAGTAGTTTTTGAAGAATACTTGGGATGATACCTTTTTCATTGTTGGGCAACTGGGCGAAGGTACAATTTTTGCTTCCAACGACATGTTTGTCGTCTCCCTTGCCCTCATATACATCGTAGGTCACCGTGACATATTTGATACCTTTGTCTTCCAGATTGGCATATTTTGGATCATGAACGAAACAATCGTGCGACAGATTGCGAGCAATCATACTGGACGGATAAAGAGAAGAATAATCCAAAACCGTAATTGGATCTTCCAGATACATACCTTCCTCGGGATCCAATACAATGGCCCCTTCGTATCCTTCCTCGTCTTCAATCAACTCATCTTGGAAATCTCGCAACACCGGAATGAGATATTTATTCGTACGGCATTCTTTTGCCACCAAACTGAAGATCTTGATACCTTGCCCACGCATAAATAGATAACTGAGAGGCACAGAGCATACATTGCCCATACCTACATTATTTTCCAGCACTTTGAGCTTGTGAAGCAGACGATTTACCAGAGCACAATCCTGCAAACAGTACTTGGCAATGACGCAACGATCGGTGGAACTGCCATAGAACTTTTCAAAGATTTCTTTCGGTTTTAGATCGTCTTTTTGATCCCCCAAGAATACTTGCGAAACCGTATCCAGTTTGTAGCTGTCCAGTTTGTGATCACGCTGCATGACCTTAAACATATCAATACTTACGACGCCATCCATGTCCATATAATAGAGGAAATTGTCTCCCAAGGCAGAAGAAGAAAGTCGCTGTTCCAGAAGCGTGGTTCGGCGTTCGGTAAGCCGTCCCAAGCCCGTGCCGAATTCTTCATCAACTCCCAATTCCACAATACGCTCCCACATATAAAGCATATCAAAACCAAAGATATTGTAGCCGGTTAGGATGTCGGGATCCAAACGAGTTATGAACGACTTCCATGCCAAGAGCATTTCCTCTTCTGTATCGTAATGTTCTACCACGACACCATCAATGTCGTCGCAAGTATTCAATGTTACGATGTGCTTGTATATAATCTCGTCCGTTCCATACCGGTGAATCGTCGTGCCAATTTGGATGACATGATCTCCTTCCAACTTTGGCAAAACACCCTGCCACTCTTTTTTAGGTTTGTTGAATTTGTTTTCTGTTTTCTTTTCCACATAGGCACCGAGCAGAACCATAATATCGCGCGAAATCTTTTCATAGACAGCATTCGTCATAGATTTTGAAGGAGCATCTGTGTCATCCTCCTCTTCCCCGTCGTCCTCATTTTCGGGTTCTTCTTTGGAAGATCCACCCTTGGTTTTTGTAAGATATTGAAGATTTTCTATCACATCGTCCATTATCTTGTCCAGTTTGGAACTAATATCTTTTCGTGAAATTTTGTTTTGTGGATACACTCGGTGAATCATAAGATTGTTCTCCAGCGGGATTTCTTTGACAAAGGCATCCAGAATGAGGTTTTTGATGTTTTCTTTTGTAATATCTTTTGGACTTGCTCGGGCGACCTGCATGAGTTCCAAGACAAGTTTGCGGTAGTCTTTTCGCGCCACAGGAAAATCGCCATGACTACTGGAACACTCTATATCAAAAGAAGCGATAAGCAACGGGGCAATTTTGTTAATATTCATGGCTTTTACTTTTTTATAGGATACGGATACATTGTAGGATGTACGCGAAAGTTCATTACCTAATACCTCATATTCGCATGCTGGTAATTCTACCCATCCGCAAGGAGTAATGTTCTGTTCATGAATGAATCGCAAGAAGGGATCAATGTTGCTCTCGTACAGTTTGAATGTTTGCTTTTCCGTGAGACCCTTGCGAATATCCGCACGAATTTTATCTGCGAAATAGCGCTTCATCGTATTAAAGAGCGAGAGAGATTTGACACGAACCTTCATAAATGGGAACTCGGTGCCGTGTGTAAATCCCCAGAAGTCTTTGCGTTTTATAAGTTTTATATATACCAGATGATCTATAAGTTTTTTTGAAATGATATTACGCGAATAACCGCCACTCGTTTCTGTTTCCTCTTCTTCCAGACCAATCTTGAATTCCTGTATCTTAGCACGAATCTGCTTGTCGGTCTTATCCATCCACCAAGATTCAGGCATTCGTACAAAGAAATAGGGTTCAAAATCATTTACTTGACAGCATACCGAGTGTCCATCGTTCGTGGAACCAAACATATAAATTTGATATAATTCTGGATCTTTGTTCCAGTCGGGCTTTACATTCAATTGTCTTTTTGCTTTGTCATTTTCGGGAATAAACCAGTCTGTAATTTGAAACAGCAACGGTGTCTCGGTGGCATCAAGAGCCCGTGCTTTTTTACGAGGAAATTCCATTTTATATATATTTCTTTATACAGTTAAATACTATTGACGGTATCAAATTTTCTGTTTAGATTATAATGGACATAGCAGGTATATTAGTAATTATTCTTATCATAGGTCTTGCTTGGCTACTATGGGACACTTATGCCAACGGAGAAGTAGAATTTGTAAAATCAAGCATGGATGGCAAAGAGTATCTTGTCCGTAGTCTCCCAGATAAGAAGGAAGCGGCGAATTTATTGGCTCAAATCATTGATCGTTTTCAAAAACTATTAAAACATCTTGAACTGACACAATCTACCGACGAGCGTACCGTAAGGGTTATTAAGAATTTAAATGTAGATGCTATCAGTGAAGGCAGCGAAAATTCAAGTTATACAAGTTATAGTGTAAATAAAGGTGAAAAAGTAGTATTCTGTCTTCGGTCTCGTGATAAAAACAACCAGTTGATGGATATTAATACAATGATGTTCGTTGCTCTTCACGAACTTGCTCATATTAGTTCAAAAACCGTAGGACACGACACGGCGTTCTGGACAAATTTCAAATGGTTGCTTGAAAATGCTATACAAATTAGAATCTATGAAAAACAAGATTTCAAGAAGAAACCGGTAGAATATTGCGGAATACAAATCACGGATTCGCCTCTTTATCATTAAAATATTACCAGTTCCGTAAGTTCTTTTTTTATTTATAAAACATATCTCAATAATTCAGTAATATTACCTTTATATAAAATTTATATAAATAATATACGAAAATAGGAATAATAATTATGAAAATATGAATAATAATTTTTGTTTGTTATATTAAAGATATATTTTATTGACACGAGAATGGTGTGAGAATTATAAAAAATGATAAACAATTTAAAGAAATGAATTTATCTAATACAATAGAATATACCGACTGTATAAATAACAAACAAAATGACTTCTATAATTTGTAATGATAATTCAAGAAGATTATGTGATAGTGAAGAATGTAAAATATGTTACGAAAAATCATTTGCTTCGCATTCAAGAGCATCTTGTTGGAGTGAAGAGAATGATAAAAAACCGAGAGAAGTATTTAAATCTTCTCATAATAAATATAAAATTGTATGTGATATATGTAATCATTTATTTGAGTCAT
>Ga0208951_1000394_pt1 | contig 20054 bp, 20 predicted proteins | sample GreLakmeMI27MSRF_FD_187702 | JGI IMG/M metagenome (GOLD analysis project Ga0208951, IMG submission 187702) | Freshwater lentic microbial communities from great Laurentian Lakes, MI, USA - Great Lakes metaG MI27MSRF (SPAdes) | ecosystem: Environmental > Aquatic > Freshwater > Lake | place: Great...
GGGGGGGGGGGGTCGGGCGGGGGTAGTACTCGCAAAGACCATTCAGCGGCGCCCTCACAGGCATGATGCACCTGGCGTGCGGCGCATTGGCGGCGAGCGTTAACGCTGAATTTGAGCGCGCGTATGAAGCAATGCTAGCAGGCACACCCCAGTTTCCCGCCGCCACTGGCTACCCGCTGGAACTGAGCGCACCGCGCGCGCCCGCGTGCGATGGCGCGGACTCTGCGGCGCCCAGCACTGCGCCTGGGATTGCGGCGGCGCAAGCGGGTCGGGGTGGCGGCGGCAGCGCGGATGCGCCGGTGGGTCGACACTCAGCCGCTGTTTGGTCTTCGCTGCCACCTTGCGCTTGGGGCGAGGAGCCCGCTGAGTGGGCCTGCGAGGGCATGCCGCCGGGCGCTGAGGCGGAAGGTGTCTGTGTTGCCGCTGTCGTTGGTTCCCCTCTTGCGCTGCGCGCCGCTCGCGCGCGCCCGCGCCGCGCTGCGGCCAGCCAGCAGCACGCGGAGCGCCAGCCCAGCCCTGCGCGGCGGCGCAGCGGCGTTGCGCCCCCTCCACGCGTCGCCGCCGCTGCACGTGTACCGCTGTGGCCGCCAAGCACTGCGGAGCGCCCTGAGCCCCCCAAACCCCGCCTCTCGCGCAGCGGCAGCCCCGGCGCTTCCAAGGCGCGCAAGGCCAGCCTCCTCGCCTCCCCGGGCGCCCCACCACGCCCCGGGGGCGGCACGCTGCCCCCGCACCCCCCTGCGGACGCGCAGTGCTGCCCGATCTGCTGGGAGGGCCTTTCGGTCAGCGACCCGCAGCGCACGGAGTTGCGCCCCTGCGCGCACGCCTACCACGGCGCGTGCATCACGCCCTGGCTGGCTTCTCAAAACACGTGCCCACAGTGCCGTGTACGGGTCACCGCGCGTTGGGAGGCGCTGGGGGGTGAGGCTGCTGTGGTTCACTCGGACGCGTTTCGGAAGGTGATGATGCCACTGGGACGCATGCCGTACGATGACACCATCTGTCAAGTGTGCCATGACGGTGGCAGCGAGGACGTCATGCTCCTCTGCGACGGCTGCGATAAGGGCTTCCACACGCACTGCGTGCAGCTGCGCCTGGTGCCGCGGGGCGCATGGCATTGCCGCAGGTGCAGGCGCGCGGGGGCCGAGGCGGCACTGCTAGCGCAAAGCGACAGCGAAGAGTGAGTTAGAGACAGCAAGGATGACGGGATGACGCCAACGGTGTAAGGCCCACGCGATCCAAACATTCGCACAGTCCGCAGTCGCAAGCGGGGCGGAGAATGAGGAGGACCTCCTGGAGATGGAGAGCAGGAGAGGCAGATCAGGAATGTCACTCTCCTCGACACTTCTGTTCACTTCCATGCTGCGCGTCTCCCCGTCTGTCGCAGCGCCTGTGCGGCCGTGCGGAGCGACGCGCAGCCTGCGGCGCGCACTGGCGCAGCGAAGGCTTGCGCAGCCCGCAAGGCCGGTGCGCGTCCACTCGCAGTCGCAGTCGCAGCCGTCTCCAGAGCAGTTGGCGGCGGCCAAGGCGCAATACGAATACGACGCGTTGATGGCGGACCCTGTCAAGGCGGAGGCGTTCCGCAAGCAGCAAGAAGCTCTAGCAAAGGTGGCTCGCTCAGCTCCTGTCTCTGTCCCGTGAGACCTCACGCGGATCCGCAGGCGATGGAGACGCCGGAGGCGCAAAAGCAGCAGCAGGAGATGGCCGCCTTCATGAACGTGCGAGAGCAGTTCGCTGAAGCGAGGGATAGCGTTTGCTGACGCAGCCTCTGCTCCGCTCCAGAACCCGGCCGTCCGGGAGAAGCTGTTGGGGCTGAAGGACGACCCGGAGTTCAAGGACTTCTTCGACGCGCTCAAAGTGCGTTTGGGCTGGACGCTGGAGAGCTTTCCGCACCGCCGCCTCCTTGCTGAGCCCGAGCCCCCCCTCTCACGTGCTCCCACGCACGCAGACCGGCGGCCCGCAGGCGATGCTGAAGTTCTGGGACGACGAAGTGCTGCTGGCCAAGATCTCGCAGCGGCTTGGTAGCGCCGGCGCCCCGTCGGGGACAGCGGGACCACCCCCCGCCGCCGCACCTGCGCCTCCCGAGGAGGTTACCAACCTGTTTGAGGCTGCGCGCTGGGGGGACCTGGAAGCGGTGGAGGACTTCATCGCTGTCGGTAAAGACGTCAATGCGGCCGACAAAGAGGGCAGGCGGCCGCTCCACGTGGCAGTTGCGTACGGCCGCGACGAGCCGGGCATGCAGATAGTGCAGGCTCTGCTGGAAGCTGGCGCTCAGTTGGAGGCTGTGGACGTGAAGATGAACACGGCGCTGCACTACGCGGCTGGCTACGGCCGGGCCGAGTACGCGCGCATGTTGCTTGACGCCGGCGCGGATGCCTCCAGACGCAACGAGACGGGCAAGAGCGCGCTGGAGCTGGTGAGGCTGAGCCCCAAGAACCCGGTGCGTGAGGATGCAGAGCTCATGGCGCGACTGGAGAAGGCGGACAGCGCCGTCTTCTTCCGCGACTCGTGAAGGCAGCTGAGACGCTCTCGCTGCGTATCTATGACATAGCATTAAATCGGTATTGCGTCACAGCTCTTCGCCAGAGTCCCCCGCAAACGTCTTTGTTTCACCCTTCTCGTCGCTCTTCTTCGCGCTGCTGCCCCCGGCCGCCCGCGCAGGCGCGCAGGCCACCATTGCCATCACGAGGAGGTTCATCCATCCAGCCACATGCAGGACGTAGAGCGCGGGTGAGATGGCCACTCCCTCGTTGGAGTCGTACGCCGCCCGGTTGAACATCAAGTCCCCTGCGCCCCACCAAAAGCTGCCCAGCGTGAGCAGGCACGCGCAGCGCACCAAGTGCGCCAGCGAGCTGTGCGGATAGACGCCCGACAGCGCAACGGACGCGGCAGCGGCGAAGGAGGCGACCGCAAGCAGCGCGTGCAGGCGGATGTCAAGCGCAGGCCCTGTGAGGTGGAAGATGAGGATGAAGCCCTGGCTAAAGAAGCCGCCTGCTAGCACCAGGAAGTCAAGACCCTCAGGCATGCTCCCTGGATGACAGCAGCACAGCAGGTCCGCCCCGCCACTGGCCGCGATGGATAGGTACATCAGCGTGTGCTGCAGCGCGTGTATTCGCTCGTGGTCGATCAGCCCGTCCACGAAGAACGGCTGATAGGGCAGGAGCTCGTCGCAGACGCCGATGAAGGGGCCCAGGAGCTTACAGATGGGCTCCAGAAGGGCAAGCCACGCAACCACGGGCGTCTTGAACCAGGAGCCTACGCGAAACGGCTTGCCGCCGCCCACAGCAGCCGCGTGCCTCAACAGCAAGTGCAGGGACCACCAAAGGCCTGAGGCACAGGCGCGTCAGGGACCGGGAGAACGGCTACCTCAGCGCCATGTCGCCAGGCTGAGGCTGGCGGGAACGCCCAGCGCGGCGCAGCAAAGAGGTTCGCTGATACATGCAGACCCAGCGGAGCTTAACGCCCACCGGAGGGGAAAGCGTGCAGCACGCACCCCAGACTATGAAGAGCACGCCCGGCAGCACGTGGCCTTCCAGCGTGCCGTGGCGGTGAGGCGCAGCCGGCGCAGCGGCAGTGGCTGCGTGCGCGTGTTGGCCGCCGGCCGCCATCTCGTGGAGCAGAACCCTGCGCATGGGTGGTAGTGGCTGCCAAAGGCTAGGCTAGGGACGCAGCGGTTAGTGACAGAGAGCGTCAGAGCGAACAGGTCGTACGACGACCGACGCGTGCGCTCGTGTTTGGGTGAGTGTGACACCAATTGTTTCGTCTGTCACGTGCGCTTGCCGGCGGGTCCGTGCTCGTGATAGTCGTGCTTGCTGATGTGGTGGTTTTGGGGAAAGACGGTCTTTGCCAGGATGGCGCCCCCAACAAAGGGCGCATAGCGCAAAGTGTTCTCAGGCATGTACTCTGGACTCTGAACCAAAGACTGCACGCAAATGCCAGCGGTCGGCGAGTCAAACGTTCGGCACTGGGCGCCATGCGCGAAGAAAGTGCGTACCGGTCTGATGGTTGAAGCTGAGGCTGCGGTGAGCTCTTTGAGCACTCTGTTCTCCAGACCTTTCGGACCCCGCCCGCCGCCGCACAGCACCACGCTCTCCAGCCTGCGGGGCGCGCGTGAGTGACCCGAGGGGTCCCGTGGGAGGGGGGGGAACGCACATCTGGCGCCTCTGGTCTGAGATGCACAGCTGCACGCTGCTGAGTATCTCCTCTGTGAGCCCCGCGCCTGGGCGCGGCACCGAGGCTGCGCGCGGGTCAAACAGCAGCTCTCCAGAGCGCGCGAGAGCGTGGCGTGGCGCGGAGAAGCTCCTCCCGTCCGGCAACGCGAACGCCTCCGCTGTGGGCGCGGCGAGGCACTCCGCGAAGGCGTCCGCCGTCTGCGCGCGGCGTGAGAGAGGCGCCACGGGCTGACAGGCGGGGAACGCGCCTCGCAGGCAAAGCCGTGCGCCTCCTTCAGGGCCTTGGCTGTGGCCTCGTCCACGCTCACGCCGCTGCAGGCGCGCCTCAGCGGGTGCCACGCCACGCGCTGCAGCGGGCGGGGCGTGCCTGGCTCGCAAGGACTCTTGCAGTGCCGCGTCCAAGTCTGTCCCCCCGTACTCCACTCGCCGGCCCGCGTGCGCCTGTGCGCAGCCTTCGAACACGGGGCAGATGTCTTCCAACACGGGCAGCCCCGGCAACGTCAGCGGCGCAGCGCGTGGTTGCAGGGGCACGCACCTATCTTGCCGGCGCCGATGTCTACCGCCAGTCCCGTCAGCTTGCCCACCGCGTACAACGACAGCGTGGGCGCCTCCGCCACGTACAGCCCCGCCACGTTGAACTGCTCGAAGAGCAGCTGCACCAGCGCCTCGCGCGCAGGCTAGGAGCAATGCGGGGAGGGGCGTGAGCGCTCCTGTTGTGCTGGAGGCTCGCACACGCCCGCGCCGCTGCCCTGCGTGCCTTTGACGTGAACAGCGGCTCTGCGACCAGCACGCAGCCCTCCTCGCCCATCGTCCAGCCCAGCTGCGAGCAAGAGCGGTGGCGTCAAAGCGGTCGCCTCGCCTTCTCGTGTGGACCTCTCCCACGCGCCTGCTCGTAGAAGATGTGGTGGTATATGCTCTCCAGCGCGTCCCAGTCCTGCACCACGCCGCGGCGGATGGGCCGCAGTGTGGAGCCGTCGCCAGCCTTGACGGCCGAGGGGGTCACCAGCAGCGGGTCGCGCTCGGGGATGCAGTAGCTCGCCTTGATGCTCTCGCTGCCATTGTCAAGCACCAGCACGTTGATGTCCGTCATAGTGCCGCGAGGAGCACGCAACAATGGCGAAAATGTCGTACGACCGCTCTCTTTCGCTTCGCACAGCGATCATGGAGGCTTCTGCGGCGGAGCTGCAGGCTCTCCTCGCGGGTCTGCAGGAGCTGCGGCACGAGAACGAAACGCTGCGCGCAAACTTTGAGCAAATGCGTCGCCTGGCCGAGGCTGAGCGAGACGTCCAGGCTGCGCCTGCGCTGCCCAGCTCTGCAGAGTGCCAGATCCGCGAGCTGGGCGCGGCGCTGCGAGCGGCGCACGGCGCCTGCTCGGCGCTGGTGGCTGAGAACACCGGACTGAAGGGCGACCTGCAGCGAAGCAAGAGCGACCTGAAGCGAATGGAGGCGAAGCAGCGCGTCTGGTCCAGCGACGCGGAGACACTGCAGCGCCAGCTCAAGCTGTCGGAGGAGGAGCTACGGGCGGTGACGCGTAGGCTGGAGGGCGCAGAGGAGGCACAGGCGCTCGCTGCTGTACGCTGGGAGAGCGAGCAAAGGGCAAGGGAGCAGCGTGGCCTGGAAACGGCTGCGCGCACCCAGGCGGAGCTGCTGGCACTGCGCAGCGAGTGTGCGATGCTCAAGGGGGCCAACGAGGGGCTCAGCAGAGCGTCTGCGCGAGATGCCACTTCGCTGGAGCGCCTGTCGCGCGAGATTGCGGAGTGGCGCAGCGCAGTGACGGCTGCGAGGGGCGATACCGCAGAGGCTGCAGAGGCTGCCAAGGCTGCGCGCGGCGAGGCGGCTGCACTGCGCTCACTGCTGGAGCAGCGCAGCGTTCACAGTGGGGAGCACTCCGCGTCGCCCGCGAGGCTTCATCACGCCGCACCCGCCCGCGTGCCGGAGGCTGAGGAGCTGCGCAGCTACGCGGCACTGGCATACACACGGGAGCGCTCACTGTTCAGCGCCTGAAGACGCTGAGTAGCATGAAATGGTGAGTGCAAACGCTCATGATGTGGGCTGCAGCATGAGTTCCAGCGCTGCGCGTGCGGCGACGCGCGCGTGCTCAGGCGCCTGCTCATCCGCCGCCAGCGCCTCCAAGAGCTGCCGTACGTGTGGCAATCGAGCCACGTTGCGCCCCGCGCCGCGCCCAGTCGCCGTAGCGGCGCCCACCGCGTTGGCCAGCGCCAGCGTCGCCGCAAGGGGGTGGCCGCGCGTGCGTCCCAGCACCACCGCGGCGGCAAAACTGTCACCACAACCCACAGTGTCTAGCGCGTCGACTGTGATTGCGGGCAGGCAAACCCTGCTCTCGCTGACGTGTCGCGTCAGCGCCAGCGCGCCCTCCTTGCCGCGCTTGACCACCACCCAGGGGTGTGTGGCCGCGCTCGCCTGCAGCAGTGCTCCAGCCGCCGCATCCGCCTCGTGCAGTCCAGTCACGATACCCGCCTCGTCTTGGGTCAGCAGCAGCAGGTCCGATATGCGCAGCAGCTCGCGCAGCGCGGCGGCACCGCCAGGGGGCACATCTCGGGTGAGGGCGCTCGCACGAGGACCCACATCAAAGGCGATCAGGGCGCCGCCGGACTGCGCGGCCCGCACAGCCGCAACCACCGTCTCCGGTTGGAGGTCGTCGAATGCGAAGCCGTTGACGAAGACGGCTCGAGCGCTGTGAAGCCGCTTTCGAGTCAGCCCAAGCACCGGAAGCGTCAACCAGCGCATCTCACGCGCCTGCTTAGCGTCTGCGCCCATGCGGCCGGCACCGTCTGCGCGCAGGTGAGCAGCGGGCTGGTGTCAAAGTCGAAGCGGCTGCAGAAGTCGTGACCGTTGTCAGGGTCGATCAGCACCCAACACAGCAGCGTCGGTGGTGCTTCGGCTCCGGGCGCTACGGCGCGCGCGTCAGGCTGAGCTTAGGAGAGGGTGGGTGTGGGGCTGCACAGACGAGCGCACCGAGGAGTTGTTGCAGTGCCACGTTCTCTTGCGCAAGCACGCCTTCCATGAACTGCCCGTACACGTCCGGCCCCGTGTGCCCCAGGCACGTGCAGCGCAGGCCCAGTCGCGCGGCGGCGATGGCGAAGTTGGTGTTGCCGCCAACCTATGTGTCAGTTTGCCGCGGTGCCGCGTGTCAGGACCGAGAGCGCGCACATAGCGCCCGGCTCGCACCTCCCAGGAGGACTCGGGCGGCGCGTTGGCAACCAGCTCCGTGAAAGCTGCGCGGCGCGCGACGCTCTCGTGGGGCGGGAGGTGCGGCACCTAGCGCGTCGAGCACTTCAGCCATGCTAACTTGTGTCAGGTGCGACCTCCAAACACGCGCCTGCTGGACCACGTCCACGCACAGGTTGGACAATGCCACCACGTCAGCAGGCACCGAGCAGGCGGTTGGTGTCAGCGAGCGAGCCACAGGTCTGTAGTAGCGCAATGCCGCGTGTTGTCCCCAGCATGCGGCTCTAGCACCCGCACGCTGTCTGCACGCGCTCTGCGCTCTACCCTCCGCTCTGCAAGACGCGGGTGCATGCAGCAGCGAGGCCACCCGTCCACTCATCCAGAACTTGGTGCTATCCTACTACTATGAGCCAATCGTACGACCGCGGTGCGGGGGGGCTGCGGGTGGTCCCGCCTACGGCACAAGTCGCGCCCACACGTTTCCTGCTGAGCCTGTGACGCTTGTGTGCGCCGTTGCGCGTGAGAGCGACGCCAAGCGTGAACCGTCTTTCGTGCGTGCACAAGATGCCCGCCGCTGCTATGACCATCAAGACTGGGCACGCGGACATGATCCACGACACGCAGCTGGACTACTACGGGAGGGTGTGTGCGCGAGGCTGGGCACGAGGCAAGCGCGACTGATTGCGTTTTCGCTGTGGCTCAGCGGCTGGCCACCTGCTCCTCTGACCGCGTGGTGAAGATTTTTGACGTGTCTGGCGAGACGTGCACGCCGGTGGCCGAGCTGGCCGGACACGACGGGCCGGTGCGTGCGAGCAATGCGGCGTGAGAACGCTAGGGTTGATTTTGCGCTCCTCTCGTGAGCCCGAGGCACTCACCGCTCGTTGTGTCCCAGGTGTGGCAAGTCAGCTGGGCGCACCCAAAGTTCGGGCACCTGCTCGCCTCTTGCTCCTTTGACCACAAGGTGATTGTGTGGAAGGAAGTTGCAGACGGCGTGTGGCAGCAGGCCTATGCCAGCCCGCCCTCGCTTCACAGCGCCAGCGTCAACAGCTGCGCTTGGGCGCCCCACGAGCTGGGCCTGGTGCTGGCGTGTGGCAGCAGCGACGGCTCATTGAGCTTCATCACCTGCGGGGCTGACGGTTCCTGGGGTGCGCAGAAGGTCGAAAACGCGCATCTGATGGGCGTTACCGCCGTGTCGTGGGCGCCCCCGCAGCCGCCCGGCTCGCTGGTGACGCCCGGCAGCGGCGCTGCGCTGGTTCGTCGCCTGTGCAGCGCCGGGTGTGACAATTTGGTGAAGCTGTGGAGCTGCGGCGACGGCTCTCGCGGCTGGGCGATGGAGAGCGAGCTGCGTGGCCACGTGGACTGGGTGCGCGACTGTGCGTGGGCGCCCAACCTGGGCATGCCGCGAGACACAATCGCCAGCGCCGGCCAGGACGGACGGGTGTACATTTGGAGCCACAGCGACGCCGGCGGATGGAGCAGCAAGCTGCTGCTGGAGGGCAAGGCTGTTGTGTGGCGCGTGTCGTGGAGCGCGTTTGGCAACGTGCTCGCGGTGGCTGACGGCAACGATAGCGTCACCCTCTGGAAGGAAGCTGTGGACGGGCAGTGGGCGCAGGTGGCTGACGCAGACGCACCCGCAACCGCGTAGCTCGCTGCAGTGCACTGCTGTAACACGCACACATAGATCCTATGGAGCTCCGCTCACTGCACAGCTCTTTGCGCTCACTCCTCGTCCCTGGGCGCGTTCTTCGCCTCCGAGTCGCACGCGTCGTGGCACTGATCAGCGCTGGGGAGAGAGCACGAGCAAGGTTACTTGATCAGGGATACATGAAGCATGGAAGCAGCCGTGTAAGCACCCGCAGCGGCAGCCACGCACCAGTACTGTGGCGAGCCTGGGGCCAGCGCGTTGCACTGCTTCACGCATTCGCGTTCACAAGCTTGGTCCACCGCCGCGCGAGCTCCGCCCCCCAGGAGCAGCATCGGGAGCAGCAGCAGCGGCAAGCATGCCCTGCGCCTGGACGCGGCAACGGTGGCGCTCTGTGTCGCGGCGGAACGAGCGTGGCACGCGCGGGAGGGAGCAGCGCAGCGCGGCTGCAAAGGGCGTGCAGAGCACAGCAGCATGACGATGACTGGTACGTACGCAGGAGTCGGCGGGAGCGCGGGACAGAGTGTTCAACTCTTGTTCGAAGCTTCGAACGCGTGCGCGTGACTCAGCTAGCGGCGGCAGTCCCAATCTAGGCATCTATGGACGAGGCACCGGGCCAGGCGAGCGAGCAGCGGCGTGTCATCAGATCTGTGAGTCAATGTCCGGCAAATCAGGCAGCACAGGTCGCTCAGGCGCCGGCTCCGCGTAGAGCGTCACCTGCTTGAGCGCCTTGTATCCCTGGTCCAGCACAGCCACCTTGTATGCCAGGAATCCGAGGAGGACGTACACGTACTGGAAATGCAGCTGCGGCGGCTGCGCGCCGTTCCAGGCGGTGCAGCCTGCAGCCAGGGCCACCGGCACCAACAGCTGAGGGTGCGCCAGCGCGTTCCTGCCAGGCTGCGCGTCAGCGCCACTGCGCGTGCGTGCGACGGCACGCGGGGAGGACGCGCCAGTAGACGTCCCCAACCCGAGAGAAGGCGCCCAGTGCCAGCGCGCCCAAATTCTCGCCGGGTGCGCGCTCCAACGGCAAACCGCGCACCCCCGGCCCCAGACCGTCCACGTGACGACACAGCAGCGCTAGGTATGCCACGCTGGCGCCGCCGCCCAGCGCCACGCTGCCAGCCACGGCCAGGTCGCCCTGAGACAGCAACAGGTACCCAGCGACGCCGCCGCCGATGAGCCCTGTGTTGCGCAGCAGCGTAGCCTTCAGCTGCGCGTAGTCGGCCAGACCCTGCGCGCGACGCAGCTGCGAGGCGGAGGATGGCGCGCGTTTAGGGCCCTGCGTCGCTTGCACCGGGCAGGCTGCGCTGCGGCGGCTTATGCGACGCGCGGCGCGAGCGCTCAGCTGGGGCGCGCAGCAACCGCTCGCGCACAGCATCCCTGCTACCTCGCTCTATAGGGGAGGCGAGCGCGCTCTCACCAGTGACCAGCAGTCGTCCAGTCGAACGTAGAACGCTTGTCGTTGTACTAAGCACCACGCACGACGGGGGAAGCGACGCACGCACATTTCAACCTCCTGCTGCTCTGTGCATAGTGCGCAATGTCGCCGCGTGCGTGCGCCGCGAGCGTGAGGTGGCCCACCGGCGGCCCCGACAGCGCGTGGGCTCAAGCTTTGGGGGAGTCTTTGTTGGCTGCGTCGCAGGAGGAGCCCAAGCGGCTGCCGCGCACGCTGCCGTGCACGGTGCTCACGCAGCTGGTGACTGCGGCCGGACAGTTGTTTGCGGCGGAGGAGACGCTGGTGGAGGCGCGTCGTGACATTGCGTGCAGTTGCGCAGCACGCGAGCTCGCGCTGACGCTGCCCCCGCAGCTGTCTCCGCCTGCGGGGTGCAAGGTGACAGTGGTGGGCGACACGCACGGGCAGTTGCACGACGTGGTGCGTCTGCTCGAGGTGACTGGCCCTCCCGGCCCTGACAGCTGGCTGGTCTTCAACGGCGACCTTGTGGACCGGGGCGCCTGGGGCTGCGAGGTGCTGGCGCTGGTGCTGGCCTGGAAGGTGGCTCTGCCCGGCTGCGTGACGGTGCTGCGGGGCAACCACGAGAGTGCGTTCTGCACGCAAGCGTACGGCTTCGCCAGGGAGCTGCACGCAAAATACACCCCCACTGCGGCGCAGGGGCTCTACGCGCGCCTGCTGAAGCTGTTCGCTCAGCTGCCGCTGGGGTGCCGCGTGGGCAGGCACACGTTTGTGTGCCACGGCGGCCTCTATCGCCGCCCGCAGCAGCAGGCGGCCAAGCGCGCCGCTGGGCGGGCTCGGGCGCTCATGGTGGGTGCTCCGGAGGTGCACGCGCCGCTGCCCCTGTCCTGCCTGGGCAGCCTTGCGGAGCTGCGGCACGCCTACCGGGGCGGCAAGGACCCGGACGGCGAGGGCGACTCCCGCCTGGCCAGTGACGTCACCTGGTCGGACCCGCAGCCGACCCCGGGGCTCCTCTTCAACGAGGCGCGCGGCATCGGCCTGGTGTTTGGTCCAGACGCCACCGCCGCTTTCCTGGAGGCCAACGGCCTGCGCCTGGTCATCCGCAGCCACGAGGGCCCCGACGCGCGCGACAAGCGCCCGGAGATGGGCAGCATGCAGGACGGCTGGTGCGTGGACCACCAAACGCCGCACGGCTGCCTGGCCACGCTCTTCTCGGCGCCCTGCTACCCGCAGTTCGTGGCCGAGGGGGAGGCCCAGCCGGACAACCGCGCCGCGGTGGCTGTGCTGCGCGGGCCCACCTGGGCGGAACCGCAGGTGCTGCGCTTCCACGCAGCTCCGCGGCCGCGCGCGACGCCCTACTACGACCTCGACCAGCCCGGCAGCGACGAGGAGGGGCCTGCGCCGCACGAGGAGCCGCCTGTGCACCAGGCTGCGGGGGGCGTGATGCCGCTTGAGGCGCCTCGAGGAACGGAGTCGCCAGCCGGTGAGGCTGCTGAGCCCACGCCGGCGCCCTCGCCCTCGCCCTCGCCCGGACAGGCGCCAGAGGAGCCCGCCCAGCCCGAAGAGATGGTGGTGGGTGAGGCGGCAGAGCAGGCGAGCTTGCCGGCAGCTGAGGACAGCTTGAGGCTTGACAGCAGGACCTGAGCACAAGGACTGGCTTGTCTTTCTCTCTCGCTATCTACCACAGTTGTGTGTGTTGATGACGAGTGACAGCTTGACTGTGCCTTTGTTATCAAGCTTGTCGAGCCCGTCGTCAAGAAGGTGCTGGAGCTCAAGGGGCCCTTGAGCTCCCTACCAGACGCCCAAGCGGCGTCTTGTATTGCTTGGGCGTCCTCTCGACCACAGGCTCGACAAACTGAACAACAACCCCCAGTCCACCTCAGGCGAAGGCGGCATGAGACCGTCCCACGCGCTCGCGGCTAGCCTTGACCACACACACACAGACACACATACAATGAAGACTTCTAGGCGGTGATGAAGCAGCTAATCAACTAACCTCCGGGGGCACGGGTGAAGGCAGAAATCGGTGACGAGCTGAATCGCGAATCACCGAATCGCTGAATTCGATTCAGCCCATCACCAACCAGTACGCCGTGCCCGGGGAGGTTGTTGATGAGCTCCATCATCACCTCCAGGAAGTCCTCATTGTGTGTGTGTGGGGGTGGGGGTGGTCGCCCCGCTGGCGAGCATACTCGCGCCGGAGATCTCGACTACCTTCGACCGGCACGATCGATCATCGTCGAGTGTGAGTGTGGAGATCTCGGGCGCGAGCGTGCTCGCCGGCGGTGTTCCTAATCGCCACGTTAACTGCCATTAACGTGGCGATTAGGAACATTAGGATACCGTCGGGCCACCCGCCGGATGCAGCAGACAAACGCGCGCAGCGATGCGGCGAGGGGCCGGCAGTGTCGTCCTTGGACCGTGGGGAGTCCAAGGCAGGCTCTGTGACGACCTCGCACACGTCTGTGCGCGCATCTCCTGCGGCCTCCAAGCACCGCTGAACAGGCGGAGGGCAGCCTGGAAGCCGTGGTCGGTGACGATCTTCACCATCGTGGCCTGAGTCGTAAACTTCCAGGCCACGATGGTGAAGTTCGTCACCGACCACGGCTTCAAGGCTGCCCGCGAGCTGTCCAGCAGGCTGCCTCGCTCACCGGCGGGCGTCGTTGCGCTGAAGAGCCACGTCTTAGTTGCCAGCGTGAATGCGCCTCACTTCAGTGCAGCCTGCGTGCGTGCTCGAGCGGCCAGACGACGTGCGTTGCGCGGCCGACCACCAGGCCAAGCGGCACGTCCAGTCCACGTCCAGTGCGCACAGAGGAGTGTCCGTCACCAGTGCCCAGCGCCCACTCCAGCCAGTTGTCTGTGCGCCTCACCACGGAGCCCACCAGCGACCGTCCGCCTTCCGGCGCCAGCACCACCACCGTGTCGCTTGGCAGGAGAGGGCGCCCCTGGCGCAGCACAGACACGACGTCGCCAGGCTGCAGGCCTTGGCCCGCGTCCTCTTGTCCAACGACGTGCAGCAGCGCGACGTGGTCGTGAATCACCACTGCAACAGGCAACGCGCTGGCAACGCCCCACAGGCCGCGGAGCATCGCCGAGGGAGCCAGGACAGTCCTGCAGGCGGGACCACCTGAGTCGCTCGCTGCCGAGTAACCACTCGCCAGCGCGCAGCCTTCCGGCTTGGTATTTATGGTGTGCGTCTCCTGCGTCGTCCTGCGCTGAGCGAACAGAGGCTGCCGCTTGATGCTGTCTATCACGGCCCTGGCGGCCGTGCGGCCGCCCCTGGCGTGTGCAGCCACCGTGTGCTCCTCCAGCCGCACGTGCGCTTGCGCGCCCGCCCTAGCAGCCCCGCCGCCGCAGCTGCGTGGCGCGTTGGCTGCGAGGCTCGCCGGTGGAGGTTGCAGCGCGAGCGCTCGCCGGCTCAGCCTTGCTCGCCAGGCCGTGGCTACCGCCGCGGAGGTGGACAAACTGCTGGACGCGGACGAGCCGGTGCGACGCCTGGCGCTGGCCGTGTCGCGAGCCCGAGACTCCCTTGCACGCCACCTTGCGCGCCACCTCACGCACCGCCCTCGCAGCTGCACGCGCCCCAAAAGCGCAAGGGCAACACCAAGGGCGCCTCCTCCGTCTCCTCCGGCGTGCGCCTGGAAAACGTGGCCAAGGTTCGCCGCCTCGCGCCTCACGCCTCCGACGCTTTCACACCCCTCACCACACACGCGCAGGGCTTCAAGGGCGTGGACGTCCTCAAGGACGTCTCCTGGGAGGTGAAAAAGGGGGAGCGGGTGGGCCTGGTGGGCTGGAACGGCGCGGGAAAGACGACGCAGCTGAAGCTCATCACCGGCGAGATGGAGCCCGACTCTGGCGAGATTGTGCGCGCAAAGGCCAACATGAAGATCGCCTTCCTCTCCCAAGAGTTCGAGGTGGTCATGACTCGCACGGCGCGTGCATGGGCGCTCGCAGCGTCGTCAGGCGCCGTGAGTGGTATCGGCTCACACTGCGCAACCCGCAGGTACGGGAGGAGTTCCTGTCAGCCTTTGGCGATGCGCTGGGCGTGATGGCGCGCCTGGAGGAGGTGCAGAAAGAGCTGGAGACGGCAACAGATGACATGGAGCGCATGGGCAGCTTGCTGGACGAGCTCAATGACCTGCAGAAGAAGGCTGACAAAGCAAACGTGTACTCGCTGAGGCGCGTCGGAGCTGCGCTTCGCGTGTGCGCAGCGCTGATGCGCATTGCAGCGGCAAGGTTGACAAGATGATGCCGACGCTTGGCTTCGACCCTGAGCGCGACAATGATCGCTTGGTGGCCAGCTTTTCGGGCGGGTGGCAGATGCGCATGGGTCTGGGCAAGATCTTGCTGCAGGAGCCTGACCTGCTGCTGTTGGACGAGCCGACCAACCACCTAGACGTGGAGGCGATAGAGTGGCTGGAGATGTACCTGAAGAGCCTGGAGGTGCCCATGGTCATCGTCTCCCACGACCGCGAGTTCCTGGACCAGCTCTGCACCAAGGTGGTCGAGGTTGAGCGCGGACTGGTGCGCCCCCCCCCTCTGGCGCCCCACCCCCCGGACGGCGTATCTCCGGCCGCTGACGCGCGCGTGGCGCTCCCCAGGCGACCGTCTACCCGGGCAACTACAGCGACTACGCACGCCAGAAGCAGACGGTGATTGCCACCGCCATGGCCGCCTGGGAGCGTCAGCAAAAGGAGATTGACCGCCAGACGGAGCTCATCCTGCGCCTGGCGGGCACCGGGCAGGCTGGTCGCGCGGAGGCTGCCAAGAAGGCGCTGGACAAGATCCAGAGCGAGGAGACGGTGCTGGAAAAGCCGTGGATCGAGAAGCGGCGCCCGTTCCGGTTCCCTGAGCCGCCTCGGTCGGGGCGGGTGGTGGTGCGCGTGGAGGGCCTCAGCCACGGGTACGGCCAGACGCAGCTGATCGACGACGCCAACCTGCTGGTTGAGCGGGGCGAGCGCCTGGCGCTGGTGGGACCCAACGGGTGCGGCAAGAGCACCTTCCTGCGCCTGCTGGTGGGCGCAGAGGCGCCCCAGTCCGGCGAGGCTGTGCTGGGTGACCACAGCGTGGTGGTCAACTACTTTGCGCAGAACCAGGCGGAGGCTCTGGACCTGGGCCTCTCCGTGCTGGCCACGCTGGAAGGCTGCGCGGGCGAGGAGATGAACGCGGCGGACATCAAGTCGCTGCTGGGCAAGATGGGCTTCAAAGGGGATGCGCAGCACAGAAAGGTGGAGTTCCTTTCCGGCGGCGAAAAGGCGCGCCTGGCGCTGGCCAAGTTCATGGTGACGCCCGCCAGCCTGCTGCTGCTGGATGAGCCCACCAACCACCTGGACATTCCCAGCAAGGAGATGTTGGAGGAGGCGCTGGAGTCGTTCCCAGGCACCGTGCTCGCGGTGTCCCACGACCGCTACTTCCTGCGCAAGATCGCCACGCGGGTGCTGGAGCTGCGTGAGGGCGCGATGCAGGACTACAGCGGGGACTACGCGTACTTCCTGAGCAAGAACGCAGAGGCTGCGGAGCGCGCGGCTGTTGCTGAGGAGAAGTCCACCGAGAACGCGCGCAACCAGATCGTGGCAAAGTCCAAGATGAGCAAGGCCGAGAAGGAGAAGGCCAAGAAGGAAAAGGCCAAGGCGTTCAACTCGAGCGCGCAAGCCGCGAGCAAAGCAAAGCCGAAGAACGACCAGAGGTGGAATTAGAATTCGCTCAAAACCGTCCAAAACAGCCCGCGTGACGGGCGGTGACGGGCGGTCGGGGATGGGGTGGGGTCGGCCAGCGCCTCCCGCCTCGCAATCTCCAGATGAAGCGAAGAAAAGAAAGGGCGCGTTAGACGCAGGAGCAAGCGCACACGCAACGCATCCGCCTCTGTCCCCTGCGCTTGCACAAGCCCGAGTCGCCATGCCTGCGGGGGGGAGGGGGGGTGCGCGGGGGGGCGCGTTGTTGGGTACGCAGTCGCAGCGCGCGCAAAGGGCGTGCGCGCCTCCTGCGCAAGGCACGCGTCAGTCAGACCACCGGATCCGCCCCGAGGCGGCGCGACGCACGCATTCCCGTCAGTCGCCCGCGGTGCAGGCGTCACGCAGCGCCTGCAGCTCCTTGACCGCGTCTGGCGCTCCCTCGCACAGCGCTTCCGCCTCCGCCCACGCCTCCCCTGGCGCACAGGGCACCGCGGCCATGAGCGCGGCCACCAGCATCGGCGCCGCCCAAGAGACGCACTGCTCCCGCTCCTCCGGGCGGCCTCCCGCCAGCTCAGTCGCGCGCCGCGCCCCTTCCAGCGCCACGCACACAGCCCCCGGAGCCACGCTGAGCGCAGCCTCTGTCGCATCAACCACCAGGCGCACACGGGACAGCGGCCGCAGCGCCGCGGCGGCGCACGCCTCCAGGGAGCTGCAGGAAGTGCACGCGCGCAGCGACAGGGCAGCACACAGACGCGCGCTGCCCGCCAGCTCGCCAATGGGCGCCTCCAGGGCCTGCGGCGCCGATGCGACAGCCTCCGCCGCGCGACGTGCAAGCAGGGCAGGCAGCGTGCGCGTGTGTGGGCCGCCGGGGGCTCCATTTGCCAGCTGCGCGGCAAATGCGAGGTACTCCTGCCAAACCCGCTCCCGGGCCGCCCCGCCCGCCGCGGCTTTGCTGAGCGCGCGCTCAAATGCTGCGCAGGCATCGCGCGGTTCGCCGCACGCGGCCGCTGTGAGCACGGCGGTGCAGAGCAGATCCCACGCTGCGGCGACGCCCGGCGCGCCGCTGTGCTGCCCGCCCGCCTGCATCGCGGCGGCTAGGCCCCGCGTGCGCGCCAGCGCCGCCAGGTAGTCCAGCAGGGTCTCCCCCGCGCCCTCCTCTCCAGCCGCCAGCGCCGCCGCCGTCGCCTCGGAGAGGTACGTCACCGCAGCCTCCACGCCCTGCTGCGCGCCCAGCAGCGCGGAGGCGCAGCGACGCTGCTGCGGCGACAGATGGACGGGCGGAGAGGGGCCACCAACAGCCGCCTCCCCGGCAAGCGCAGCGCCCGCGGCCAGGGCTGCCGCGGCGCCCCGCTGCGCCGCCGTGGCGCACACGTAGTTCTCGGCGGCGGCGGCGGCGGCGGCGGCCCCCCCCGCCAGGTGGGCCTCCCCTCGCGCCAGCGTTGCAGCCACGTTGAGCAGCCGCAGCGCCGTGTCCGCGTCCACGCCGTCCGCCACAGCCGCGCGCCAGCGCACCAGCGGCAGCTGCTCCGGCTGCTGGTAGCCCAGGCCGGCGGCGACGGAGGAGGGCAGCCGGCTCCATGCGAGCGCCTCCGCGCAGCAGGTGAGCAGCAGCGCGGTGCGCCGGGGCGCCAGCGCCCCAACCACCGCGCAGGCTGCGTCTGCGGCGTCGCCCACTGGCTGCCCCGTCGTGGCGGCCCACAGCAGCGCCTCGACCAGCGAGCGCAGTGCGGGCGCCTTCGTGCCAAAGTGCCCCCTCCTCCCGGCGCCCCGCGCCGCAGCCTCGCCCCACCCGCACAGGTGGCTCAGCGCGCGCAGCGCGGCGTCCAGCGCAGCCTCCGGCATGCGCGCGGCTGCGAGGGCGGCGGCGGCGCGCAGGGCGGTGGCCGCAGCCTCGGGCTTGCAGTCCTCCAGGCGGATCGCCTGGGCCCACAGGCTGGGCGAGTGCGGCAGGAAGTCCAGGGCGCGCTGCGCCATGGCGCGGGCCTGGGCGCGCGGGAAGTGCGCGCCAAACAGCTGCAAGTAGGCCCGCCACAGCGCCTGGGAGCTCCGGTGCGCCTCCAGGCCCCGCGCCAGCGCCACCAGAGCGGCGTCAACCTGCTGGGCGCCCCCCTCCTGGGCGCCCACGAAGGAGCCGCTGGAAAGGCGGCTCAGCGCCAGGTTCAGCCAGCCCAGGGCGTCTCCAGGAACCGCACCCACGCCGCCGCCGCCGCCGCCGCCGCCGCCGCCTTTGGCGACGCTGTGGTAGCGCCCCAGTCGCGCGTCCGGCACGCCCGGCTGCTGCGTCGCCGCGGGCCCGCGAGCTTCGAACGCCGAGGCTGGGCAGAGGCGCTGGGAGCGAAGGGCGGCTGAGGGGGGGCACCCCCTGGCCACCACCCCCACCCCCGAAACCCCCGGGGAGGGGTCTGCGAACACCGGGCTGCGGTGGAAGAGGGGCGCCAGCGCGTCCGGCGCCGCCTGGCGCGCAGGGCGGCGGGGCATCCTGGAGCGGTGACCCCCCCCCGGGGCTCCCTGCGCCAGGAGGAATAGGAACCCCGCAGCGCTGGAAGGCTGCTGGCCCTCCGCCGCCGCCCCCTCCGCTTTCTGCACAGCCCTCGCCGCGTCGGACAGCGCCACGCCCGCCTCCTGCGCCGTCAGCGCCATGTCGCCCCTGCTCTGGAAGGGGCAGCACTCGTCGCGGCAGGCGCCGCGCAGGTCGAAGGGGCAGAGGCGCCAGTGGGGCTGCACGTGGTGGCAGAAGGTGTCGCAGCCCGAGGGCAGGCGCCACACCGCCCAGAACTGCGGCAGCGCCCGGCTGGCGCGCAGCCACAGCAGCGGGCTCTCGTAGGCTGCGGAGACGCCGCACGCGGCGCGCAGACTCCCAGGCGGCGCAGGCAGCGAAGCTGGCGAGGCAGCCTCCTCCGCAGCGGCGCCGGCCAGCGATGCGCACAGCGCCGGGACAGCAAACAGCAGCGGCGGGTGCGCCGCCGGCGCCAGAGGCACGATGGGAGCGAGGGGCGGTGGCGAGGGCGGCGGCGGCGGCGGCGGCGATGCGGGCGACGGCTGTGCCGCCTGCTCCGACGCCAGCTGGCGCTCGCGGCGCAGCCGCTCGGCGCGGCGCAGGCGCTCGTCCTCCTGCTCCCGCACGTCAGAGACTGGAGCACCAGAGGCATGTTCGCCGACGCTTCGGCGCAGAGACTGAAAGCCGTCGTGCTTCTGGGCGGAGCGAGCAGCCATGATGGACGCGTCGCGCGCAGCACGCTCGTCCGCCATCGTGGGACAGTTCAAGCCCATGTGACCGCACACGCCGCACACCGTGCACGGCACGCGGTCGTGCTTGGTCGGGGGGCTTGGGGGGCGTTGCTTGGGCTTTTTCGCCTGCTTGGAGGCGAGGGCGGCGGCGCGAGCGGCGGCGCGAGCGGCACCCTCCGCAGTCCAAGAGGGCGAGCGCGAGCGCGAGCGCGAGCGGGATCGCGAGCGCGAGCGGGAGCGTCCTGGCGAGGATGACTGGTGCCCCCTTCCCCGCTGTGACACCCCCGCCGCCGCCGCCGCCACTGCCCCCAGCTCCCCGAGCCTCCTCAGCCGCACCGCCTGGTCCGCGGCCGGCGGCGGCTGGCCGGCGCGGGGCTGCGGGCGCGCCGCCAGCAGCAGCAGCTGCTGCAGGTGCGCGCCGCTGCCCTCCGCAGAAGAAGAGCCGCTCAGTCGCCGCCACAGCGCCGATCGGTGCGCCATCGCCGCCTCGCAGCGCGCATCCGCCGCCTGGCGAAGCTCCCTCACGGCGTTCAACATTGCGGCGGCGACTGCCCGGTGCGACCGGCCCTCCGGCTGGGGCAGCAACAGGCTGCGCACAGACAGCCGCTGCTCTCCGATGAGCGCCTCGTCTGCGCGGCGCTGCGCGGAGCGCACCGCGGCGGCGGCGGCGGCGAAATCCGCGAGCGCGGAGGGGGGCAGCGCGTGCGGGGGCGGTTGGGGGTGTGGGACCCCGGGGTGGGGGG